>Ga0247820_10002338_pt1 | contig 10684 bp, 13 predicted proteins | sample 13C_Glucose_Day1_2_FD_192480 | JGI IMG/M metagenome (GOLD analysis project Ga0247820, IMG submission 192480) | Soil microbial communities from agricultural site in Penn Yan, New York, United States - 13C_Glucose_Day14 | ecosystem: Environmental > Terrestrial > Soil > Agricultural land | place...
TTGGTGTGGAAGCCCCAGGTGGTGTTGCCGGCATAGGCGGTGCGCAGCGGATAGAGGGCGTCGAGCGCGATCCAGTCGGCGGCCATCGGCGAGATCAGGTGCGCATAGCTCGCCGTGCCGGTCGTGTTCTCCGCTTGGGAAAAGTACGACATCATGGTGGTTTGCCAGCTATCGTTCAGGTAAATGTTCGAGTCGTCGCCATAGTCCGGATCGCTCGTGCTCGTCACGTAGGCGGCGTTGCCATTGTAGCCGCCGGCGTGGCCGAGGCCGAGCGCATGCCCGATCTCGTGGAGATAGGTCTGGAAGGCGTAGGACCCGACGGTGCTTCCGTAGGCGCTCAACCAGTCGAGGCCGACGTTGACCGTGGAAAACATGATGTTGCCGGCGACGGAGGTGTCGCTGGTGAAGGCCCCGTCCTCGGCGTCGTCGAAGATGATGTCGACCACCGCCGCCGAGATGGCGTCGGTGCGGACGAAGTCGACCTTGAGGACCGCCTCGTAGAGGGCCAGCGCCTTCTCGGCGAGGGCCCGCCCCGCGGCGGTAAGCGCGTTGTCGTTGTACTGGAGCACGCCATGCTTGGCCGCGATCCCGCTGTTGCCGAGGTTGAAGGACCGCTCGTCCCAGTATCCCTCGACGAGGTAGTCCGCGATCCTGTCGTTGGTGTAGGTCGGCAATCTCCCGGCGGCGCGCACCGCCAGTGCGGCCGCCTGCACGCCCGCGGCGGCGTCGGCGCTTCCCGGAGCGGATCGGCCGCCCGCCGCGACTGCCGAAAACGAGTCCTCGTCAAGGATCATGCTGTATTTCCCCGCCCCATTCGCTTCCGGAGCGCGTGGCCCGGAAGTGCCGACGCCACCCGACGCCCCACCCAGAGACTGGCAGCTATGCAGCTATCACGCGCCCATGCCCACCACCAGCGCAGGCGTCGGCGGTTTCTCGCACATGCGAGAGGCGCGGGGGGCGCGCGCGATCAGAGCGGCGGCCCGGCGGGGCGCTCCTCGCTGAGCATGACGTTCGATTCGACGGCACCGACGCCCGGCAGGGTCAGGATGCGGCGGCGGAGGATGCGCTCGAAGTCCGGCAGGTCGCGGGCGACGACCTTGAGGCGATAGTCGAAGACGCCGAGGACGTGCTGGACGACCTGGACCTCGGGGATCGCCTGGACGGCCCGTTCGAAGGCCTCGAGGTCGAGGCGGCCGCGGACGCCGAGGCGGACGCCGAGGAAGACGACGACGGTGAAGCCGAGCTTCGCCCGGTCGAGGACGACGTGGCGGCCGCGGATCACGCCGGCCTCCTCGAGCCGGCGGATGCGCCGCCAGGCGGCGGGCTGGCTAAGGCCGGCCGCCTCGCCGACCTGCTTGGCGTTGAGGCCGCCGTCGGCGAGCAGGGCGCGCAGGATCGCCCGGTCGGTGTCGTCGATATCGATCATATCGCCAGGCGTCCGGAGTTCTTGAGCTCGGAAACCAGCATCAGGGCCTCGATCTCGGCGATGTGCGGCAGCGCGAGGATGCGGTCGCGGTAGATCTCCTGGTAGTGGGCGAGGTCGCGGGCGATGACGTCCATGCGCACGTCGACGCGGCCGAGGAGCGTGTCGATGGCGACGACCTCGGGGAGCGCCCGGGCGGCGGCGAGGAAGGCGTCGAAGGCGTTCCTGTGGGTCTTGTCGAGGGTGATCCGCAGGAAGACCCGGACCTCGAAGCCGAGCGCCCGCCAGTCGATCTCGACCGCGCGGCCGAGGATCACCCCGTCGCCTTCGAGCCGCTCGATCCGCCGCAGGCAGGAGCCCGAGGAAAGGCCGGCGCGGGCGGCGAGCGCGCTCGCCGTCAGCTCCGGATTGTCTTGGAGCAGGCGGAGAAGGCGGCGGTCGGTGTCGTCGAGCGTCTGCATGACAGATGCGATAATCCGCCACTTTGCGAATGCCAATCGCGCTTTTCACGCGATTCCGTCTGAAATGGGCAAATGCCGTCGGCTTTCGGGAGGCGTAGGGTCCCGGGCACCTGAAGAGATCAAGGGGAACGGGACATGCGCGTCTACTACGATCGCGACTGCGATATAAACCTCATCAAGGACAAGAAGGTCGCGGTCGTCGGCTACGGCAGCCAGGGCCATGCCCATGCGCTGAACCTGCGCGACTCGGGAGTGAAGACCGTCGCCGTCGGCCTGCGGCCGGGCTCGCCGTCGGCGAAGAAGGCCGAGGCCGAGGGGCTGAAGGTCATGGCGATCGACGAGGCCGCCAAGTGGGCCGACGTGCTGATGATGACCATGCCCGACGAGCTCCAGGCCGACACCTACCGCAAGTACATCCACGACAACCTGCGCGACGGTGCGGCGATCGCCTTCGCCCACGGCCTCAACGTCCACTTCGGGCTCATCGAGCCGAAGAAGGGCGTCGACGTCATCATGATGGCGCCGAAGGGACCGGGCCACACCGTCCGCGGCGAGTTCGTCAAGGGCGGTGGCGTCCCCTGCCTCGTCGCCGTGCACAACGACGCGAGCGGCAACGCCCTCGAGATCGCCAAGAGCTACTGCGCCGGCATCGGCGGCGGGCGCTCCGGGATCATCGAGACCGACTTCAAGGAAGAGTGCGAGACCGACCTATTCGGCGAGCAGGCGGTGCTCTGCGGCGGCCTCGTCGAGCTGATCCGCATGGGCTTCGAGACCCTGGTCGAGGCGGGCTATGAGCCGGAGATGGCCTACTTCGAGTGCCTCCACGAGGTGAAGCTCATCGTCGACCTCATCTACGAGGGCGGCATCGCCAACATGAACTACTCGATCTCGAACACCGCCGAATACGGCGAGTACGTCTCGGGGCCGCGGATCCTGCCGCGCGAGGAGACCAAGGCGCGGATGAAGGCGGTGCTCGAGGACATCCAGACCGGGCGGTTCGTCTCGGGCTTCATGGCCGAGAACGCCGTCGGCCAGCCGTTCTTCAAGGCCACCCGTCGCCGCAACGATGCCCACCAGATCGAGGTCGTCGGCGAGAAGCTCCGCGGCATGATGCCGTGGATCTCGGCCGGCAAGCTCGTCGACAAGGGCCGCAACTGACGCCAGCGGGCGAGCCGCTGGCTCGCCCTGTTCCCTTCACTAATTTGCGCTTGGTCGAGGAAAGCCGCGGATGGACTACGAAATCGGCGCGATGTCGCCAGAGCAGACCGACAACCGGATTGCGACTTATTAGCGTAGCGCCGGTCCCAAGCTATCCCCGCCCCACAGCGCCCGTGCCGAGCTCACCCGGATCGAACTCGTAGTGGGCGCCGCAGAACTGGCAGTCGGCCGTCACCTTGCCGTCGTCGGTGGTCATCGCGGCGATGTCCTCGGGGCTGTAGAGCGCGAGGGTCCGGACGACCTTCTCCGGCGCGCAGGTGCAGCCGAAGCGCACCGGCTGCGCGGGGTAGACCCGGGGCTCCTCCTCGCTGAAGAGCCGCATCAGCAACGCCTCGGCGCCGACGTGGGGGCCGACGAGCTCGGTCGCCTCGACCGTCTCGAGGAGCATGACCGCCCGTCGCCAGTTCTCGGCGTCGGCACCGTCGAGCATGTCCTCGGCCGCGAGAAGGCCATCGAAGCCCGAGGCCGCCTGCTTCGCGATGGGCGAGGCCTTGGGCATGTGCTGGAGGAGGACGCCGCCCCCGCGCCAGTGCGACTCGCCGCCGGGCTCGACCGCCTCGCCCATCGCGAGGGCGAAGCGGGTCGGGATCTGCTCGGACTGGGCGAAGTAGGTCTCCGCACAGTCCGCGAGGGATTCCCCGGCGATCGGCGTCACGCCCTGGTAAGGCGCCGACCCCGGGCCCTGGTCGATCAGGATGGCGAGCACCCCCTGACCGATGAGATCGAAGGGCTTTTCGGGCGCGGCCGCCGCGAGCGCCGCGGCGTCGTAGGCGGCATAGGCCCGCATCCGCGCCGGTGCCTCCTCCTCGGCGGGGCCGAAATAGTCGGTCGCGATCATCCGCAGCGGCCCGTCGCCGCGAATCTGCAGGCTGAGCCGCCAGCGCCGCTTGATCGTCTGGCCGATGAGCGCGGTGATCAGCGTCGCCTCGGCGACGAGGGCGGCGACCGCCGCCGGGTAGTCGTGCTGTCCGAGGATGGTCTCGAGCACCGAATCGAGTCGCCCCACCCGGCCGCGAATGTCGGCGCGGTCGAGCTGGAAGGGCAGGATCGTGTCGTCCCAGGCAATGCGACCTGCAAGCGTCATGGAAAGCTCCCGTGGTTGCCCCTGAAATAGGGCCTCGCCGCCGTCCATGCAAACCCGCCGACACGCTTCCCGATACCTCTGGCCCGACCCGGCCCCCGCCCCTAGGGTGCCGCCATGCGACACTATCAGGACGAGCCGATCCATCCCGGTCGCCGCTATCGCGAGCGCCAGGGAGCCTACGCGGTCATCCTCGAGGGGAGCGACGTGCTCGTCACCTACGAGGAGGGGGACCGCGAGTTCCAGCTCCCGGGCGGCGGCCTCGATGCCGGCGAGGGCGCGCTTCGGGCGCTTCGGCGCGAGTGCATTGAGGAGACCGGATGGCGGATTCGGGTGCTCCGCCGGCTCGGCGCCTTCCAGCGCTACGCCTACATGCCGAACTACGACATGTGGGCGCACAAGGTCTGTCACATCTACCTGGCGCGGCCGGTACGGCGGATCGGCCCACCGGCGGAGGCCGGGCATGTCGCGCTGTGGATGCCGGTCGGAACCGCTCTGACCAAGCTCTCCATCGCCGGCGACCGCGCCTTTCTCGCCCGGGCGGTCCGGTGCGGCGCTTGAGGGCCCGGGCCGGCGCCCCTATATAGCCCGCTCCAACCCCACGAGGAGGCTGCGCGCATGTCCGAGACTCGCCACACCCGGCTGCTCATCATCGGCTCGGGCCCGGCGGGCTACACCGCGGCCGTCTACGGCGCGCGGGCCATGCTCGAGCCGGTGCTGATCCAGGGCATCGAGCCCGGCGGCCAGCTGACCATCACCACCGAGGTCGAGAACTGGCCGGGCGACGTCCAGGTGCAGGGTCCCGACCTGATGGTGCGCATGGAGGCCCACGCGCGCGCCGCGGGCACGGAGATCGTCGCCGACCACATCGCCCGGCTCGACCTGTCGAAGCGGCCTTTCACCGCGATCGGCGATGGCGGCACCGTCTACACCGCCGATGCGCTGATCCTCGCGACCGGGGCGCAGGCGAAGTGGCTCGGCCTCCCGTCCGAGGAGACCTACAAGGGCTTCGGCGTCTCGGCCTGCGCCACCTGCGACGGCTTTTTCTACCGCGGGCGCGAGGTGGTGGTAATCGGCGGGGGAAACTCGGCGGTCGAGGAGGCGCTGTTCCTGACGAACTTCGCCTCGAAGGTGACGCTGGTCCACCGCCGGGACGAGCTGCGGGCGGAGCGGATCCTTCAGGACCGGCTGCTGCGCCACCCGAAGATCGAGACGATCTGGTTCCACACGCTCGACGAGGTGATTGGCGAGACGGACCCGCGCGGCGTGACCGGGGTGCGCCTGCGCGACGTGCGGACCGGCGCGGAGCGGCTGATAAGATGCGACGGCGTCTTCGTCGCGATCGGACATTCCCCGGCGTCGCAGCTCGTCGAGGGGCAGCTCGAGCTGCACCACGGCGGCTATGTCGTGACCGAGCCCGGCTCGACGGCGACCTCGATCCCAGGCGTCTTCGCGGCGGGCGACATCGCCGACCCGATCTACCGGCAGGCGGTGACCTCGGCGGGGATGGGCTGCATGGCGGCCCTCGACGCCGAGCGCTTCCTCGCCGCGGCCGACGCCGCCGAGGCGGCGCCGGACGCGATGGCGGCGGCGGTGGCGGCGCGCTGATCGCGCAGCCGGCGCTGCGCCGCTTGCGGCCAGTTGGAAACCGCGGCGCATCGTGCTATTGAAGAAGTCGCCGGAGCGTCTTTACCGGGCATCGTTTTGATCTGCTGCTTTCCTTCATAGCCGACCTTCTCCAGCGATTCGTTATTGCCTGCCGGCGCCGCCGGTCAGGGGAGGTATTTCAATGGACTCTTCGGTCCTGTTCGCCCTATTCGTCGCTGCCTTCGTCAATGCCGTTCTGCCCGGACCCTGCGTGATCCTGACCTTCGGACGTACCGTCCGCGCCGGCGTGCCGGCCGGTCTGGTGGTGACCGCGGGCATCCTCGCCGCCGACCTCGTCCTGGTGGCGACGGCGGTCGGGGTGACCTTCGGTCTCGTCGCGCTCGCGCCCGCGGCCTTCCCGGCGATGAAGTGGCTTGGAATCGTCTGCCTCGTCGCCCTCGCGCTCCGGAGCGTCCGGGCGGCGACAGTGCCGGTGGAGACCACGCGGCCGACGCACGACGGGGCGGGCGGCTTCGTGGTCGGGCTGTCGAGCCCGTACAATCTGCTGTTCTACGGGGCGGTGCTGCCGCAAGCCTTGCCGGTGATGGAAGTCGACGTGGGTGCCGCCCTCCTGACCGTCGCGGTCACGCTGACGGCGATCGCCATGGCGCAGCTCGGGGTGGTGGCGCTGGCGGCGGGCTGCCGCGGGATGGTCGGCGGGCGGGGCCGCTGGATCGACTGTGCAACGGCAGGCGCGCTGTTGATGATCGCCGCTGCGTCCGCCTCGGTGCCGATGGCCCGCGAGGAGCCACCGGACACGCTGCGGGTCAGTGAACGCTGACCGGGGAGAACTCGTTCTGGCGGGCGACGACGAAGGCCTGCGCCCGGTCGGGGACGAGGGCGAGCACGGCGCCGTTCGGCGCGTGGATCGCGTAGAGGTGGTCGAGGCTCGTCTTGGAGCGGACCTCCTCGGGGAGATCGGCGGTCTTTACCTCGCGGACGTAGACGATCCGCTTGTCGCCGTCGTCCTGGAAGCTCGGAAAGTCGGTCATGGCTGCCTCCTTCAGGATTTCTTGCCGTTGAGCTGGCCGTTGATCGGGATCACGCGGACGATCGAGTCGGGCTCGGCCCGGGCGAGATCGATGTGCAGGAGGCCGTTCTCGAGCATGGCTCCCGTCACCTCGACGCCCTCCGCCAGCACGAAGCTCCGCTGGAACTGCCGGGCGGCGATCCCGCGGTGCAGGAAGGCCCGTTCGGCCGTGTCGTCGGCCTGACGCCCGCGGATGACGAGCTGGTTGCTCTCGACGGTGATCGCGAGGTCGTCCTCGGCGAATCCGGCGACGGCGAGCGTGATCCGGTAGGCGGCCTCGCTCCGCTGCTCGATGTTGTAGGGCGGATAGCCGTCGTTGCCCGACTTGGCCGTCCGTTCCACCAGCCTGTCCAGCTGCTCGAACCCCAGAAGGTAGGGGTGTGACGCGAAGGTGACCTTGGTCATCGCTGTTCTTCCAGCCCTTGTCTCTCAAGCGACCTGTGGCGAGGCCCCGATCCGGCAGCCCCGTCGCGTGATCATTTGGGGTGCACGCCCGGCGAAACAAGGGGGCCGGCCCTGCGCGCGCGGGGCTGGCCGAAGGCTGCGCGCGCGGGTATAACCCGTGGCGGTTCATGGGACATTCGCGAATGGACACGTCTCCCGAGATGCCGCGCGACGAGGTGCTGCGGGTGAAGCTCGAGCTGCTTCAGCGCGAGCATCGGGATCTCGACGACGCGATCGCCGCGCTCGACGTCGAGGGACGGGCCGACGCCCTGACCCTTCGCCGGCTGAAGAAGCGCAAGCTGATGCTCAAGGACCAGATCCAGCGGATCAGCGACGAGATCACGCCCGACATCATCGCGTGAAGAGCGGAGCGCGCTGGCAACGCTTTCGACCGGATACGAGTTGCGAAGGAAAAGGAGCGGGAACATCATGGCGGAATCGATCGACGCAAGGATGCAGGCCCTCGGCAGCCGGATCGCGGCGGTGCGGGAGCGGCTCGCCAAGCGCGAGGACTTCGAGGACGACGAGGTCGGCGACATCCTCCAGACCATCAACGACGACTTCGAAGGGGTCGTCCACGACGACGAGGCGGCGGCCCACGCGGCCTACGACCGGATCGAGGAGCGCTTGGTGAAGCTCCAGCCGCTGCTCTCCGTGCTTCCCCGCTGACCGGTCAGGAGGCCACGCGCACCAGCGCGTGACGCTTCTTACCGATCGATACCTTGAGACCGTCCGCGACGAGCTCGAGGGTTACGAGCGCGTTGGGATCGACGACGAGCTCGTTGTTGAAGCGCAGGCCCTTTTCGCCGACCAGGCGTTTCGCCTCCTTGCCGGATTTGACGAGCCCCGCCGACACAAGAAAATGCGTGTTGGCCAAGCCGGCTCCGAGGGTGGCGGCCGGGAGCGTCACGACCTCCAGCGCCTCCCCTACCCCACCCTGCTCGAAGACCGCGCGCGCCGTCGCCTCGGCGGCGGCGGCAGCCTCGGGCCCGTGGCAGAGCGTCGTCACCTCGTTGGCGAGGCGGATCTTCGCGGCGTTGATCTCGGCGCCACCGAGGGCGCCGAGGCGGTCGCATTCGTCGACGGGAAGCTCGGTGTAGAGCTTCATGAAGCGACCGACGTCGGCGTCGGTGGTGTTGCGCCAGAACTGCCAGAAGTCGTAGGGGGCGAGCATCTCGGCGTTGAGCCAGACGGCGCCGCCTTGGGACTTGCCCATCTTGCGGCCGTCTGAGGTGGTGAGGAGCGGCGAGGTCAGGCCGTAGACCTCCGCCCCCGCGACGCGGCGGGTGAGGTCGATGCCGTTGACGATGTTGCCCCACTGGTCGGAGCCGCCCATCTGGAGGAGGCAGCCCTCGCGGCGGTGGAGCTCGAGGAAGTCGTAGGCCTGGAGGATCATGTAGTTGAACTCGAGGAACGACAGCGGCTGCTCGCGGTCGAGCCGCGACTTGACGCTCTCGAAGGAGAGCATGCGGTTGACCGAGAAGTGGCGGCCGATGTCGCGGAGGAACGTCAGGTAGTTGAGGCCGTCGAGCCACTCGGCGTTATCGAGCATGATCGCGCCGCTGGGCGCGTTGCCGTAGGCGAGGTACTTGGCGAAGACGCCGCGGATCGTCGCGATGTTGGCGCCGATCTGCGCGGGCGAGAGCAGCGGGCGCTCGTCGGAGCGGAAGGAGGGGTCGCCGACCTTGGTGGTGCCGCCGCCCATCAGGGTGATCGGCCGGTGGCCGGTCTTCTGCAGCCAGCGCAGCATCATGATGTTGAGGAGATGGCCGACGTGCAGAGACTGCGCCGTCGCATCGTAGCCGATGTAGGCCGGCACGACGCCCGCCGTCAGCTTCGCGTCGAGTCCCTCGAGGTCGGTGCAGTCCTGCAGGTAGCCGCGCGCGACCATGACGTCGAGGAAATCGCTCTTCGGGCGCTGGGTCATGGCTCGCGGTCCTTTCGCGGAAATGCGCGCCGTTCTATAGCGGGCGCGGGCAGGACGGAAGGGCGGAGATGCGGGCGCTCGGGCTGATGTCGGGGACGTCGATGGACGGCGTCGACGCCGCGGTCGTCGAGACCGACGGCGTCGAGATCGCGGGCTTCGGCCCGTCGGCCTTCCGGCCCTATGCCGAGGCGGAGCGCGCCCTGCTGCGGGCGAGCCTCGGACGCTGGCCGGGCGACGAGGGGCTCGGCGAGGTCGAGGCGCTGGTGCGTGGGGCGCATGCTGCGGCGGTGGCCGGGATCGCCGGCGTCGAGATCGTCGGCTTTCACGGGCAGACGCTGGCGCACGAGCCGCGGGGGCGCGGCACCCACCAGATCGGGCGCGGCGACTGGCTGGCGCGGGACAGCGGGCGGACGGTCGTCTGGGACTTTCGCACGGCGGACGTGGCGAGCGGCGGCGAGGGGGCGCCGCTGGTGCCCTTCTTCCACTTCGCGCTGGCGCGGCGGATGGCGGCGGCGGCGCCGGTCGCCTTCCTGAACCTCGGGGGGGTCGGCAACGTGACCTGGGTCGATCCGCGGGCTGCGGCGCCCGAGGCGCCGGGGGCGCTCGTCGCCTTCGACACCGGGCCGGGGAACGCGCTGATCGACGATTTCCTCGCGCAGCGGCTCGGCCGCGCCTACGACGCCGACGGCGCGGTCGCGGGCAAGGGGCGGGTGCACGACGCGGTGCTGACCGAGCTCTCGTCCCACCCCTACTTGCAAAGACCGCCGCCGAAGTCACTGGATAGGCAGGATTTCCACACCTTCCTCGACCGGGTGGCGCCGCTTTCGACCGAGGACGGTGCGGCGACGCTCACGGCGCTGACGGTGGCCTGCGTGGCCGAGGCGGCGCGGCACTTTCCCGAGCCGGTCAGCCGGTGGCTCGTCTGTGGCGGCGGCCGGAGGAACCGGACGCTGATGGCGATGCTCGCGGCTCGGTCGAACGCGCCCGTAGAGCCGGTCGAGGCCGTCGGCTTCGACGGCGACATGCTGGAGGCGCAGGCCTTCGCCTACCTCGCCGTTCGCGTGCTCCGCGGCCTGCCGACCTCGGCGCCGGGGACCACGGGGGTACGGCTGCCGGTCTCGGGCGGGCGCGTCAGCCGGCCTTAGAGAGCGTCGCGCTTGCGCGCCGGAATGTGGCGCGAAGTATTCTCCGTCTATACTGGAAAGGTGAAAATCCCGTGAAGGGTTGGCGACGTCACTCCGCGACCTTCATCGGCGCCCCCGTCCGGCCGGTGGCGACGAGGGCGTCGATCAGGCGATGGACCTTCAGCGCCTCCTCGCCCGTCACCTCGGGGTCCCTCCCCTCGCGGATCGCGGCGACGAAGTCGGCCATCACGGCGCGGTGGTAGTCGTGGGGGAAGGCCATCGGGTCGGCGCCGGTGCCGCCGGCGCTGCGGTCGGGCTCGATCGCCTCG
>Ga0247820_10002340_pt1 | contig 10680 bp, 9 predicted proteins | sample 13C_Glucose_Day1_2_FD_192480 | JGI IMG/M metagenome (GOLD analysis project Ga0247820, IMG submission 192480) | Soil microbial communities from agricultural site in Penn Yan, New York, United States - 13C_Glucose_Day14 | ecosystem: Environmental > Terrestrial > Soil > Agricultural land | place...
TGTACGAGCCGGTCATGATCCGCGCGGCCTCACGCATGATGAAGCAGCGGTAGAGAGCGGACGCCGCGTCGGCGCGGGCCGGTTCGCGCAGCCGTTCGGCGAACAGTTCGATGTCCAGCTCCGACCAGGCGTTCCGGCTCGTGGTGAAACCCCGCAGCAGGTGGTAGGTCAGCCGTTGATGTCCCCGGCCGAGCAGGCGTGGACCGACGAACGGTGCGGCGATCACAGGTTCGAACCAGCCGTGCCGGGCGATCGTCAGCAGCAGCCGTGGGTCGAACCGGACGAACGGGTGGGGGACACCGAGACTCACGTACTTCCGGACACGGTGGGGCTCGCTCAGGCACAGCTCGTATCCGAGCAGTGCGCCCCAGTCGTGCGCGATCAGGCAGGCCCGGTCGAGTTCGAGCGTGTCCAGCAGCGCAACGACGTCGGCGAGCAACTGCTCGCGGTCGTATCCCGTGGGCGGGGCGTCGGTCCAGCCGGCGCCGCGCAGATCCGGGCAGATCACCCGGTAGTGCGCGGCCAGCCCCGGGAGTACCCCGCGCCACTCCCACCAGTGCTGGGGGAAGCCGTGGAGCAGCACCACCGGTTCGCCGTGACCGGCCTCGGCCACGTGCATGCGCAGGCCGGGGAGTCGGAGGTAGCGGTGCCGGACACCGTTCAGTGTGGGAAAGGTGTTGTCCGGCTCGCCGTTCGGGCCGGAAAGTCTGTCGTTTTCGCGGGCCTCGTGTCTCATGACCTCACGCTACTACGATCATAGTGTCAAGTCACTATGTTTATAGTAGCCGTGTGACGCCAACGAGAACGAGAGCGCTCGACGCAGCGATCGACCTGGTCGGAACTGAGGGTCTGCGATCGCTCACCCACGCCCGGGTCGACGAACGCGCCGACCTCCCGAAGGGAACCACGTCCAACTACTTCCGTACCCGGGCGGCGCTGCTCACCGGCACCGTCGGCGCGATCGTGGAACGCGAGATGTCCGAAGTCGGCGTGCTGGCACCGACATCCGCAGACGACCTCGTCGACGCGCTCTGCCGTCTGATCGACTACACGACCGTCGCCAACCGAACCGTCACCGCCGCGCGGCTGGTCCTGTTTCTGGAGGCCGGCCACGACCCCGCTCTCCGGGAGGCGCTGGCACGCGGACGTACAGCCATGGAGGCGTCGGCCGTCTCGGCATTCCACCGGCTGGGAGCACGGGATCCGCAGACCGCCGCCACCGCAGTCATGGCCTGTGCAGAGGGGGTGATCCTGCATCGCATCGCCCGGTGGGACACCACGGATCCGCGGCCGACGTTCGACCTGGTGGTGCGGGCGGCCCTGAGCTGACGTCCCGCACGATCGGAGCCGGATCGAACGCTCCACCAGTTAGTTTCGTTGCCACACCATCACGACGGGTCGAGGGAGTGGTTTCCAATGACCCTGACGCGCGCCTGGAGGGAGGCCTCACACTGAGTCTTCGGGGACACCGGACCGGGAGGAAGTGCCCTGTGCGAACCGGCAGAGTAGCTGTTCTGGTCCTGGGATGTCTCAGTGCCCTGGCCGGGTTCGCTCTGCTCACTGCCGCGGTGTTTCTCGGTGGGCCTACTTCATGCAACGCGACGGTGGGCACTTCACCTCGCCGCGTGAGCACTTCGAGACGAGTGAGAGTGCCCTGGTATCGGAGAAGGTCGATCTCTTCGAGGGCGCGGACTTGCCGAAAGGGTTCAGCACCGAGGACCTCGGCCGGGTACTGCTGCGAGCCACCTCGACCGACCCCGGCCAAGAGATCTTCATCGGAATCGGCCCTCGTGACGAGATCGACAAGTACTTCACCGACGTTGCTCGCACCGAGGTGACAGAGGTGCAGTTCGATCCGTTCCGACCGACCTATCGGCAGATTCCCGGCACACGACAGGCAGCATTGCCTGGGGCACAGTTGTTCTGGTCCGTCTCCTCCTCGGGTCCCGGCACGCAGGAGGTGCGCTGGGAGCTCCAGCAGGGTGCGTGGACGGCCGTCGTGATGAATGCGGACGCGGCACCCGGGGTGTCCGCCGACATTCAGGCCGGGGCACGCCTCACGTTCGTCGGACCGCTCGCTCTGAGTGTCCTGATCGGCGCAGTCGTCTTTCTGCTCATCGGAATCCCGTTGATCGTGGCGGGAGCAATCGGTCTGGGTCGGCACGGTCCGCCGCAACCGCATCCCCTCGCACGAGACGCAGCCGACGGCACGTTCGCCGGCGGCGTCACCCCGCCACAGGTTCCATGGACCGTGTATCCCACTCGTCTCGTGGGTGAACTCGACGCCCCGCTGTCGCGATGGCTGTGGCTGGTGAAATGGCTCCTGGCGATCCCGCACTACGTCGTGCTCTTCTTTCTCGGGGTCGCGTTCGTGGTCACCACCCTGGTGTCCGGAGTCGCGATCCTGTTCACCGGGCGGTACCCGCGAGCCCTCTTCGACTTCGGCGTCGGCGTTCTCCGGTGGGTGTGGCGAGTGCAGTTCTATACCTACTCGGCCCTGGCGACGGACCGCTACCCACCGTTCACCCTGAAACGTACCGACTATCCGGCAGACTTCGACGTCGACTACCCCGTGCGGCTGTCCCGCGGACTGGTCCTCGTGAAGTGGTGGTTGATGGCGATTCCGCACTACCTGATCCTGGCGCTACTCGCGGGTGGATGGTTCGGGAGCTGGCGTGCCGGACTGACCGTCACCGACGGTGCGCACTACGGGCAGCCGTGGCTCCTCGGTTCTCTGCTCGGTCTCGCGGTGACTTTCTCGGCGATTGCGCTTCTCTTCACCGGACGGTACCCACGCGGTCTTTTCGACTTCGTGATGGGCATCAACCGCTGGGCGTTTCGCGTCGCGGCCTACGCGACCCTGATGCGAGACGAGTACCCACCATTCCGCCTCGACCAGGGACCATTCGAGCCACATGAGCCCACGCCTCACTCGGGTGGAGACGATTCCGGTGCTGACACCTCTCCGGAAAGGCCTCGCACATGACGGTTCTGGTGGCGTACGCGACCGCGAAGGGCTCGACGCGCGGGAACACTACTCTCGCGGTGCCGGGCCGGTGAGGTGAGATCGGAGGAGGATCGATGCGTCCATGGAAGAGGCGGGTGACGTGGTCGAGTCTGACAACGCCGCAGCGCGCCGGGCTGGTCGTCGCGGCAGCGGTGCAACTGGGGCTGGCCGTGGCCGGCTGGTTGGATCTCGCAAAGCGTGATCCACGTGAGATCAGGGGAAGCAAAATGACGTGGGCCGCCGTGATCGCGGTGAATTTCATCGGGCCGATCGCATATTTCCGGTGGGCTCGCCGTACCCCGGAACAGGCACGGTGAGGGCGCAAGAATCCGTCAGGGCGAATCGATTCCCTCACTCTGCTTGACCTCGCGGCGAAGCGCGTCGAGCTGTGGCGCAGTGCCGAGCGCAATGAGAATGGTGCCCGGGTCCAGACGTCGCTCCGGCGGGGGATTGGCAACGAACTGCCCCGTCGGTGACCGCAACGCCATCAACAGCGATCCGGTGGCCGCCGCGAGGTCCGCTTCCGCCAGCGTCCGCCCGGCCAGCGGCGAACCAGCCGAGACCTCGACCTCCTCGATCCGGTAGTCCAGTGTCTCGTCGTGCATCACGACGTCCAGGAACTCGGCGACGTGTGGCTGGAGCGCAAAGGCACCCATCCGGCGTCCCCCGATGAGCTGAGGGTTGACGACGCGGTTCGCTCCCGCTCGAATCAGCTTGGATGTCGAACCGTCGTTGCGGGCGCGGGCGATGATGATCAGGTCCGGCCGCAACGCGCGGCTCGAGAGGGTGACGTAGACATTGTCCGCGTCGGTGTCGAGCGCCGTGATCAGAGCGTGGGCACGGCCGATTCCCGCCGCTTCGAGAACCTGGTCGTCGGTGACATCCCCGACCACTGTCGGGACGTCGAGGTCGGCGAGACGCTGCGGGTCTCGATCGACGACGACGACCGGCATCCCGAGCGTGGCCAGGTACTGCACTCCGGCCCGTCCGACCCGGCCGAAACCACAGATGATCGCGTGCCCGGTCATCCGGCTGATGTGTCTGTCCATTCGCCGACGCTCCATGTGCTGACGTAGATGGCCTTCGATGAGTGCCTCGAGGATGACCCCGAAGGTATACAGCGCCGTACCGGCACCCGCCAGTATGAGAAGGATCGTGAACCATTGACCGACCGCATCGAATGGGTGAACCTCACGGAAACCTACCGTGCTGATCGTCGTCACGGTTTGGTACAGCGCATCCAGAATGCCGAAGCCCAGGACGACATACCCGAGCGTGCCTGCAACGACGACGAACCCGAAGGCCCCCAGTGCGCGGCCGATCCTCAGGAGGGGACTCATCACGGTCCGCACGGCCGGTTCGCCGTCCGGTGCCATCCGCAACCGGGGACCGTGCTGCACGGAGTCTGCACCGCACGGCGCCCCGGTCCCGGGCCCGGGACCGCCGAGGCGCCTCGTCTCGTCACCGGCGCACGATCAGCAGCGGGCGAGTCAGGGCGTGGAGGAGCGCCCGACTCGTCGAACCGAGCAGCAGCGAGGTGAATCCACCCCGCCCACGGCTGCCGGTCACCACCAATTGCGCTCCCTGCGATTGCTGGAGCAAGTGGTGAACCGGTCGATCTCGGACGACAGCTTTGCGGACGGACACGTCCGGATACTTGTCCTTCCATCCGGCAAGGCTCTCCGACAGGACGGCCTGTTCAGCGGACTCGATTGCCGACCACGGAAGTTCGTTGTCGCTGAGATCGGCTGGGGCCACGGTCAACAGGCTGAAGTCGCTCCACGCGTGCACCGCGATGAGATCGACGCCGCGCAGAGAGGCTTCCTCGAATGCGGCCGCGATGGCCGGTTCGCTGTTCGGTGAACCGTCGACACCGACCACCACCGGGCCCTCCAATGGCGGCGCGTCCGGCTCGGGCATTCCGCGGATCACCGCCACCGGGCAGGCGGCGTGACCGGCTACCGCGGCGCTGACCGATCCCACCAGGCCTCCGGTGAACTCTCCGAGGCCACGGGAACCGACGACCAGCATCCGAGCCGATTTCGCGGCGTCGAGCAGGGCCGGCACGGCCGACCCGTGATGCAGGACCGTCCGGAGGGTGAGGTGGTTGCCGCGGACGCTCCGTCGGGCGAGTTCCGCGGCCGCGGCGAGCCGCTGGGCACCCGCATATTCCATGCCGCTGAATGCGCCTGCGGACAGGTTGACGGCGTCGCTGAATGTCCCCGGCGCCGTCGGGAGGGAGGACACCAGCAGTAGCGGGGCCCGACGGTGGACGGCGGCGTCGGCGGCCCAGCGCACGGCGTCCAACGAGTGCGCCGATCCGTCCACACCCACGACGATCGGCGAATCAGTCGTCATGTCCATTCCTCGTCCCTGTTCGTTCGTGCCGGCCACGTCGAGAAGGTGCCGCCGCCTGCCTTCATTACTCTTTCCTGCCGGAGAGTCGAAGACCGTTGTTGCATGAAGGATCTCGGCTACTCAGGTGGGAAATGCACCTCGGCGATGCCCGGCACGGTATCGGCCAGTGCGGCGATGACATTTCGTTCCGGGTCCCGAGGCGTGACACCGTAAATCGAGGCGGAGCCGTGGGCGACGTCTACACGCCATCGGCCGGCGCCACCGTAGACGTCGAGGCGGTGCTGCACTTCCTTTGCGACCTGCGCGTCGTCGGCCGTGAGGACGGCGATGAGATCGGGACGGGTGACGATCCCGAGGATGTCGTGATCGTGGACGATGGGGATGCTGCGCAGCCGAGATCGAAGCATGGCGGATGCGAGTTCGCTGACCTCCGCGTCGGCCGTCATCGCCACCACGGGACTGGCCATGACGTCGCCTGCGGACATCTCGTCAGGCTGCGGGTCGGTCCCGCGGTCGGCCCCGCCCAGCTCACGGAATCGTGCACGGAGCAGATCGCCCTCGGACACGATGCCCACGAGATGCTTCCGCTCGTCGACGACCGGAAGCACCGTGAAGCCCGAACTTCCGACCAACCGAAGGCATTCGTCCACCGAGGTGGATCGGTCCACCGTGGTGACCGGGCTGCTCATGACGTGTCGCGCCTGCATGACGACTCCTCTCCTCGTCCCTCAGCGTCGGCGTGCCACTGTCACAGGACAAGGGTCCTAGGACCTCACCTCGTCGCATTCCTCGGTGCTGGTTCGAACGATCCCCCGGAAGGGTCCAAATGCCCTGGTGACGACATCGCGGGTGCGCGATTGTGAAGTGAGCACGGAGGTGGAAAGAATGGTCAAGCGTTGGCTGGTCATGGAGACCGAGAACGGCGACCTGCGAATGCCGTTCGCTACGCGTCTCGCCGGGGCCGGCCGGCATCTACCCGCGACACATCTCACGACCACGGACCTGATGTCGACCACCCGTCACTCGACTCACATCGACCTCGAGCGGCTCACCGGGATCCGCGAGCGCCGGGTGTCGGTGGGGGACGAGGACTCCTACACACTGGCGATCTCGGGGGCACTGGATTGCCTGGAACGGTCGAACCGGGACGCCGGGTCGATCGATGTGGTGGTCAGTTGCAGCATCACCAAGTTTCACGGCGGTCTCACCCAATGGCTGGAACCGACGATGAGTAGTGCGGTCGCCCAGGCGATCGGCGCGCAGGGTGCGATGACCTTCGATCTCTCGAACGCGTGCGCCGGCATGTTGACCGGTGTGACGGTGATGAACAACTGGATCCGTCAGGGAATCGTCGAACGGGCACTTGTCGTCAGTGGTGAGTACATTTCGCAGCTCGGACAGAATGCCGCCCAGCACATCCGGAACATCATGAGCAAGGAGCTTGCGTGCCTCACGCTAGGCGACGCCGGGGCCGCGCTGCTCCTCGAACGTGCCCCTGCCGGATCGGCCGGGATCGGTGTGGCCGGATTCACCACCGTCGCCGACTACAGTCGGCTCTGTCTCGCGTACCCGAAGGGCGGCGACCCCGGCGCCCGCATGTTCACCAATTCGCGGGGGATTCAGCGGGCGGCGATCGCGGACACCCCGCTGTTGTTGCACGAGGTGCTCGACGCCGCCGGGATCTCCCTCCACGACATCGATCACGTGATCACACACCAAACCTCGGCGCGGGCGATCCGCAAAGGGATGGCCGAGGTGACCGCCACGCTGGGCGATTCGCCGCGGCACGACGCGGTCATCACCGTCGACCGCTACGGAAATACGGCCTCGACGACCCACACCGTCGCGCTCGTCGAGGAACTCGAAGCAGGCCGCATCCGCGCGGGTGAGACCGTGGCGTTGATCGCCCTCGCATCGGGATTGGAGATCGGCGTCGTTCTGTTGACCCTGGACGAGGAATTGGTGGCACGCTATGGGCACAGTCATTGATCGGCTCGACGTCACGCGAGGCGGCTGGCGTACCCGCCACAGTGCATTGCATCTCGCGGTGTCGGCCGCCCAGACCTGCCTCGAACGGGCCGGCCGGAATGCCGACGACCTGGACCTGCTCGTCAACGTCGGGTTGTACCGCGACCGGAATCTGGGAGAGCCCGCCCTCGCGGCGCTCATCCAGGAAGATATCGGTGCCCACCCGGAGGACCCCCACGACGACACACACGGGACCTTTTCCTTCGATGTCGCGAACGGATCATGTGGGGCTCTCAACGGTCTGCAGATCGTCGACGGATTCCTGCGGTCGCACACGATCGACTGGGCGCTGGTGGTTGCCAGTGATGCCGATCCCGGACGTGGGATGAGCGAGCACTTTCCGTTTGCGCCGACGGGTGGAGCCATCCTCTGCCGCTGGACCGACGACGAATTCGGCCTGGGGCCCGTCCATTGGGTGAATTGCTCCGATGCCGGTGAAAGCTTCTGTGCCACCGTCGGACTCGAGGATTCCCGGAACGTACTGCGGTTCCGGGAGTCGGATTCGATGGACGAGCGATTCGCGACCGCCGGAGCGCAGGCGGCACGGGAATGCCTGGAGGCATCCTCCCTCGACCTCGCCGATGTCGATTTGATCGTGGCCGCTCCCGCCCGGCGGAAGTTCCGCGCGACGCTCGCCGAGCACCTGGGCGTCCCCGTGCCGCGGATCGTGGTCGCGGATGACGAACGAATGCATACCGCGTCCCTCGTGGCGGCCCTGGACCGCCGGACGGGTGGTATCCCGGCCGGGAACCGTGTCCTGATCATCGCCGTGGGTGCAGGGGTCACCGCCGGCGCCGCCCTGTACAGCGAACACCCCTGAGCCCAGGCAAAGGCCTCGTCGCCCGGGCAATGGCATCCTCGGGTCAGCCGGCCGCGCCGTGCCCGACACCCTGCATCGCCGCGTGCTCGTGCAGCGCGAGTTCAGCCTCGTGGTTTGCCGGTTGGAGATCGAACACGACCTCGTGGACGGATCCGGTGAACCGGTACGGGGCCTTGTCCTCGTAATCGCGGTCGACGACCAGGCCGTTGTCGCGGCCCACATCCATTCCCGCGTACGAACTGAAGGTCACGGGCACCGTCCGGGGCATGTCACCTTCCCCGATCAGTTCGTCGTTCGCCCACAAGGACACGTGACCACCGCTGCCCGGTTTGGGCGCGTCGGTCTCGAACAGCATCTTCACGGTGACGTCACCGGTCGGAATCTTCTGCTCGGACGCCTGCCTGTAGGTCTCCACACCGAGGAAGGAATACGTGTGGTGGAGTATGCCGGTGCCGTCGACCCACAGTGCGAAGCCGCCGATGAAGTCGGCGTTGGCAACGATGACACCCTCGGCGCCGTCATCGGGTACGTGGAGATTCGCTTCGATGGCGTACGAGCGTCCCGCCACACGAGGGACCATGCCGCGCTGCACGTTCTGGACGTCGCCCTTGAAGGTGAATCGGGTGGTCGTCGGCATCGGCGGCAGCAGGCCGAAGAAGATCGACATCCCCCCGAGCAGGGGAAGTGCCCGGTTGCGTTCCGCCTCACGCCACCACAGCTGCTTCAGCTCCTCCAGTCTGTCGGGGTGGTCGGCGGCGACGTTGTGGGCCTGGGAGAAGTCGTCGGGCAGGTAGTAGAGCTCCCAGACATCGTCGTCCGGGTTGTAGACACCCGGTGCGAACCGTTTGATGGTCTCCGGGGAGAAATCCCAGGGGGCCTTGTCCAGGCGGGTGCACGCCCACCAGCCGTCCTGATAGATCGCGCGGCTGCCGAACATCTCGAAGTACTGCACCGTGTGCTGTTCGGGGGCGTCGGCGTCGGCGAATGTGGGGAGAAAGCTCGTTCCGTCCATGGGTTCCTGGTCGATCCCGTCGACGGTGGTCGGTTCGGGCAGCCCTATCGCGGCGAGGACGGTGGGGGTGATGTCGATGCAGTGGGTGAACTGCCCCCGCACCTGTGAGTCGGGGGTGATCCGGTTCGGCCACGCGATCACCATCGGGTCGCGGTCGCCGCCGAGGTGGCTGGCCATCTGCTTGCCCCACTGGAACGGCGTGTTGTTCGCGTGCGCCCAGGCGGCGGCGAAGTGCGGAGCGGTGTGGTCGCCGCCGAGCGCCTCGATCCCACCGTATTCGTCGATCAGTCTCAACTGGTGTTCGGCGTCGAGTACCACCCCGTTGAGGAAGGTCATCTCGTTGAAGGAGCCGGTGATCGTGCCTTCCATGCTGGCGCCGTTGTCACCCCAGATGTAGAAGACGAGCGTGTTGTCGAGGTCGCCCATGTCCTCGATCGAGTCGAGCAGCCGCCCGACGTTCCAGTCGGCGTTCTCGGAGTACCCGGCGAACACCTCCATCTGTCGGGCATAAAGCTTCTTCTGGGAGTCGGACAACGTATCCCAGGCGGGAAACAGGTCCGGTCGCTCGGTCAGTTCGGTGTCCGCGGGAACGATCCCGAGCACCTTCTGACGCTCGAGCGTCTTCTCGCGGTAGGTGTCCCAGCCGTCGTCGAATTGCCCCTCGTATTTGTCCGCCCATTCCTTGGCCACATGGTGCGGGGCGTGGCTGCACCCGGTGGAGTAGTACATGAACCACGGCTTCTGTGGGTCCTGAGCCTGGACACCGTGGAGCCACTCCACCGCCTTGTCGGTGAGGTCGTCGGGGAAGTAGTAGCCGTGACCGTCTTTCCCCTCGGGGACGCCGAGGATCGAGTTGTCCTGGGTGATGATCGGATCGTATTGTCCGGCAGCACCACTGAGGAATCCCCACCATTGGTCGAAGCCCCACCCCTGCGGCCAGTTGTCGAACGGTCCGGCGGCGCCCTGCACGTTGTCCGGGGTGAGATGCCACTTGCCGAACCCACCGGTCACGTACCCGTTCTCGCTGAGAATCCGGGGGAGTGCGGTGCAGCTTCTCGGCCGCACGGCCGTGTATCCAGGGAAGGGGCCCGGATACTCGGCAATCGAGCCGAATCCCACGCGGTGGTGGTTGCGCCGGTGAGAAGCCCCGCCCGGGTGGGCGAGCACACCGCGGTCACGTGAAAGCGGTTGTAGGTCAATCCCTGTTGCTGGACCCGGCTCGAGGTGGGGGTGCGGATCGCACCGCCGAAGGTGTCCGAGCCACCGAAACCGGCGTCGTCGATCAGCACGATCAGCACGTTCGGAGCACCGTCCGGTGGCTTCGGTCCGGGCACGATCGTCCAATCCGGTACGGAGTCCTGCACCGTGCGGCCAATGGTGCCCCCGAAGGTTCGGTTGGGGATCGGTAGCCGCGTGCGGTCCGGATCGAACTCCCCCATCGCCGCGGCCAGGGAA
>Ga0247820_10002341_pt1 | contig 10679 bp, 10 predicted proteins | sample 13C_Glucose_Day1_2_FD_192480 | JGI IMG/M metagenome (GOLD analysis project Ga0247820, IMG submission 192480) | Soil microbial communities from agricultural site in Penn Yan, New York, United States - 13C_Glucose_Day14 | ecosystem: Environmental > Terrestrial > Soil > Agricultural land | place...
GGCCGGAATTGCCGATGCAGGTGGTGCAGCCGAAGCCGACGAGGTTGAAGCCGAGCGCATCGAGGTCGCCCTGCAGGCCGGCCTTCTTGAAGTACTCCTCGACGATCTGCGATCCGGGCGCCAGCGAGGTCTTCACCCACGGCTTGGACTTGAGGCCCTTCTTCACGGCATTGCGGGCCAGCAGCCCCGCGCCGATCATCACGCTGGGGTTCGAGGTGTTGGTGCAGGAGGTGATGGCCGCGATCACCACGTCGCCGTGGCCGAGATCGTAGTTGGCGTTCTCCACCTTCACGCGCTTGCCCATTTCGCCGGCCTTGCGGAACTCCTTCTCCATGGCGCCGAGGAACTCGGTCTTGGAGGTATCCAGGGTTACGCGGTCCTGCGGGCGCTTCGGGCCGGCGAGCGACGGCACCACGTCGGCGAGGTCGAGTTCCAGGACGTCGGTGAAGACCGGGTCCGGGGTCTCGGGGGTGAGCCACATGCCTTGCGCCTTGGCATAGGCCTCGACGAGGGCGATGCGCTCGTCCGTGCGGCTCGTCGTCTTGAGGTACTCGATCGTGCGCTGGTCGATGGGGAAGAAGCCGCAGGTGGCGCCGTATTCGGGGGCCATGTTGCCGATGGTGGAGCGGTCCGCCACGGTCATGTCGGTGAGGCCGGGGCCGTAGAACTCCACGAACTTGCCGACCACGCCCTTCTTGCGCAGCATCTGGGTGACCGTGAGCACCAGGTCGGTGGCGGTCACGCCTTCCTTCAGCTTGCCGGTGAGCTTGAACCCGATCACCTCGGGAATGAGCATGGAGACCGGCTGGCCGAGCATGGCGGCCTCCGCCTCGATGCCGCCCACGCCCCAGCCGAGGACCGCGAGGCCGTTGACCATGGTGGTGTGCGAATCGGTGCCGACGAGCGTGTCCGGATAGGCGATTTCCTCGCCGGTCGTCGGATCCTTGCGGGTCCAGATCGTCTGCGACAGGAACTCGAGGTTCACCTGGTGGCAGATGCCGGTGCCCGGAGGCACCACGGAGAAGTTCTCGAACGCGGTCTGGCCCCACTTCAGGAAGCGGTAGCGCTCGCCGTTGCGCTGGTATTCCAGCTCGACGTTGCGGTCGAAGGCCTTCGGCGTGCCGAACTCGTCGACGATGACCGAGTGGTCGATGACGAGGTCGACGGGAACCAGCGGGTTGATCCGGCGCGGGTCGCCGCCGAGGTTCTTCATGGCGTCGCGCATGGCCGCGAGATCGACCACCGCCGGCACGCCGGTGAAGTCCTGCATCAGGACGCGGGCGGGGCGATAGGCGATTTCCTTCTCGTCCTTGCCCTTGTTGACGAGCCAGCCGGCCATGGCCTCGATGTCGGCCTTGGTGACCGTGCGGCCGTCCTCGTAGCGGAGCAGGTTCTCCAGCAGCACCTTCATGGAGAAGGGCAGCTTGGAGGCGCCCTTGAGGCCGTTCTTCTCGGCCTCCACGAGGGAGTAATAGATGTAGGTCTTGTCACCCACCTGGAGAGTCTGGCGGGCATTGAAGCTGTTGGTGAGCGTCACGGCGAATCCTCGCGTGCATTTGGGTTACGAACATCAGTTCGGCCGAAAGCGCGATAAGCGCGCGCCGCTCCGGGGGCGCCCGGACAGGGGATAAGCGCGCGAGACGGATTGGACGCCTTGGCGCGCGGCGCAGCCAGGGGTGCTATAGATCATTTCGATCGACCCCGCTACACGGTTTAGAACCATTCCGGGGTGCATTGAGGGCAGGGGTCTTAAAGTTTGCGTCTGGAAGTCGAGGATTTGGCCTGCAATCGGGGGGAACGCCGCATCTTCAGCGGGGTCTCCTTCGCCCTGACGGCCGGGGAGGCCCTGATCGTCACCGGCCGCAACGGGGCCGGAAAGTCGACGCTCCTCGACCTCCTGGCCGGGCGCCTGCACCCGGCAGCGGGACGGGTCGTGCTGTCCGAGGCCGGCGACCGGACCCTGCCCGAATGCCTGCACTATGTCGGCCACCGGGATGCCCTGAAGAGCGCCCTGACGGCTCAGGAAAACCTCGACTTCGCCCGCGACTTCCTCGGAGATCCCGCGCTCGAGTCCCAGGAGGCCCTGGAGGCCGTGGGCCTCGTCCATGCGGCCCGACTGCCGGTGGCCTATCTGTCGGCCGGTCAGCGGCGCCGGATCGCGCTCGCCCGCCTGCTGGTGGCGCATCGGCCGCTCTGGCTCCTCGACGAACCGACTTCGGCCCTCGACACGGCCTCGCAGGCAACCTTGCTCGGCCTCATGGAGACCCATCGCGCGCGCGGCGGCCTGATCGTCGCCACGACCCATGCGCCGCTGGCCCTGGCGGGCGCCAAGGAGGTCCGGATCGAGCGGTCGCGGCCGGCCCCGTCGGAGGCCGTGGCATGATTCGCTCCTTCCGGGCCCTCCTGGTCCGAGACCTCAAGCTCGCGGCCCGGGTCGGCGGCTCGGGCATGATGGGGCTGATCTTCTTCCTGGCGATCGTGACCCTCATCCCCTTCGCGCTCGGGCCCGACCTCAACCTCCTGTCGCGGATCGGCCCGGCGATTCTCTGGATCGCGGCCCTGCTGGCGACCCTGATCGGCCTCGACCGGCTGTTTCAGGCCGACCAGGAGGACGGCTCGCTCGATCTCCTGCGCCTGGCGCCGATTCCGCTGGAGGTGGTGGTCTTCGCCAAGGTGGCGGCCCACTGGCTCGTCACCGGCCTGCCGCTCGCCCTCGCGGCGCCCTTCCTCGGCCTTCTCGTGGCACTCTCGCCCGACGCGATGCTCGCCATGGTGGCGACGCTTCTGGTCGGCACTCCGGCGCTGACCTTCATCGGGGCGGTCGGGGCGGCCCTCACCGCCTCGCTGCGCCGCGGCGGCCTGATCCTGGCGATCCTGGTCCTGCCCTTCATGATCCCGACCCTGATCTTCGGGGTCTCGGCCGCCAACGCGGCTTTGGGCGGCACGGTGCCCTTCGCGACCCCGTTCCTGATCCTCGCCGCCCTGTCGCTCTTCGCCGCCGTGGTCGGCATCGTGGGCGCGGCGGCGGCCCTGAGGTCGGGCGAGTAGGTGCGCTCCGCGCCATTGGGCGATTGTTGTCATCCCCGGCGAGGCTCGCTGGATCCCTTCCCGGCCCTCCGGGCCGCCGGGGATGACAACAGGGTCAGCGCCCCACCGCCACCTCGAAGCGCTGCTCGATGGCGAGCTTGCCGTCGCGCATCACCTGATAGACGGCCCGGTAGGTTCCGGCCGGAAAGCCTCCGGCCGGCTGCTTCTTGCCGGCGAACATCATCCACTGCGCCTTGTCACGGTCCAGCGGCGGGGCCTTGTTCTCGGCCATGGCCTTTCCGTCCGGCCCGAAGAGGGTCAGGACCTGCTCATCGCCTCCTTTGAGGCCGATGGCCCGCACGAAGGCCACGAGGGCCGGCGCGTCCGTGGTCGGGGTCTCGCGACCGGCTTCGCCCGCCTCGATCGCCTCCATCCTCACCGGCCCGGTGGCGAAGCCCGCGTTCAGCACGCTGCCCGGCCGGTAGGCCAGCGCCGGCCGGATGGACGGATCCCACAGGGACGTGCCGCCGCCGCAGGATTTCTCCGGCGCCCCATAGGCGAAGGGATCGATCACCTTGCCGTCCTTGCGGACCGTGAAATGGAGATGCGGGAACTCGGTCATGCCCGACAGCCCGATCCGGCCGAGCTTGTGGCCCGCCGTGACCATGTCCCCGGGCTTCACCGCGAGGCTGCCCTTGGCCATGTGGCAGTACTGGGTCTCCCAGCCCTGGCCGTGATCGATCACGAGGCCGTTGCCGCATTCCACGTTCTCGACGCTCTCGCGCCCGCGCCCGGCCAGGGACACGTCCTCCATCCCGTCGCGGACCCGCAGCACCTTGCCGCTGGTGGGGGCGACGACGTCGACGCCCGCCTTCTGGGCCGCCATGGTCGGGACCCGGATGTCGGTGCCGGTGTGGTCCGCATAGGTGAGGGTGCCGCATTGGTAGTCCTGGGCGGCTGGCGACGGGTCGCGATCCACATAATGCTGGATGAAGCAGGTCGAGCCGATCTCGCAGGCCACCGGCAGGCGCAGGGAAACGGTCTGCGCGGCGGCGGGGCCGGCGAGGAGCAGGACCATGGGGGCGAGAAGGGCGGGAATTCGAAGATGCATGATCGCTCCAGGGCGGTGGCACGGCATCATAAGGCTTCCCGACAGGATGGCGAATGAAGAGGCCGCGTGCCGTGCCGAAGCGACGCCGGGCGGCCGGGAACCAGGCCGGATCCTACGCACAATCCCGTATTGCGCCGCGCCCTCCGGGGTGAGAAAGAGGCGCCATCTTAGCGAAATCGTTATGAGACGTGCGGCGACCGATGCGTTGCAGGCGCCGCCCAGGACCGCTACATCGATCCCATGATCCGAGAGCTTGCCAATCCGACCCGTTTCATGAGCCTCAGCGGCCGCCTGCTGCCGTGGGTGTCGGGCCTGGCGGCGGTTCTCCTGCTCACGGGCCTCTATATGGTCTGGTTCCAGGCTCCCGCCGACTACCAGCAGGGCGAGACGGTCAAGATCATGTATCTCCACGTCCCGGCGGCGTGGCTGTCGCTGTTCTTCTACATGATCATGACCACCTCGGCGCTCGGCACCCTGGTCTGGCGCCATCCGCTCGCGGACGTGTCGCAGAAGGCCGCGGCCCCCATCGGGGCCGCCTTCACGCTGATCTGCCTCGTGACCGGCTCGCTCTGGGGCAAGCCCATGTGGGGCACCTACTGGCAGTGGGACGCGCGCCTCACCTCCATGCTGGTGATGCTGCTGGTCTATCTCGGAATTCTCGCCCTCTGGCGCGCCATCGAGGAGCCGAACCGGGCCGCCAGGGCCGTGTCGATCCTCACCCTCGTGGGGGCCGTCAACGTGCCGATCGTAAAATTCTCCGTCGATTGGTGGAACACCCTGCACCAGCCGGCCTCCGTGTTCCGCCTCGGTGGCCCGACGATCCACGCCTCCATGCTGATCCCGCTCCTAGTGATGGCTTTCGCCTTCACCCTGGTCGGCGTGGCCCTGCACCTGTCCGGCATGCGCACGGAGATCCTGCGCCGCCGGGTCCGCACGCTCACCATCCTCGAGGCCGAACGCCTCGACGCACAGGCCGCCTGATGAGCCAGCACGCCTTCTTCATCCTCTCCTCCTATGCGGTCACCGCCCTGGTGGTCGCCGGTCTGATCCTGCGCGCCGTCGTGGACCATCGCGCCCAGGCGAGGGCGCTCGCCGAGCTCGAGGCCCGCGGCGTCGGCCGGAGGTCGCGCCGTGGCTGAGGCGAAGCAAGCGCCGGGTGAGGGGGGCATGGCCAATACCGCAGATACCCCTCGCCCCAACCCTCTCCCCGGCGGAGAGAGGGAGAAGAAAAGCCGTCTTCTCTTCCTCCTGCCGATCCTCGTCTTCGTGGTGCTGGCGGGGCTCTTCCTCGTGCGCCTCGGCGGCGACGACCCGTCGAAGCTGCCCTCGGCCCTCATCAACAAGCCCGCTCCCAGCTTCACGCTGCCGCCATTGGAGGGCCTCCTGGCCAACGGCCGGCCGGTGCCGGGCCTCTCCAGCGACGACCTGAAAGGCAAGGTCACGGTGGTGAACGTCTGGGCCTCTTGGTGCGCCCCCTGCCGCCAGGAGCACCCGCTGCTGGTCGATCTCGCCAAGGACCCGTCGATCCGGGTGGTGGGCATCAACCAGAAGGACGATCCGGACAATGCCCGCCGCTTCCTCGGGAGCCTCGGCAACCCTTACGCCGCCGTCGGCACCGACCGGAACGGCCGCGCCTCCATCGACTGGGGCGTCTACGGGGTGCCCGAAACCTTCATCGTCGGCCCGGACGGCATGATCCGCCACAAGCATATCGGGCCGCTGACGCCGGAGAATTTTTCGGCGTTCAAGGCGCGCTTGAAGGAAATCCCGCCCGCTTGAGGCGCACGATCGCCAGATCCAGCGCTGACAGGAACGCGGAGCGGTCCCTCGCCGAGAACGGCTTCGGCCCTCCCGTGATATCGCCCATGGCGCGCAGGTCCTCCATCAGGTTGCGGGTGGCGAGCGCCATGCCGATGGAGGCTTCCGTGAAGGGTTTTCCGGTGGGGCCGATCACGTCCGCGCCCGCGCTCACGCAGCGATGGGCCAGCGGAATGTCGGCCGTCACCACGATGGCGCCGCGCCGGGCGCGTTCGGCGATCCAGTCGTCGGCGGCATCGAAGCCTGCGCCCACGATCACGCGCTCGACGAGGGGGTCGTTCGGCACCGTCAGGAAGCTGTTGGCCACCACATAGGCCTTGACCCGGTGGCGCCCGGCCACCCGGTAGACCTCGGTCTTGACCGGGCAGGCATCGGCATCCACGAAGATTTCAATGGCTTGAGAAATCCCGGTCATCGATAATAGAGGTCCCTGAGGCGCTTTTCGTCCGCCTTCCTTAAACGGCTCAAAACGCAAAAAGAACCCGTGATCCTTCGCCCCCGCCTGTCATCCGCATGGACGTCGCTTCGTCAGATGCGGTCGAAATACCTCATCAGCGACGCCACCGAGCGCCTGATCCGCGAGGCCGACGTGGCGGCCCTCAAGCGTGCCGGCCAGGCCCGGATCGCCATCGCGGCGATCCTCTTCATGGGACTCGTGACGGTGCAGCTCAGCGACACCATCACCAGTCCCTTCGCGCTCAAGCAGATCCATGGCTCGGTGGTGGCCCTTCTAGTGTTCGGCGCCGTGGGCTGGGCCATGGTGGGGATGGCCTCCCGGCGCATTCTCGTCGACGTGCTTCCGACCATCATTGCAGGGCTCGACGCGCTGCTGATCCTGGGCAATCTGGCGTTCAACCACTGGAGCCTGGGAATTCCGGGCAGCCTCTTCGCCATCTATCCGGCCGTCTGGGTCATGCCGGTCATCATGGCGGCGACGGCGATCTATTATCAGCCGCGCCTCCAGGCCTTCGTGGGCTTGGTCTATGTGGTGGGCCTCTCGATCATCGCCTTCACGGACGGCCAGCCCACCCCCGAGGAGCTCAGCCGGTACATGACCGGCATGTGGAGCGCCTTCACCTGGCAGTCCAACATGATGCGCATCGTCACGGTGATGACCGCATCGCTGGTCCTGTTCCTCGTCGTGCGCCAGGGCCGGCTCATCCTGGAGCGGGCGGTGCGGGAGACGACGCTGCGCCTCAACCTCACGCGCTACCTGCCGCGGGAGCTCGCCCCGATCCTGTCGGAGCGGTCCTTCGAGACGCTGCGGGCCGGGCGGCGCATCCCGGTCACGCTGATGTTCGTCGACATCCGCGCCTCGTCGAGCTTCGGCGAGACCATGGACCCGGCGCGGCTCGCCGTCTTCATCACGTCGTTCCGCCGCCGCGTCCTGCAGGCGGCCGCCCAGCACGGCGGCCTCATCGACAAGTTCACGGGCGACGGCGCGCTCGTCCTGTTCGGCGTGCCGACGGAGAAGCCCGACGACACCGCGCGGGCGCTGGCCTGCGGCCGCACCCTGCTCGACCTCATCGAGCGCTGGAACGCCAAGCGCGGCTTTAATCCGCCCGTGCGGATCGGCATCGGTATCCATCGCGGCGAGGTCTTCTGCGGTGTGGTGGGCGACGAGGACCGGCTCGAATTCACCGTGCTGGGCGAGACCGTCAACACGGCCGCCCGAATCGAGCAGGCGACAAAGTCGGCCAATTGCGACCTGCTCGCCTCCTGGGACGCGATCGACGCCGCGGGCGAGGACGGACTCTGGGCTCCCGCGGAGCACGAGCCCCTGCGCGGCGTCACCCGCAAGATCGTGCTGATGCGGCCGCACCCGTCGAAGGCCGCCTAGCCCGACGGCGTAGTCGCCGTTTGATCCCCGGATAGGGCTTCTGCCTGCTTGAGCGGCCGCCCTGGCGGTGGGATAGTCATGGGCGTGGGGGCTGCCTGCGACGGAGGTTTCCCATGCAGCCGTCAATCGTCGGAATCATTCTCGGGCTGGTGCTGGCCGCCCCGGCCTGGAGCCAGCCGGCCGGGCCCGCTTCCCCGGCCTTCGAAAAGGTCGAATTCGACAGTGCAGCGCGGCCCCTCGGCAAGCTCCAGGAGCGGCTTGCCCGGCAGCGCGGCGAGGACCCGAAGCCAACCCCGGGGATCCACCTCCAGGCCTATCTTGCGAAACCGGAAGGGAGCGGCCCGTTCCCGGCGGTCGTGGTGCTGCACGGCTGCCGGGGAACGACCCCGCTCGAACGCGAGAAGCTGCCCGGTCTCCTGGTCTCGTCGGGCTATGTGGCGCTGTCGGTCGACAGCTTCACGGCGCGCAAGGCCGAGGAGGCCTGCGTGAAGGAGCCGGGTTCGGTGGACCGGATCTCGGATGCCTACGGGGCTCTCGCCTATCTCGCCGCGCAACCCTTCGTGGACCGGAAACGGGTCGGACTCGTCGGGGTGTCGATGGGCGCCAGGGCCGTCCTCGCGCTGGCCGAACATGGGGTCGGCGAAGGCGTGATCAATCCCGAGAATCTCATGTTCCGGGCTGGCGTGGCCTATTATCCGCGATGCGGAGTGCTGACCGACAAGGCTACGTTCCCCCTGCTGATCATGGTAGGGCGCGAAGATCAGTGGACCCCGGCCCGCGCCTGCGAGGAGCTCGCCGCCGGCCGGGCTAGCGACAGCGCGCCGGTGGAGCTGACCATCTATCCCGGCGCCCATCACGGATTCGTCGAGGAGGATTGGACCTCCGGTCAGGGATTCAAGGTCGAGTACAACGGGGACGCGGCAGCGGAGTCCCTGCGCCGTGCCCGAGAATTCCTCGACCGACACGTGAAGGGCTGAAAAAGGGCCGGCGAGGCCCTCAGGCCTCGCTTCCCGCCGCGTCGTCCTTCTTGCTCGTGTCATGGCGCAGCAGCAGCGGCGTCTGGGCCAGCGCGAACAGGATCGTCAGCGGCATGATGCCGAAGACCTTGAAGCTGACCCAGAAATCGGTGGTCTGGGTGCGCCAGACGATCTCGTTGAGGGCCGCGAGCGCGAAGAAGAACAGCGCCCAGCGGAATGTGAGCTTGCGCCAGCCCTCCTCGGTGAGCTCGAACATGCTGTCGAGCACGATCTCGAGCAAGGGCTTCCTGAAATAGAGCCCGCCGAGCAGCACCAGCCCGAACATCGCATTCACGATGGTGGGCTTGAGCTTGATGAACATCTCGTTCTGCAGGAAGAGCGTCAGCCCGCCGAACACCAGCACCACCACGCCCGACACCATCGGCATGATCGGCAGCTTGCGGATCAGCGCGTAGTTGACCGTGAGGGCCGCGATGGTCGCGACGACGAAGACCGCGGTGGCGGCGTAGATCCGCTGGTTGTCCGCATAGCCGAACCGGTCCGCGTAGGCGTTGGTCAGGAAGAACAGGACCAGCGGTCCGAGTTCGAGGACTAGCTTCAGGAGGGGCGGGAGGCGCTTCTGTTCCGTCATGAGGTCCCTTCTAGAGCATTTTTCCGCAGATGTGTGATCTCTCTTCTTCACCATGCGGTGTCATTCCCGGCCGGAGCGCAGCGGAGGGAGGGGGATCCCTGGCGCCACGCTGGCGGATGGATTTCCCTTCCCGCCTCTACGGCGCGCCGGGACGCCGCGATCACTCGATCCCCGCGATGGCGCGGGCGAAGTCCCGCGCCTCGAAGGGCTCCAGGTCCTCCACGCCCTCGCCGACGCCGATGAAGTGGACGGGCAGGCCGAACTTGGCCGCGAGCGCCACCAGGATGCCGCCCCGGGCCGTGCCGTCGAGCTTGGTCATGACGAGCCCCGTGACGCCCGCCGCCTTCTGAAACAGCTCGACCTGACTCACGGCGTTCTGGCCCACGGTGGCGTCCAGCACCAGAAGCGTGGCGTGCGGCGCGGTCTCGTCCTGCTTCTTCATGACGCGGACGATCTTCTCCAGCTCGGCCATGAGCCCGGCCTTGTTCTGGAGCCGGCCGGCCGTGTCGATGAGGAGCACGTCGGTGCCGTTGGCCCTGGCCTCCTGCAGGGCGTCGAAGGCGAGGCCCGCCGCGTCCGATCCTTGGGGGCGCGTCAGAACCGGCGCGCCGACCCTTTCGCCCCAAACTTTCAACTGCTCGATGGCGGCGGCCCGGAAGGTGTCGCCGGCGGCCAGCATGACCTTGAGGCCCTGTTGCCGGAACTTCTGGGACAGCTTGCCGATGGTGGTGGTCTTGCCGGCTCCGTTCACGCCGACCATGAGGATCACATAGGGCTTCTTCGCCCGGTCGATCGAGAGCGGCCGAGCCACGGGCCCCAGGGTCTTCTCGACCTCCCCGGCGAGGATCGTCTTCACCTCCTGGGGCGAGATCTCCTTGTTGTAGCGCCCCGCCGAGATCGCCTCGGTGATCCGCATGGCGGTCGGCACGCCGAGATCGGCCTGGACCAGGGCGTCCTCCAGCTCCTCCAGGGTGGCGCTGTCGAGCTTGCGCTTGGTGAAGAGGCCGGTGACGCTGTCGGACAGGGAGGTCGAGGTCCGGCGCATGCCCTCGGTCAGGCGCTGCCACCAGCCGCGCTTTTCCCCCGGAGGCGCGGCCTCGACGGAAGGCGCGACCTCCAAAGGAGGCGCGACCTCCGCGGGAGCCGCAACAGCTTCCGCGAAGGGTGGTTCGGGCCGCGGCTCGGGGGCAGGCCGCGGAATCGGCTCCCTTGGCGCAATGCCCTCGGGCTCGAGGCCCTCGACCGGCTGGAGGTCGGCTCCGGCGAGTTCAGGGA
>Ga0247820_10002342_pt1 | contig 10676 bp, 12 predicted proteins | sample 13C_Glucose_Day1_2_FD_192480 | JGI IMG/M metagenome (GOLD analysis project Ga0247820, IMG submission 192480) | Soil microbial communities from agricultural site in Penn Yan, New York, United States - 13C_Glucose_Day14 | ecosystem: Environmental > Terrestrial > Soil > Agricultural land | place...
GGTTGACCAGGAGCCCGCCGTCGCCGGGAGCCATCCCGGCGGTGGTGGGGAACCACACATGTCGACCGACGAGCTCCGCAGGCCCGTCGCGCACCACCCCGACCGCCTGCACGCCCGGGACGTAGGGCAACGCGGGGGCGCCGAAGTAGGAGGTGCCCGACGCGCAGAGGAGGTCGAGCGGCGTGATCGGCACCGCAGTGACGGCGACGAGCAGCTCACCCGGCTGTGGCGTCGGGTCATCGCGGTCGAGCACCTCGGGCGGTCGACCGTGCGCGGTCAGCGTGACGGCGCGCACGGCTCAGGTGGCGATGTCCGGGTAGGGCAGCGACAGGTGCGCGAGGGCGGCGCCGTAGCCCTTCTGGTACGACAGCGGCTCGGGGTGGTCGCGCTCGAACATCGCGATGAAGAGGGTCAGCGTCAGGAACGGGTGCGCCCCGAACTCGAAGAGGGCGACGTGGTCGTGCCCGACGAGCGCCTCGCGTTCCTCGTCCGTGAACGCCAGCCAGGTGCTCGCTTCACCGTCGGTGACGTTGAGGATCCGGTTGGCCTGGGTCTCCTCCCACCACGCGACGAGCCCGGACGGGTCCTCCCGGTAGCGCTCGACGAGGTCGGGGTCGCGGTCGACGGTGAACAGGAACTTGTTCAGCAGGTACTTGCTCATGCCGGTGCTCCGTTCGGGTACCAGGTGAAGTAGGCCTCCATCGTGTGGAACAGGTCGAGGCTGTCGACGTGGTCGGCCTTCGCGTTCTCGCCGGCCACGCCCATCATCAGCATGAAGTCCATGAACCCGTGGGTGGCGTTGCCGGGCAGGTGCAGGCTGTCCAGGCTCACCTCGCGCAGGCACCCGTCGAGGTCGCCGTTCGCGATCCACTGCACCGCCCGCTGGTCGAACTCCGGGTCGGGGCCGTGTGGGCCGAACTGTCGCGGGCCGCCGAGCTCGAGCGAGAGGTGACCGGTGCCGATGATGGCGACCCGCTGGTCGCTCGGCCACGACTCGACGAGCTCGCGGATGGCGCGGCCGAGCTCGACGAACCGCTTCGGCTGCGGCAGGGGTGGCGCGAAGATGTTGGTGTAGATCGGCACGATCGGCAGGTCGGCCTCGGGTCGCAGCGTGATGATCGGGCAGGTGATCGAGTGGTCGATCCGCAGCTCGTTGCTGAAGGCGAGGTCGAACCCCGCGTCCAGGCCACCGCGCAGGATGTGCGACGACAGCTCCTCGTGGCCGTCGAGCCGGAACCTCGGGAGACCGAACTCGCGCTCCTCGTTGTACCAGTTGGCGTCGTAGGCGGGCGCCTTGCCCACGAGGAACTGGGGCATGTTGTCGAGCCACAGCTGGTGGAAGTGGTCGCTGCCGACCATGACGAGCACGTCGGGCCGCGCCCGGGTCAGCGTCTCGCGGAAGCGCTCGATCTTGGCGACCCACTCGTCCGCGAACGGCGGGCGCTCCTCTCCGACAGCGGTGCTCGCTCGGTAGTAGAAGGGGTGGTGCGTCGAGGCGATGTCGGCGACGACCTGCGCCATGTCAGGGTCTCCTTTCCTGGGTCAGGACTGCGGGTCGACGTACTGCGCGTTGCGGTCCACGGCGAGGTAGACGTCCATGCCGATCGGGCGGCGCCGCTCCTCCGCGATCTGGCCGAGGAGACCGGCTGCCCGGGCCAGCAGGGCGAACCCGCGCAGCATCTCGACCGGGAGCCCCAGGTCGGCCAGGGCCGCACCGCACACCCCGGCGCCGTTGAGTGGCAGGTGCCGCCCCAGCACCTGCTCGTGCACCCGCCCGACGGCCTCGAACAGCCGGAGGTGCGGGCCGCGCAGCCCTTCCTGCTCGGCGATGCCGATGAGCACGGGGGTGCGAGGGTCGCCGTCCTTGTGCACCGGGTGGCCCAGGCCGGGGACGTAGCGACCCGCCTCCTTGGTGCGGCGCACGGCGGCGAGTGCCACGGCATCCCACTGCTCGTCGGTCTCGGGCACGTCGTCGCCCAGGTCGACCACCACGGCGTCCAGGAAGGCCCCGCAGTCCTCGGTGACGCCGAGGAAGCGCGACCCGCCCCCGAGCAGGCCGGCGGCGAGCGCACCCTGCAGGGAGTCGGGCGCCGAGAGGTAGGTGAGCCGCGCGGCGATGGCGGTCGGGGTGAACCCGTGGTCGGCCAGCGCCACGAGCACCGCCTCGAAAACCCTTGTCTCCGAGGGGGTGGGGCGGCGCATGGCGACGAGCCAGAAGGCGAGCTCGCCGAAGCCGACCTTGCCCATCAGGTCGGCGGTGAGGTCTTGGCCGAGCAGGCGGATCTCGTCGGCGCTGGAGGTACCCAGCGACGTGGGGAAGGTCGTCATGCACCACGCTCCTCGTCGCTGCGGGTGGCCGGCTCGGCGAGCCAGCGCCGGATCTCGTCGCCGTGCTCGTCGAGGGCGGGAGGCGGCAGTCGGTAGTCCGCCGGCGTCGTGGACAGCCGGATGGGGTGGCGCACCGAGGGCACCGCGGCCGCACCCTCGCCCACCAGCACGACCGGGTCGAGGCCGACCGACTCGGCGAACGCGACCCCTCCGTCGATCGTGTTGATCGGGCCGCACGGCACACCGGCCGCGGTGATCAGCTCGAACCACTCCATGGTGGTGCGAGCGGCCAGGCGCTCGACGAGCAGTGGCCGCAGCTCGTCGCGGTTGGCCGTGCGGTCCTCGTTTCCGCGGAAGCGGGGGTCGTCGGCGAGCTCGGGCACGTCGAGCACCTCGACCAGCCGGCGGAACTGACCGTTGTTGCCTGCCGTGATGATGAGGTCACCGTCGGAGCAGGGAAGTGGCTCGTAGGGGAACAGGCTCGGGTGGCTGTTGCCCATCCGGTAGGGGACGACGTCGCCGGCGACGAACGCGCTCGCCTGGTTGACCAGCCCGGACAGTGCCGACGACAGCAGGTTCACCTCGACGTGCTGACCCCGACCGGTCTCGTGCCGCGCGTTGAGGGCGGCGAGCACCCCGATGGTGGCGTGCAACCCGGCCATCACGTCGAAGACCGAGATGCCGGCGCGGTACGGCGGTCCGTCGGAGTCCCCGGTGAGGCTCATCAGCCCGGAGATGGCCTGGACCATCAGGTCGTACCCGGGCAGGTCGCGCCCGCCCGGACCGCTGCCGAAGCCGCTGATCGAGGCGTAGACGACACCGGGGTTGACCGCGGAGACGCTCGGGTAGTCCAGGCCGAACCGGGCCAGCCCGCCCGGCTTGAAGTTCTCGACGAGCACGTCGGCCCGGGCGGCCAGCTCGCGGGCCGCGGCGACGTCGGTGTCGTCCTTGAGGTCCAGGGCGACCGAGCGCTTGTTGCGGTTGACCCCGAGGTAGTAGGTCGAGACGCCGTCGCGCAGGGGCGGGCTCCAGGTGCGGGTGTCGTCGCCCGACGGTGACTCGACCTTGACCACCTCGGCGCCGAGGTCGGCGAGCAGCATGGTGGCGTACGGCCCGGCGAGGATCCGCGAGAAGTCGGCGACGAGCAGGCCGGACAGGGGTCCCGAGGGCGGCGCCACGCGGACCACCTCCCTCGCTCTCTCGGCATCCACGGACAGGTGTCCGCGGGTGCAGCTGCCTCCGAGTCTCGGCGGCGGTCCGGGGACCTGTCAAGCACCGCCCGCTTGGCTCGTGGGCCGGCCACGGGGGTCTTGACAGCCCTGCGCGGCCGCGCGGACAGTGGGTCCACGACACACGGGTGCCACCAGGCGGACACCTGTCCGAGAGCGAAGAACGGGAGAAGGTCATGGCTCACGACGAGGTGGCCACCGGCCGTCCGGTGGTGTTCCGGAACGCCACGGTGCTGACGATGGACGACGACCACAGCGTGCTGACCGGCGGCGACGTGCTCGTCGTCGGCGACCGCATCGCGCAGGTGGGGCACGGGGTCACCGCGCCCGACGGGGTCCTCGAGATCGACGCCACCGGCGGCATCGTCATGCCCGGCATGGTCGACACCCACCGGCACATGTGGCAGACGGCGATGCGCGGGTACGGCGCCGACTGGACCCTCACCCAGTACTTCGTCTGGTACTACCTCGAGCACGGCCGCCGGTTCCGCCCGCAGGACGTGCACACCGGCAACCTCCTGTCGGCCTGGGACGCACTCGAGGCAGGGGTGACCACGACGGTCGACTGGTCGCACGGCCTGCAGTCGGTCGACCACGCGGAAGCGGCCGTCGACGCCCTGCAGAGCGTGCCCGGCCGGTTCGTGCTGGCGTACGGCAACATCCAGGCCGGGCCGTGGGAGTGGACCGCCGACCCGGCGGTGCGGTCGTTCCTCGAGCGGCGCCGTGGCGACCTCTACGGCTGGCAGCTCGCCTTCGACGTGACCGGCGACCCGGCCTTTCCGGAACGCCCCGCCTTCGAGGTCGCTCGTGAGCTCGACCTGCCCGTGACGACGCACGCGGGGGTCTGGGGCGCGACGAACGACGACGGCATCCGGCTCATGCACGAGAACGGCTTCATGAACGAGTCGAACGTCTTCGTGCACGCCGCGACGCTGTCGACCGACTCCTACCACCGCATCGCGGCCACCGGGGGGTCGGCCTCGGTGTCGACCGAGTCCGAGCAGAGTGCGGGACAGGGCTACCCGCCCACCTGGCAGCTGCGCCGGCACGACATCCCGGTGTCGCTCTCGATGGACACCAGCGTGTGGTGGAGCAGCGACCTGTTCTCGGCCATGCGCACGACCCTGGGTGCCGACCGTTCGCGCGAGCACCTCGAGGCGCACGCGGCAGGCGACACGGTGACCAACGTGCACCTGCGTGCCGAGCACGTCGTCGACTGGGCCACCCGTGGCGGCGCCCGCGCGCTGGGTCGCGACGAGATCGGCCGCCTGGTGCCCGGCGCCAAGGCCGACGTCGTGCTGATCAGGAACGACCGCTCGCCGGTGTCGTTCCCGCTGCTCAACCCCTACGGCCACGTCGCCTTCCAGGCCCAGCGCGGCGATGTGCACACCGTGCTCGTCGACGGCAGGGTCGTCAAGCACGAGGGCGAGCTCGTCGGCGTCGAGCTGGCCGACCTGCGCCGACGCGCCGAGGAGACCGTGGACCACCTCGTCGGGGAGATGGGCGAGGAGGCCTGGTCGGCCGGGATGAACCCTGCGCTGCCCGAGGACGACGACGACAAGGTGCTCGACAACCCGTACCAGTACACCGACTTCCGCACCGACACCACCCGGGCGCGGGGGACGGTCTTCGGCGAGCCGGGGGCCGGCGAGGTCGACTGAGACCCGGTGGATCCGACGAGTCGGGAGGCGTGATGGCCGGACGGGGTCAGGGACCGGACTTCGTCGAGGCACTGGCACGCGGCCTCGACGTCATCGCCTGCTTCGACCGGGAGCGGCCCGAGATGTCGCTCAGCGACGTCGCGCAGGCCACCGGGCTCGCGCGCCCCACGGCCCGACGGCTCCTGCTCACCCTCGAGGAGCTCGGCTTCGTCCGCTCACGCGACGGGCTGTTCACCCTCACCCCGCGGGTGCTCACCCTGGGCACCGCGTACGTCTCGTCGCTCGGGCTCTGGGAGATCGCCCGACCCCGGCTCGAGGTGCTCGTCGGGCGCACTGGGGAGTCCTCGTCGATGGCCCAGCTCGACGGCTCCGACATCGTCTACGTCGCACGCGTCTCGGTGCCCAAGATCATCGCACTGCGCGTGGAGGTGGGCACCCGGTTCCCGGCCCCGCCGACCTCGCAGGGCAAGGTGCTGCTGGCAGCCCTCGACCCGGCATCCCTCGACACCGTGCTCGCCACGCCCAGCCGCTCCGGTCTCGTGCCGCACGTCGAGCGTGACCGTGCCGCCCTCGAGGACGAGCTCGCGCGGGTGCGGGCCCGCGGCTGGGCCCTGGCCGACGAGGAGCTCGCGCCCGGGGTGCGATCGGTTGCGGTGCCCGTGCGCGACGGCACCGGCGCGGTGCGTGCCGCCATGAACGTCACCGTCCACGCCGCGGAGACGACCACCGAGCGGCTCCTCGACGAGCTGCTACCGCTGCTGCAGCGGACGGCGGCCGAGGTGAGCGACGACTGGGCGCTCTGGCAGCGCCGGCCCCACGTCGAGCGGCGGCGGTCGCCTCAGACGTGACGCTCGAAGGTGACGAGCAGTCCCTCGACGCCACCCGGGCCGATCCGGCCCTTGATGTCCGCCGACGTGATCGCCTTGAGGTGCCAGCCCTCGGCCGCGTGCTCATTGAGGATCTTCTGCAGCTTGTCCCCGGACAGCTTCCCGCCCAGCATCTTCTCGCGGATCTCCACGACCTTGTACTCGAATGCCATGGGACCCACCGTAGCCGGGGCCGCGGTGTTCAGCCCTCGGACTCGGCGTAGGTCGACTCGATCGCGGCGATGTAGGCGGCGGCCAGCCGCTCGAAGCCGTTGGCGGTGACCTCGACGTCGTCCCCGACGGCGAGCCGCAGCACGGTGCGCTCGGCGACCCAGGTGATCGGCCCCGCGACCCGCAGGACGGCATCGTTGTCGACGATCGAGTCGGCAATGACGCGCACCTCGTTCATCGGGTTGCCGTCGTCGCCCTCGAGCGCGAGCTCTCGGTGCCCGAACCAGGTGTGCAGCACGACGACGGCCTGGCCGAAGACCAGGCTCTCGAGCGTGGAGTCCTCGATGTCGTTGGTCGCCCACGCCGCGAGCAGGGAGTCGCAGTTGTCGCGACAGGACTCGATCTCGTCGGACGTGTAGGTGTTGCGACCGGGCACGGTGGCACCTCCGGGTGAGCGGGTCGTCGTGCCGGGGAGCCTACGCTGGTCGGCTCCCTCAGCTGAGGACGCCGGACGCGTCGAGCACCGTCGACCCGGCGAGCCACGACGCCCACGCCAGGACCACCGCGAACGTCGTGTTCCAGATCGCGCGGGGCACCCGGGTCAGCCGGTTCAGGACCCCCGGGTCGCTGACGGCGGGGTCGTGGGCGGCGACCACCGCGCCGAGGTGGCGCCACGCGCCGACGATGAGGACGAGCCCCACCGCGACGACCACCTGGGCCTGCAGCTGCGGCGGCCCGGCCCACCACAGGGCGCCCGCGCCGACCAGCGCGACGCCGACGACGAGGGCGGTCAGGCCCGACCGCACCCGCAACGCGGCGGTGACCAGCACCGCGAGGATGCCGGTGAGCACCGGCGCGGACCAGCCGCGCACGGCGAGCCACACCACGACCGCACCCACGACACCCGGAGCGGGGTAGCCCGCCCAGGTCGTGAACACGCGCCCGAAACCGCGCGCCGGGCCCACCGTGACGGCGTGCCCGGACATGTCACCGCGCAGGACGAAGCCGGTGAACCGGCGGCCGCACAGCATCCCGACGCCGGCGTGCCCGAGCTCGTGGACGAGGGTGACCCCGAGGCGCAGGACGCGCCACAGCGGGTCGACCGCCACCGCCACGAGGGCCGCGAGGAGCACCATGACCACCGGGACACCCGACAGGACGATGCCCTGATCGGGCACCACTCGCGACCACACCTGCTCGAACCAGTTCATGACGGGGTGACCGTGGCCCGCGAGCGAGGTGCCCGCGGCCGGGGGTCAGCGTGAGCGGCGGCTCGCGCCCTCGGAGAAGGAGGCCGCCGAGCGCGCCGGGCGCGACGAGGCGGGGCGGGCGGATGCCGGGCGACCGGATGCCGGGCGGGCGGTCGAACCGCCGGCGCCGCGACGGCGCTGGCCGTTGCCACCGCCCTGACCGGTGCGCTGGCCACCGCCCTGACCGCCACCACTGCGACCGCGGCCACCGCCGCCACCCTGACGGGACGGCGAGGTGGGCTCCGGCAGGGCGAGGCCGCCCTCGTAGGACCGCTCGCCCGGGGCGAGCTCGCGAAGCAGCGGGTGGGCCGAGGTGACCCGGGTGGTGGTGGGGTTCACGCCGGCCTTGCGGGTGAGGTCGCGCACGTCGCGCACCTGGTCGTCGGTCATCAGCGTGATGACCGTGCCCGAGGCGCCGGCGCGGGCGGTACGGCCGGAACGGTGCGTGTAGGCCTTGTGCTCGACCGGCGGGTCGGCGTGGATGACGAGCGCCACGTCGTCGACGTGGATGCCGCGCGCCGCGATGTCGGTCGCGACCAGGGTGCGGGCGGCGCCGGAGTGGAAGGCGTCCATCGTGCGGGTGCGGGCGTTCTGGCTGAGGTTGCCGTGCAGCTCGACCGCGGGCACGCCCGAGCCGTTGAGCTGGCGGGCCAGCTTCTTGGCGCGGTGCTTGGTGCGGGTGAACACGACGGTGCGGCCGGGGGCGGCGACGAGGTCGAGCAGCACCGGCAGGTGCCCGTCGGCGGTCACGTGCAGCACGTGGTGCGACATGGTCGAGATCGGCGACTGGGCCGAGTCGGCCTCGTGGGTCACCGGGTTGTGCAGGTACCGCTTGGCGATGACGCTGATGCCACCGTCGAGCGTCGCGGAGAACAGCATCCGCTGGCCGGACTGGGGGGTGGCGTCGAGCAGGCGGCGCACCTGCGGGAGGAAGCCGAGGTCGGCCATGTGGTCGGCCTCGTCGATGACGGTGACCTCGACCGCGTCGAGCGAGACGTGGCCCTGGCCGATGAGGTCCTCGAGCCGGCCGGGGCAGGCGACGACCACGTCGACGCCGCGGCGGATCGCCGAGACCTGCGGGCCCTGGCCGACGCCACCGAAGACGGTGCGCGAGGTGAGGCCGAGGCGCTGCGCGAGCGGCGTCATCGCCTCCTCGATCTGGGCGACGAGCTCGCGGGTCGGGGCGAGGATGAGCGCGCGCGGCCGGCGCGACTGCGGCCGCTTGCCGTTCGCCGCGAGGCGGGTGAGCAGGGGCAGCACGAAGGCCATCGTCTTGCCCGAGCCGGTGCGGCCGCGGCCGAGCACGTCGCGACCCGCGATCGAGTCGGGCAGCGTCGCGGCCTGGATGGGGGTGGGGGTCGTGATGCCGCCGGCGGCGAGCACCTCGACGAGGGGGGCGGGCACGCCGAGCGTGCCGAAGTTCTGGGGGGACAAGGAGGTTCCTTCGTGGTTCGCAGAGTCGTCGCGGACCGTCGTGGTCGGCGTCGACTCGGGATGTTCTGCCGGGCGGGGCTCTGGGCCGCGGCGCCGCGTGGCGGGAACGGTGTCCCGACGCGAAGGCATCGACATCAAAGAAGTCGCGGCCCGAGGCAGAAGGCGGGCCACTGCGAACAGTCTACGGGACACCGCTGTCAACGCCCGAATCGGGGCCGAGCGGCGGTGTGGCACAACGCGTCGAAAACCTGCGGGCCGATCGGGCCGACGCCTACAGTGCCCTATGCCGTCGCTGCCGCTCTTCCCGCTCGGCAGCCCCCTGCTTCCCGGCGCCCGACTGCCGCTGCAGCTGTTCGAACCGCGCTACCTCGCGCTGGCGCAGACCCTGGCCGAGCGCGAGGACGACGACCGGCGGTTCGGGGTCACGATGATCCGCAAGGGTCACGAGGTCGGGCCGGATGCCGCGCAGGCCCTCTGCGACATCGGCTGCGAGGCCCGGGTCGACGCGATGGCGCTGGTCGAGAGACCCGGCGGGACGGTCGTGCACCTGGTCGCCACCGGCGTGCGACGGTTCCGACTCGACGGCATCGACGACGCGGCGGGCACCCCGTTCACCACCGGCCTCGTCACCTGGCTGCCGGACCCGCCGGTCGGCGAGGACCCGGAGGTCGCAGCGCTCGCCGAGCGGGCCGTGCGCGCGCACACGGCCTACCTCGTGGGCCTCGGGGCGGAGGCGGAGCCGGTGGAGGCGGCCTTGTCGGGGGTCGCCTACCGAGTCGCGGAGCGGATGGTGCTCGACCCGACCGACCGGCAGCGGGTGCTGGAGGGAGCCGATGCCGCGACCCGGCTGCGCACCGTGCTCGCGCTGCTGCGGCGCGAAGCGGCCATCCTCAGCCGGTTCGGAGCCGTGCCGACCCCGCCCAACCCGAGCGGCGCCTCGCTGAACTGACGCGGAGTAGGTTGCCGCGCATGGATCTCGCGAACCTGCAGGACGTCATCGAGCGCACCTACGGCGAGCGCGACCGGGAACGCGGGGTCCCGAGCACCGTCGCCTGGCTCGCCGAGGAGGTGGGCGAGCTGGCGCAGGCCGTGCGAAAGGGCAACCACGACCAGCGCGTGCACGAGTTCGCCGACGTCCTGGCCTGGGTCGCCTCGCTGGCGAACCAGGTGGACGTCGACCTCACCGAGGCGGTGCAGCGGTACGCCGACGGGTGCCCGAGGTGCGCCGCGGTGCCCTGCACCTGCCCCTGACGCGCGGCCGTCCGGGCCCGGGTCAGACGACGTGCAGCAGCTCGTCGGCGATGAGCATCCGCACGGTGTCCAGAAGTATCTGCTGACCCCGGGTGCGGCCCGAGCTGCACCGTCGCAGCGGTGACCAGGTCGGCCACCGTGCACGGTTCCTGCGTCGCGAGCCAGATGGTCGCCGCGAGACCGGGAAGGGTGACCGGCGTCCAGTCCCGCATGACGAGGACGACGCCATCAGAGGCGATGGCATCGCGAAAACGGTTGCGGCGCAACCTGGCAGAGGGAAGCGTCGGCTCACCCGCATCCTCACGTCGTTCGAGAGCGGCTTGGGGTAGGCCCGCACGGTGAGGTCGTGCTCGACCGTGACGGTCTCGACGCTGACATGGCCCAGGCTGCGGGACACCAGGTACGGCACGTCCGGGTCGGCGGTCTGCTGCGCCCGGCCGTCGAGCCCCGAGACGTCGAGGGTCCACCTCGCTCCGAACGCATCGA
>Ga0247820_10002345_pt1 | contig 10673 bp, 9 predicted proteins | sample 13C_Glucose_Day1_2_FD_192480 | JGI IMG/M metagenome (GOLD analysis project Ga0247820, IMG submission 192480) | Soil microbial communities from agricultural site in Penn Yan, New York, United States - 13C_Glucose_Day14 | ecosystem: Environmental > Terrestrial > Soil > Agricultural land | place...
GTACAGCACGAACATCACGATCTGCAGCGCCAGCAGCCAGGACACGGTGTTCCAGCCCGACCAGTAGACGATCAGCGCGGCGATGATGAACGACAGCGGGCCGAGCACGCCCATGCCCATGACCCGGAACGGCCGGGCCATGTCCGGGGCATTGCGGCGCAAGGCGGCGACCGACACCGGGGCCACCGCGTAGCTCAGCACCAGGGCGGCGGACACCACGTTGATCAGCGCTTCCCAGGACGGGAACGGCAGGGTCCAGAACACCGCCAGGCCGAAGGTCAGCCACAGCGCCGGGCGCGGAATGCCGGACTGCTCGTCGATGCGGGTGAAGTACTTGAAGAAGGTGCCGGTCTGCGCCCAGCCATAGATTACCCGTGGGGTGGCATTCATGTAGATGTTGCCGCAGCCGCTGGGCGAGATCACCGCGTCAGCCACCACCAGGTAGGCCAGCCAGCCGACGCCCAGGGCCAGGGCGATGTCACGGTAGGGCAGGGCCAGCTCCTTGGTCACTCCGGCCCAGCCGTTGGCAATCATCTCGGTCGGCACGCTGCCGAGGAACGCCAGTTGCAGCAGTGCATAGATCGCGGTGGACAGCAGCACCGAGAGAATCAGCGCGATAGGGATGGTGCGCTGCGGGTTCTTCACCTCGCTGGCCACCGAGATGATCGGCGTGAGCCCCAGGTAGGCGAAGATGATGCCGCCGGCCGACACCGCCATCTCCACGCCGGAAAGGCCGAACGGCGCGAAACCCTGGACCTCGAAGTTCTCCGGTTTGAAGAAGGTGAACAGCACGCCGATCACCAGCAGCGGCACGATGAACTTGAACACGCTGACCAGGTTGTTGGCCTTGGCGAAGGTCTTCACGCTGCGGTAGTTGAGCAGGAAGAACAATCCGAGCAGGGCGAACTGCACCAACCAGCCGAGCACCGTAGGGTCGCTGGAGCCGGTCTTGGTCAAGGCCGGGAACCAGGCTGCGGCGTACTGGCGTGAGGCGACCACCTCGATGGCGATCAGGCTGGAGAAGGCGATCAGGGTAATGAAACCCATCAGGTAGCCCAGCAGCGGGCCGTGGGAATACACCGGGTAGCGTACCACGCCGCCGGCCCGTGGCAGGGCGGCGCCGAGCTCGCAGTAGACGATGCCCAGCAGCAGCACCGCAAAGCCGCCGAGGAACCAGGAGAGGATGCCGGCCGGGCCGGCGATGGCCGAGACGTGGCTGGCGGCGAACAGCCAGCCGGAGCCGAAGATGGCGCCCAGGCCGATGAAGGTGAGGTCCAGCAGGGACAGCTGTTTCTTGAATTTGCCTGACATGGTTGCGCCTTTTTGTAGGTTTTGGATAGGCAGGTCTGATGTCACGATGCGGCGGCATGCGCCGCGTTCTAGTAAGTCATGGGGCGGCTTGCGTGGGGCATAGAGTGGACCGATCGGGGCGTCGGTTCTTGATGGTTTTCTGCAAGGTGGGTGACGAAATCGGCACAGTCGAAGAAAAGACTGGCGAGCTGGGGCGGTGGCTGGATAGGCTGGATTGCATAGCCGGCAAGGGCTGGAGAGATGCAGTGGCAATACCGGCCTCTTCGCGGGACAAGCCCGCTCCTACAGGTATTGCGCGTGCTTCGAGATCGGCGCGATTCCTGTAGGAGCGGGCTTGTCCCGCGAAGAGGCCGGCCCTGCCACCGGAGACCTGATTGAATGTCACACGACTCACTGGCAACCCTGTACCAGACCCTCGACCAGCACCGCCCCGAATCCCTCGAGGCCCTGCTCACCGGTGTGGTCTGGCTGCTGCCCATGCTCGACGTGATCGCCAATGCGGCGATCTTCATCAAGGACGACCAGGCCCGCTACGTCCTGGCCAACCGCACACTGGTCCAGCGCTGCGGCCTGAAGCACCTGCAACCGCTGCTGGGCAAGACCAGCGCCGAGGTGTTCCCGGCGCGCCTGGGCCCCGGCTACACCGAGCAGGACCGCCGGGTGCTGGAGCAGGGCCTGGTGCTGGAGGACCAGCTGGAGTTGCACCTGTACGGCAGTCGCGAACCGGGCTGGTGCCTGACCCACAAGCGTCCGCTGTACGATCCGGCGGGGACGATCATCGGCTTGGTGGGCATTTCCGTCGACCTGCAGTCAGCCGCCGACACCCACCCCGCCTACCAGCGCCTGGCGGCGGTGGATGCGCATATCCGCGCGCATTTCCACCAGCCGATCAGCATGGGCGAGCTGACCCGCATCGCCGGGATCTCGGTGGCGCAGCTGGAACGCTACTGCAAGCGGGTGTTCCACCTCACGCCCCGGCAGATGATCCACAAGGCCCGCCTGGAGCATGCGCACCAGTTGCTGCACAGCGACCTGCCGATCATCGAGGTGGCCCTGCGCTGTGGCTACACCGACCACAGCGCCTTCAGCCGGCAGTTCAGGCAACTAACCGGTTTCACGCCGCGGCAGTACCGGATGGCAACGAATTAAAGGTCGATGCATAAATGCATTGATTTATTATGCTTTTATGCATATATTGGGTTTCAACGCTACTCAGTAGCGTGCATAAACTCAATCGATACAGGATGTTCACGATGACAACCGCTTACACCGCCAAGAATTCCCTGCCTTTTGCAGCGCTACCCACTACCGATGGTGTCGTTCAGTACTTTCGTGCGACCAGCACCAACGTAGCGGATGCGTCCTATGCTCCCGATGGTCTGGCAGCCGCGCCGATCTACGGCCTCGGTGGGCAGCTGTTGCAAGGCAACGAGATTGTCGCTGGCGGCAACGTGACGCTGGTTTCCTACCTCGGTCCACTGCTCAACCAGGGGGCCCTGTGCTGGATCCTGCTGAACTGCGAGGGTGGTGCCCAGCAGGTGGCCAATGCCACGCATAGCCAGCATGCCGTGACGCTTGGCCAGATCATCGGTTTCTCCGGAGCCGCGCCTGGTGACATCAAGTTCTCCGCAGCCAACGAGGCGCCAGTGGGCTGGCTGAAGGCCGATGGGGCATTGGTGTCTCGCGCCGAGCATGACGCATTGTTCGCCGCCATCGGCACCACCTATGGCGCTGGCGATGGTGTCACGACCTTCGGCCTGCCTGACCTGCGCGGTGAGTTCATCCGTGGCTTCGATGACGGCCGTGGGGTAGACCAAGGCCGGGCGTTCGGCTCCTGGCAGAAGGGCAGCCTCTACCCTTACGACACCACCCAGAACATAGCCAACGGTGTCTGGAGTGCATCTACCACGCAGAACACAGGTCCCGCTTCGCAAGTCGCGATGGGCGTGGATGCCTACTCCACCGACGAGTATTCGACCATTTCGCTGGGTGGGGTCGATGCGCGGGTCAACTATGCATTGCCAGGTCTGTTTGGTGACCGTGGTTACTCCGGGATCACCCGCCCACGCAACATGGCCATGCTCGCATTGATCAAGTGCTGATCACTCGCTGCTGAACAGGGCGCGGGCCTCGTCGAAGCACTGCTCGGCGATGGCCGAGCGCGGCTCGCTGCGGCGCAGCAGCAGGCCGACCGGGCTGTGGATGCTGGCTTCCTGTACCGGGATGATGCGCATGTGCTGGTTGAGGTCTTCCAGGCCGCAATCGAGCGGCATGACCGCGCAGCACACGCCGGTGTTGATCGCCTGGATCAGCTGGAAGGTCGAGTCGCTCTCGAGCACGGCATTGGGCGCCAGGCCCCGGCTGCGCAAGCTCAGGTCGAGGGACTGGCGGTAGTGCATGCCCTTGCTCAGCAGGCCCAGCGGCAGCTCGCCGAGGTCTTCCCAGCGCAGGCTATCGGCCTCGAACTGGAAGTGCCGGGTGTCGTGCAGCAGGCCCATGGTGGTGGTGCTCAGCTCGATCACTTCGAAGAAGCTGGTGTTGACCTGGTCGAGGTAGCAGATGCCCAGGTCGAGCTGGTTGCGGCTCAGGCCGTCGATCACCTGCTCGGAGCTCAGCGACGACAGCTGGAAGTGCAGCTCGGGGTACTTCTCGCGCAGCGGCATCAGCAGTTGCATGGGGTTGAAGCTGGCCAGCGGCACGGTGCCGAGGCGCAGGCTGCCGACCACCTGGCCGCGGCAGCTGGCGGCCTCGGCCTGCAGGCCGTCATGGGCGGCGAGCAGGGTGCGGGCCCAGGCCAGGATGCGCTCGCCGGCTTCGGTGAAACCTTCGAAGCGCTGGCCGCGCTTGACCAGCACCAGGTCCAGTTCGTCCTCGAGGTTGCGCAGGCGCATGGACAGGGTCGGCTGGGTAATGTGGCACAGCGCCGCGGCCTGGCCGAAGTGGCGGGTCTGATCGAGGGCGATGAGGAACTTGAGCTGTTTGATGTCCATGGTGCGGCCTGGGGTTGCGGGGTGGGTAGACCTTAACCAAGAGTGAAGCACCTGGCTAATCCTTGATGAACATTTCACCGACCCGGTCGCGGGGCCGATAGCGGCGATAGAAATCGTCGATCATCCGGTACGTCCTATCGATTGGACGCTGCCGGGGCTTGTCTCTACCGTGGCCGCGAAGCCAATCCTGGAGCAAAGGCCATGAGCGTGAAACCGGACGCGGTGTTCGTACCGCTGAACATCGCGGTGCTGACCGTCAGCGACACCCGCACCTACGACACCGACACTTCCGGCGAGCTGCTGGCCAGCCGCGCCGTCGGCGTGGGCCACCGCCTGGTGGCGCGGGAGCTGCTCAAGGACGACCTGTACAAGATCCGCGCCCAGGTCGCCACCTGGATTGCCGACGACCAGGTGCAGGTGGTGCTGATCACCGGCGGTACCGGCTTCACCGGGCGCGACAGCACGCCGGAGGCGGTGGACTGCCTGCTGGACAAGCGCATCGACGGGTTCGGCGAGCTGTTCCGTGCCCTGTCGATCCTCGATATCGGCACCTCGACCGTGCAGAGCCGGGCCCTGGCCGGCATGGCCAACGGCACCCTGGTGTGTTGCCTGCCGGGCTCGACCGGTGCCTGCCGCACGGCCTGGGAAGGTATCCTGGCCGAGCAGCTGGATGCGCGGCACCGGCCGTGCAACTTTGTCGCGCACCTGAAGCCGATCGCGGCCTGCGAAAGTCGCAGTTAATCTCCAGGACCTATCGCGGGGCAAGCCCGCTCCCACGCCAATACAGATCAGTGTCTTATTGGCGTGGGAGCGGGCTTGCCCCGCGATGGTTTTTCAGCTCAGTACATGATCCACCGGCACCAACGCCGGTGGCAGCGGCTCATGCCCCAGCGCCGCCAGGACATCGCGCTCGACGGTGCGCACCAGCGCATCGGTCGGCAGGTCGTTCTCGTCCCGGCCGAACGGGTCTTCCAGTTCGTTGCCGATCGCATCCAGGCCAAAGAACGTGTAACTGACAATGGTGGTGAACAACGGTGCCAGCCAGCCCAGCGGTTCTGCCAGGGCAAACGGCAGCAGCAGGCAGAAGATGTAGATGGTGCGGTGCAGCAGCAGGGTGTAGGGGAACGGCAGCGGCGTGCCCTTGATCCGCTCGCAGGTAGCCTGCACGTCCGACAGGCCGGCCAGGCGCTGTTCGAAGAGGGTGTAGCGGAATTCGCTGATCGCGCCGTCCTTCGCCAACCGTGAACACTGGGCACCGATATCGCGCAGGATGCCATCACACACGTTGTGCGCGGTGATCGGCGCACCCTCGGCCAGCCAGGTGCGCGCCAAGGGCAGTTCGTCTTCGTTGCGCAGCCGGGCATTGAGGGCATGGGCGAAGCCGCACAGGCCACGCAGCATCTGCGCGCGCAGCTGCTGGTCCTCGATCGCCACGCTTTCGCGCACGAACGAGCGCACCTCGATGATCATTCGCCCCCAGGCCTTGCGGCCCTCCCACCAGCGGTCGTAGCAGGCGTTGTTGCGAAAGCTCATGAAGATCGACAGCGACAGCCCCAGCAGGGTGAAGGGCGTGGCGCTGACCGGGTAGAACAGCGCCGGGTAGTGCCGCTCGACCAGCACGATCAGCGCAGCCAGCAAGGTCACCGCCAGGCAGCGCAAGGCGATACGCTGGACAATCGAGCCCTTGAGGGTGAACAGCACGCGCAGCATGTCGGGGCGTGAGTGGACGATCAAGACGGTTCCAGAGGCGGCCGATCAGCCGCCGGTCATGTTCATGAAGCGCAGGATCTGCACCTCGCCGCCCACTTCGAAGTGGTGGCGGTAGGGCTTGAGCTGCATGGCGTCGCGCAAGGCCTTCTCCAGGCGGGCGCTGTCGCCGGGGTGTTGGCGCAGGACCTGCTTGAGGTCCACCGAGTGCTCGTTGCCCAGGCACAGCAGCAGGCGGCCTTCGACGGTCAGGCGCACGCGGTTGCAGGTGGCGCAGAAGTTGTGGCTGTGCGGCGAGATGAAGCCGACCCGGGTATCGGGGGCTTCGGCCAGGCGCCAGTAGCGCGCCGGGCCCTGGGAGGATTCGGCTGACTCGACCAGGGTGAAGTGCTCGGCCAGGCGGGCGCGCACGTCGTCGCTGGAGCAGAAGGACTCGCCGCGCTCGTGCTCGCTGATGACGCCCAGAGGCATTTCTTCGATAAAGGAGATGTCCAGCTCGCGGTCGATGGCGAAGCGCACCAAGTCGACGATTTCGTGGTCGTTGCGGCCCTTGAGCACCACCGCGTTGAGCTTGGTGCGGCGAAAGCCCGCGGCGCGCGCGGCATCGATCCCCGCGATCACCTGCTTGAGGTCGCCAGTGCGGGTCAGGGCACGAAAGCGCTCGGGGTCAAGGCTGTCGAGGCTGATGTTCAGGCGCGAGACGCCGGCATCGAACAGCGGCTGGGCCAGGCGGCCGAGCTGCGAGCCATTGCTGGTCAGGCACAGTTCGCGCAGGCCGGGCAGGGCGGCGATGCGCTCACACAGCCCGACGATGCCCTGGCGCACCAAGGGCTCGCCACCGGTCAGGCGGATCTTGCGGGTGCCCAGGGCGACGAAGCGCTCGGCGACCAGGTACAGCTCCTCGAGGCTGAGAATCTGCTGGCGCGGCAGGAACTGCATGTCTTCGGCCATGCAATAGACGCAACGAAAATCGCAGCGGTCGGTGACCGACATCCGCAGGTAATCGACTTTGCGGTTGAAACCGTCGATCAGGGCCTGGGGGTTCTTTTCCACGTTCGCGCTCGACCTGTGCAGTGGCTGGGGGCGGCGAAAGGCCGCAGACAAGGTTCAAGCTATAACCTGCGCCCAGTGACGTCAAATTGCTTTCCCCGACCGTTCGATCAGTCTCGTCTATCACGGCTGCAGGCCACGGAGCTCAAGGGCTATACCGGGTGATCGAGACGGTTTATCACGCTGTCATTTATTTCGATTGGACGCACTGGGAGCGGCTTCTTAGGCTGGAAAAAACACCGTGCGGAGAAGCGCAGCATGAGCCAGGACGAACACATCAGGGACTACAAGGGGCCGGCCGCCGGCTGGGGCGCGCTCAAAAGCGTGACCAAGAGCTGGCTGGGCAGCGAGAACGCCTTCAAGAACCTGCGGGCCATGCTCAAGACCAACCAGAACGGCGGTTTCGACTGCCCGGGCTGTGCCTGGGGCGAGTCGCCGGAAAGTGACATGGTCAAGTTCTGCGAGAACGGCGCCAAGGCGGTCAACTGGGAGGCCACCGGTCGCTCGGTGGATCCGGCGTTCTTCGCCCGCTACAGCGTCAGCGCCTTGCTCGAGCAGACCGACTACTGGCTCGAATACCAAGGGCGGATCACCCACCCGATGCGCTACGACGCGGCCACCGATCATTACGTCGAAACCAGCTGGGACGAGGCGTTCGCCCTGATCGCCCGGCACCTCAACGGCCTCGAGTCGCCGGACCAGGCCGAGTTCTACACCTCGGGTCGGGCCAGCAACGAGGCGGCGTTCCTCTACCAGTTGTTCGTGCGCGCCTATGGCACCAACAACTTCCCCGACTGCTCGAACATGTGCCACGAGGCCAGTGGCGTCGGCATGGCCGAAACCCTCGGCGTGGGCAAGGGCACCGTGGTGTTCCATGACCTGGAGCTGGCCGATGCGATCTTCGTCATCGGCCAGAACCCTGGCACCAACCACCCGCGCATGCTCGAACCGCTGCGCGAGGCGGTCAAGCGCGGCGCCCAGGTGGTCTGCTTCAACCCGCTCAAGGAGCGGGGCCTGGAGCGCTTCCAGCACCCGCAGCACCCGTTCGAGATGCTCAGCAACGGCTCCGAACCGACCAACACCGCCTACTTCCGTCCAGCACTGGGCGGCGACATGGCGGCCATGCGCGGGATCGCCAAGTTCCTCCTGCAGTGGGAGCGCGAGGCGCAGTTGAACGATGAGCCACCCGTGTTCGATCACGCATTCATTGCCGAGCACACCAGCGGTGTCGAGGATTACCTGACGCTGGTTGATACCACGCCGTGGGAACACATCATCGAGCAGTCTGGCCTGAGCAAGGCCGAGATCGAGCTGGCCGCGCGCATGTACCGCAAGGCCGAGCGGGTGATCATGTGCTGGGCCATGGGCGTGACCCAGCACCGCCATTCGGTGCCGACCGTGCAGGAAATCGTCAACCTGCAGCTGTTGCGCGGCAACGTCGGCAAGCCAGGTGCCGGCCTGTCGCCGGTGCGTGGCCACAGCAACGTGCAGGGCGACCGCACCATGGGTATCGACGAGAAGCCCAAGGCGGCGCTGCTCGATGCACTCGAGAAACGCTTCCAGTTCAAGGTACCTCGCGAGCATGGCCACAATGCGGTGCTGGCGATCCAGGCCATGGAGGAGAGACGGGCCAAGGTGTTCATTGCCCTGGGCGGCAACTTCGCCCAGGCGACTCCGGACACTCCGCGTACCCACGCGGCGCTGCGCAACTGCGAACTGACCGTGCAGATTTCCACCAAGCTCAACCGCTCGCACCTGGTGACTGGGCGTGATGCGTTGATCCTGCCGTGCCTGGGCCGCACCGAGATCGACATCCAGGCCGAAGGGCCGCAAGGCGTCACCGTGGAAGACACCTTCAGCATGGTGCATATCTCCCATGGCCAGCTGAAACCGCGCTCGCCGCTCCTGCGCTCGGAGCCGGCCATCGTCGCCGGCATGGCCAAGGCCACCTTGGGCAGCAAGCCGATTGACTGGGACTACGCGATTGCCGACTACGCTCGCATCCGCAGCATGATCGCCGACGTCATCCCGGGCTTCAGCGAATTCAACGAGCGCCTGCAGCATCCGGGTGGCTTCCACCTGGGCAACAATGCTGCGGACCGTAATTTCCGCACCGCCACCGGCAAGGCGCGGTTCACCGCGAACGTGCTGCCCGAGCAGTTGGTCAACGCCCAGGTGCTGGCCCGTGGCGACAAACCCGACCTGATTCTGCAGACCCTGCGTTCCCACGACCAGTACAACACCACGTTGTACGGGCTGGACGACCGCTACCGTGGGGTGTTCGGCCTGCGCGAGGTGGTGTTCGTCAATGAGGCGGACATCCGCCGGCTGGGCTTCGAGCCGGGCGAGCAGGTGGACCTGGTGTCGCTCTGGGAGGATGGTCGCGAGCGGCGGGTCTCGGGGTTCCGCCTGGTGGCCTATGACGTGCCGCAAGGCCAGGCGGCGGCCTACTATCCGGAGACCAACCCGCTGGTGCCGCTGGAGAGTTATGGCGAGGGGACCTATACGCCGACCTCGAAGTTCGTGGCGATCAAGCTGGAGAAGGCCAGGGCCGGGAACCGGATCGAGGCGATCACCACGGAGGTGTAGGAGCGGCCTTGTGCCGCGAAAGGGCTGCGTAGCAGCCCCGACAATCTCACATGATGCCGAAAACCCGGGGGCGCTGCGCGCCCCTTTCGCGGCACAAGGCCGCTCCTACAGAAGAGGGGCGCGCTGTTGCACTTTCAGCGACGTACCGGATACGCCGTGGTGTACTTCATCTGCTCCATGGCAAAGCTGGAGGTGATGTTCGACAGCCCGTCGGTGCTGGTAATCAGCTTCTTGTAGAAGCGGTCGTAAGCGGCGATGTCGCCCACCACCACCCGCAGCATGTAGTCCCAGTCACCGGACATGCGGTACACCTCCATCACCTCCTCGAATGCCGTCACCGTGGCGGCGAACTGCGCCAGCCAGGCGCTGTCGTGGCGCTGGGTCTTGAGCTGGACGAACACCGTCAGGCCCAGGCCCAGGCGCTCGGGGTCGAGCAGGGCGACGCGGCCGCGGATGTAGCCTTCCTCTTCCAGGCGCTTGACCCGCTTCCAGCACGGCGTGGTAGACAGGTTGACCGCCTCGGCCAGGTCCTTGAGGGACAGCGACGCATCACGTTGGAGCAGGGTGAGGATGTGCTGGTCGAAATTGTCCATGGCGTCATCTGGCAGGTTTGAGGGAAAGTTTTCCAAGGTTAGCCGTACGAGGCGAACGTTGAAAGCCTTTCGGCTGGTTCTTCGACAGCAACGTTCTGTTGGCGCCCGGGCCTTGCGGATATGAGATAGTGGCGGTTTTCCATCCTCAGTCAATGGACCCGACCATGTCCGACAAACCGCGCAATTTCGCCACCCGCACCATCCACGCCGGTGAGCAGTCCAGCGTCGCCGACAACGCCATCTTCCCGGCCATCGTCACTTCCAGCTCGTTCATCAAGCGCGGCCTGGACGACAACCCCGAATACGCCTACAGCCGTGTCAGCAACCCGACCCGGCACGCCTACGAGACCTGCGTGGCCGCACTGGAGGAGGGCGTCGGCGCGGTCGCCTGCGCCTCGGGCGTCAGCGCCACCGCCACGGTGCTCGAGCTGCT
>Ga0247820_10002346_pt1 | contig 10671 bp, 9 predicted proteins | sample 13C_Glucose_Day1_2_FD_192480 | JGI IMG/M metagenome (GOLD analysis project Ga0247820, IMG submission 192480) | Soil microbial communities from agricultural site in Penn Yan, New York, United States - 13C_Glucose_Day14 | ecosystem: Environmental > Terrestrial > Soil > Agricultural land | place...
GTACCTCTAGACCGCGTCGGCGGGACGCGGGCTGCTCCGACCGACCGCCGACGCGGTCTAGAGGTACTGGCCCGTCGGCCGGTCGCCCTCGTGACCGGGCATGCCGGGCATGCCGGGCAGCTGCCCGGGTCCCGGCTGAGGGACGGCGCCGGTGTGCCCGGGCGGCAAAGCGCGGCGCATCTCGGCCAGCTGGGCCTGGGCGGCCATCTGCTGGGCGAACAGCGCCGTCTGGATGCCGTGGAAGAGACCTTCGAGCCAGCCGACGAGCTGGGCCTGCGCGATGCGCAGCTCGGCGTCGGTCGGTGCCTCGTCGCCGAACGGCAGGGCGATCCGCTCGAGCTCCTCGATCAGCTCGGGGGCGAGACCGTCCTTGAGCTCCTCGATGGAGCGGCGGTGGATCTCGGCGAGGCGGACGCGCCCGGCCTGGTCGAGCGGCGCGTTGCGGACCTCCTCGAGCAGCTGCTTGATCATCGATCCGATGCGCATGACCTTCGCCGGCTGCTCCACGAGGTCAGCGGGGTTGGTCCGCGCCTCCTCGTCCTCCGGGTGCGGAGCGACGCCCATGCCGTCCTGGGTGACCACGACGACGCGCTGCGGGTCCTCGCCCAGGGGGCTGTTGCTCTGCTCGGGCTGCTGGGTCATGGACCCATCCTGCCTCACCCGTCGCGGGGGGTGAGCAGCCAGACCGTGATCTCGCGTCCGGCCGCCCACTGGCGGTACTGGGCGTACCCGGCATACGTGCTCTCGGCGACGGCCCACACGGACTCTGCGGACTCGCGGCCGAGGCGTTTGGCGGTGGCGGCCATGGTGCGTCCGCGGTGCTCGACCTCGACCTCGGGGGTGGCGCGCAGGTTGTGCACCCAGGCGGGGGTCTGCCCGCTGCCGTAGTTGGAGCCGATGACCGCGATGTTGCCGTCGAGGGGAAAGGCGAGAAGCGGGGTGTGCCGTCGCTCGCCCGTTCGCGCGCCCGTCGTGACGAGGGTGATGGTGGGGAGTCCCGTGAGCGGCCGCGTCGCGGTCACCCGGCCCCCGGACAGGCCGGCCACGGCGCGGTCGATCGGCTGGTGGATGCGGCGCAGCACCCGGCTCACCGGACGCTGGGCGGCAGCCGACTGGACGGCACGCTGAAGGGCGTTGGGACGGGTGATCTCACACTCGAGCTCGTCCCACAGTCCCATGGCGCCCCACCGTAGTCGTTACCGGTCCGTGACCGAAGCCGAATGGCCTACAAACGGCTCTCGGCCGCCGACGAGCCGGCCAGCCGCTGGGCGAGCCAGACCGGGATGATCGACACCGCGATCAGCACGACGGCGACGACGTTGACGACGGGCGCCTGGTTGGGGCGGAACAGGTTGTTGAAGATCCAGATGGGCAGGGTCGGGGTGCCCGGGCCGGCGGTGAAGGTCGTGACGACGATCTCGTCGAAGCTCAGGGCGAAGGCCAGCAGCGCTCCTGCGATCACCGCCGAGCGCAGCAGCGGGAACGTCACCAGCCGGAACGTGGTGAGCGGCCGCGCCCCGAGGTCCGCCGACGCCGCCTCGAGTGAGCCGCCCAGCCGCCGCAGCCGGGCCGTGACGTTGTTGAACACCACGACGATGCAGAAGGTCGCGTGGCCCACGACGATCGTGAACAGCCCGGCGTTGATGCCGAAGACCGGGTTGAGCACGTTGGTGATCACGGACTGCAGGGCGACACCGGTGACGATGCCCGGCAGCGCGATCGGCAGCACCACCAGGATCGAGATGGCGTGCTTCCCGAAGAAGGCGTACCGGGTGAGGGCCAGCGAGAGGAGCGAGCCGAGCACCAACGCGATCGCGGTCGCCCCGAGGCCGGCCTTCACCGAGGTGGCGATGGCGTCCCGGGGACCCTGCGCCTCGAGCGCCAGCGACCACCACTGCGTCGTCAGGCCGGGCGGCGGCCACCCGAAGGTCCGGTCGCTGTTGAACGAGTTGAGGGTGACCACCCCGATGGGCACGTAGATGAAGGCCAGCACCACGGCGGCGAAGGCGCCGAAGCCGAGTCTGCTGCCGAGGCCGAGTCTCATGGCGTTCCCTGTCAGCGTCGTGGGGGGGTGAGGGGTCAGAGGTTGTCGAGGGCGCCCGTGCGCCGCACCGCCAGCAGGTACAGCACCATGATCACCACCGAGGCCGTGCCCAGCGCCGCCGCGAACGGCAGGTCGAGGGTGATGTTCTGCAGCACCGCGGTGCCGAGGACCTGCAGCGTGCCGCCGACGATCTGGACGGCGATGTAGTCACCGAGGCTCAGCGAGAACGTGAAGATCGAGCCCGCCGCGATGGAGGGGAGCAGCGACGGCAGGATGACCCGGCGGAACGTCGTCAGCCCGTGGGCGCCGAGGTCAGCCGAGGCCTCGAGGTGCGAGGCCGGCAGCCGCTCGAACCCGGCGTACACCGGCAGGACCATGTAGGGGAGCCACAGGTAGGTCAACGTGAGCACCACGGCGCCCAGCCCGTAGCCGGGCGTGCTGCCGAGGGCGCTCTCGAGGACGCCGCCCGGCTGCACCATGGTCCGCCAGGCATAGGCCTTGACCAGGTAGGACGCCCAGAGCGGCACGAGCACCGCCGCCACGAGCAGCCCACGCACCCGCGCCGGCGCCACCCTCGCCATGAAGAAGGCGAAGGGCACCGCGATGACGATGCACAGCACCGTCACCGTCGCCGCGATCAGCAGGGTCCGGCCGATGATCCGCAGGTAGGTCGGCTCGAACAGGGCCCGGATGTTCTCGGTCGTGAAGACCCGCACCACCTGGTTGGTGAACGGGTCGGTCGTCCAGAACGCCGTCGCGAAGATCGCGGCAAGGGCGCCGAGGTAGGCGACGACGAGCCACAGCAGGGGTGGGGCCAGCAGCCCGGCCAGTGCCTTCTTCGAACCCATCGTCGCCTACCTCGAGTCACTCAGCTGTTGCGGATCTCGGTCCAGGCCTTGGTCCACTCGGCGTAGTCGGTGCACTTGACGTCAGTGCGGCCGTCCAGGCAGGCCGAGATGGGGGTGTTCCAGTACTTGACCTGGGAGAAGTACTCCTCGTCCTCGGCGTGGAAGACGTCGCAGTGCTTGGGGTCGGCCGTCTCGGCGCAGGCCTTCTTGTTTGCCGGGGCTTCGCCGAAGTACTCGGCGACCGCGGCGTTGGGCTTGGGCGAGACGATGTGGTCGATGAACATGTAGGCACAGGTCTTGTGCTCCGACTTCGCCCCCACCATCCACGTGTCGGACCAGCCCGTCGAGCCCTCCTTGGGCAGGACGACCTCGACCGGCGCCTTCTCGGCCTGGGCCACGTTGGCGATCACCTGCCAGGTCGTGCCCACCGTGGAGGACCCGTTCTTGAAGGCCTGGACCTCCTTGAGGTAGTCCGACCAGTACTCGCTGATGTTCTGCTTCTGCGCCTTCAGCAGGTCGACGGCGGCCGCGAGCTGCTTGCTGTCGAGGGCGTAGGGGTCCTTGATGCCGAGGTCGGGCTTGGTGGCCATGAGGTACAGCGCCGCGTCGGCGATGTAGATGGGCGAGTCGTATGCCGTGACCTTGCCCTGCTGCTCGGAGCCCTTGTCGAAGACCGCGGCCCACGAGTCGGGTGCCGGCTTCACGATGTCGGTGCGGTACATGAGCAGGTTGGCGCCGCGGCCGTGGGGGATTCCGTAGGGCACGTCGTTGACCGAGTTCCACGGCTTGTTCTTCAGCGCCTCGAAGATGTCCGGGTAGTTGGTGATCAGCGAGGTGTTCATCGGCTCGACGTCGCCGGCCGCGATGAAGCGCAGCGTCGCGTCGCCGGAGGCGGAGACGACGTCGTACTGCCCGGTGCGCATCAGCTGCACCGCCTCGTCGGAGGTGCCGAAGGTCTTCACGGTCACCTGGCAGCCACTGCTCTTCTCGAAGTCGCTGACCCAGTCGACCTTCGGGTCGTTGCTGCCGTCCTCGACGTAGCCCGGCCACGCCAGCACGCTGACCTGGCCCTCGGGCTCGCCGAGCTTCTCGAGTGCCTTGAGGTCGGGGACCTTGAAGGTGCCCCCGCCCGCTGCGGTCCCGCCGGCGGTGCCCCCGTTGTCCGAGCCGCCGCAGCCCGCGAGCGCGAGTGCGGTCACGGCGGCAAGGGCGCCGAGCCTCGTTGTGGATGTCCTTCGCACGGTGAGCTCCTTCTCTAGGGTGCGGTGCGGGCCGGCACGGTGATGACGTGCTCGGGGTGCCACAGGAGGTCGACGGCGGCTCCGCGCTCGAAGGCCTCCTCACCTGCAGCAGCCCCGTTCTGCTGCAAGGCGATCAGGTTCGCGCCGGCATCGAGGTGCACGACGTAGCGCGTGACGGGACCGGCGTAGACGACCTCGGCCACGGTGCCCTGGGCCCGGGTCAGGCCGTCCTGCAGCCCCTGGCTGCCGCGGGCCACGACGGAGACCTTCTCGGGCCGGATGCCGAACGAGCCCGTGCGCCCGAGAACCGTCGATGCCACCTGCCCCGTGAGCAGGTTGGAGGTGCCGACGAACCCGGCGACGAAGCCGGAGGCGGGCTGCTCGTAGACCTCCCGCGCCGTGCCGACCTGCTCGATGCGGCCGTCGTTGAACACCGCGATCCGGTCCGAGAGGGTCAGCGCCTCCTCCTGGTCGTGGGTCACGAAGAGGAACGTGATGCCGACGTCGCGCTGGATGGCCTTGAGCTCGACCTGCATCTGCTCGCGCAGCTTGAGGTCGAGGGCGCCGAGCGGCTCGTCGAGGAGGAGCACCTTGGGTCGGTTGACCAGGGCGCGGGCGAGGGCCACGCGCTGTCGCTGGCCGCCCGACAGGGCCCCGGGCCGCCGCGCGGTGAAGTCGGCGAGACGTACCTGCTCGAGCGCCTCCATCGCACGGCGTCGGCGCTCGGCGCGCTCGACCTTCTTGACCCGCAGCCCGTACTCGACGTTCTCGAGGACGCTCATGTGGGGAAACAGCGCGTAGTCCTGGAAGACGGTGTTGACGTCGCGGTCATAGGGCTGGGCCGCGGTCACGTCACGGCCCCCCAGCTCGATCCTGCCCGCGGTGGGGATCTCGAAACCGGCGATCATGCGCAGCACGGTGGTCTTGCCCGAGCCGGACGGTCCGAGCATCGAGAAGAACTCGCCGTCGGCGATCTGCAGGTCGGCACCGTCGACGGCGACCACGGGCGGGTTGCCCGGGAACTCCTTGCGCAGACCGGTGAGCACGATCGCCGGCCCGGCCGGGGGAGCGGCCATCTCCTCGCCTCCTTGCCACTGCGGTGTGGACCTCAGCCAAAACATATGGCTCCATAGGTTTTTACGGCAAGAGGTGGGCCAGAATGCGATAGACACTCATCGCACATCGAGCACCGACACTCTTGACGCTGAACACCGACACCGACACCGACACCGCACCGACACCGCGCCGGCCCGTGCTGGTACCGACCACGAGAGGAGGAGCGCGCCATGGCTGACTCCTCCATGGCTCTCGGGGCCTACGCCGCGGTGTTCGCGCCCCTGGAGGCGCAGGGCCGTGCCGACGCGGTGGCCCGGCGGCTCGGCGAGGCCATCACCCTCGGACTGCTCCCCGACGGCAGCCCCCTGCCGTCGGAGAGCGACCTCGCCGACCGGTTCGGGGTGGCGACGGTGACGGTGCGCGAGGCACTCGGTGCCCTGCGCGAGGAAAACCTCATCCGCACCCGGCGAGGCCGTGGCGGGGGGTCGTTCGTCGTGACCCCGGCTGACGGCGGCCAGCAGGCCCTCGTGGCGAGGCTTCGGCGGATGGGCCTCGGCGAGCTGCGCGACCTCGCCGACCACTACACGGCCATCGCCGCCATGTGTGCCGAGCTGGCCGCCCTGAGGGCCGACGACGACGACGTCGCGCGGCTCCGGGACCTCGCGGCGTCGGGGCGGGACGTCCGCAGCGGCGCCGCGCGCTGGCGCGCCGAGGGCAACTTCCACCTCGAGCTCGCGGCAGCGGCCCAGTCGGCGCGGCTGACCCGCGAGGAGATGGCGCTGCAGAGTGAGGTCGGGATGCTGCTGTGGCTCTCACACGCCCAGGCGGGCGATGACGCGACGCCGGCCGACCGGCATACCGAACTGGTCGACAGCATCGCTGTCGGCGATGCCGACCGGGCGCGCCTGTCGGCGGAAAGCCACGTGGCAGAGATGTTCTCGGCCGTGCGGGCACTGCACCGCCAGGTGTGGACAGGGAGGATGTCATGACCGCGACAGCGGGTCCGGGACTGGGCGGCGGCGATGTGGCCGCGCTGGTGGCAGGCCTCTGCGCCGGGCTCTTCGCCGAGCTCGACACCCTGGCCGACGAGGTTGCGCGGCAGCTGGCCGTGGAGTCGCCCCGACGGGCGGACCTCGACATCGAGGGCCGTTGCCACGAGCTGCTCACCGACCCGGCACGCAAGGTGGCGGGGGCCGGGGTGGTCATGGCGCCCGACGTCCTCGCGGACGCGCCCTACTGGCTCGAGTGGTGGACCGCCAACCCGGATGCGGCCCCGCCGGTGCCGCGCCGCCTGGCTGCCGAGACCGATCCTCGCGCCGTGGGGTTCCGGGACTACACCCACCTGCCTTGGTATGCCGTGCCGCTGGCGACCGGGGCGGCCCACGTCACGGGGCCGTACGTGGACTACCTGTGCACCGACCAGCAGACGCTGACCTTCACTCGTCCCGTCTTGCGGCGCGGGGTGTTCGCGGGGGTGGTCGGCTTCGACCTGCTCGTGCGCACCTTCGAGGAGCGGATGTTCGGGCCGCTCGAGCGGGTCGACGGATCGTGCGCGGTCATCAACACGTCGGGGCGGGTCGTGACGTCCTCGGACCTGCGGTGGGTGACCGGCGACCTCATCAGGGGCCTGCCGGTGCAGGGGTGGTGGGCAGGAGGGCAGTCACCCGACGGGCCGTGGGACTTCTGGGCCTGCCCGGGACTGCCGCTCGGCGTGATCACCTCACGGTGACCCGGGACGGTGTGGGCCTCAGCGCTGGGCCATCCTGGCCTTGAGGGTGTCGCGCTTGTCCTCGAAGCGCAGCGCCTGCTTCTCGAGGTTGTCCATGAACCCGTCGAGCTCGAGCCGCGCCTGCTCGGCCTCGGCGCTGAGGTTCTCGAGCTCGAAGAGCTTCCAGAAGCGCAGCACCGGGCTGAGCACGTCGTCCTTGTGCAGCCGCAGGTCATAGATCCCGGCGACCGCCATCTCGACGGCCTTGCGCTGGAAGCCGGGGATGTCGGTGCCCGGCATCTGGAACCCCTTGACCACGTCGCGGACCGCCATGACGGTCTGGTCGGGCGCGATCTTCAGGGCCGCGTCGAGCAGGTTGCGGTAGAAGACCATGTGGAGGTTCTCGTCGGCCGCGACCCGCGCCAGCAGCTGCTCGCACATCGGGTCGTCGGTGAACCTCCCGGTGTTGCGGTGCGAGACGCGGGTCGCGAGCTCCTGGAAGGACACGTAGGCGAGGGAGTGCAGCAGCTCGCCGGAGTGCGCTGACTCGTAGCCCTGCGACATGTGTGTCATCCGGAAGCGCTCGAGCTCCACGGGATCGACCATCCGCTTGACGAGCATGTAGTCGCGCATGGCGATGCCGTGGCGGCCCTCCTCGGCCGTCCAGCGGTGCACCCACTCGCCCCAGGCGTCGTCGCGGCCGAAGATGATCGCGATCTCGTGGTGGTAGCTCGGGAGGTTGTCCTCGGTGAGCAGGTTGACGATGAGCGCGGAGCGGGCGACGTCGCTGATGGGCGCGTCGTCAGGGCTCCACGGGTCGCCGCCCATCAGCCCGTCGTAGTTGCGCCCGTCGGACCACGGGATGAACTCGTGCGGGAACCACTCCTTGGCGATCGCGAGGTGGCGGTTGAGGTTCTCCTCCACGACGGGGCTGAGCTCTCGCAGCAGGTCGGTCTGGCTCCACGTTGTCGCGGTCATGGCGTTGTCCTCCGGGGGTCGGTCGCGCTGCCACCCAACCTACGGGGGCGTAGGTAGCGCGGCTAGTTACCAGCCGGTTCATCTGCGCGGCGCCTGGTGGCCCGGCGCCGCGCAGAGGCGGCAGCCGTGTCGGCCTACTCGGCTCGGCGCGCGACGGCTGGGGCCCGGCGGATGGCCGCCGCGGACAGCAGCCCGGCCAGTATCGGCACCCCCAGGACGACCGCCAGGAGCGGCAGCCAGGGGATCACGAGAATCGGGTCGGACCGCACCTCGGTGCCCGAGAGCTGGTCCCACGACGTGGCGGTGAGGGGATAGGTGACGGCAACTCCCGGGAACAGTCCGACCACGACGCCGAGCACGGCGCCGATGAGCCCGACGACGACCGCCTGCGACCCCGCGAGGGCCCGGCGGGTGCGGCGGGTGGCGCCGACGGCCGCGAAGGTGCCCATGTCGGCCTGCTGCTCGGCCAGCGACAGCGCCGTGGAGATCAGGGTGACGGCCAGCAGCAGCGCCGCGGCCAGGCCGAACATGACGCGCATGACGACGAGGTCCTCGCGCTGGAAACCCCGCTCGACGTAGAGCCAGCCCTCGTCGGCGATGGTCTCGTCGAGGCGCTCCTGGGTCTCGGTGCTGATGGTGCCGTCGGGGTCGCGCAGCAGCCAGCCCTGGTCGACCGTCGGCCAGCCGAGGCGCTTGGCCGTCTCGGCGGTGACCGCGGCGCCCGTGCCGAACCCCAGCCTGCCGTCGGTGATGGCCTGTTCCGGCAGTTCCACGACGGGCATGCGCCGGGACTGCAGGCCCGAGAAATCTGACAGGCCGCCGGTGTTCTGGTCGATCTCTGCCTGCCCGGAGACGACCTCGGCAGTGCCGTCCGTCGCCAGGCCCGGGTGTGCGGTGGCGAGTCCGCCCTCGGCCATGACCCGCTGCTGCGCCGGGGTCAGGCGAAGCCGCGCGCCCAGCTCGGCGGCCGGCAGCACGAGGATCTGGCCCTGGTTGTAGGCCAGCGACCCGACCTTCATGCAGCGCTCGATCGCGTTGATCCCGGTGGCGTCCTGGGCGGCGCCGCCGGTGGCCTGCTGCGGCGTGCACCCGGGCGGCACGACAGCGACGACGGGCAGCCGCTCCAGGGGGGCCCCACTCTGGGGGGCTGACACCAGGGCGTAGGGGCTGGCCACCAGACCCGGTGCGTCGACGCGCAGCGCCTGCTCGACGGCGATGCGCGCGTCGGGCTCGCCGACCTGGACGAACCCCTGGCCCATGGTGGCCTGGGGGACGTACTCGCGCAGGCGCTGCTCGGTGTCGCTCGCCAGGCCGATGCTGAAGGCCGTCAGGGCCGCCACGCCCGCGAGGATGGCCGCCACGGTCGGGGTCGACCGGGAGCGGTGGCGGGCGGCGTCGCGCGTGGCCATGCGAGGGGCCACCGGCAGGCGGGAGGCGACGGCCCCGGCCAGGGCCAGCAGTGCGGGCACGGTGAACAGGGCGCCGAGGACCAGGACGATGGCGCCGCCCGCGATCTGGTAGTCGCGCCCGCCGGTCTTGACGCTGTAGACGAGGAAGAGGCCCCCGCCGGCGACCATCAGGGCCCCCACCACCGGGACGACGCGGTTGGCCGGCGGCGAGACGCTCTGGCCGCGCATGACGCCCACGATGTCGAGCCGGCCGAGCCGGAGCGACGGGATGAGCGCGGCGGTGACGGCGCTGACGACCGCGCACGGGATGATGATGGCCAGCGCGATCCACGGCAGGCTGAAGCTGCCGATGAGCGTCCCGGGGTGGGTGGCCCGCCAGATGGCCACGGCGGCCCTGAGGCCCAGCGCGCCGAGGACTGCTCCGCCGAGGGCAGCAGCAGCCCCGAGCACCAGCGCCTGGGCCAGCACCGACCGGCGCAGCTGCCGGGTCTCGGCGCCGTTGCTCGCCGCGATGGCCAGGGTGCGCCGCTGACGAGAGGCGCTCACGGCGAAGGCAGGGCCCACGAGCAGGGTGGTGACGATGAAGAGCATGACCCCACCGACGAGGGCGGTCACCGCCGCCTGGTTGCTCTCGAACCCGGCCTGCCGCTGCAGCATGGGGTCGAGCTCGCTCTCATCGGGCGGGTCGCGCAGGACGGCGGCGCTCTCCACGGCGATGCCGTAGTCGTTCAGCCGGCGGACCTCGGACCACAGCACGGGCTTGTCGCGCTTGAGGATCCACGTCGAGCCGTACATGTCCGCGATCTCGAACGGTGTCGGCACGACGAAGTCAGGCTGTCCGCCGTAGGAGCTCAGTGCCTTGGCGGTGCCGACGACCTCGACGTCGCGCAGCTCGCCCGACACCGAGACGGACACGTTCCCGCTCTGCGGCATGCCCTTGTCGACGCCTGCGGCCGTCACGACGATCTCGGTGTTGTCCGCCGGCCACCGACCCGAGGACAGCTCGGCCTTCGGGCCGAGGTCGCTGCGGCGGGCGTCGACGACCAGTCCGTGGATGCGCACCCGGCGCTCGCCCTTGAGGAACCTCGCGTCGGTCTCGGTGACGGGAACCAGCTCGCCACCGAGGAGGCGCTGCATCGCGGCGGTGTTGTCCTCGCCGGCCACGAACCCCGGGACGGGTGTGGCCGGGGTGTCGTCGCTGCTGTAGCTGTCCGGCTCGGCAAACTGCGCGATGCGCTGCTGCTCCGGCGAGCGCACCAGGGCCTGTCCGCTGCCCATGGTCAGGGGGATGCGGTCGGCTCCGCTGACGTTGCCGGTGTCGGCCCAGCAGGCCGCCGCCACGAGGAGGGCGACGGGCAGGGACACCATGACGAACACGAGGATGCTG
>Ga0247820_10002347_pt1 | contig 10664 bp, 8 predicted proteins | sample 13C_Glucose_Day1_2_FD_192480 | JGI IMG/M metagenome (GOLD analysis project Ga0247820, IMG submission 192480) | Soil microbial communities from agricultural site in Penn Yan, New York, United States - 13C_Glucose_Day14 | ecosystem: Environmental > Terrestrial > Soil > Agricultural land | place...
CCCCTCCCCATGAAGGGGAGGGAGAAAGATCAGACCTCGGCCGAACCCACGCCGCGACCGCCGCCCGGCACCTGGGCCACGTCCAGAAGCTTCAGCCGGAACACCAGCACGGCGTTGCCCGGAATCATCGGCGGACCGCCCGCTTCGCCATAGCCCAGCTCGGGCGGCAGATAGAGCAGCCATTCGTCGCCGGGCTTCATCAGTTGCAGGGCCTCGGTCCAGCCGGGCACCACGCCCTCGGGCGAGAAGACGGCCGGAGCGCCGCGCTTGAACGAGCTGTCGAAGACCGTGCCGTCAGTCAGGCTGCCCTCATAGTCGACGCGCACCAGGTCGTTGCGGTCGGGACGGACGCCGCCCGCCGGGCCGCTGGCGATCACCTTGTACTGCAGGCCCGACGGCAGGGTCTGCACCCCCTCCGCCGAGGCGTTGGTCTTCATGAAGGCGGCGGCTTCTTCCGCATTCTTCGCCAGATCCGCGCTCGACACGGCGGGTTGGCGGTTGCAGGCGGCGACGGCCAGCAGGGCGGCGGCGGACGCCGCGACCAGAGCGGGCCCAAAGGGGCGTCTAGCCCATGCGAAGTTCATAGCCACGTTCTTTCAATGCTTCGCCGATTTCCTCGGCATGTCGGGCGTCGCGGGTCTCGACCATGATGTCGAACTCGGCCCCCTTGGCCGGCACGTCCAGCGCCAGCCGGTTGTGCACGACGTCGATGATGTTGCCGCCCAGCCCGCCGATCACGGCGGCCATGGCCGACAGCATGCCGGGGCGGTCGTCGCCCAGGATGCGATAGACGATCAGTCGCTTCTCGCGCACCATTTCGCGGTTCAGCACCACGGCCAGCATGCGGGCGTCGATATTGCCGCCGGTCAGTTCGACGCCGACCTTCATGCCCTTGAAGCGCTCCGGGTTGGCCAGAATAGCGGCCAGACCGCCGGCCCCGGCGCCTTCGGCCACCGTCTTTTCCAGCGTCGCCAGCAGGGCCACGCCCTTTTCAAAGTCGGCCTCCTCGCAGACGAAGACCTCGTCGATCAGGCTGTCGGCCAGAGCGAAGGGGATTTCGCCCACGGCCTTGATGGCGATGCCCTCGGCGATAGTCTGGCCGCTGCACTTGGCCGGCTCGCCCCGACGGCGCGCGGTGAAGGAAGGATAGCGGGCCGCCTCGACGCCGAAGACCTTGATGCCCGGCTTTATCGCCTTGGCGGCGATGGCGCTGCCCGCGATCAGGCCGCCCCCGCCGATGGGGATGATCAGGGCGTCCAGATCCGGCGCATCCTCGACGAACTCCAGGCCGCAGACCCCCTGCCCCGCGACGATGCCCTCGTCGTCAAAGGCCGAGACGAAGACATAGCCGTGCTCGGCCTGCAGCCGTTTGGCCTCCTCGGTCGAGCCCGAGAAGTCGAGGCCGTGGATGACGACATTGGCGCCGTGGGCGCGGGTGCCGTCCACCTTCACGAAGGGGGTGCCCTCGGGCATGACGATGGTCACGGGCACGCCCAGACGACCGCCGTGATAGGCCAGGGCCTGGGCGTGGTTGCCCGCCGAGGCGGCGACGACGCCGCGCTTCCGTTCGTCCGGCGTCAGCTGCAGCAGCCGGTTCAGGGCGCCGCGCTCCTTGAAGCTGCCGGTGAAATGCAGGTTGTCGTACTTGATCCAGATCTCGGCGCCGGTCAGCAACGACAGGCGACGTGAATAGCGGACAGGCGTGCGGTCGACCTGGCCGGCGATGCGTGACTGCGCCGCGCGGATGTCGTCGATGGTGACGGTCATGAAGCCCCTGAACTCGTTTCTCGGCCGGTCTCTGCGCCCGGTCTCCGGCGCTCTTGTGGCGCAGGCCGCGACGCCGGGCAACCTTGACTCGCCGCGTCATAGAGGGTCATGCCGGTGACGCTTGAAACGCGTTCCGGGAGCTGCCTCCATGTCGATCCGTCGCCCTTCCCTCGCCCTCGCCGCCATCATGGCGACCGGTCTGGCCCTCGGCGCCTGCGCCACCACGCCCACGGGAGGCGTCAGCGGCGGCGGCTCGACCGAGTTCAGCGCCGACGCCTTCGCCTGGTCGACCCGCGCGGGCCAGGCCTCGATCGAGGGCCGTGTCGCCTTCGCCCAGGACGGCCAGAGCTTCCACTGCGTCGGCAATGTCGGTCTGATCCCCGACACCGGCTACACGCGCGCCCGAATGCAGCGCCTCTACGGCTCGACCGAACGCGCCGCCGTCCCCGCCGCCGTGGTGCGCGCACGCTCGGCCGGCGAACAGGGCGCCGACTACCGCTCGTTCGAACGCGCCCAACCCTGCGCCAATGACGCCTTCCGCTTCACGGGCCTGCCCGACGGCAGCTGGTTCCTGATCTCGCCGGTCAAGGCCGGGGACGACATCATGGTGCTGATGAAGCGTGTGCAGACGCGTGGCGGGCGCATGATCAGCGTCACACTCGGAAGTTGAACCGTCCAGGGGATCGGCGTTCGCCATCCTTTGGCCTTATCGGAACGCACTTTTGAACTGATCCATTCCTTGACAGTCGGGGAGCGCGTTCTTGTCCCAGCATAATATCATCGGCTCCGAAGCCTTCAGCCAACGCCCGTTCGTGATCATTCGCGGCGTGAAGACCGGCGGCATCCGTCGCCGTCGTTCAGGCTCGGCTGTGGCCTACGCCCTGGTCGCCGTCCTGGCCTTGTCGGCCGGCGCCGCCGCGGCCGCCTTCGCCCTGGGACCTTTGATGGTGGAAGCTTCACCCAGCGCGGCGCCGACGGCCCCGGCTCCGGTCCCGCAGCCTGTCGCCGCGCCCGCGGCCTGAGGCGACCGGCGGAAGACCTCCGGCCTTCTTCCAAACCCTGTTCCAGGCCCCGTGGCGGGGCGCGCACAGAAAGGGCCATGCCCCGCCTGTTAATGAATTGTAAATGAACTCCACTCTGGTCCCGCCTATATTGAGGACACCAAGTAGAGGGAAATGATCAGTTCCGCCTTCCTTCGTCAGATTACCCTATCGACGTTCACGAAGACGGCGCGCCTTTGAGCGAGGCCTCGCCTTGTTCGTCGACCGAACCCTGACGCGCCGATCGCCACCACCGCCATCGCGGGATCGACACGCCATCGGGCGGGCCGGGACGGGACGCAGACGCATTCCGCCCAAACAAAAGCGCTTCGGCGCGACGACCTCAATGCGGAATTGCACGCCCCCCAGCGTTCCGCCCCTGACCGGAGTCGCCGCCGAAGCGCAGGCCTGCCTGACCTGCGATGAAATCGGAAATCTGGAGCGGCCGGCGGGAATCGAACCCGCGACATTCAGCTTGGGAAGCTGACGTTCTACCTCTGAACTACGACCGCGCCTGAAGCCCTGGAAGACAGTCGCAAGCCGACGCCGCAGAACAGGACCTGATGACGCCTGCTTATCGCGTCAGGTCTCAAGGCTCAAGTCGCTCGTGCACAACCGTAGATTTTGACCCTTGTATAAATTCAACCTTTACGTTCATCCCTGTTTAAGGGTGAGGGCGTTACATGGTCGACGCAAAAAGATGAGGCTCGACCATGAGGCGCAGCAGTCTTCTTTCACGCGTGATCCAGGACAGACGAGGCGTGGCGGCCATCGAGTTCGCCATCATCGCCCCCATGCTGATCCTGCTGTTATTCGCCATGGTCATGTATGGCGGGTGGTTCTGGATGGCCCATTCGGTCCAGTCGCTGGCGTCCGAAGGCGCAAGAGCGGCGGTGGCGGGACTGGACCCCGTCGAACGCGAGCAACTGGCCCGCAGTTTCGTGGACGGGCAGGTGAGCGATCTGGGCCTGAACGCGACCAAGGCCGCCGTGACCATAGACAGCGACGCCGCCACGATCCGGGTTCATATCGCCTATGACGTCAGCGACCAACCGCTGATGGCCCTGTCGACCCTGATCCCGTCGCCGCCCAGGGTCATTCGCCGCACGGCGATCGTACGCCTGGGCGGCTACTGAAGATGCGCGCTCTACTTCGACTGAAGGACGAGCGCGGCGGTGTGGCCGTGATGACCGCCCTGTTCGGCGGGATCTTCTGCATCCTGGCCGCCCTGGCCGTTGATGTCGGCTCCATCACCCTGAGGGCGCGCCAGATCCAGGGGGTCGCCGACCTGTCCGCCCTGGCCGCCGCCCACGACCTGGCCCGCGCGGACGTCGCCGCGCGGGCCACCGCCCAGGCCAATCTGAGCGACGTTCAAACGGTCGCCGTGGTCAAGGGCGCCTATGTCGCCGACGCCCGCGTCAAACCCAGGGACCGCTTCAACCCGAGCGCGAGCAAGCCCAACGCCGCCCGGGTGGAGGTGACGGCGCCGGCGCCCCTCTTCTTCGGGCGCTGGATTCTGCAACGCGACGCTCTTGCGGTTCGACGCACCGCGACCGCGGCCATTCCCGGCGCCGAACCCCAGGCCATGTTCTCGATCGGATCGCGCCTGGCCAGCCTGGACGGCGGACTGGCCAACGCACTCTTGTCCGGCCTTCTGGGCTCGAACGTTTCGTTGACCGTGATGGACTATCGCGCCCTGGCCGGCGCCAAGGTCAATCTGCTGCAGTTTTCGGACGCCCTGGCGACCGAACTGGGCGTGACCGCAGGCGACTATGACGCCTTGCTGCAGCAGGAGGTGACCGCCGGACGGGCGCTCAAGGTGCTCGAGAGCATCGCCGGGGCCGACAGCAAGAGCGCGCTCGGCAAGCTGACGCGCGCGCCCGTCGACGCCCGTCTGAAGCTGGGCGAGCTGATCGGCGTGGAAGCCGACGCCCGGCAAGGGCTTCGCGAAGCCCTGAACGCCGAGGTTTCGGCTCTGGACCTGATCATGGCCTCCCTGGAAACCGCCAACGGCGATCGTCAGGTGGCGCTGGACCTGGGCGCGCGCACCGGTCTGGCCGATCTGGACGTCATGCTCGCGATCGGGGAGAGACCGAACAAATCGCCCTGGCTGACCATAACCGGCAAGGACGAACCCATTATCCGCACCGCCCAGGCGCGGATCTATCTCAAGGCGACGACGGCCCAGGCCCTGTCGGGCCTGGCCCAGGTCAAGCTGCCGGTTCTGGTGGAGGCCGCCTCGTCAGAGGCACGGTTGAAGCGGATCCAGTGCAATGGCGCGCGCACCGTGCTCCTGGCGGTGCGTCCCGGCGTCGCCCGGGCGCGCATCGGGACGATCGACGAGTCGAAACTGAAGAACTTCAAGACCCCCCTGGCCAGCGCCCCGGCGACGCTGATTTCGATCCTGGGGCTGGTGTCGATCAAGGCCCATGCAGACCTGGAGATCGCCGATCAGAACTGGACCGACGTGAGCTTCAGCGCCGCCGACATCGACCAGGGCAAGGTCAAGACGGCGCGCTCACGCGGGTTCGTCAACGGACTGGTCGTCAGCCTGCTGCAAAGGCTGGACGTGGACGTGCAGATCATAGGCCTGGGACTGGGGCTGGGCGACCTGGTCAGGGCGACCGGCCTGCTGCTGACGCCGCTGGGCCCGGTTCTGGACGGGGTGATCCAGCCCCTGCTCGACCTCCTGGGGCTGAAACTGGGCGAGGCCGACGTACAGGTGCATGGCGTCCAGTGCCCGACCCAGGGTCGGACGCCGGTTCTGGTGGGATAGCGGGAGGGGGACTGAAGCCCCCGCCCCGTATCTTCAGCTTTCGATGGAACGCAGACCCGAGGCCGAGGCTTGCTGCACCACGGGGCGACGCTGGCCGCCGGCGGCGATGATCCGGTCGATGCGGGCCTTCTCGGCGCGGAAGGCGACCAGGTCGGCGCCCGACAGGACAGTGCCCTCCTGGGTCTTGATGCCGGACGGATTGATCCGTTGGCCGTTGCGCCAGATTTCATAATGCAGGTGCGGGCCGGTAGAGGCGCCGGTCGAGCCGACATAGGCGACGACCTGGCCCTGCGACACGCGCTGGCCGGCGCGGATGCCCGAGCCATAGCGCGACAGGTGGCCGTAACCGCTTTCCAGACCGTTGGCGTGGCGGATGCGCAGCCAGTTGCCGTAGCCGCCCCAGCGACGGGCCTCGACCACCACGCCGTCGGCGGGCGCCACGACGGGCGTGCCGGTGGTGGCGGCGAAGTCCATGCCCTGGTGCATCTTGCGATAGCCCGAGATGGGGTGGGTGCGGACGCCGAAGTTGGAGCTGACGCGGCGGAAGCTGGTCAGCGGCGTGCGCATCATGGCGGTGCGCGTATTCTTGCCGGTGGCGTCGAAATATTCCGCCGTCTTCGCGCCGGGGCGCTGATAGCGATAGAAGGCGTGGCCCTTCAGCTCGGCGTAGAGCAGTTCGCCGGTCTCCACCGTACGGCCCGCCTCGGTCACCGAGCGATCGAAGACCAGGGTGAACTCGTCCGAGGCGCGCACGTCGCGCTGCATGTCGAACTTGTGCGCGAACAACTGGCTGGCGCGGCGGACGACCGCCGAGGTGGCGCCCAGCTCGCGGGCGCTGGCCGACAGGGAGCGCTGGACCTTGTCGTTGGCGACGACAGTTTCGTGCGTGACCTTTTCGTCAAGCGCGCGCAGGCGCAGGGCGCCGTCGAAGCTGCGCGACACGGTCAGCTGGCTGGCCGGTCCGGTGCGCATGGTCAGGCCGATCAGACGAGCGTCGCCCCGGCCGCCGCGCGGCTTGGAGACAGCGGTCTCGAACTTCAGACCGGCGCGCAAATCCTTGAGGTCAAAGGCGCTGGCGATGGTGGCGGCGACGGCGCTGGCTTCATCGGCGCCGATGCCGGTGCGGCGCACGGCCTGCTCGAAGGTTTCGCCGCGACGGATCTGGACGGGAATGGCCTCAGGGGCCGTCAGACCGGCCGGCGCGCCCGCGGCGGCGTAGGCCTGGGTCTCGAGATAGGCGATCTGTTCCGACGTCAAGGCGGGAACTTCCTCGGCGCGGACGGGTTCATAGGCTCGGCCCGCCACAAGGGCGATGCCTACGGCGGCGACCGTCGTCAGGAGGTGCGGCGCAAGCCGCATGGGCTGGCGGCGCGGATCGAACTGAGCCATCGGTCCCCGGCAATCGACGACGCCCTACTGGCGCCAAACCATTCGAATCATGGATCGCGGCCCAGGTCCCCCCGAAACGCGAAGCGAGCGATATAGCCCGTCCGTGCCATCTTGGGAAGCGCGTAGGTTACAATTGGTTAACTTGGCGGGATGCAAGCCAAGTATTCCACCGTTTTTCCTGAATCATCGGCGGACAATGGCCCTTTTCTCGCCTTGCTTGACTGAACAGTGACTGCCACGCCACGCTCAAGTGTTCAAACGGCAACGCCTGTCCTTGCAGCACGATCTGTGGCGTTGTTACGCCTTCATTCGACGACGGACCGCCGAGCGCCTTGACCGACGACACACCTGCCTCAAAGCCCGCCCGCCGCCGTTCGCGATCCATCGCCCGAACGTTGGTCGTCGCCCTGTTGATCGGCCTGGCCCTGCTGATTCTTCTGGCCGCCGCCCTCTATCTGAACCGTCGCGCCGCGGCGCGCGAACTTCTGGTCGGCTGGCTGGACCGCAAGGGCATCGACGCCGATGTCCAGGTGGAACGGCTGGAGATGGACGGCTTCGTCGGCAAGATCACCATCGGCGACCCGCGCAACCCGGACTTCAAGGTCGAACGGGTCGAGGTGGATTACGCCCTGGGCATGCCCTGGTCCAAGGCCGGCCTGGGCGTGACGCCCAGCCGCATTCGCCTGGTCCGACCGCTGGCGCGCGCCAGCTGGAAAAAGGGCAGGTTGTCGCTGGGCTCGCTCGACCCGCTGGTCGATGAGTTCATGGGCAAGCCGCCGCGCCCCGACAGCCGCGCGCCTCTGGTCGTCGTCGAGGGCGGCCGAGCGCGTATCGACACCGAGTACGGCCCCGTCCAGGTCCTGGCGGATGCGCGGATCGACGACAGCAAGCTGATGCGGCTGAACGCGCGCCTGCCCGCCGCCTCGCTGAGGAGCGGCGACGTGGAGGCGCGCGGCCTGAGCGCGGTCGTGGACCTGACCACCACCGGCGATCGCGTGGCGCTGAAAGTCGAGGCCGCCGCCGATGACTTCGCTCTGGCCGACGCCAGCGGGTCGGCGGCGAAGCTGAGCCTGACCGGCGACCTGCCCTACCCCGACCTGAAAAAGCGACGCGGCGACGGACGCGCGGTCATCGCCGCCCGCCTGACCGCCGACGCCTTGTCGGCGGGCGGGATCGAGGGACGGCAGGCCGACGCGTCGTTAAATTTCGACGGCCTGACCGAAGGCTGGCTGGAAGCCTTCCGCGTCGCGGGCAAGGGACAGGCGCACGTGCGCGCCGGACGGATGACGGGTCAGGGGTTCGCGGCGCGTGGCGGCGACCTGACCCTGGATCGCGCGGACATCACCCTGAGCCAGGGCCAACGCGGTCTGGAATGGCGGGTCGGCTCACCCGCCGTCGTCCGCCTCGAGAGCGGCGTCATGGGGGAGACCCGACTGGATCAGGCGGTGCTGACATCGTCCGGACTGACGGCGGGCGGGCGCGAGGACGCCTTTGAAGTGCAGGGACCGCTGGCCCTGACGGCCGGCCGGTTGAACGCCGGCGACCTGACGCTGAACGACGCCCGCGGCCGTCTGGCTCTGGACGTCGTGCGCGACAGCGTGACCCGCATCACCGCCCAGGGCGCCCTGTCCGCCGCCCGCGCCGCCTGGTCCGGCCTCGGCGCTCCGACGAAGGATGATCTGCCGGAAACGGCCGAGTTGAAGCGCGCCCTGGGCGCCTTCGCCATTGACGCCCCTGGCGTCCGGTTCGCCACCGGCAATGCGGGCACCGAGCTGACGCTGACCCGGCCGGCCACGGCGCGCCCCGCCAACGGCGGCCTTCTGACCTTCTCGCCGGTGAAGACGCCCCTGTTCGCGGCCGAGCCGGATCAGGCCGGCGGCGGCGCCCTCAGCATCGCTTCGCAACGCGGCGGCGGCCTGCCCGAGGCCCGGATCGAGGTGCCGTCATGGAGCCTGACGTCCGGGGGCTTCCGCGCCACGCTGGACGGTCAGGCGGCGATGGACTTCGGCCCGGCGCGCGACATCGCCCTGTCGACCAGGGGCGAGCTGGCCTCCGACGGCGGGCGACTGACCTATACGACGGACGACTGCATTCCCCTCAGCGTCGCCATGCTGGAGCTGGGCGAGAACGACGTGACCGACATCGCCGGCCGTTTCTGCCCGGCCGACGCTCCCTTGATCACCGTCGTGGACGGCAGCTGGCGGGCGCAAGGCGGCCTGGCCGACGTCAGCGCCACCGCCCCCTTCCTGGCCATGCGCTTCTCGGACGCCCAGGGACGACTGGTCGTGGACGGCAAGCCCGCCGGCCTGTCGATGACGGCGAACTTGACGCGCGCCCAGGCGTCCGACACCACCGATCCCCTGCGCTTCCTGCCGCTGACGGCGGTCGGCGAGGCGCGGCTGGCCAATGACGTCTGGAGCGGCGGGTTTGACTTGACCCGTCTGGAGCACGCCATCGGCCGCATCGACCTGCGCCACGACGGCAAGGCCGAGGCGGGCGGCGTGACCATCAGCGCCCCCAACCTCTTCTTCACCGCCCAGGGCCTGCAACCCGACGATCTCAGCCCCCTGGCCGGTGACTATCTGAAATCGCCCGTCGAGGGCTCGGCCGGATTCGAGGGACGCTTCGACTGGACCGCGACCACCACCTCCAGTTCCGGCGTCGCCACCATCACCGAGCTCGACTTCACCAGCCCCGCGGGCAAGGTGCAGGGGCTGAAGGGCCGCGTCGAGTTCACCAGTCTGACGCCGCTGATCACCGCCCCGGATCAGGTGCTGACGGTGAACCGACTGGAGACCGTCACCCCGCTGACGGATCTGGAGCTGCGCTTCGCCCTCGACGAAAAGGCGCTGGCCCTGGCGGGCGGTCAGATCCAGGCGGCGGGCGGCCGCATCAGCATCGAACCCTTCAACATCCCCCTGACGCCGGGCGAGGCCTGGGGCGGGGTGATCCTGGTCGAGCAGGTTCAGCTGAACGAGCTGATGAAGAGCGCCAACCTGCAGGACAAGGCCGAGCTGGATTCCGTGGTGTCCGGCCGGCTGCCCTTCACCTTCGCGCCCGACACAGGCTGGCGCATCGTCGGCGGCATGCTGACCGCCGTGCGGCCGGGCCGTCTGTCGATCAAGCCCGAGGTCTTCGACGATCTCGCGGCGGGCGGCGGCGACGCTTCGGCCGCCCTGCCGCCCAACACCATGCAGGATCTGGCCTACCAGGCCATGCAGGATCTGGCGATCAGCGGCCTGTCCGCCGAGGTCAACAGCCTGGACGGCGGCCGTCTGGGGGTCCGCTTCCATATCAATGGCCGGCACGATCCGCCCGAGCGCGAACAGCTGCGCCTGAGCTGGATGGAGCTGATCCGCCGCGACTTCCTGAACAAGAAGCTGAATCTGCCGTCCGACACGCCGATCGACCTGACGCTGGACACGACCTGGAACGCCAATGAGATCGTCTCGGACCTGATGGAATACGCCCGTCGCGGCGAAACGCCGGATTGACCCTTGAGATACCGCGCCGCTTTGTTCAGAACCCGTTCACGCGCCGTGGCGTTAGATCGTCACGACTTCAACCGCCGCCTTCGGAGACCGGCCTCATGATCAGCAAGCGTCAGATCGCCCTGCTCGGCCTCGCCGCCGTCAGCGTCGCCGCGTGCGCGCCCACGGTGAACATCAAATTCAGCGAACCGCTGCAGATCT
>Ga0247820_10002348_pt1 | contig 10662 bp, 9 predicted proteins | sample 13C_Glucose_Day1_2_FD_192480 | JGI IMG/M metagenome (GOLD analysis project Ga0247820, IMG submission 192480) | Soil microbial communities from agricultural site in Penn Yan, New York, United States - 13C_Glucose_Day14 | ecosystem: Environmental > Terrestrial > Soil > Agricultural land | place...
CGGGGTTGTTGAGCGTCTCGGGCGTCACCTGGATCGAGGTCGCCTTGGCGCGCGCCTCGATCACCTTGGTCAGCGTCTCCTGCTCGAAGTTGGCTTCGCCCTTGACCGAGGCGACGATGTTGGGCACGAGGTCGGCGCGTCGCTGGTACTGGTTGAGCACCTCGCTCCAGGCCGACTTGCTGGCCTCGTCGAGGCGCTGGAAGTCGTTGTAGCCGCAGCCCGCGAGCGACAGCGTCGCGACGATGATCAGTAGCCAGCGTTTCAACATGTCCGAACCCCTCTCTGTGCGAAGTCGGCAAAGGTAGCATAGATGGATGGCGCCAGACCCTCTGCAGGCCCTGCAGGCCGCGAACCGCCGGCCTTTCGATGGCCGGCCGTCCGCCGGCACGCTGCTGATCGCAGGCGCCACCGGCGCCCTGGGTCACGAGCTGGTGCGCCGGCTTGCCGGCCGCCATCGCTTCGACCACACGCTGGTGCTGGCGCGCGAGCCGATCCGGGCCGGACTGCCGGGCGTCGAGCCCGTGCAGGTGCCGGCGCTGCCTATTGGGCAGTGGCCGACCGTGGCGGCGCATACCGCCCTCGTGCTGTTCGAGCCGCCGCGGCTCTTCTACGAGCGCGAGCGGGCGCTGTGGACGCCCGAGCCGGCGCAGCTGCCGGCGCTGGCGGCCTGGCTGCGTGCCGGCGGCGCCCGTACGCTGGCGGTGGTGCTGCCGCACGACCAGGGCCGGCTTCCCGAGGCGCTCAAGCACGGCCTGGCCAGCCTCGACGAGCAGGCCGTGGTGGCGCTGGGCTTCGAGCGTGTGCTGCTGGTGCGCTCGGCGCGCAAGCCGGCCGCCCGGCGCTTCGCCAACCCGGGCGAGCGGCTGGCGGCCTGGATGCTGTCGATCACGCGCTTCATGGTGCCGTCCAGCGAGCAGCCGGCGCGCGCGTCCAAGGTGGCCGAGCTGGTCGACGTCGCCCTGGCCCTGGCGCCGCCCGGCGTCCACGTGGCGGCTCCCGAACTGGTCTGGCGCGCGACCCAGGGCGAGTTGCGCGCCGTCGTGCAGGGCTGGGTGGCCGCGCGACCTTGAGCCGCTGCCCGGCCGAGGCAAAATCGCCACTTCCGGCAGCACCACCCATGTCCACCAAAGCCAAACTCCGCGCCAGCGCCATCGGCGGCACCGCTGACGACATCGAAGCCGCCTTCTACGAGGCCCTGCAGCGCGGCGACATCGACGCCCTGATGGACTGCTGGGCCGACGAGGAAGAGGTGTTCTGCGTCCACCCGGGCGGCCCGCGGCTGGTCGGGGCCGAGGCGATCCGCGCCGCCTTCGAGCACATGTTCGGCAACGGCGCCATCCAGGCCACGCCGGCGCGGGTGCGCAAGGTCGAGTCGCTCGCCAGCGCGGTGCACAACGTGCTGGAGCGCATCGAGGTGCTCACGGCCGAAGGGCCGCGCCACGCCTTCGTGCTGGCCACCAACGTCTACCACCGCACCGCGCAGGGCTGGCGCATGGTCGCGCACCATGCCAGCCCCGGCAGCGCGCACGAGCCCGGCGACGCCGTCGAGCCGCCGCAGACCTTGCACTGAGCCCGATGCAGTACGTCGCGCCACGCTGGCTGCCGGGCGGCAACCTGCAAACCATCTGGCCCGCGCTGTATGCCCGGCGCGCCGAGGTGCCGCTGCCCGGCTATCGGCGCGAACGCTGGGCGACGCCCGACGGCGATTTCATCGACGTCGACTTCCTGGATGCCCCCGGGGCCGCCCCGAAGCCGCTGCTGGTGCTGTTCCACGGCCTCGAAGGCTCGTCGAGCAGCCACTATGCCGAGGTCTTCGCGGCTTTCGCCCACGCCCGGGGCTGGGACTATGCCGTGCCGCATTTCCGCGGCTGCAGCGGCGAGCTGAACCTGGCGCCACGGGCCTACCACTCGGGCGACTTCGAGGAGATCGGCTGGATCCTGGCCCGGCTGCGCGCGCAGCGGGACCCGGGGCAGCCCCTGCTCGCGGCCGGCGTCTCGCTGGGCGGCAATGCGCTGATGCGCTGGGCCGAGGAGGCCGGCGCCGAGGCATCGAAGGTGGCCAGTGCGGTGGCCTCGATTTCGGCGCCGCTCGACCTCGCGGCCGGCGGCGCCGCGATCGGCCGCGGCTTCAACCGCCTGGTCTACACGCGCATGTTCCTGTCGACCATGAAGCCCAAGGCGCTGGCCAAGCTGGCCCAGCACCCGGGCCTGTTCGACCGCGAGAAGCTGCTCGCGGCCCGCGACCTCTACGCCTTCGACGATGTCTTCACGGCACCGCTGCACGGTTTTCGCGGCACCGACGACTATTGGTTGCGCGGCTCGGCCAAGCCGCACCTGCACCGGATCCGGATTCCGGCGCTGGTGGTGAATGCCGTCAACGATCCTTTCGTGCCGGCCGCCAGCCTGCCGCGCCAGGGCGAGGTCGGCCGCCACGTGACGCTCTGGCAGCCTGACCATGGCGGACATGTGGGATTTCCGCTGGGGCCGCCGCCGGGGCACGTCCGCGCCATGCCGCAGCGCGTGATCGACTGGCTGAAAGACCACGCCTGACCCACGGGAGCAGAATCCCTTCATGGATGACATCGTCTTGAAGGCCCTGGCCAAGTGGCCGAATGTCCCTCACTGCTACGGCTGGCTCGGGCTCGATGCCCGCGGCAACTGGTTCCTGCGCGACGACCGCACGCAGGCCAGCGGGGCGTTCCGGCAGGCCAAGGGCTCGCAGTTGCGGCATGAAAAGCTGATCGACTTCATCCAGCGCAACTACGCGCATGACGACGCGGGCCAGTGGTTCTTCCAGAACGGGCCGCAGCGGGTCTACGTCGAGCTCGAAGCCGCGCCATGGGTCTGGCGCATCGCGCCGGACCTGTCGGTCAGCTCGCACGCCGGGGTGCCGGTCGCGCCCAGCGCCTGCCTGCTCGACGGCGAGGGCAAGCTCTACCTGGTGGCCGGCATCGGGCTCGGCCTGGTCCACACGCAGGATGTAGCGCTGGCGGCCGAGGCGATCGAGCAGGGGCGCTGGTTGCCCGAGGACGTCCGCGCCGAGGATCTTCCGGCCCGATTCGGATTCGTGCCGAGCCCCGCGGCGGGCCAGCCGGCGCACCCTGCGGGCTCGCCCTGAAAACGAAAAAGCCCGCATCGCGGGCTTTTTGCCGGGGCGTCGAACGCCTACTTGCCGGCCGCCACGGGGGGGGCTGCCGCATCGGCGGGAGCGCCTTCGGCTGCCGGCGCCGGCCGGTCGGGTACCGGGAAGGTGGCGCCGCCTGAATTCGCCAGGTAGACCACCGCGCGGCCGATCTCGATGTCGTCGAAGTCGCCGCCGCCCTGGGCCGGCATCGCGCCCTTGCCCTTGAGCGCGTGCTCGAGCAGCGTGGCGTAGCCTTGGCCGATGCGTGGGCCCCAGGCCGCGGCATCGCCCTGGTGCGGCGCGCCCGGGATGCCGGGGGCGCCGTGACAGGCCACGCACTGGGCCTTGAAGACGGCCTCGCCGGTGGCCAGCGGCCGGTTGGCGTCGCGGATCTCGATGCTGCCGACCTTCTTGAGCCTGTCGGCGACATCGCGATCGCGGCTGTCCTTGGACACGCCGTAGAGCGACATGCTGTCGCCTTGCGCCGAGCCCGAGGGATGCGTGCCCGACACGACGAAGGACACCAGGCCGACGATGATGAGGATGGGAACGATGAAGGAGAAAAAGACCGCGAGCAGCAGCTGCTTCGGATTCTTGATCGGGCCGGTATGGGCTTCTTCTGTGGCCTGGTAGTGCGGGTCGTCGCTCATTGCGTCCTCAGTATCGGGGGCTCGGTGGGGCTTTTCGAATCAACCGCGGATTATAGAGAGGCCCTTGGCCCCGGCCGTCCAGGAACGGCCAGGGCCCCGGCCGGCGTCACCTGGTGGCCCAGCCGCCGCCCAGTGTCTTGTAGAGGACGACCTGGTTCTGCAGCCGCTGCTGCCGGATCTGCGCGGTCGCGAGCTGCGAGGTGAACAGCGAGCGCTGGGCATCCAGCAGGTCGAGCCCGCTGGCGACGCCGCCGCGATAGCGCATGTCCGACAGCTGGAAGCGCACTTCCTCGGCCTTGGCCTGGGCCACCAGGGCGCGCAGTTCCTCGTCGTAGGTGGCGCGGCCCGCGAGCGCGTCGGCGACCTCGCGGAAGGCCGACTGGATCGACTTCTCGTACTGCGCCACCGCGATCTTCTGGCCCGCGCGGGCCGAATCCAGGTTGGCCTGGTTGGCGCCGGCATTGAAGATCGGCAGCGTGATCTGCGGCGCGAAGGCCCAGGCCTTCGTGCCGCTGCTGAACAGATTGGAGAACTCCGAGCTCGTGGTGCCGATCGAGGTGGTCAGCGTGACGCGCGGGAAGAAGGCGGCGCGGGCGGCGCCGATGTTGGCGTTGGCCGCGATCAGCTGCTGCTCGGCGGCGCGGATGTCGGGCCGTTCGACCAGCAGGTCGGAGGGCAGGCCGGCCGGCAGCTCCGGCATCGGCGCCAGCGCCTGCAGGCCCTGGGCGCCGCCGGTGATGGTCGCGGGCGGCACCGGCGCGCCGAGCAGCAGCGCCAGCGCGTTCTCGTCCTGCAAGCGCAGGCGCTGCTGCTGGGCGTAGGTGGCGCGCGCGGTCTCGGCCTGCGCCTCGGCGAAGCGGAAGTCGATCTCCGAGGCCACGCCGTTGTCGAAGCGCAGCTTGGTCAGCTTGAGCGAGTCGTCGCGCGTGACCATGGTGCGGCGCGTGATCTCGAGCGCCTCGTCGTCGCCGAGCACCGCCAGCCAGCCATTGGCCACGGAGGCGATCAGGCTGATCTGGGTCGCCTTGCGGGCTTCCTCGGTCGCCAGGTACTGGGCCAGCGCGGCATCCTTCAGGCTCGCCACGCGGCCGAAGAAGTCGAGCTCCCAGGCCGTCACGCCCAGCCCCACCGTGTAGACGGAACTCACGCCTTCGCCGGTCAGGGAGGGCCGCTGGCGCGTGCCGCTGGCGCTGGCATTGAGCGCCGGGTACAGCGCCGAGCGCGTGATCTGGAACTGCGCCCGCGCCTGCTCGATGTTGAGGATCGACACCTGCAGGTCGCGATTGTTCGTGAGCGCGAGGTGGATCAGCTGCTGCAGCCGCGGGTCGGTGAAGTAGTCCTGCCAGGCCACGGTCGCGGCCGGCGGCTGGCCGGGCGCGGTCGGTGCCGCCGCCGCGTTGGGGAAGGTGGCCGGCACCGGCGCCGCCGGGCGCTCGTAGGTCGGGATCAGCGAGCAGCCCGCCAGCATCAAGGCGGCGGCGCCTGCCAGCGCGGTGGTGATGAATCGCTTAGTCATGCTTTGTTTCCTCGATGCCGGCGGCCTCGGCGTGCCGCTTGTCGGCCTCGTGCTGTCGGGCGCTGCCCTTGAAGAATCCGCGGACGATCACGAAGAACACCGGCACGAAGAACACCGCCAGGGTGGTGCCCGTGACCATGCCGCCGAGCACGCCGGTGCCGATCGCGCGCTGGCTCGCCGAGCCGGCGCCGGAGGCGAACACCAGGGGCATCACGCCCAGCCCGAAGGCCAGCGAGGTCATCACGATCGGCCGGAACCGCAGGTGGGCGGCCGCGAGCGCGGATTCGAGCGCGCCCTTGCCCTGCGCCTGCAGGTCCTTCGCGAACTCGATGATCAGGATCGCGTTCTTCGCCGACAGGCCGATGATCGTGATCAGCCCGACCTGGAAGTACACGTCGTTGGAGTAGGCCCGCAGCAAGGTCGCCAGCAGCACGCCCAGCACGCCCAGGGGCACGACCAGGATCACCGCCAGCGGGATCGACCAGCTCTCGTACAGCGCGGCCAGGCACAGGAACACGGCCAGGATCGCGAAGCCGTACAGGATGATGGCCTGCGAGCCGGCGAGCTTTTCTTCGCGCGACTGGCCGGTCCATTCGTAGCCGAAGCCGGCCGGCAGCTGCGCGGCGAGCTTCTCCATCTCGGCCATCGCCGCGCCCGTGCTGTAGCCCGGCGCCGCGCTGGCGCTGATGCGCATCGCGGGGTAGCCGTTGTAGCGCACCGTCTGCTGCGCGCCGGTGATCCAGCGCGTGGTCGCGAAGGCCGACAGCGGCACCGGCTTGCCCTGGGCATTGGCCGCGTTCAGCTTGAGCAGGTCCTCGGGCTGCATCCGCGCCGGCGCGTCGGCCTGCACCACCACGCGCTGCAGGCGGCCCTGGTTCGGGAAGTCGTTGATGTAGCTCGAGCCGAGCGCGGTCGACAGCGTCGCGTTGATCGCGTCGAAGGTCACGCCCAGCGCATTCGCCTTGTCGCGGTCGATGTCGATCTGCAGCTGCGGCGCGTCCTCGAGGCCGTCGGGCCGCGTCTGCGTGAGGATCTTGCTCTGGGAGGCCATGCCCAGCAGCTGGTTGCGCGCGTTGACCAGCGCCTCGTGGCCCGCGCCGGAGCGGTCCTGCAGCCGGAAGGTGATGCCGCTGGCGTTGCCGAGTTCGGGAATCGGCGGCGGGCTCAGCGGGTAGATGAAGGCATCGCGCACGCCGGACAGCGCACCGAAGGCGCGGCCCGCCAGCGCTTCGGCCGACTCGCCGGGACCCTTGCGCTCATGCCAGTCCTTCAGCGTCACGAAGGCGAGGCCGGCGTTCTGCCCCTGGCCGGAGAAGCTGAAGCCCATCACCCCCACCATGCTCTGCACTTCGGGCTGCTTGAGGATGAAGCCCTCGACCTGCTTCATGACGTCGAGCGTGCGCTCCTGGGTCGCGCCCGGCGGCAGCTGCACGTTGACGATGATGTTGCCCTGGTCTTCCTGCGGCAGGAAGGAGGTCGGCACGCGCAGGTAGGCGATCACGACGACGCCGATGATCGCGACGTAGATCACCATGTAGCGCAGGGCGCGCCGCAGGATGCGCGACACCATGCCCTCGTAGCCCTTGGCGGTGCGCGTGAAGCCGCGGTTGAACCAGCCGAAGAAGCCCGTCTTCTCGTGGTGGTGGCCGGCTTCCACCGGCTTGAGCAAGGTCGCGCACAGCGCCGGCGTGAGCGACAGCGCCATGAAGGCCGAGAAGCCGATCGACGCCACCATCACCGCGGAGAACTGGCGGTAGATGTTGCCGGTCGAGCCGGCGAAGAAGGCCAGCGGCACGAACACCGAGATCAGCACCACGGTCACGCCGATGATGGCGCCCGAGATCTGCTTCATCGCCTTGCGCGTGGCCTCCAGCGGGGGAAGCCCTTCCTCGCTCATGATGCGCTCGACGTTCTCGACCACCACGATGGCGTCGTCGACCACGATGCCGATCACCAGCACCATGCCGAACATGGTCAGCACGTTGATCGAGAAGCCCAGCGCCAGCAGCACGCCGAAGGTGCCCAGGAGGGAGATCGGCACCACGATGGTCGGGATGATGGTGTAGCGCCAGTTCTGCAGGAACAGGAACATCACCAGGAACACCAGCACCACGGCCTCGACCAGCGTCTCGGCCACCTGCGAGATCGAGATCTTGACGAAGCGCGAGCTGTCGTACGGGATCTCCCACTTCACGCCCTGCGGGAAGAAGCGCGAGAGCTCTTCCATCTTGGCGCGCACCAGCCTGGCCGATTCGAGCGCGTTGCCGCTGGGCGCCAGCTGGACCCCGATGCCGACCGCGGGCTCGCCGTTCAGGCGCGCCGAGGTCGAATAGGCCTGGCCGCCGAGCTCGATGCGGGCGACGTCGCGCAGCCGCACGGCCGAGCCGTCGGTGTTGGCGCGCAGCACGATGTTGCGGAACTGCTCGACGTTGGCGAGCTGGCCGTTGACCACCACCGTTGCCGCGATCGCTTGGCCGGCCACGTTCGGCAGGTCGCCGATGGTGCCTGAAGCGACTTGCGCGTTCTGCGCCTTGATGGCGTTGGTGACGTCGGCCGACGAGAGGTTGAAACCCTGCATCTTGGCCGGGTCGATCCAGACGCGCATGGCACGCTCGGTGCCGAACAGCTGCGCCTGGCCGATGCCCTTGACGCGCTGCAGCTCGGGCACCACGTTGCGCGCCGCATAGTCGCCCAGCGCGATCGGGTCGTAGGCCGGGTTGTCGGACGACAGGATCGTGAACAGCAGGAAGTTGGAGCGCGACTTGTCGACCCGCACCCCCTGCTGCGTCACCGCCGCGGGCAGCCGCGGCGTGGCGCGCGAGAGCCGGTTCTGCACGTCCACCTGCGCCAGGTCGGCGTCGGTGCCGGGCGCGAAGCTGATCGTGATCGCGCCGGTGCCGTCGGCCTGGGCCACCGACTCCATGTAGATCATGCCGGGCGAGCCGTTCATCTCGCGCTCGATCACCGACAGCACGCTGTCCTCGAGCGTCTGCGCGGAAGCGCCGGGGTAGGCGGCGTTGATGACGATGGCCGGCGGAGCCACCGGCGGATACTGGGCGATCGGAAGCTGCGTGATCGCCACCCCGCCCACCACCAGGATGAACAGCGCGATCACCCACGCGAAGATCGGACGGTCGATAAAGAACTTGGCCATGCGGGCGGGCTCCTTACTTCGTCGCCGCGGCCGGTGCGGCGGCAGCGGAAGCGGCCGGCGCCGGGGCGGCAGCGCCCTGCGGCCCGGTCCACGGCACGGCCTTCACGGGCGTGCCCGGCGGCATCATCTGCAGCTTCTGGAAGCCGTCGACCATCACCTGCTCGCCGGCCTTCAGGCCTTCGAGCACCACCCACTGGTTGTTCTGGGCGGCACTGATCTTCACGTTGCGCTTGCCCAGCTTGCCGTCGGCGCCCACCACGGTGAGCGTGTCGCCCTGCTGGGTGCGGGTCACGGCCTGCTGCGGCACGGTGATGGCGTCGGTGGCCTGGGCCTGTTCGAGCCGCACGCGCACGTACAGGCCCGGCAGCAGGTCGCCCTTCGGATTCGGCACCTCGGCGCGCAGCGTGATCTGGCCCGTGGTCTGGTCGACCGTCAGGTCGGAGAACAGCAGCCGGCCGGGCTGCGCGTATTCGGTGCCGTCCTCGAGCACGATGCGCACGCTGGCCGCCTCGCCGCCGGGGGCGTGCTTGAACTGGCCGTCCTGCAGCGCGCGGCGCAGCCGCAGCACCTCGGTGGCGGATTGCGTGAAGTTCACGTACAGCGGGTTGATCTGCTGGATCACGGCCAGCGCCGTGGCGTCCCCGCCCTGGCCCACCAGCGCGCCCTCGGTCACCAGCGAGCGGCCGATGCGGCCCGAGATCGGCGCCGTCACGGTGGCGTAGCCCAGGTTGATCTTCGCGGTCTGCACGGCCGCACGGCCGACCGCGATGTCGGCCTCGGCGGTCTTCGCGGCCGCCACCGCGTTCAGGTACTCCTGCTTGCTGACCGCATTGGCCTCGACCAGCGGCTTGTAGCGCTCGGCCAGCGCCCGCGCCTGCACCGCATTGGCCTCGGCGCGCGCCAGGCTGGCCTCGGCGCTCTGCGCGGCGGCGGCGTAGGGGGCGGGGTCGATGCGGAACAGCACCTGGCCGGCCTTGACGTCGCTGCCTTCCTGGAACACGCGCTGCATCAGGATGCCCGCGGCGCGGGCGCGGACTTCGGCCACGCGCGTGGATTCCAGCCGGCCCGGCAGTTCGGTCACCAGCCCGACATTGGTCGGCTTGGCGACCACCACGCCGACTTCGGGCGCGGGGTGGGCGCCTGCGCCGCCGGCGCCGTTCTGGCCCTCGCTCTTGCCGCAGGCGGTCAGTGCGAGCAGCATGACGGAGGCGGCGGCCACGGCTGCGAGGCGTGGGGAGAACAACGAATGACGCGAGACATGCAAGTCGGGCATGTGATTCCTTTGAAGGGAGGACGGAAGACGGAAGCGTGACCGCGCGGGTGCCTAAAGCAACACGGCGATCTTGACTATCGGCAAAAGGCCTCTAGTTTACATACATTCATGAATGTATAGTGGCGACCTTGCCAGGCCGATGGATTTTAGGAAGGGGACTCGAAAAGTGGTCAGACGCACCAAGGAAGAAGCTCAGGAGACGCGCAACCGCCTGCTCGACGCGGCGGAAGTGCTGTTCCAGGCCCAGGGCGTGTCGCAGACCTCCCTGCAGCAAATTGCGCACCAGGCAGGAGCGACCCGGGGGGCGATCTACTGGCACTTCAAGGACAAGGCCGCGCTCTTCAACGCCATGATGGACCGCGTCACGTTGCCCCTGGAGGCCGAGGTGGCCAGGGCGTCGGCGGGCAGCGGCGCCGAGCCGATGGACGAGGTCGAGCACCAGATGGTCGAGGCCCTGAAGCTCATGACCACCGACATGCAGGTGCGCCGCGTGTTCGACATCGCCACGCACAAGGTCGAGTACACGCACGACATGGAGTCCGTGCAGCAGCGCCACTTGTCGGCGCGCAACGGCTGCGTGATCGAGTTCGAGAAGGCGATGGTGGCCGACGCCCGCCGCACCCGCAGGCGGCTGCCCATTCCGGCACCGGCGGCGGCGCAGGGGCTGCATGCGCTGATCAGCGGGCTGATCCAGAACTGGCTGCTCGACCCTGCCGCCTTCGACCTCGTGGCGACCGGGCGTCAGGCCTTCCGGGTGTACCTGGCGGGGCTCGGATTCACTCGAACCGCGGCAGACGTTTCCTGATCGGCGATAATGGCGGGCTTGCGATATTTCGCAAGACTTTCTCGCTGTATTTCAACGGATAGAATTCGGCCCTCCGAAGGCTGAGATCCAGGTTCGATTCCTGGCGGCGGGACCAGATACAAGTCCGGAAGAGTTCAAAC
>Ga0247820_10002349_pt1 | contig 10662 bp, 8 predicted proteins | sample 13C_Glucose_Day1_2_FD_192480 | JGI IMG/M metagenome (GOLD analysis project Ga0247820, IMG submission 192480) | Soil microbial communities from agricultural site in Penn Yan, New York, United States - 13C_Glucose_Day14 | ecosystem: Environmental > Terrestrial > Soil > Agricultural land | place...
GCGGCAAAGGTCTGCAGGTTGCTGCGGTCCCAGCGGTTCCAGTCAGCACCCAGGTAAGTGCTGCGGCCAAACGGCAGGGGCGACCCATCATAGTCGGCGGGCAGGTTGCCCCAGGCGCCGGTGGCATCGAGCTTGGTCCACTCAAGGCCTGTGGTCAGGGTGGTGCTGTCATTCAGATCGAAGGCCAGCACACCGTAGAACACCTCTTTGCGCTCTTGGCGCGAGTCCTGGAAATGGTCTTTGTCATCGTGTACCGCGATCACCCGGCCTCGCACGTTGCCGGTTTCTGTCAGCGGGCCGGAGATATCGGCGACATAACGCTGGGTATCCCAGGAGCCGAGGGTGACACTGCCTTCGCCCTGGAATTCGTGCGTCGGGCGTTTGCGCACCAGGTTGACGGTGCCTGACGGGTTACCCGCGCCGCGGATCATCCCAGTGGCCCCGCGCAAGATCTCGGCGCGGTCGATGATGGCCGAATCGCTCTGGATGAATGAGCCTCCGCCGCTGCCCTGCACCACGGTGGCGCCATCGTACTGGATGGCATCGATCGCATAGCCGCGCGAGTAGTACTGCACGCGTTCGCTGTCGGTGAGGTTCACCACCACACCAGGCGTCTGCTCCAGCAAGTTGGTCAGGTTGGTGATGTTCTGGTCGTCGATGCGCTGGCGGGTGACCACGGTCACCGACTGCGGGGTGTGGCGAATGCTTTGCGCGGTCTTGCCGATGGTGACCGCACCTGTCGTGTAAGAGCCACTGTGCTCGGTGGTTTCGCCCAGGCGATCGCTGGAAATACTGGTGGCACCCAGTTGCAGTGCGCCACCGGCGTCCAGTGCTGGTATCAGTAGAAAGCTGTTATCGCCTTCCTGTTGCGCTTGCACATCGCTGCCCATCAGCACGAGGGTCAATGCTTGGGCCGGCTCATGGCGGCCCTGCACGCCCAGGGTGGTCTTGCCCTGCAGGCTGTTCGCATCGAACGACAGGCTCAGGCCGCCTTGCCGCGCCAACTGGTCCAGTGCAGGGGCCAGAGGGCCTGCGGGGATGCTCCAGTCGATTTGCCGGTGCTGGCTGGCGGGTGCAGCCGCGACCTGTGCGGGCAATGCCAAGGCGCTGCCTAGGCCGAGGCCGAACACGGCGGCGCGCACGGCATGGCGCAGCCTGTCGTTGCGGGGGGAACACGGGTGGATCATGGACCGCTCCTGAAGGTTTCGTAGACCACTTTTCGGGTTTTGTTCCTTCAGGCCGGACGAGAATGAGATTCCACCTCATTCTTTTTCAAAAAAAGATCAGGCAGCCCCGACGCTGACCCAATAGCGTGTGCGGTAATCGACACGTACCGGTAGGCTGCGGGTAAGCAGTTGGAGAATCTGTTCGGTATCGTTCAGCTGGTAAGTGCCGGATACCTTCAGCGCGGCCACATCGCCAGCGCAGCGCAGCAGCCCCGGGCGGTAGCGGGCCAGTTCGGCGCAGAACTCGCCCAGTGGCATCTGTTGCACGCTGAGCACACCGTCGGTCCAGCCCCATGGGTCGGCATGCAACGAGGCAAGCGCGTGAGCCCCGTGCGGCGATACTTGCAACACCTCGCCCGCCTGCACCACGCGTGGTGAAGGGGAGGTGGGGAACAAGGTGACTTTGCCGCGGCGCACGGCCAGCAACAGGCCCTGATCATTTTCGCGCAGCAGCAGTTGGCCGTCACGGGTAGCCAGGGCGCCGACCCGGGTGGTGATGAGGAACGGGCGGTTGTCGCCAGGGTTGCTGGCCAGGCTGACTTCGCCGCGCAGCAGGGTCAGTTCGCGCAGCTCGGCGCTGTAGTGCAGGTCGATGGCGCTGGCCGTGTTGAGCTGGATCTGGCTGCCATCACTACCCTGCAACCGGCGACGCTCGCCTGTGCCGGTGCTGTTGTCGGCCATCAGCGCGGGCAGGCCGAGCGGCTCGCGCGCGGCCCAACCGGCGCTGCCGCCGATCGCCAGCACCGCCAGCAGCTTGAGGTGGTCACGGCGGTTGATGCGCTGACGCTGGCGGCCATCGAGGGTGCGCCGGCTAAGGTCGCTGGGGAGCCCCGCCAGCTCGTCGCTGAGGGTGCTCACCCGCTGCCAGGCCTGGGCGTTGTGCGGGTGGTGGGCCAACCATTGCTGGAACTGCTGTTCGGTAGCCGGGTTGGGGTTGTCGAAGCGCAGCTTCACCAGCCATTCGATGGCCTGGTCGACCTGGGCCTGCGCAGGTACTTGATCAGAGCTCGGCATAGCGCAACCGGTAGCAGACGCCCAGAGCCTTGGCCAGGTCGCGTTCGACGGTGGCACGCGAAACGCCAAGGCGAAGGGCGATCTGCGCGATGCTCAGGCCATCGAGCTGGGCCAGCAAAAAGGCCTGACGGGCGCGGGGCCTGAGCTGGTGCAGGGCGCGGTCAAGGCGCTCGAGGGCATCCAGAATCACCAGGCGATGCTCTTCGCTGGGTACTTCGCCTGCGGGTACATGGGCGAGGCTTTCCTGGTAGGCGCGCTCCAGGGCGCGACGGCGGAACTGGTCGATCATCAGGCCGCGTGCGATGCTGCTCAGGTAAGCCCGCGGTTCTTTGATCGGCGAAACCTGGCGCGCGCGCAGCAGGCGCACGAAGGTGTCCTGCGCAAGGTCTGCGGCGTGTTCCTGGCAGCCGACCCGGCTGCGCAGCCAGCCACGTAGCCAAGCGTGATGGGACTGATAGAGCAGGGCGACTTCGGCCGGTTTGAGCGTGTCGTTGAGCTGCATCGTAGCGGCTGATCCCATGAAGCACACGTTACTGTGAATAGTTCTCAATTCTATGCGTGGATGATGGCACGGGGCAATGGTTGCCAGGAATTAGCTGCGCAAGATTCGGCGTTTCCCCGATGAGTGACTGGGCTAAGCTGGTCCTGCCTAGAACCCACTGGAGCTACGGATGATCCTGGCCGACCTCTCGCCTGAAGCCTACCGCGAAGCCGCCGATTACCTGGCCGCGCTGGACCCTGACTGGGCGCGGCACATTACTGCGACCGGGCCGTGCCTGCACCAGGCGACACCGGGGCGTGAGCCGTATGAGGCGCTGGTACGGGCGATTGCCTACCAGCAGCTGCATGCCCGTGCGGCCGAAGCGATACTGGGGCGATTGCTGGCGCTGTTTCCTGACGATGGGTTTCCCGCGCCGAGGCAGTTGCTTGAGGTGGCGCCGGAAACGATGCGTACCTGTGGGTTTTCCGCGAGCAAGCTGGCGACAATCCACGGTATTGCCCAGGCCGCGCTGGACGGGGCGGTGCCGTGCCGGGAAGAGGCATTGGGCATGAGCGACGAGGCCTTGATCGAGCGCCTGGTTGCCTTGCGCGGCGTGGGCCGCTGGACTGTCGAGATGCTGCTGATCTACAGCCTGGAGCGCTCGGATGTTTTGCCGGTGGACGATTTTGCGGTACGGGAGGGGTATCGTCGCCTCAAGGGGCTGGGCAAGGCACCGACGCCGGCGCAGATGCGATCGCTGGGCGCCGGGTGGCGTCCGCACCGCACGGTGGCAGCCTGGTATCTGTGGCGGGCCTGAGACGAATCAGCTTGGTTGAGGCATACCGCAATGACCCCCTACACCACTGACGACCAACGCTGGCAAGCCGTCTATACTCGCGACGCGGCAGCAGCAGGCCATTTCGTCTACGCCGTGGGCACCACCGGCATTTATTGCCAACCCGGCTGCAAATCGCGCATGGCCAAACGCGAGAACGTCGAATTTTTCACCGATGCCGCCGCCGCGCAGGCCGCAGGCTATCGCCCCTGCCGGCGCTGCCAGGCCAAGCCGTCGAGCATTCGCCGCTGCGAACTGGTAGCCCGCGCCTGCCGCCTGCTCGAAACCCCCGACAACCCGCCCAGCCTCGGCCAGCTCGGTACACAACTGGGTGTCAGCCCGTACCACCTGCACCGCCTGTTCAAGGCCGAAACCGGGCTTACGCCAAAGGCCTATGCCGCAGCCTTCCGCGCTCGGCGCCTGCGCGAGCGGCTGGGGGAGGGGAAAACATCGGTGACCGATGCCATCTTTGATGCCGGGTACAACTCCAATAGCCGTTTCTACGAAAGCGCCGATCAACGCTTGGGCATGCGCCCGCGTCAGTACCGCGCCGGTGGCGCGGGTACGGCCATTCATTTCGCTGTGGGGCAGTGTTCACTGGGGGCGATCCTGGTGGCGCAGAGCGAAAAAGGCATCTGCGCGATCCTGTTGGGTGATGCTCCTGAAGCGCTGCTCGAGCAATTGCAGGATCAATTCCCCAACGCTCGCCTGATCGGCGGCGATGCCGAGTACGAACGACTGGTGGCGCAGGTGGTGGGCTTCGTCGAGGCGCCCGCCCTGGGCCTGAACTTGCCTCTGGATGTGCAGGGCACCGCATTTCAGGAGCGGGTCTGGCAAGCACTGTGTGAGGTTCCGGTGGGCGGCCGGGTAAGCTATACCGAGATCGCCGAGCGCATTGGCGCGCCCAAAGCCGTGCGCGCAGTGGCCATGGCTTGCGCGGCCAACCGTATCGCCGTGGCGATTCCTTGTCACCGGGTGGTGCGCCGTGACGGCGACATCAGCGGCTACCGCTGGGGGGTGGAACGCAAGCGGCAACTGCTGGACCGAGAAACGGCACTCTCCTGAACGCCCCAAGCCGCGTAGAATCCACCGCCAAATCGAATTGTGAAGAGGAATGTTCGATGAGGCGTGTCAGCCTTGCCCGATTTTACCTGGTGGTAATGGCCCTGATGCTGGCGCTTGCGTCGCCGGCCTGGTCGGCTTCCGTGCCGGTTGCCAACCTGGTTGCCAGCGAGCTGCCGGTGCTGGATGAAAACGCAAGCATCGAGCAGTTGAGCGACAGGCTCGACCAGATTCGTCAGGGCGTGACCAGCAACGCCAACGACGACCTGCTCTCGCAACTGCGCATGGCTACCGTGCAGGTCCAGCGACAGGCCGATGCGCTGAGTACCTTGCGCGCAGCCGACGCGCAGAAGCTCGACGACAAGCTCAAGGTCATCGGCCCGGTACAGAAGGATGAAGCTGCAACCCTGGCCTTGCAGCGCAAGGAGCTGGAGGCGCAGAAAAAGTCCGTGCTCGCCGAGCAGGATCAGGCCACCAAGCTGACCCAGTCGGCGCGCGACCTGTCCACGCAAATCGTCAACCTGCGCCGTAGCCAGTTCAACTCGCAAGTTACCAGCCGGGCGGCCAGTCCGCTGAGCCCGGCCTTTTGGCAGTCGCTGATCCGTCCTACCGAGGACGATGTGATGCGCCTGCGTGATCTGCGCGGCGAGGCCGCCGATGCCGTGGCCAGCGCCTTCAGCGCTGAACACCGCGGGTTCTTCATCACTAGCCTGGTGGCTGCGATCCTGGTCTGGACACTGGTCCGCCTGGTTCTTGAGCGCCTGCTCGCTGCAGCCATGATCCGCTGGCTGCCCGAAGGCCGCCTACGCCGAAGCGCGCTGGCCTTGAGCGTGAGTCTGGCCACCTTGGGCACTATCGCCGGCGCCGTGTCGCTGCTGCGTTGGGGCCTTCAAAGCAGTGCCATGCTGGGCTCGGACATAGCCAGCCTGACCAACCACTTCCTCATGCTCGTGGTGTTCAGTGCCTTCATCACCGGCCTTGGCCGGGCCATGTTGATGCTGCAACGGCCTTCCTGGCGCCTGCCGCCGATCCCCGACGAAGTGGCCAGTGCTCTGGGTTGGTTCCCCAAGTTGCTGGCCCTGGCACTGATGGTGATGCTGACCTTCGAGCGCATCAACAGTGTGATCGGCACCAGCCTGGCGCTGACTGTCGCCACCAACGGCCTGACCGCGCTGGTGGTAGCCGCCATCTTCTCCGCGGCGCTCATACGTTACCGCCGGACCTTGCGCAAACATGAGCTGGCGCGCCCGACCGGCCTGGCAGGGCTGATCCCGTTCGTGATCGTGGTGTGGGTCGGGCTTATCGTGCTGACGCTGCTGGCCGGCTACCTCACCCTGGCCTACTTCCTCACGGCCAAGCTGCTGTGGATCAGCATGGTCGCCACCTGCGCCTATCTTTTGACCACCTTCCTGGCTGATCTGTGCGAAACCCTGCTGTCGCCGCGTCAACCCGGCGGCCTGGCACTGGCGTCGTCGCTGGGCCTGGCACCACGCCACCAGGCCCAGGCCAGCACCATCCTGACCGGTGTCAGCCGCACGGTCCTGCTGTTCCTGGCGGTGATGCTGGCGTTGATGCCGTCGGGCACCAGCCCCGGCGAGTTGCTGATGAGCCTGGGCGACTGGGACGGCACCGGTGGCAAATTGCTCGGCAACCTGAACATCGTGCCGCAGGACATCCTGCTGGCCGTGGCGATGCTGTTAGGCGGCATGCTCGGTATCCGTGTACTCAAGCGCTGGCTGAGCGAGCGCCTGCTGCCGGAAACCGACATGGACGCCGGCATGCGTGCCTCGCTGGTAACCCTGGTCGGTTACCTGGGCTTCCTGTTCCTGGCCATGCTTGTGATGTCGACCCTGCGCATCAACCTCACCAGCCTGACCTGGGTAGTCAGCGCGCTGTCGGTGGGTATCGGCTTCGGCTTGCAGCAGATCGTGCAGAACTTTATCTCAGGTCTGATTTTGCTCACCGAGCGCCCGGTCAAGGTGGGCGATTGGGTGAGCCTGGCCGGCGTCGAGGGTGACATTCGCCGGATCAACGTGCGCGCCACCGAGATCCAGATGTCCGACCGCTCTACGGTGATCGTGCCCAACTCGCAGTTCATCTCGCAGAACGTGCGCAACGTGACCATGGGCAATGCCTTGGGTGTGGTGGGCATCACCCTGACCTTGCCGCTGGAGACCGATGCCAACCAGGTTCGCGACCTGCTGCTGACTGCCTTTCACGAGCATGAGGCGATCCTGGATGCGCCGGCTGCGTCGGTAACCTTCAAGGACCTGACTACCAGCGGCATGGTGATCAGTGTCAGCGGCTATGTGGCGGGGCCGCGGCAGGTGTCGGGGGCGCGCAGCGACCTGCTGTTCACCATCCTGGGGCGTTTGCGGGATGAGGGCATTCCCCTGTCTTCACCGCAGAGCATGGTGCTGGTGCAGGAGGGCGCGCGCCCGGCTGACGAGCCGGCGTAACACCCCAGCGCGCAAGCCGGCCCCTCAGGTGCTACGTCAGGCCCCAGAGTGGGTGTCGGCTTGCCGGCGCTTGGGCCGCCTGGCGGCCTCTAGGGCAATCAGCCCAGGCACCGCGTCACATGCTTGACCGACAGGTAGCCCGACAACCCCCAAGGCCCGAGCTCCCGCCCGATGCCGCTACCCTTGGTGCCGCCCCAAGACGTCTCGACGAACACCGCTTGCACCGAGTTGATCCACACATGCCCGACTTCCAGCGCATCGGCCACCCGCTCGGCGCGCTCCAGGTCCGCTGAGCAAACGGTGGCGACAAGGCCGAAACGGCTGTCGTTGGCCTCGGTAATTGCCTGTACTTCGGTCGAGAATCGACGCGCACACAGCACCGGCCCGAAGATTTCTTCATTCCACAGGCGGCTGTCCACCGGGACGTCGGCATACAGCGTCGGGCTGACAAACCAGCCGTCGCGGTCCAGTGCTTTGCCACCGGCCAGGCACTGCAGGCCTTCTTCACGGGCTGTGGCAAAGTAGCTGGCGACCTTCAACCATTGCGCCTGGCTGGTCAGCGGGCCCATGTCCACTTCTTCCGTCAGTGGGTTACCGACGCGCAGCGTTTCCAGTGCCTGCTGCAGGCGTGGCAGCAGCGCATCGGCAATTCCGTCGTGTACCAGCAAGCGCGAGGTGGCCGAGCACATTTGCCCAGCGTTCCAGGTGATGCCGGCGACGATCCACTCTACCGCCTGGTCCACATCGCAATCATCGAACACCACGATTGCCGATTTGCCGCCCAACTCCAGGGTCACGGGTCGGCACTGTGCCGATGCGCTGCGCATCACCTGGCTGCCGACGCTGTTGCTGCCGGTGAACGACAGCTTGTCCAGGCCGCTGTGGCTGCTTAGTGCGGCGCCAGTCTCGGCCTTGCCGTTGACAATGTTCAGCACGCCGGCAGGCAGGCCCAGGGTATCTGCGATCTGGCCGTAGGCCTGCTCGATCAGCGGGGTGACTTCCGAAGGCTTGAGCACCACGGTGCAGCCTGCAGCCAAGGCCGGTGCCAGCTTCCATGCGCTGGTCACCAGCGGGAAGTTCCACGGCACGATCAGGCCAACCACACCCACCGGCTCCAGCCGGGTGCGGGCGGTGAAGCCCGGTGCGGCCAGCGCCACTTCGCGATTCCTTTCCGGCAGTTGCTCGGCCAGGTCGGCGTAATAAGCGAAGGTGGCTATGGCATCGTCCAAGTCGATTTCGGCCTCATGGCGAGGCTTGCCGTTGTTGCGCATTTGCAGGTTGATCAATGCTTCGCGGCGTTGCCCGAGCTGCTCGGCAAAACCGCGCAGGTAGGCCGCACGCTCGTTGGCGCTGACCTGCTTCCAGGTGGGCAGGGCTTCGCGCGCCGCCGCAACGGCCAGGTCGACCTGGGCAACGCTGGCGGCCATCAGTTCGGCGAAAGGTTGGCCCAATGCAGGGTCATTGACGCTGATGCAGTCGCTGCCCTGGCCTTCGACCCAGCGGCCGGCAATGTAGTGGGAAGTGGTCATGATCGTTATCCAGTCAGGCCATTTCGGCCGGGTTCAGCACCGGCGTGTGCGCGGTGCTTTTGCAGCGCACCCAGCGCGGGCCGTTGGGGCCATACACACCAGCAGGTTCAGGGAAAAGGTTGAGCAGCAGCAGGTAAAGCACACCGGCCATGCCCAGGGTTACCGGCAGGCTCACGTCGATGCCGCCAGCCAGGTCGCCCAGCGGGCCGACGAACTGCCCAGGCAGGTTGACGAAGCACAGGCCTACCACCGCGCTGGGGATCCACGCCCCCATGCCGCGCCAGTTCCAGCCATGCAGGAACCAGTAGTGGCCGCCGCGTTGGCCGCGGGTGAACACTTGCAGGTCGTCGGCGTGGTAGAAGCCGCGGCGGGTGATCAGGCCGAGAATCATGATCACCATCCACGGGCTGGTGCAGGTAATGATCAGCACGGCGAAGGTCGAAACGCTCTGCACTAGGTTGAAGGTGAAGCGGCCGATGAAGATGAAGGCAATGGCCATTACCCCGATCAGCACGGTGGCGCCCGCGCGGCTGAGCAAGCGCGGGAACACGCTCGACATGTCCAGCCCGGTGCCATACAGCGCAGTTGTGCCGGTAGACATGCCACCGATCACCGCGATCAGACACACCGGCAGGAAGAACCAGCTAGGCGAAATCGCCAGCAGGCCACCCACGTAATTGTTGGCGGCGATGTAGTCCGCGGCCTGGGTGGCCACCAGGGTGGCGGTGCACAGGCCGAACAGGAACGGGATCAGCGTGGCGGCCTGGGCGGCGATCACTGCCAGCATGATGCGCGCCTTCGGCGTTTGCCGTGGTATATAGCGCGACCAGTCGCCGAGGAAGGCGCCAAACGATACCGGGTTGCTCATGGCCAGAATCGCCGCGCCGACGAAGGCCGCCCAGAATCCGGCCTGACCAAGGTTCACGCTCCCGGCGTAGCCCGCATCGAACGGGCCGGCGAAGGCGAAGATACCCAGCAGGAACAGCAGGCTAGAGGCCCACACGGCAACCTTGTTGACCCACAGCATGAAGCGGAAGCCGAAGATGCACACCACCAGCACCAGGATGGCGAACAGGCCGTAGGCCAGGCCCAGAGTCAGGTCGGTTTCGGGCAGCCCGGCCAGGCGCTTGGCGCCGCCGACCAGGGCATCGCCGGAACTCCATACCGACAGCGAGAAGAACGCCACGGCGGTGAGCAGCGACAGGAACGAGCCGACGATGCGCCCATGCACGCCGAAGTGGGCGCCCGAAGACACCGCGTTGTTGGTGCCGTTGAGCGCGCCGAACAAGCCCATGGGCGCAAGGATCAGCGCACCCACGCCGACGCCGAGCAGGATCGCCCAGACCCCGGCCTGGAACGACAGCCCGAACAGTACCGGGAAGCTACCCAGCACGGCGGTGGCAAAGGTGTTGGCACCGCCGAAGATCAGGCGGAACAGGTCCAGCGGGGAGGCGTCGCGTTGATCGTCAGGGATCTGTTCGACGCCATTGGTCTCGATACCGGTCGAGTGGCTCATGGTGGTGCTCCAGCGCGGTTGTTGTAGGCCGGCGCGGTGCGCGGGCCCTCTTGTGGGTGCGATGGCAGGGCGGCAGGGCCGCGTAAAGGTGAATCAGGCTACGGTGACGACCGACAGATGCTCATGGCAGGCCAGCCAGCGTTCACCGTGGCGGCGGAACACGATGGTTTCGCGCTCGGCCAGTCGGTGCTGCTCGCCGGCGATGCGGATGTGCGTGGCAACATCGTGCATGAAGATCGCCACATCACCCTGCAGGCTTACCTGCGCATTGCTCGAAAGGCAGCCGAGCACGGCAAAACCCTCGGCCTGCCATTGGGCCCAGAGGTCTTCGTAGGCGCCGCGCGACAGCAGCGGTTGCGCCAAGGTGTGGAAAAGAAAGGTGGCGTCTTCGCTGAAACAGGCGAAGTAGCGGGCGGTGTCGTTGCTGGCGAAGGCGGCTACGAGGTCGGCGGCGGCCTGCCGTACCTGAAGTGTCTGGTCCACGGGAGTGGCCTCACGGTTATTGTGATTGTGGTGAAGCGATTCTGGTGGGGGTTGGCG
>Ga0247820_10002351_pt1 | contig 10656 bp, 6 predicted proteins | sample 13C_Glucose_Day1_2_FD_192480 | JGI IMG/M metagenome (GOLD analysis project Ga0247820, IMG submission 192480) | Soil microbial communities from agricultural site in Penn Yan, New York, United States - 13C_Glucose_Day14 | ecosystem: Environmental > Terrestrial > Soil > Agricultural land | place...
GCGGCCTGACCACCAACGAGTTCTGCGAAGTGCGCGGCGGCTACATCATGAGCGAATGGCACAAACTGCGCTTCGCCCAGCGCCACATCAACATGTGCTCGATGGCTTTGTCCAAGCGCGTACTGACCATGACCGGCCGGATGTCGGTATTCCGCGCCTCCGTGGTCACCAACCCGGACTTCATCGCCGACGTCGAAAGCGATTCGCTGCAACACTGGCGCCTGGGTCGGTTCAAGTTCCTCACCGGTGATGACAAGTCGAGCTGGTTCAGCCTGATGCGCCTGGGCTACGACACGTTCTATGTGCCGGATGCCGCGATCCACACCGTGGAACACCCGCCGGAAAAAAGCTTCATCAAGGCCAGCCGCAAACTGATGTTCCGCTGGTACGGCAATAACCTGCGCCAGAACTCCCGCGCCCTGGGCCTGGGGATGAAACGACTCGGCCTGTTTACTTCGGTGGTGCTGTTCGACCAGCGCGTGTCGATGTGGACGTCGCTGCTCGGCCTGACCGTCGCGCTCATCGCCACCTTCAAGTACGGCGCCGCGTTCATCCTGGTTTACCTGCTGTGGATCGGCATTACCCGCCTGATCCTGACCGTGTTGCTGTCGTTGTCCGGTCACACGATCGGCCCGGCCTACCCGGCGATTCTCTATTACAACCAGATCGTCGGCGCCCTGGTGAAGATCTACGTGTTCTTCCGCCTCGACCGACAGTCCTGGAGTCGCCAGCCCACTTCCCTGACCCGTGATCTCGCCAGCTTTCAAGGTTGGTTCAACACTTGGTCGTCTCGGACCATGACCTTCTCCGCCGGCAGCATTTTTGTTGCCGTGCTGCTGCTGATGGTCTGACCGAACTCGCCTGAATTAACTAGGAAATCGTCTATATGAATACCGCCGTCAACGCCAACGTAGTGCATGAATCAGAAGCTCAGCGCCAACACGCCCGAGTGAAAATCCCGGCCAAGCTGCGTTTCTTCGGTCCTGACCGGACTCCGGTTGAAGCCCGGGTCATCGACCTCTCCGCTGGCGGCCTGGCCTTCAACGCCGGTCAATTGCCACTCAAGGTCGGCGAGGTTTACAAGGCTCGCCTGCAATTCGTCATCGACAACCTCGGCCTGGCCATGGACGTGGAGCTGCAAATACGCTCCTTCGATCGCGAGACCGGCCGCGCCGGTTGCCAGTTCCAGAACTTGGAACCGCGGGACATTTCCACCCTGCGCCACCTGATCACTTCGCACCTGGCCGGCGACATCGTCAGCGTCGGCGAGATGCTGGCGACCCTGCAGCGCGACAACTTCACCAAGGCGCGCAAAGTCAAGGATGGCGGCCACGGCATGACCCCGTTCGGTCGTCTGCGCGCAGTGACCTTCAGCCTGGCGATTTTCCTCGTCGGCCTGGTGGCCTTCGGTTTCATCTTCAAGTCGGTGTACGGCATGTACTTCGTCAGCCACGCCCAGGCCGGCCTGGTCAGCGTACCGGCGATGAACATCACCATGCCGCGCGACGGCACCGTGCAGAGCCTGATCAAAGACGACGGCGTTGCTGCAAAAGGCGCCCCGCTGGCGACCTTCAGCACCAGCATGCTCGACGTGCTCAAGGGCCATCTGGACGACAATCAGCTGCAGCCGGCCAAGGTTGAAGAGCTGTTCGGCAAGCAGATGACCGGCACCCTGACCTCGCCATGCGATTGCACCGTGGCGCAGCAACTGGTTGCCGACGGTCAGTACGCCAGCAAGGGTGACGTGATCTTCCAACTGGTGCCGCGCAACAGCGAAGCCAACGTTGAAGCGCGCTTCTCCTACCGCCAGTTCGGCGAAGTACTGCCAGGCAGCACGGTCAGCTTCCAGATTGCCGGCGAAGACAAAATCCGCAGCGGCAAGATCGTCAGCAGCACCAGCCTGAACAGCGCCGACCTGTCGTCCGACATCCGCGTACAAATCAAGCCTGACGAGCCGCTGAACAGCGCTTTCGCCGGTCGTCCGGTTGAAGTGAACAGCACCCGTGGTCCGAACCTGAACTGGCTGATCGACAAAGCCATGGCCGCCGGTCTTTAAACAGAGGACATGCCCGTGACCATCATCAATCTCTTGAAAACATCGCGATCCCTGTGGGAGCGGGCTTGCCCGCGATTGGATCAATGCGGTGTCTCTGACGAACCGCGTCAAGCGAATCGCGGGCAAGCCCGCTCCCACAAGGGATATGTGGTGTGCTCACTGGCACTTGCGGTAAGCCTGGCCGGTTGCGCCGGCTTGCCCGACCAGCGCCTGGCCAACGAAGCCCTCAAGCGCGGCGATACCGCGCTGGCGGCGCAGAACTACAAGCAACTGGCAGACCTGGGCTACAGCGAAGCCCAGGTCGGTATGGCCGATATCCAGGTCGACAGCCGTGACCCGGCGCAGATGAAACAGGCCGAGGCGACTTACCGCGCCGCGGCCAGCGTCTCGCCGCGGGCTCAGGCACGCCTGGGTCGTCTGCTGGTAGCCAAACCCGGCTCCACCGAAGCCGAACAGCAGGAAGCCGAAGGCCTGTTGAAGAAAGCGTCCGCCGCCGGAGAAGGCAATACCCTGATCCCGTTGGCGATGCTGTACCTGCAATACCCCCACAGTTTCCCCAACGTCAACCCACAGCAGCAGATCAGCCAGTGGCGCGCCGAAGGCAAGCCGGAAGCGGGCCTGGCCCAGGTGCTGCTGTATCGCACCCAAGGCACTTACGACCAGCATCTGGACGAAGTGGAAACCATCTGCAAGGCCGCGTTGGCCACCACCGACATCTGCTACGTCGAGCTGGCCACGGTCTATCAGAAGAAAGCTGCGCCTGAGAAACAGGCCGAGCTGATCAAGCAGATGCAAGCCGCCCAGGCTCGCGGGGCGGTGTCCGCTCAGCGCGTGGACAGCGTGGCTCGCGTTCTGGGTGATGCTTCCCTGGGCACGACCGACGAGAAAACCGCGCAGTCGCTGCTCGAAGGCATCGCACCGGGCCACCCCGCTTCCTGGGTCAGCCTGGCGCAACTGCTCTACGACTTCCCGGAACTCGGCGACGTCGACACCATGATGAAGTACCTGGACAACGGCCGCGCCGCCGACCAGCCCCGCGCCGAACTGTTGCTGGGCAAGCTCTACTACGAGGGCAAGATGGTCCCGGCCGATGCCAAGATCGCCGAAGAGCACTTCAAGAAAGCCGTCGGCCGGGAAGTGGCCGCCGATTACTACCTCGGCCAGATTTACCGCCGCGGTTACCTGGGCAAGATCTATCCGCAGAAAGCACTGGATCACTTGCTGACCGCTGCGCGCAACGGCCAGAACAGCGCCGACTTCGCGATCGCCCAATTGTTCTCCCAAGGCAAGGGCATCAAGCCCGACCCGCGTAACGCTTATGTCTTCAGCCAATTGGCCAAGGCCCGGAACACCCCGCAAGCCACCGAGCTTGCACAAACACTCGAAGCCCAGCTGCCGCCTGCCCAGCTTGCCGAGGCCCAACGCCTGTTGAAACAAGAACAGGCCGTTCGTGGTGCCTCGAGCCAGAACACCCTGGAACTGCATGCCCTGGAAGAAGAAGACGGCGAGGAATCCCTATGAAGTTGAATCCATTCGTTAAGGCCGGCATCGGCCTGTCGTTCGCCCTGTTGTGGTCGTGCCCGACCCTGGCAGCCTTGACCGAAAGCAAGAACTACGGTCTTGACGTGAAAGTCACCGCCCAGTCCGAAGACGATACCGACCTGGGTACGGCGAGCGGCGGCGACGTCAACGGCGTCGGCCTCGACGTGCGTCCGTGGATCTATGGCGAGAGCGGCGCGTGGAGCGCCTACGCCATGGGCCAAGCCGTGACGTCCACCGACATCATCGAGACCGACACCCTGCAGCAGTCCGACAGCGACGGCACCCAGGCCACCGACAGCGGTGACCGCAAGACCAAGAAAAACTACCTGGCGATGCGCGAGTTCTGGGTCGGCTACAGCGGTCTGACGCCCTACCCCGGCGAGATCCTCAAGCTAGGTCGTCAACGCCTGCGCAATGACGACGGCCAATGGCGCGACACCAACATCGAAGCCCTGAACTGGACCTTCGACACCACGCTGTTGCGCGCCAACGCCGGTGTGGCCGAACGCTTCAGCGAATACCGCACCGACCTCACCGAACTCGCACCCAAGGACAAGGATCGCCTGCACGCTTACGCCGATGCGGCGTATCAGTGGACCCCGGGCAACTGGGTCGGCATTCGCGGTCATCACACCCACGATGACGGCAAGCTGGACTACGCGCAGCCGGGTGTCGCCGCCGACTCCCTTGACAAGCAAGAGAACGGCGACCTCAGCTGGATCGGCCTCACCGCCGACAGCGATGCCTACAACTGGCGTAACACCAACACCGTCAACTACTGGGGCAGCATCACTGGCATGAGCGGCGACCGCGACAAGGTCAACCCGCTCAACGCCGATGGCACCGCTCCGGCACAAGCCAAGACCGGCAGCGACGTCGATGGCTGGGCCACCGACCTGGGCGTGCGCCTGCGCCTCGATCCGCAATGGCAAGTCGGTGCAGCCTATGCCCGCGCCAGCGCCGATTACGAACAGAGCGGCCTGCAAAGCAACCGCTCGAACTACACCGGTACCCGCTCGCGTGTGCACCGTTACGGCGAGGCCTTCCGTGGCGAAATGAACAACATGCAGAGCGCTACCCTGTTCGGTTCGTGGATGCTCAACGACGAATACGATGCCAGCGTGATCTACCACAAATTCTGGCGCGTCGACGGCAACAAGCCGGTCGGCAGCAACGGCATCAACGCCGTACAGAACGATACCGATGACGTGACCGGCGCCGTGCTCTCCAGCACCTCGCTGCCGCTGGAAGATGGCAACAAAGACCTCGGCCAGGAAATGGACGTGGTCGTCACCAAGTACTTCAAGCAGGGCCTGCTGCCCGCCGCCTTGAGTCAATCGATCGATGAGCCTTCGGCCCTGGTGCGTTTGCGTGGCGGTGTATTCAAGCCGGGCGATGCCTACGGCAAAGGCGTCGACTCGTACATGCACCGTGCGTTTGTCGACGTGATCTGGCGCTTCTGATGCGAACCGCGAAGGGAGTTCCTCACATGAACAGTCCGAAGAGAGGCTCGATCACCTTGCTGGCCGGCGCGATGCTGCTGGCAAGCTCGGCGGCCTTCGCCCGCGTGGAGCCGGCAACCCCTCCACAAGGGAAGCCGGCCACCGTGGCCAAGGAACTGCAACAGGCCAGGACCTATACCGTCAACAGCGCACCCACTGCGCCGCTGGAGATGGAAAAGCCGAAACTGCCGGACACCTCCGGCTACACCGCCGAAGCCATCGCCGCGAAAATCGTGCGCACCAAGCCAGGCAAAATCAGCGTGCGCCGGATGATGCAGGAAGACGCGCTGAAGGACTTCATCGGCGGCGACAACAAGATGGCCGAATGGGTGGTGCGTCAGCACGGCATCCCCCAGGCGATCTTCATCGACGACGGCTACATGAACCTCAAGGACCTGGTCAAAAAGGTGCCCAAGCAGTACTTCAGCGAAACCTCGCCGGGCGTGTTCCTGGCGAAGTTGCCGATCGTGGTCGGGAACAAGGGCATCCTGGAAATCGACAAGCAGACCCAGGAGTTGCGCCTGTCCCAGGAGGCCGGTTCGTTCCTGGTCAACGACGGTCAGTTGTTTGTGCGCGACACCAAGATCACCGGCTGGCGCGAGAAGGAAAACGGCCCGGCGACCTTCAAGTCGGCGAACGAATTTCGTCCGTTCCTGCTGGCCTGGGGCGGCACCCAGACCTACATCGCCAACAGCAAGATGGCCAGTTTCGGCTACGCCAACAGTAAGTCCTATGGCGTGAGTATCTCGCAGTACACGCCGAACATGGCCAAGGTGCTCAAGCGCCCTGAACCGACCGGCTGGATCATCGGTTCCGAGTTCTCGGACATGTGGTACGGCTTCTATTGCTACGAAGCCGAAGACTTCGTGGTCAAGGGCAACACCTACAAAGACAACATCGTCTACGGCATTGACCCCCATGACCGGTCGCACGGTCTGATCATCGCCGACAACACGGTGTACGGGACCAAGAAGAAGCACGGGATCATCATTTCCCGTGAGGTCAACGACAGCTTCATCTTCAACAACCGCAGCTACGACAACAAGCTTTCGGGCCTGGTGATCGACCGTAACAGCGTGAACAACCTGGTCGCCTACAACGAGATCTACAAGAACCACACCGACGGCATCACCCTCTACGAGAGTGGCAACAACCTGCTGTGGGGCAACAAGGTGATCAGCAACCAGCGCCACGGCATCCGGATTCGTAACAGCGTGAACATCCGCCTCTACGAAAACCTGTCCATCGCCAACGGCCTGACCGGCGTCTACGGCCACATCAAGGACCTGAGCGACACCGACCGGGACATCGACCTCGATCCGTTCGACGCCCAGGTGTCCCTGATCATCGTCGGTGGCGAACTGGCCGGCAACGGCAGCGGACCGCTGTCCATCGACTCGCCGCTGAGCGTCGAGTTGTATCGCGTGTCCATGCTCGCGCCGACCAAATCCAGCGGCATCAGCTTCAACGGGATTCTTGGCGAGCGCCAGGATGAAATTCTCGACCTGCTGGTGCGCCAGCAGAAAGCCGTGCTGATCGACCCTGTCGAACGCCAGACCGAAATGCAGGACTGAGGATAATTTTATGCGCCCACACTTGATCAAATTACTCAGCCTGTCGGCCCTGACCGCCGGCATTCTCGCGGCCAGCGGCGGCGTTCGCGCGGACGAAGCCAAGGCGCCCTCTTTCAGCGCCGAGCCGTGCTGCAACCTCTGCCCCGAAGCCCACGACGCCAAGAACTACACCACGCGCTACCAGCAGAACTTCACCACGCTGGTACAGGCCCAGGGTGACTGGCTGTTCCGGACCCAGGAAGACTTGCGCACCGAATTCGATACCACCCCCGCCGGCTACAAACGCATGAAAGAGCTGCACGATGCGTTCAAGAGCAAAGGCGTGGAGCTCGTGGTCGTTTATCAGCCCACTCGTGGCTTGGTGAACCGCAACAAGCTCAATCCGCAAGAGAAAGCCCAATTCGATTTCGACAAGGCGCTGAAGAACTACAAGACCATGCTCGGCCGTTTCGCGCAGATGGGTTACGTCGTTCCAGACCTGTCGCCTCTGACCAACGAATCGCTGCCCGACACCCTGCCCGCCCACGACTTCTACTTCCGCGGCGACCAGCACTGGACACCGTATGGCGCCCAGCGCACGGCGAAGATCGTGGCCGAGAAAGTCAAGCAGATTCCGGGCTTCGCCGACATTCCCAAGCGTGAATTCGAGACCCATAAGTCGGGTCGCATGGGCAAGACCGGAACATTACACAATATGGCCGGTCAACTCTGTGGCACCAGCTACGCGATCCAGTACATGGATCAATTCACCACCGAGCCCAAGGGCGAAGCCGGCGATGGCGATCTGTTCAGTGATGCCGGCAATCCGGAGATCACCCTGGTCGGCACCAGCCACAGTGGCAAGAACTATAACTTCGCCGGTTTCCTCCAGGAGGCCATCGGCGCCGACATCCTCAACGTGGCGTTCCCCGGCGGTGGCCTGGAAGGTTCGATGCTGCAGTACCTGGGCAGCGAAGAGTTCCAGACCAAGCCGCCGAAGATCCTGATCTGGGAATTCTCGCCGCTTTATCGCCTCGACCAGGAAACCACCTACCGCCAGATGATGGCGCTGCTGGACAACGGTTGCGAAGGAAAGGATGCACAGATGACCGGCAGCACCACGTTGAAACCGGGCAAGAACGAATTGATGGTCAACACAAAGAACCTGAACCTGCAGAACAGCAGCCACCAGGTTGATATCCGTTTCGCCGATCCGTCGGTGAAAACCCTGCAAGCCACCCTCTGGTACATGAACGGTCGCCACGAGGACATCAAGATCGAAAAACCGGAAACCTCCGACACCGACGGGCGTTTCGCCTTTGAGTTGCGCACGGACGAAGACTGGGGCTCGCAGAACCTGCTGGCCGTCGAAGTCCAGGGCCCTGAAGCAGGTGCCGCGCCGCAGAAAGTCGAAGCGAAAATCTGCAAACGCAACGTGTTCCCTGGCGTTGGGCAGCGTACCGCTCAAGCCGGGCAATGAGGCAACCTCTTATGAGATGCATGCAAACCCGAACTTTGAAAAGATTGATCGCACCGTCCCTGTTGACCCTGGCCATGTTTGCCGGGGCGACTCAGGCCGCCGCGCCCCTGCGTCCACCCCAGGGTTATTTCGCGCCGATCGAAAAAGTCAAAACCGGTGACAAGAGCGAAGGCTGTGATGCAACGCCAACGCCCTACACCGGCTCACTGCAATTTCGCAGCAAGTACGAAGGCTCCGACAAGGCCCGTTCGACCCTGAACGAGGCCTCGGAAAAAGCCTTCCGCGACACCACGGCCGACATCACCAAGATCGAGCGCGCCACCAGCAAGCACGTGATGCAGTACATGCGTGACGGGCGTCCGGAACAGCTGGAATGCACCCTGAACTGGCTGACCGCCTGGGCCAAGGCCGATGCGTTGATGTCCAAGGACTTCAACCACACCGGCAAGTCCATGCGCAAATGGGCGCTGGGCAGCCTGGCATCGTCCTATGTCCGCCTGAAGTTCTCCGACTCTCAGCCGTTGGCGAACCATCAGCAGGAATCGCAACTGATCGAAGCCTGGTTCAGCAAAATGGCTGATCAAGTGGTCAGCGATTGGGACAACCTGCCGCTGGAAAAAACCAACAACCACTCGTACTGGTCCGCCTGGTCGGTGATGGCAACCTCCATCGCCACCAACCGCCGCGACCTGTTCGACTGGTCGGTGAAGGAATTCAAGGTCGGCGCCAATCAAATCGACGCCGAGGGTTACCTGCCGAACGAGCTCAAGCGCCAGCAACGTGCCCTCGCCTATCACAACTATGCCCTGCCGCCGCTGGCGATGATCGCCAGCTTCGCCCAGGTCAACGGTGTGGACTTGCGTCAGGAAAACAACGGCGCGTTGAAACGTCTGGCTGACCGGGTGCTCGCCGGGGTTGAAGACCAGGACGAGTTCGAAGAGAAGAGCGGCAAGGAACAGGACATGACCGACCTCGAGGTCGATTCGAAATTCGCCTGGCTCGAACCGTTCTGCACGCTCTACACCTGCTCGCCGGATGTGCTGGAGAAGAAACACGAGATGCAGCCGTTCAAGACCTTCCGCCTCGGGGGTGACCTGACCAAGGTCTTCGACCCGGCTTACGAGAAAGGCAAAGGTTCTTAGAGCAAACACACCCCCCTGTAGGAGCGAGGCTTGCCCGCGAAGGCCGTTACGCGGTTGAACTGATGAACCGAGTCATCGTTCTTCGCGGGCAAGCCACGCTCCTACAGGGTCAGTGCAAGATTTGAGTTGAGTGATATTCCCCCGTTTTCTGGTGGGGGGTTTGGGGGGGCTGCGGCCCTTGACTGTTGGTTAAACACGGAGAGATCGGGATGGTATTTTCGTCCAATGTATTCCTGTTTTTGTTCTTGCCGATCTTTCTCGGCCTGTACTACCTGAGCGGAATACGCTATCGCAACCTGCTGCTGCTGATCGCCAGCTATATGTTCTATGCCTGGTGGCGTGTGGACTTCCTGGCGCTGTTCGCCGCCGTCACGCTGTGGAACTACTGGATCGGCCTGAAAGTCGGTGCGGCAGGCGTCAGGACCAAACCGGCACAGCGCTGGTTGCTCCTGGGCGTGGGCGTCGACCTGTGCATTCTCGGCTACTTCAAGTACGCCAACTTCGGCGTCGACAGCATCAACGCGATGATGACGTCGGTCGGCCTGTCGCCGTTCATCCTGACCCACGTGCTGTTGCCGATCGGGATCTCGTTCTACATCTTCGAGTCCATCAGCTACATCATCGACGTCTACCGTGGTGACACCCCGGCGACCCGCAACCTGATCGACTTTGCGGCGTTCGTGGCGATCTTCCCGCACCTGATCGCCGGCCCGGTATTGCGTTTTCGCGACCTGGCCGATCAGTTCAACAACCGCACCCACACCCTCGACAAGTTCTCCGAGGGTTGCACGCGGTTCATGCAGGGTTTCATCAAGAAGGTCTTCATCGCCGACACCCTGGCGGTGGTGGCGGATCATTGCTTCGCCTTGCAGAACCCGACCACGGGCGATGCCTGGCTCGGCGCCCTGGCCTACACCGCGCAGCTGTATTTCGACTTCTCCGGTTACAGCGACATGGCCATCGGCCTGGGCTTGATGATGGGTTTCCGCTTCATGGAAAACTTCAAACAGCCGTACATCAGCCAGTCGATCACCGAGTTCTGGCGTCGCTGGCACATCAGCCTGTCCACCTGGTTGCGTGACTACCTGTACATCACGCTGGGCGGTAACCGTAAAGGTACGCTGATGACCTATCGCAACCTGTTCCTGACCATGCTGCTCGGTGGTCTGTGGCACGGCGCGAACATCACCTACATCATCTGGGGTGCGTGGCACGGCATGTGGCTGGCAATTGAAAAGGCCCTGGGCCTGAACACTTCGCCGCGCAGCATCAACCCGATCCGCTGGGCGCTGACCTTCCTGCTGGTGGTGATGGGCTGGGTGATCTTCCGCGCAGAAAACCTGCACGTCGCCGGCCGTATGTTCGGCGCGATGTTCAGCTT
>Ga0247820_10002352_pt1 | contig 10654 bp, 6 predicted proteins | sample 13C_Glucose_Day1_2_FD_192480 | JGI IMG/M metagenome (GOLD analysis project Ga0247820, IMG submission 192480) | Soil microbial communities from agricultural site in Penn Yan, New York, United States - 13C_Glucose_Day14 | ecosystem: Environmental > Terrestrial > Soil > Agricultural land | place...
GCTTGGCTCCCTCTGCCGCGGGAGCGGGAGAGGCTTGGGGTGAGGGCGCGGCCTCCGCCCCGCCAGAGGCCTCCACCAAGGCCAGCATCGAGCCCTCGTTCACCTTGTCCCCGAGCTTGACCCGCAGCTCCTTCAGCACGCCGCCGTGCGAGGACGGGATCTCCATCGAGGCCTTGTCGCTTTCCACCGTGACGAGCGACTGCTCCGGCTTCACCGTGTCGCCCGGCTTCACCAGCAGCTCGATCACCTCCACGTCCTTGAAGTCGCCGATGTCGGGCACCTTCACTTCCACCAATGCCATGGCGTTCTCCGTTCTTGTTCTGGATCAGGCGTAGAGCGGGTTGATCTTGTCGGTCTTGATCGCGTACTTCTTGATCGCCTCCGCCACCTTCGCTGCCGGCATCGCCCCCTCGTCGGCCAGCGCCTTCAGCGCCGCGACGACGATGTAGTGGCGATTGACCTCGAAGTGCTCGCGCAGCTTGCTGCGGAAGTCGCTGCGGCCGAAGCCGTCGGTGCCCAGCACGACGTACGCGCGACCCTTCGGGATGAACGCGCGGATCTGGTCGGCGTAGTTCTTCATGTAGTCGGTGGAGGCTACGACCGGGCCCGCGTGCTTGGCCAGCTGCTGGGCGACGAACGGCACGCGCGCCTTCTCGGTCGGGTGCAGCAGGTTCCAGCGCTCGCAATCCTGCCCGTCGCGGGCCAGCTCGTTGAAGCTCGGGCAGCTCCAGACGCTGGCCGCCACGCCCCAGTCGGCCTCGAGCAGCTTCTTCGCCTCCATGCTCTCGCGCAGGATGGTGCCCGAACCCAGCAGGTTCACGCGCGGCGTCTTCTTCGCGCCCTCCTCGAGCAGGTACATGCCCTTGATGATCTGCTCCTCCGTGCCGGGCTTCAGGCCGGGCATCGGATAGTTCTCGTTGAGCAGCGTGAGGTAGTAGAAGACGTTGTCCTGCTTCTCGACCATCCGCTGCAGCCCGTGGTGCATGATCACCGCCACCTCGTGCGCGAAGGTCGGGTCGTAGCTGATGCAGTTCGGGATCGTTCCCGCCAGGATGTGGCTGTGCCCGTCCTCGTGCTGCAGGCCCTCGCCGTTCAGCGTCGTGCGCCCGGAGGTGCCGCCCAGCAGGAAGCCGCGCGCCTGCATGTCGCCCGCGGCCCAGGCCAGGTCGCCGATGCGCTGGAACCCGAACATCGAGTAGTACACGTAGAACGGCACCATCACGCGGTTGTTCGTGGAGTACGACGTGGCCGCGGCGATCCAGCTGCACATGCCGCCGGCCTCGTTGATGCCTTCCTGCAGGATCTGCCCGGCCTTGTCCTCGCGGTAGTACATGACCTGGTCCTTGTCGACCGGCGTGTACTTCTGGCCCGCGGGGTTGTAGATGCCGATCTGCCGGAAGAGGCCCTCCATGCCGAACGTGCGCGCCTCGTCCACGAGGATCGGCACCGCGCGCGGGCCCAGCTCCTTGTCGCGCAGCAGCTGCGTGAGGAAGCGCACGAAGGCCTGCGTCGTGCTGATCTCCCGCCCTTCGGCCGTCGGTTCGAGCACGGCCTTGAACGTGTCGATCGGCGGCACCTCGAGCTGCTCGTCCGCCCGGGTGCGGCGTTGCGGAAGGTACCCGCCGAGCGCGCGGCGGCGCTCGTGCAGGTATTTCATCTCCGGCGTGTCGTCGGCCGGCATGTAGAACGGGATATCGGCCAGCTTGTCGTCGGCGATCGGGATCTGGAAGCGGTCGCGCATGCCGCGGATGTCGTCGTCCGTGAGCTTCTTCGCCTGGTGCGCGGTGTTCTTCCCCTCGGCGGCCTTGCCCATGCCGAAGCCCTTGACGGTCTTCACCAGCAGCACCGTCGGCTGACCCTGGTGGTTGGCCGCGCGGTGGAAGGCCGCGTAGACCTTCTGCGGGTCATGCCCGCCGCGCTGCAGGCGCCAGATGTCGTCGTCGCTCATCTTGGACACCAGCTCCAGCGCCTTCGGATGGCGGCCGAAGAAGTTCTTGCGCACGAAGGCGCCGTCGTTGGCCTTGAACGCCTGGTAGTCGCCGTCGACCGTGTCCATCATGACCTTGCGCAGCGCGCCATCCTTGTCGCGCGCCAGCAGCGGATCCCAGTAGCTGCCCCAGATCAGCTTGATCACATTCCAGCCCGAGCCGCGGAACTCGCCCTCCAGCTCCTGGATGATCTTGCCGTTGCCGCGCACCGGGCCGTCCAGGCGCTGCAGGTTGCAGTTGACGATGAAGATGAGGTTGTCGAGCTTCTCGCGCGACGCAAGTCCGATGGCGCCGAGCGACTCGGGCTCGTCCATCTCGCCGTCGCCGCAGAACACCCACACCTTGCGGTTCTCGGTGTTGGCGATGCCGCGCGCGTGCAGGTACTTCAGGAAGCGCGCCTGGTAGATCGCCATCAGCGGGCCGAGCCCCATGGAGACGGTCGGGAACTGCCAGAACTTCGGCATCAGCTTGGGGTGCGGGTAGCTCGACAGGCCCTTGCCGTCGACTTCCTGGCGGAAGTTCAGCAGCTGCTCCTCGCTGATGCGTCCCTCCATGAAGGCGCGCGCATAGATGCCGGGGGACGAATGCCCCTGGATGTAGAGCAGGTCGCCGCCGTGTCCTTCGTGGTCGGCGTTCCAGAAGTGGTGGAAGCCTGCGCCGAACATCGTGGCCAGCGACGCGAAGCTCGAGATGTGCCCGCCGAGGTCGCCGCCGTCCGCCGGGTCGAGCCGGTTCGCCTTCACGACCATCGCCATCGCGTTCCAGCGCATGTAGCCGCGCAGCCGTTCCTCGAGCTCGAGGTTGCCGGGGCAGCGCTCTTCCTGGTCGGTGGGAATGGTGTTGACGTAGGCCGTGTTCGCCGAGAACGGCAGGTCGATGCCGGCCTGGCGGGCCTGGTCGATCAGCTGCTCGAGCAGGTAGTGCGCACGATCGCCGCCCTCGGCCTGGATGACGGCCGCTAGCGCGTCCAGCCATTCACGCGTTTCCTGGGCATCTGGATCGTTCGCGGCAACGCCGGGAAACGAGTGAGGAACGGCGGACATCGTTTTGTCTCCTTGGTTCGGATCGACGTTTCTAAGGTGGGCGGCAGTGTGTCACAAGAGAAGGGAGATTTCAAATGATGCGAATAGATTCCGCGATATGAAATGCCACTGACGCGACCGCCCCGCCGGGATAATTCCGGCATGCGCCCTTCCGCCACGCCGCCGACGGCCGCTGCCACGACTTTCTCGCGCAGCCGGCGTTTCTTCGGCCGCTGGTGGAAGCGGCAGTCCCCCGCGCGGCAAGACCGTTTCGCCACCATCGGCCCGCTCGTGTCGGTGCTGCTCTTCCTGGCGGCCATCATCTCGGCCTTCTGGTACCTGCGCAACGAGGAACTGGAGCGCGAGACCGAATCGGTGAAGCGCGACACCGAGATCGCGCAGCAGCAGATCCGCCTGAGGCTGATCGAGAACCAGGAGCAGCTGGTGCGCATGGCGCGCGAAGTCGTCACGCGGGCCATCGACACCGACGAGTTCCTCGGGCAGGCCGAGCGCTTCATGAGCGAGCGCCCCGAGATCACGCACATGAGCTGGATCACCGACAAGCGCCAGCGCAAGGCCAGTCACTCCGCCATCCTCTTCCACGCCGAGGCGAGCCCCAATGGGGAAGCGCTCGATCCCTCGCTGCCGGTCGACGGACGCCGCAGCGCTGCCGAGGCGGCGTTCGTGGCCGCGCGCGACCAGCGCCAGCCGGTGTACTCGCATGCGTTCAACGACGCCGGCGGGCGCCCCGTGTTCCAGGTCTACGTGCCGCTCATCGACCGCAGCGCCTTCAGCGGCACGCTGGTGGCCGAGTATTCCGTCGAAGCCATCGTGCGCTACTTCGTGCCGCCCGAAGTCAGCAAGCGGCACACCATCACCGTGCTCGACGCTGCGCGCGAGGTGGCCAGCACGGTCACGCCGATGCCCGGCGAAATCGGCCGCCGCGCGTCGCTCGTGCACGACGTGCCGCTCGCGCCGGCCGCCAACGGCCTGCACCTGCGCGGCCAGGGCTGGCGCACGTCGATCGGCCTCATCAGCAACACGCTGTTCTGGATGGTGGTGGCGCTGTCCGGCCTGACGGTGTGGATGCTGCTGGGCACCTGGCGCCACATGCGCCGGCGAGGGCAGATCCAGGCGGCCCTCGTGTCCGAGACCAACTTCCGGCGCGCGATGGAAAACTCCATGCTCACCGGCATGCGCGCCACCGACCTCGAAGGCCGCATCAGCTACGTGAACCCCGCCTTCTGCGCGATGACCGGCTTTGCCGAGCACGAGCTGATCGGCCGCATGCCGCCGTTCCCGCACTGGCCCCCCGACCGCATCGAGGAGAACGCGCGCCTGCTGCAGCAGGAGCTGCTGGGCCGCAGCCCCGCGGGCGGCATCGAGGTGAAGGTGATGCGCAAGGACGGCTCGATCTTCGATGCCCGCATGTATGTCTCGCCGCTGGTCGACCCGAAGGGCCACCAGACCGGCTGGATGACCTCGATGACAAACATCACCGAGGCCAAGCGCATCCGCGACCAGCTCTCGGCCTCGCACGAGCGATTCACCACCGTGCTCGAAGGGCTCGACGCCGCCGTGTCGGTGCTGTCGGTGCAGCAGAGCGAGCTGCTGTTCGCCAACCGGTCGTACCGGCTCTGGTTCGGCGCCGACGCACGCGGCCACGGCTTGCTGGCCGGGAGCAGCGTCGCCCTGCCCTACCTGCCCGAAGGCGAGGACACCGTGGACAGCCTGGGCGGCCTGCCGACGCAGGAGCTCACCGAGGTGGGCTCGCACCCGCGCGAGGTCTACGTGGAGCCGCTCGGAAAGTGGTTCGACGTGCGCTCGCGCTACCTTCAGTGGACCGACGGCCGCCTTGCGCAGATGCTCATCGCCACCGACATCACGGCGCGCCGCCGCGCGGAGGAGCTCTCGGCCCAGCAGGCCGAGAAGGCGCAGGTCACGAGCCGCCTGGTCACCATGGGCGAGATGGCCAGCTCCGTGGCCCACGAGCTCAACCAGCCGCTGACAGCCATCACCAACTATTGCAACGGCATGGTGTCGCGCGTGCGCGCCGACGGCATCGGCAAGGCCGACCTGATCGCCGCCCTCGACAAGACTGCGCGCCAGGCCGAGCGGGCGGGGCAGATCATCCACCGCATCCGCGCGTTCGTGAAGCGCAGCGAGCCGCAGCGCCAGCCCGCGCAGGCCCGGGCGATCGTCGACGATGCGGTCGAGCTGGCCGGCATCGAGCTGCGACGGCGCAACGTGCACATCCACACCTACGTCGCGCAGCGCCTGCCCACGCTGCTGTGCGACCCGATCCTGATCGAGCAGGTGGTGCTCAACCTGCTGAAGAACTCTGCCGAGGCGATAGACACTGCCCAGCTGCCCAGCGCGCGCCGAAACATCGAGCTGCGCGTGGTGCCGCGCCACACGCCCGAGGAGGGCGGGGTCATCGAGTTCAGCGTCACCGACATGGGGCCGGGCATGAAGGATGAGGTGATCGGCCGGCTCTACGAAGCCTTCTTCTCGACCAAGGCCGAGGGCCTGGGCATCGGGTTGAGCCTGTGCCGCTCGATCGTCGAGTCGCACCGGGGCCGGATGAGGGCCCAGAACCTTTACAATGGCAACACAGTCGTGGGGTGTCGTTTCTCGTTCACCCTGCCCGTCGAAATCGGCCCCCGCACCGAGCCCAACGGCGCGGCAACGCCCTCCTCCTCAGTGACCGCCACATGAGCTTGATTCCCAAGAAAGGCACCGTCTACGTGGTCGACGACGACGAGGCGGTGCGCGATTCGCTGCAGTGGCTCCTCGAGGGAAAGGACTACCGCGTCAAGTGCTTCGACTCCGCCGAGTCGTTCCTGTCGCGCTTCGATCCCCGCGAGGTGGCCTGCCTCATCGCCGACATCCGCATGGAAGGCATGAGCGGCCTCGAGCTGCAGGACCGGCTCATGGAGCGCCACTCGCCGCTACCCATCATGTTCATCACCGGCCACGGCGACGTGCCCATGGCCGTGACCACCATGAAGAAGGGCGCGATGGATTTCATCGAGAAGCCGTTCAAGGAAGACGAGCTCCTCAATCTGGTCGAACGCATGCTCGACACCGCCCGCCAGGCGTTTTCGCAGCACCAGGAAGCGGCCAGCCGCGATGCCCTGCTCAGCCGCCTGACCACGCGCGAGGCGCAGGTGCTCGAGCGCATCGTCGCCGGGCGGCTCAACAAGCAGATCGCCGACGACCTCGGCATCAGCATCAAGACGGTGGAGGCGCACCGCGCCAACATCATGGAAAAGCTCAACGCCAATACGGTGGCCGACCTGCTCAAGATCGCCCTGGGAGCGCAAAGCAAGGTCTGACATTCCGCACGCCACCGCAGGCCGCTTCGAGAAAGCGGCCTTTTGCTTTAAGACTCTCGCTTCCACACCGCCATGACCGCCCAGCTGATCGACGGCACCGCACTCTCCAGGCAGATCCGCGCCGAAGTCGCCGGGCGGGCCGCCGCGCTCGCGGCGCGCGGCGTCACGCCAGGGCTGGCCGTCATCCTGGTCGGCGACGACCCCGCCTCCACGGTCTACGTTCGCAACAAGGTCAAGGCGTGCGAGGAAGCGGGCATGCATTCGGTGCTCGAGCGCTACGACGCTTCGCTCGGCGAGGCGCAGCTGCTGTCGCGCGTCGCCGCCCTCAACGACGACCCGGCCGTGCACGGCATCCTGGTGCAGATGCCCCTGCCGCGCCACATCGATCCGCACAAGGTGATCGAGGCCATCGACACGCGCAAGGATGTCGACGGCTTCTCCGTGACGAGCGCCGGCGAGCTCATGGCCGGGCTGCCCGGGCTGCGCCCGGCCACGCCCTACGGCTGCATGAAGCTGATCGAGAGCACCGGCGTGCCGCTGCGCGGCAAGCATGCCGTGGTGATCGGCCGCAGCAACACGGTGGGCAAGCCGATGGCGCTGCTGCTGCTGCAGGCGCATGCCACGGTCACGGTGTGCCACAGCGCCACGCCCGATCTCGCGTTCCATACGCGGCAGGCCGACATCGTCGTGGCCGCCGTCGGCAGGCGCGGCACGCTGAGTGCCGGCATGGTCAAGCCCGGCGCGATCGTGATCGACGTCGGCATCAATCGCAACGAAGCCGGCAAGCTGTGCGGAGACGTGGATTTCGACAGCGTGCGCGAAGTCGCGGGGTGGATCACCCCGGTGCCCGGCGGCGTCGGGCCCATGACGATCGCCATGCTGCTGGTCAACACGATCGAAGCTGCCGAGCGCAGCTCGAGGTAACGACATGAACGACAACCCGCTGCTCGAACCCGCCGGCCTCCCGGCCTTCGACCACATCCGCCCGGAGCACATTTCACCGGCGGTGCAGGCTTTGCTCGCCGACGCCGACGCCGCCCTCGAGAAGGCCGTGGGCCCCGACGTCCCTGCCGACTACGAAGCGATGTCCGCCGTGCTCGACGTCGCCACCGAGCGGCTCGGCCGCTCCTGGGGCGCCGTGAGCCATCTCAACCACGTGGCCGACACGCCGGCGCTGCGCGCCGCCTACACCGAGAACCTGGCCCGTGTCATCGAGTTCCACACCCGCCTGGGCGCCGACGAGCGCCTGTACGCCAAGTACAAGGCCATCGCCGCCAGCCCGGCAGCCAGCCGGCTCAGCGCGCCGCGCCAGCGCGCGCTGTTCAACGCCATGCGCGATTTCGTGCTCTCCGGCGCCGACCTGCAGGGCGAGGCGAAGGCGCGCTTCCGCGCCATCCAGGAGCGCATGTCCGAGGCGGCGCAGACTTTTTCCGAGCACGCGCTCGACGCCACTGACAGTTACGCGCACTACGTCGACGAGGCCGAGCTCGACGGCGTGCCGGACGACGTGAAGGAGGCCTCTCGCGCGCTGGCGCAGGCCGAAGGGCGCGAAGGCCACAAGCTCACGCTGCACTTCCCGAGCTACTTCCCGGTGATGCAGTACGCCACGAACCGCGAGCTGCGCCAGACGCTCTACACCGCGTACGTCACACGCGCGAGCGAGCTGGGCACCCGCCCCGAGCTCGACAACACGCCGCTCATGCAGGAGCTGCTCGAGCTGCGCCAGGAAGAAGCGCGCCTGCTCGGCCATGCCAGCTACGCCGACGTGTCGCTCGTGCCCAAGATGGCGCAGTCGCCAGCAGAGGTGCTTTCCTTCCTGCGCGACCTGGGCCGGCGCGCGCGCCCCTACGCCCTGCGCGACCTGGAAGAGCTGCGCACGTTCGCGGCCGACGAGCTCGGCCTGCCCGACCTGCAGGCCTGGGACCATGCCTATGCGAGCGAGCGCCTGCGCCAGTCGCGATATGCGTTCAGCGACCAGGAGGTGAAGCAGTACTTCACCGAGCCGAAGGTGCTGGACGGGCTGTTCCGCATCATCGAGACGCTCTTCGAGGTCTCCATCCGCCCCGACACCGCGCCCGTCTGGAACGACGGCGTGCGCTTTTACCGCATCGACCGCGGCCCGCAGCTCGTCGGCCGGTTCTATCTCGACCCGTACGCGCGCAACGGCAAGCGGTCGGGCGCCTGGATGGACGACGCCTGCGGCCGCTGGGCGCGGCCGGACGGCACGCTGCAGACGCCCGTGGCGCACCTCGTGTGCAACTTCGCGCCGCCCGTGGGCACGCGCCCGGCGCTGCTCACGCACGACGACGTCATCACGCTGTTCCACGAGTTCGGCCACGGCCTGCACCACATGCTCACGCAGGTCGACGACCTGGGCGTGTCGGGCATCTCCGGCGTCGAGTGGGACGCCGTCGAGCTGCCGAGCCAGTTCATGGAGAACTTCTGCTGGGAGTGGGAGGTCGTGCGGCGCCTGTCCGCGCACGTGGACACCGGGGCGCCGCTGCCGCGCGAGCTGTTCGACAAGATGATCGCCGCGAAGAACTTCCAGAACGGCCTGCAGATGCTGCGCCAGGTCGAGTTCTCCATCTTCGACATGCGCCTGCACGCCGAGCCGGAAAGTGCCGCGCGAGTGCAGCAGGTGCTCGACGAGGTTCGCGCGGAGGTGGCCGTGAACGTGCCGCCGCCGTTCAACCGCTTCCAGCACACGTTCACGCACGTGTTCGCCGGCGGCTACTCTGCCGGCTACTACAGCTACAAGTGGGCCGAGGTGCTCTCCGCCGACGCCTGGAGCGCTTTCCAGGAACACGGCGTGCTCGACCCCGAAACCGGCCGGCGCTTGCGGCGCGAGGTGCTGGAGGCCGGCGGCAGCCGCCCGGCGATGGAGAGCTTCAAGGCTTTTCGGGGCCGCGAACCGCAGATCGACGCGCTTTTGCGGCAAGAAGGCATGGTCTGAGCGGGCAGCGATGCGCTAGATTCGGCGGATGAACCGCGCCGTCATCGCATCGCTGCTCATGCTGGCCGCCGCTTCCGGGCAGGCCCAGTTCAAGGTCGTCGGCCCCGACGGCCGGATCACCTACACCGACCGCCCGCCTCCGGCCGCCGAGGGCCGAGCCGCGCCGGTGAAGGCCCCTCCGGCGGCGGACCGCGCTGCCCCGCCCGTGCTGCCGCCCGTGCTGCGCGAGCCGGCCACCCGCTTCCCGGTCACGCTGTACACGGCTCCCGAATGCGCGCCTTGCGATGCCGGTCGTGATCTTCTGCGCCAGCGCGGCGTGCCGTTCCAGGAACGCATGGCTTCCTCGGTGGGCGACCGCGAGGCCTGGGTGCGCATCGTCGGCAGCGCCGACGCCCCGGCACTGGCCATCGGCGGCCAGTGGCTGCGCGGCTACGCCGCCGGCGCCTGGCACAGCTACCTCGACACCGCCGGCTACCCGCGCGAATCGATGCTGCCCACGGGCTACGTGGCGCCGCCGGCGGCACCGTTGGTCGAGCGGGTGACGCCGAAGATTCCCGAAGCCGCCGCGACACCGCCGCCGCCGGCCGAGGTGCCGCCCCCGGCCGACCAGCCGGGCGGCATCCGCTTCTAACCCCCGCCGCTTCAGGCGTCCGGCCGCGTGTCCTCGCCGGCCAGCCCGCCGGGCAGCAGCGCCTGCACCCGCTCGTCGGGCAGCGACTCCACGCCCTTGAGCGCACGGGTCATCTGCCGCGTGCGCGTTTCCGCCTGTCCGAGCGTGTTCAGCATGGTCTGCGTCTGGCCCTTCACGCGCGACAGCACGTGGCCGAACTTCTCGAACTCGGTCTTTACCGCGCCGAGCACCTCCCACACCTCGGCGCTGCGGCGTTCCAGCGCGAGCGAGCGAAAGCCCATCTGCAGGCTGGTCAGGGTGGCCAGCAGTGTCGTGGGGCCGGTCAGGATGATGCGGAACTCGCGCTGCAGAGCCTCCACGAGGCCGGGCCGCCGCAGCGCCTCGGCGTAGAGGCCTTCCGTCGGCACGAAGAGCAGGCCGAAGTCGGTCGTGTAGGGCGCGGCGATGTACTTGTCGCGGATCGAGCGCGCCTCCAGCCGCAGCCGCGACTCGATGGCCTTGGCGGCGGCCTCGGCACCGGCCGCGTCGGCATGCTGCTGCGCATCGAGCAGCCGCTCGTAGTCGTCGCGCGGAAATTTGCAGTCGATCGGCAGCCACATCGGGCGGCCTTCGTCGCCGCGCCCGGGCAGGCGGATGGCGAAGTCGACGCGCGCATTGGTGCCCGGCACGGTCTCCACGTTGGACGCGTACTGCTCGGGCGTGAACACCTGCTCGAGCAGTAC
>Ga0247820_10002353_pt1 | contig 10653 bp, 13 predicted proteins | sample 13C_Glucose_Day1_2_FD_192480 | JGI IMG/M metagenome (GOLD analysis project Ga0247820, IMG submission 192480) | Soil microbial communities from agricultural site in Penn Yan, New York, United States - 13C_Glucose_Day14 | ecosystem: Environmental > Terrestrial > Soil > Agricultural land | place...
ATGGAGCTCTTCCTGCCGCGCCCCTACAACGTCGTGCGCAAGCTGGTCGATGCGGCCTTCGGCCGGCTGGGCGGTGCACCGCGCGTGGTGGCCGAGATCGAATCCGCCTTCACGCTGACCGCGGCGATCGCGGACGGCCTGGGCGCGACCATCCTGCCCGCGTCGATGGCGCGCGAGGTCGTGACGGCCTGCGGCGCATGGCAGTTCAAGATCGTCGACCCCGTGATCGAGGCACCGCTGGCCCTGTGCCAGTCGGACCACCTGCCGCTGTCCGAACCGGCGCAGGCGGTGAAGGACATCCTCCTCGAACTGGTCACCGAGCTGTCGAGCGACGCCGCCACGACCGAGGATCCCGCGGCGATCGCGGCGTCATAAGCCCACCTTATCCCGGCACAGCCAATCCGTCTTTGGCTTTGCGGCCCTCGCGGGCTACCGTTCATGCCTGCCGTCACGCGTTCGCGGAATGCGTCGGCCACCCAGGAGAACCCGCCCTTCGCCGGCGGGGCCGGCATGAACCAGGAACAAATCAGGACCCTCATCGACGCATTGGCGGCATCGGAACTGTCGCAGCTCGAGTACAGCGAAGACGGCTGCACGCTGCGGCTCGTGAAGCAATCGGCCTCGGCGTCCCTGGCCCGCGCCGGGCAGGTCGCCGGCGGCGCCTGCGCCGCGCCGCAGGGCCCCGCGAATGACAGAAGCGATGCACGCGGCGCATCCGACGGACCCCGCGATGCAGGGGTCGCGGGCCCGGCCGAGTGCCTGGCGCCACTCTATGGCGTGATCCACCTGCAGCCTTCGCCGGGCGAGCCCCTGTTCGTGCAGCCGGGCCAGCCGGTTGCGGCCGGGCAGACCTTGTGCGTGATCGAGGCGATGAAGGTCTTCAACGAGGTTCGCGCCGAGGCCGACATGACCATCGTCGAGGTGCTCGTGCGCTCCGGCGACGAGGTCGAGGCCGGCCAGCCGCTGTTCCGCCTTGGCTGAGAAGGACGCCCCCATGTTCGACACCGTCCTCATTGCGAACCGCGGCGAGATCGCCTTGCGCATCCTGCGCGCCTGCCAGGGGCTGGGCCTCAAGACGGTGGTCGCGCACTCCGACGTCGACCGCGACGCGGTCTACGTGGGGCAGGCCGACCAGGCGCTGTGCATCGGTCCGGCCAGTCCCGGCCTGAGCTACCTCAATCAATCGGCACTGCTCTATGCGGCCGAGGTCAGCGGCGCGCAGGCGATCCATCCGGGCTACGGATTCCTTTCGGAGAACGCAGGCTTCGTCGAGAAGGTCGAGCAGGCTGGACTGCGCTTCGTCGGACCGAGCGCCGCCTGCATCCGCGTGATGGGCGACAAGGTCGCGGCCAAACGCGCGATGCGACGCGCCGGCGTGCCCTGCGTGCCAGGGCCGGACGACGGCCTGCCGGACGATCCGCAGGCGGTGCGCGCGCTCGCGCGCGAGGTCGGCTACCCGGTGATCGTGAAGGCGGCCGGCGGCGGGGGCGGTCGCGGCATGCGCGTGGTCCGCGAGGAGGCCGAGCTGCTCGAGGCGCTGGCGCTCACGCGCGAGGAGGCACGACGCGCCTTCGGCAACCCCGAGGTCTACATCGAGAAGTTCCTGCTGCATCCACGGCACGTGGAGATCCAGGTGCTGGCCGACAGCCACGGCCAGGCCATCTGGCTCGGCAGCCGGGACTGCTCACTGCAGCGCCGGCACCAGAAGGTGATTGAGGAGGCTCCGGCGCCCGGCATCGACGAGGCGCTGATCGCCGCGGTCGGGGAGAGTTGCGCGGCGGCCTGCCGGCAGATCGGCTACTGCGGCGTGGGCACCTTCGAGTTTCTCTACGAGAAGGGCGCCTTCTACTTCATCGAGATGAACACGCGGCTGCAGGTGGAGCATCCGGTGACCGAGATGACCACCGGCATCGACATCGTGCAGCAGCAACTGCGCATGGCGCGCGGCGAGCGGCTGGCGATCACGCAGGCCGATGTCCCCTGCGCGGGACATTCGATCGAATGCCGCATCAACGCGGAGGACCCGGACAGCTTCGCGCCGTCGCCCGGCCGCATCACGGGCTGGCGCGTGCCCGGCGGCTTCGGCGTGCGCTTCGATTCGCACGCGGGCGTGGGCTACCGCGTGCCGCCGTACTACGACTCGATGATCGGCAAGCTGATCGTGCACGGCGCGAGCCGCGAGGACGCGCTGGATCGCATGCGGCTTGCGCTCAGCGAGCTGCAGGTCGAGGGCATCGCCACCAACGTGCCGCTGCACCGCGCGCTGCTTCAGGACGACGGCTTTGCCACTGGCGGGGTCGACATCCACCACCTCGAGCGCTGGCTGCAGCGCAGGAGCACACCGTGAGCCTCTCGACCACTGGACCGACCCCGACCGTGAGCCTGCTGGGCACCACCGCGCTGCTCTTCGAAGCGCCCGGCGCGCTGGCGTTTGCTTCGCAACAGCGCATCTGGGCGCTGGCGCAGGAGGCCGCCGGATGGCCCGAGGTGCGCGAGGCCGTCCCCGGCATGAACAACCTGATGCTGAGCTTCGTTCGTCCACCGCGCACGCTTGATGCACTGACGGCGCGCCTGGCCGCTGCGTGGGAGGCCGTCACGCCGCTCACGCGCGAAGGCCGCGTGGTCGAGCTGCCGGTGCGCTATGGCGGCGCCGGCGGGCCTCACATGGCCGACGTGGTGGCGCACACCGGCCTGTCGGTCGAGCAGATCGTCGAGCTGCACAGCGCGCCGCTCTACCCGGTGTACGCGCTTGGCAGCCATCCCGGCTACTGCTACCTCGGCGGCATGGACCCGCGCATCGCGACGCCGCGGCGTCCGGTGCCGGTGCTCAGCATCCCCGGCGGCGCGGTATCGATCGGCGGTGCGCAGACCGGCGTCTCGGCCTCGGCCGGGCCCAGCGGCTGGAACACCATCGGCAGCACCACCATGACCTTCTTCGACCCGGTGCGCGATCCACCGGCGACGCTGCAGCCGGGCGACCGGATCCGCTTCCTCGTCGAAGGGATCGAGCCATGATCGAGATCCTCTCCAACGCCGCGCTCGCGACCGTGCAGGACCTCGGGCGCCTGGGCAGCCTGCGCTTCGGCGTGGGCACCGCCGGCGCCATGGACGACCTCGCGCTGGCGGCAGGCAACCTCCTGCTGGGCAACGAGGCCGGCGCCGCGGGCATCGAGATCCCGGTCTTTCCGTTCAAGGTCCGCTTCGCCGAGGACTGCGTCTTCGCGTTGACCGGCGCGGACTGCGGCGCGAAGCTCGATGCGGAACCGCTGCTGCCGTGGTGGTCGCACCGGGCACGCGCGGGTCAGGTGCTGACCCTGGGCCTGCCGCAGGGCGCGCAGCGCGCGAGCCGCGCCGTGCTGTGCCTGCCGGGCGGCATCGATGTGCCCGAGGTGCTGGGGTCGCGCAGCACCCAGATGCGCGGCGCCTTCGGCGGGCACGAAGGGCGGGCCCTGCGCAAGGGCGATGTGCTGCGCGCCGCGGATCCGAAGCGCGCCTGCCGCACCGGCTTCGGGCTCGTGCCGCCGGCCCTCGCCCTGCCGCTGCAACTCGACGGGCTGGTCGCGCTGCGGGTGCTGCCCGGCGCCGAGTACCTGGGCTTCGAGGCGGCCTCGCGCGAGGCCTTCTGGGCCGGCGAGTGGCGCATCACGGCACAGAGCGACCGCTATGGCTACCGGCTGTCCGGCGCCGCCTTGCGGCCGGTGGCACCGATGGAGCTGCGTTCGCACGGCATCGTGCCCGGCGTGATTCAGGTGCCCCACAGCGGGCAACCGATCATCCAGATGCGCGATGCACAGCCGTCGGGCGGCTACCCGAAATTCGGCACCGTGATCGAAGCCGATCTGTGGCGACTGGGCCAGGCGCCGATCGGCAGCCGGATCCGCTTCATCGAGACGAACTGGGACGAGGCCGTGGCCGCGCTGGAACAGAAAGAGGCCTGGCTCGCGAAGGTGGCGCGCATGGTGGCGCTGCAACGCAGCGGGCCGATGGGGGTGGCCGCATGATGAAGGCGCCTCACGAGTTGCGCGAGATCGCCGGCTGGATGGCGGCGACGGACATCGGCTTCCTCGAACTGCGCATGCCCGGCGCGACCGTGCGGCTCGGGCGCTGCGGCGACGAGGTCGTGACGCTGGACGACGGGCAGCGCCACGACGAGTCACCGGTCGCGCACCGGCCTGGCGCGACGAAGCGCTCCGGACCGCCCCTCGACACCGTGACTTCCGCATCGGTGGGCGTGTTCCTTCACGCGCATCCGTGCGCGACGGCGCCGTTCGCGCGCGCCGGCGCTCGCGTGCAGGCCGGCCAGACGCTGGGCCTGCTGCGCATCGGCGTCCTGCTGCTGCCGGTGGCCACCGCCCGCGCCGGCACCGTCGCGGCGCTGCGCGTCGAGGACGGCGCGACCGTCGGCTACGGCGCCGCCCTGGTCGACCTGCATCCCCTCTGACGAAACAAGGACACCGCCATGGACCTGGACCTCAACGCAGACCTCGGCGAAGGCTTCGGCCCGTGGCGCATGGGCGATGACGAGGCGCTGCTGGGCATCGTCTCGTCGGCGAACGTCGCCTGCGGCTTCCACGCGGGCGACCCGCAGATCATGGACCGCACCGTGCGCACGGCGCTCGAGCGCGGCGTCGATGTCGGCGCGCATGTCGGCTTCCCGGACCTCGCCGGCTTCGGCCGCCGCGTTATCCCGATGGACACGCGCGAGCTGGTCGCGGCCGTCCTCTACCAGCTCGGTGCGCTGGCCGGCATCGCGCGCACCGCCGGGCACCGGATGACGCACATGAGCTTCCACGGCGCGCTCGGCAACCTGGCGGCGGCCGATGCGGAATTCGCGGCGCCCCTTGTGCGGGCGGTGGCCGACTTCGATCCCTCGCTGACGATCAGCACCTCGGCGAGCCGGGCCATCGAGGATGCGGCCGAGCGCTGCGGGCTGCGCATCCGCACCACGTTCCTGGCCGACCGCGCCTGCGACAACACTGGGCTGCTGATCCCGCGCAAGCTGCCGAACTCGGTGATCCACGACCCCGACCAGGTGCTGGCCCGTGTCCGGCAATTGCTGGAGGAGGGGAGCGTCACCACCTACGACGGGAACAAGATCCCGATGCGCGTGCATTCGATCCTGGTCCACGGCGACACGCCCGGCGCGGTGACGCTCGCACGCGGCGTGCGCGAAGTGGTCGAGTCACACGGCCGCGTGGTCCCGATCTCGCGCCAGTGCGCCTGAAGCACACCCTCGAGCAGGCACGGACATGGTGCTTACCCTGACCCGCCTCGCACCCTTCGAGGGCGACATAAGGGAGCCTTATCGCTCCACAGCCAATCCGTCTTGGCGCGCCGGACGCACCGTCGATACAGTGAATTCAACGCGACCCGACAGCGCCTTCGACCACGGTGCCCCCGGCCGCCCTTCCACCGAAAGAAAGTGATCCCCATGCCCTTCTCCGACTACAAGACCGCTCTCGTGACAGGAGCCTCCTCCGGCATCGGCGCCGCCGTCGTCGAGCGCCTCTGCCGCGAAGGTCTGCAGGTCCATGCGCTCGCGCGCAGCGGCGACAAGCTCAAGGAACTCGCGGCGCGCACGGGCTGCATCCCGCACGCGATCGATGTGAGCGACCTGGCGGGCGTGACCGCGCTCACGAAGGAGGTCGCCTTCGACGTGCTCGTGAACAACGCCGGCGTGGATCGGCCGGGTTCGATCCTGAAGGCCGACGCCGAAGGGATCGACCTGCTGGTGGACGTCAACCTGCGCGCCGTGCTGCATCTCTGCCGGCTCGTGGTGCCGGGCATGGTGGCGCGCGACAACGGCCACGTCGTCAACATCAGCTCGATCGCCGCGGCCTACAACTTCGGCGGCAACAGCACCTACCACGCGACCAAGGCGGCCGTGAGCATGCTGTCGAGCCAACTGCGCGTGGACTGCTTTGGCAAGCGCGTGCGCGTGACCGAGATCTGCCCGGGCCGCGTCGCGACCGACATCTTCGCGCACGTGCACGGCGACTCCGAGGAGACGCGCAAGCGCTTCGTCGAGGGCTATGAGCTGCCCGAGGCCGCGGACATCGCGAATGCCATCGCCTTCGCCATCGCGGCGCCGGTCGCGGTGAACATCGGCCACATGGAGATCACGCCGACCCTGCAGGTGCCCGGCGGCCTGTCCACCGCCAAGCCGGAAACGGTGCGGGCCTAGCAGGCCGCCGGTCCCCACGAGAGCACCCCATGAAGGACTTCGACCTTCTCGCGATCCTGCTGAAGCCCGACTTCGGCGCCATGCTGCTGCACGGGATGGCGCTGACCCTGAAGATCGCGCTCGGCTCATGGCTGCTCGCGATGTCGATGGCCGTCGTCCTGCTCGTGGTGCGGCTCAGCGCCCACCCGGTGGCCGAACGCGCCGTGGCGGCCTACGTGTCCTACCACCGCAACGTGCCGACCCTGGTGCAGCTGATGCTCTGGTACTTCGGCATCTTCAGCCTGCTGCCGGACGCCGTGCAGGCCTGGCTGTCGAACCACAACGCCGAGTCATTGATTTCGATCATCGCGCTGGGCCTGTGCCAGGCGGCCTACTTCAGCGAGGACATGCGCTCCGGCCTGCGTGCTATCCCGGCCGGACAGTCCGAGGCGGCGCGTGCGCTCGGTCACGGCTACATCGGCGCGATGCGGCACGTCATGCTGCCCCAGGCCGTGCGCAACGCGGTGCCGGCGCTTGTGAACCACAGCGTGTCGCTGTTCAAGAACAGCAGTCTGGCCATGGCCATCGGCGTGGCGGAGCTGACCCACGCGGTCAAGGAGATCGAGAGCCAGAGCTTCCGCACCTTCGAGGCCTACGGCCTCGCGACGGTGATGTACCTGCTGGTCTCGATGCTCATCATGGCCGTCGGCGCCGCGATCTCGCGCCACTATCGCGTTGCCGCGGCGAGGTGAGACATGTTTGGCATCTTCGACATCCTGCGCGACAACTGGCTGCTGCTGCTGGTCGGCCAGTACCCGAACGGGCCGCTGGGCGGCATCTGCGCCACGCTCATTCTCTCGGTGCTCGGCATCGTGCTGGCCTTCCCGGTGTCCGTGATGCTGGCGCTGGCGCGGCTGTCGCCCTGGCGTGCGCTGCGTGTGCCGGCCACGGTGCTCGTGTACATCGTGCGCGGCGTGCCGCTGCTGATGGTCATCCTGTGGGTGTACTTCCTCGTGCCGATTCTGATCGGACGGGAGGTGTCCGGCTTCACGACGATGCTGTGCACGCTGGTGATCTACGAAGGCGCGTACCTGTCTGAAGTGGTCCGCGCCGGCATCCAGGCGCTTCCGAAGGGGCAGACCGAGGCGGCTCGCGCCCTGGGCCACAGCCACCTGGGCACCATGGCCTACGTGATCCTGCCCCAGGCCCTCTACAACATGCTGCCGAGCATGCTGAGCCAGTTCATCTCCACCATCAAGGAGACCACGCTGGGCTACGTGATCAACGTGCAGGAACTCACCTTCGCCGCGAACCAGATCAACAACCAGCTGCTGACCAAGCCGTTCCAGGTGTTCTTCATCCTGGCAATGACCTACTACGTCGTCTGCTTCAGCCTGACCCAGCTTGCGCAATGGCTCGAGCGGCGGATCGCCCACAAGCGCCTCGGCAGCGCGACACCGGCCACCTCGGAGGACGGCCTGCCGCTGCCCCCGGTGGCCGCCAATCCCTGACACCGCATTCGACGGTGACCGAAATTTCAAACGGAGACAGAACCATGGACACCCTTGAACAACCCGGCGCACGGCTGAAGAAGCCGCGCGATGACGACACCATGATCCTGTTTTCCAACATCAACAAATGGTATGGCGCGTACCAGGCGCTCACCGACGTCAACGCCGAGGTCAGGAAGGGGGAGGTGGTCGTGGTCTGCGGCCCGTCCGGCTCCGGCAAGTCGACCCTGATCCGTACCGTCAACCGGCTCGAGGAGATCAAGTCCGGGCAGTTGCTGTTCGACGGCCACGACATCCACGCGCCGATGAGCAGCCATGCCTTGAACAAGCTGCGCAGCCGCATCGGCTTCGTCTTCCAGAGCTTCAACCTGTTCCCGCACCTGTCCGTGCTCGACAACATCATGCTGTCTCCCGTGCGCGTGCTCGGTGTGAAGCGCAGCGAGGCCAAGGCCAGGGCCGGTCAGCTGCTGGAGCGCGTGGGCCTGTCGAACAAGGCCAATTCCTATCCGGCGCAGCTGTCGGGCGGCCAGCAACAGCGCGTCGCGATCGCCCGCGCGCTCGCGATGGAGCCACCCGCGATGCTTTTCGACGAGCCGACCAGCGCGCTGGACCCGGAGATGGTCGGCGAGGTGCTCTCGGTCATGCGCAGCCTGGCCAACGAGGGCATGACCATGATGTGCGTCACCCACGAGATGAACTTCGCGCGCGAGGTGGCCGACCGCGTCTGGTTCATGGACGCCGGCCGCATCCTCGAGAAGGCCGATCCCGAGACCTTCTTCACCCGACCCCAGCATCCGCGCGCGCAACGCTTCCTGTCCGACCTGCGCGCGCACTGACCCGACCGACTCGCCCGCGCTCTTGCGCGTTTTCTTCTCCACCCGATCGTCTTCCCAGGAGCTCCCCATGTCGAAAGCCAATGTGACTCGTCTTGCCGCCCTCGCCGCGGCCCTCTGCGCGTGCTCGCTGGCGGCCCAGGCCGACCAGTGGAGCGACATCAGTGCGCGCAAGGAACTCAAGTGCGGCACCTTCGCCGACGTGCCCCCCTTCGCGGCACCGGACCCCAAGACCCGCGAGATGGTGGGCCACGACGTCGACCTCTGCAACGCGATCGCGAAGGAACTGGGCCTCACGGCCAAGGTGACGCCGCTGTCGGTCGAAGCACGCGTGCCCGAGGTCAAGCTTGGCCGCGTCGACGTGACCATCGCCAACCTGGCCTACACCAAGAGCCGCGGCGAGCAGATCCAGTTCAGCGACCCCTACTACGTCGCCAAGGAAATGCTCGCGGTGAAAGCCTCCGACCCAGGCACGACCAAGGCCGACTTCAAGGGCAAGCGCCTGAGCTCGACCAAGGGCTCGACCTCGGAGCTGTCGATCAAGATGAACGGCTCCGAACCCGTGACCTTCCAGGACACCGGGTCCGCCTTCATGGCCGTCCAGCAGAACAAGTCGATGGGCATGGTCGCCAACACCATGACGATCACCAAGCTGGTCAACCAGTCGAAGACCGACGGCGTCGCGCTCAAGATGATCAAGGAGCCGATGGTCCTGCAGCCGATCGGCATCGGAATGAAGAAGGACGAGCCCGCGCTGCTGGCCAAGGTGAACGAGGCGCTCTATTCGCTGGAGAAGAAGGGCGAGCTCGACAAGCTGTGGAACAAGTGGCTCGGACCGAACACCGAGTACAAGATGACGCGGGAAGAAAAGGTCACGCCGCTGGCTGACCTGAAGTTCGAGCTGCTTCCCTGAGGGCTGCGGCCCGCCCGGCCGTCGCCCATGGCGACGACGGCTGCGAAGCGGCCTTGACTGCGCCGAAGGTCTGATCCCCCGCCCGGAGGATGTGACGCTGCGTCGGCATCGCTAGAGTCATTCTCGTGAAGGCGAAGCGCAGACAGCGGGAGGCGCAGATGACATCCAATCCTCGAGCCCATGGCACCGGGTCACACCCGAGTCGCGATCCGTGGCGCGCGGGATGCGCGATCTCCGCGCTCGCACTCGCCGCCCTGGCCGCCAGCGCCGAGCCGGCTCCGGCGCCGCCGCCTGGCGCATCGATGGAAGATCTCCAGGGCGTCTACCTCGCCTGCGATCGCGCAGCGACGCGCACGGTGCTCGACGTCGCGGCCGCCACCTTCTGCTCGCGCTATGCCGAGGAACTGCTGCAGCGCGGCTTCGCGGGTGATTTCGACATGCTGCTGCGGTGGTGGCGCGAGGCGAAGGAGGCGGCCCAGGCCCGGTACGGCGCCGCGCCTGCGAACGCGCCGACAGGCCCCGACGTCGCGGCGCAGGCCCTGCGGCGCTAGCTGCCTATCGCTTCCAGAAGGCCCACCAGACGGCCCGCGGCTTGGCCGGTGCACGCAGCTCCGCGCCCAGGGTCGACAACGCGCCTTGTCGGCGACGCAGCTCCCGCTCCAGCACGTGCGCATGGCCATTGGCTTCTTGCTCGCCCTGCAAGGCACGACGGCGCCACGCGGCGGCCTGCTGGGCAAGCTCTTCGTCGCTGAGGCTCTCGGGGTCGATCGACATGCCAGCCATTGTGATGCAACCGTGTGCTTCCGAGACGCCGGAAATACTCGGGACACCCCTAACGCGGCGCCGAGAAAGCGAGGGGACGCGCGACGGTCTCCCGCGCACGGTGCATTGCCAAAGCGCGCGACCGACCCGCACAATGCGCCGGCCTCGCAACGCTGTTCCGATGGAGCGTGCGAGGTGCTCCCACTGGGCCCCGACCCCACCGGCATTGTCAAAGGACGAGTTCATGAATTCGCGCTACCTCACGTTGATCGGGTCGCTCCTGATGTCGGCCCTGCTGGGCGCCTGCGCGAATGCGCCCAGCGCGACAACGCGGGACTCACTCGCTCGCATCGGGCAGACCCAGACCCTCAAGGTGGGCTACCGGGAGGACGCGAAGCCGTTCTCGTTCAAGGGCGCGGACGGCATGCCGACGGGCTATTCGGTCGAACTGTGCAAGCGCGTGGTCCGCTC
>Ga0247820_10002354_pt1 | contig 10653 bp, 9 predicted proteins | sample 13C_Glucose_Day1_2_FD_192480 | JGI IMG/M metagenome (GOLD analysis project Ga0247820, IMG submission 192480) | Soil microbial communities from agricultural site in Penn Yan, New York, United States - 13C_Glucose_Day14 | ecosystem: Environmental > Terrestrial > Soil > Agricultural land | place...
ACAGCAACCTGACCTTCCTCGATGCCCAGCGCAACTTGTTCAGTGCACAGCAGTCACTGATCACCGATCGCCTGTCGCAGCTGACCAGCGAGGTCAACCTGTACAAAGCGCTCGGCGGTGGCTGGTACGAGCAGACCGGGCAGGCCAATCAGCAGGCATCGGCGGCAACACCGAAGAGCTGACTGTTCAGGTAAAAACAAAAAACCCACCCCTTGCGGTGGGTTTTTTGTTGCGCACGACACTGCCTGACAAACAATTAACCACCTGGAACATTCCGTTCGATTATCGCCCGCTTCCGCTTGCGACGAATTGCCTCACTGCCGCCCTCCCCGCACCATCCTCTCCAGCAACACGTTGCCAATTTGATCAAAAAACCCGCCCTGCAGGCCGCACTTTGCAGCGCACCGGTTCGCCAATAAAAACAAGAGATCCACGACAGATGAGCATTTCGCACCCCGCACGCCAGCTGCTGCCCGGCCTGTTGGCCATGTCCTGCGCCCTCCCCGCATTGGCCGCCGAAGGCGGTTTCATGGAGGACGCCAAGGCCACCCTCAACCTGCGCAACTTCTACATCAACCGCAACTTCGTCGACCCGGCTCACTCCCAGGCCAAGGGAGAGGAATGGACGCAAAGCTTCATCCTTGATGCCCGCTCCGGCTTCACCCAGGGCGTCGTAGGTTTCGGCGTGGATGTACTGGGCATGTATTCGGTCAAGCTCGACGGCGGAAAAGGCACCACCAATACCCACCTGCTACCGGTCCACGATGACGGCCGGCCCGCCGACGACTTCGGCCGCCTGGGCGTCGCACTAAAAGCCAAGCTGTCGGAAACCGAACTGAAAGTCGGCGAATGGATGCCCGTGCTGCCGATCCTGCGCTCGGATGACGGCCGCTCGCTGCCGCAGACCTTCCGCGGTGGCCAGCGCAACGACGCCAGCATGGAAGACATGTCGCTCAATGGCCGAGCGGCGTTCACCTCCGATCGTTTCAACTTCGGTGGTGGCGAATATACCTTCAACGACAAGCGCACGATGATCGGCCTGTGGGATGCCCAGCTCAAGGACATCTACCGTCAGCAATACATCAACCTGGTGCATAGCCAGCCCCTGGGCGAATGGACCCTGGGCGCCAACCTCGGCTATTTCATCGGCAAGGAAGACGGCGCCGAACGCGCAGGCCAGCTAGACAACCGCACGGCCTCGGCGATGCTCTCTGCACGCTACAAGGGCAACACCTTCTACGTCGGCCTGCAGAAAGTCAGCGGCGACGATGCCTGGTTGCGGGTCAACGGCACCAGCGGTGGCACCCTGGCCAACGACAGCTACAACTCCAGCTTCGACAATGCCAAGGAACGTTCCTGGCAGGTGCGCCATGACTTCAACTTCGTCACCGTCGGTATCCCCGGCCTGACCCTGATGAACCGCTACATCAAGGGTGACAATGTCACCTCTGGCAGCATCGACGACGGCAAGGAATGGGCGCGAGAAACCGAACTGACCTACGTGGTGCAGTCGGGGTCATTCAAGGACCTTTCGGTGAAATGGCGCAACTCGACCATGCGCAGGGACTTCAGCACCAACGCGTTCGATGAGAACCGGTTGATCGTGAGTTACCCGCTGAACCTGTTGTGATCTCTTGGGCCATCAGCCATGCGGACTGGCACCATTCGCTAAGCTGATGATGGTGGTGCGCCAAAGGCTATCCTGAGCAGTATGAGTGGCCTGTGCCCGCCAACAGGGCGGCACAGGCTACCCCATGCAAACAGGCCACCCAGGGAGGAACAACAATGAAAAACCTCGTCGAACACCTGAGCCAATACGCCAGCTACCATCGCGACCCACGCAATATCGCTACCCACTTTGTCGGCATTCCGCTGATCGTGCTGGCCGTGACCATCCTGCTGTCGCGCCCGGGCTGGGACGTCGCCGGGGTCTGGCTGTCCCCTGCCCTGCTGGCAGCTGCGGCGTCGGTGTGGTTCTACCTGCGCCTGGACCTGCGTTTCGGGCTGGTGATGGGCTTGCTGCTGGGGCTGTGCCTATGGGTTGGGCAAGCACTGGCGCTGCAAAGCACCGCGCTGTGGCTCAGTGCTGGGGCAGGAGCATTTGTGGTGGGCTGGATCATCCAGTTCGTCGGGCATTATTACGAAGGCCGCAAGCCGGCGTTCGTCGACGATATCAGTGGGCTGATCATAGGGCCGCTGTTCGTGGTGGCGGAGGCGGCGTTCATGCTGGGCATGTGCCCGGCGCTCAAGCATGCAGTTGAGGCCAATGCCGGGCCGGTGGCGCTGCGCTCTGCGTAGGAGTGGCCTTGTGTCGCGAAAGGGCCGCAAAGCGGCCCCATCAATTTCAGCGACGCTGCAACCATCCTGGGGCCGCTTCGCAGCCCTTTCGCGACACAAGGCCGCTCCTACAGGTGCGTGAGCTTCACGACTGTTGGCGAGACTCTACACCCAACTCATCCCACACCGATTCTGCCAGGTGGAAGGTGGCATTGGCTGCCGGAATACCACAGTAGATAGCGCTCTGCATCAGCACTTCCTTGATCTCTTCACGGGTCACGCCGTTGTTGGCCGCCGCGCGCAGGTGCAACTTCAATTCATCGTTCCGATTCATGCCGATCAACATTGCGATGGTGATCAGGCTGCGCGTATGCCGTGGCAGGCCCGGGCGGGTCCAGATATCACCCCAGGCATGGCGAGTGATCATTTCCTGGAACTCGCCATTGAAGTCGTTGAGTTTCTCCAGGCTGCGATCCACGTGGGCATCGCCGAGTACTGCGCGGCGTACTTGCATGCCGGCGTCGTAACGTTGTTTCTCATCCATGGCAGATTCCTCAGCGAGCCAGCAGGAAGTCAAGCACGCGAAGGCTGAACGCCTCGCCAATCTCGACATTGGACAGGTGCGCTGCCGGGAATTCGGCATAGGTGGCACCGATGATCGCGGCCTGCATGAAGCGGCCATGTTCCGGCGTGGTCACCACGTCCTCGGTACCGGCAACGACCAGCGTAGGCACCTGGATACGGCCGAGTTGCTCACGGTAATCGGCGTCGCGTACTGCCGCGCAGTTGGCTGCATAGCCCTGTGGAGAGGTCTGTGCGAGCATCTGGCAGATGCGCTGCGCCTGCTCAGGTTGAGCCTGGGCAAACGCGGGAGTAAACCAGCGAGCGATCGAGGCGTCGCGCAGGTCGGCCATGGCCTGCTGGCCGCCTTTGAGCACCATGTCGATGCGGGTATTCCACACTTCGTCATTGGCGATCTTGGCCGCGGTATTGCACAGGGTCAGGCTGTGCAGACGCTCGCCCGCATTGATACCCAGCCACTGGCCGATCAGGCCACCCATGGACAGGCCGACGAAGTGGGCATGCCGGATATCCAGTGCATCGAGCAGTGCCAGCACATCGCCGCCCAGTTGCTCGATGCTGTATGGGCCGTCGGTGACCAGCGAAGCGCCGTGACCGCGAGTGTCGTAACGCAGTACACGCAAGTGCTCGCTCCACAGCGGAATCTGGCTGTCCCACATGCCCAGGTCGGTCCCCAGGGAGTTGGACAGCACCAGCACCGGGGCATCGTCCGGGCCATCGAGTCGATAGTTCAGTACGCCATCGGCCAGTTGCAAATGCGCCACAGCGGTCTCCTTCAGGCAGTGAATCGTTGATGTTCAGCCACGGCGCGCGCCACCCAGACGCGGGCCTGGCCAAGGTAATGGGCAGGGTCGAGCAAACGGTCTAGCTCTTGTTCAGTCAGTTCGGCGGTCACCTGCGGCTCGTCGCCCAGCACAGCGCGCAGATGTCGCTGTTCGGCCACGGCGCGCTGGCAGCATTGCTCGAGCAAGTGATGGGCGCGGTCGCGGCCAAGGCGCTGGGCCAGAACGATGCTCACCGCCTCGGCCAGCACCAGGCCTTGGGTCAGGTCGAGGTTGCGGCGCATGCGCTCGGCGTCCACCTCCATGCCTTCGACGATCACCTGGGCCTGACGCAAGGCGCCTGAAACCAGGCAGCAGATCTCCGGCAGTGTTTCCCACTCGGCATGCCACAGGCCGAGACTGCGCTCGTGCTCCTGGGGCATGGCTGCATAAAGTGTCGATAGCAGTCCCGGCACACGGGTGGCGGCACCGATCAGCACTGCTGCGCCCACCGGGTTGCGCTTGTGCGGCATGGTCGACGACCCACCCTTGCCAGGCGCGGAAGGCTCGAACACCTCGCCCGCCTCGGTCTGCATCAGCAGGCTGACATCGCGCCCCAACTTGCCCAGGCTACCGGCAATAAGGCCCAGCACCGAGGCGAATTCCACCAGGCGGTCGCGCTGGGTGTGCCAGGGTTGCTCGGGCAAGATCAGTTTCAACTGTGCGGCCAGGCCCTCGGCGACCGGTAGTGCTTTGCTGCCCAAGGCCGCCAAGCTGCCGGAGGCGCCACCGAACTGCAGTACCAACAAGCGCGGACGCAGCTCCTGCAGCCGTTGACGGTGGCGCGTAACGGCGCCCAGTATGCCGGCCAGCTTCATGCCCAGAGTCACCGGGGTGGCGTGCTGCAGCCATGTACGTCCCACCAGCGGTGTGTCGGCGTGCAGCAGGGCCTGGCGCGACAAGGTTTCGGCCAGCGTGGCGAGGTCAGCCTCGATCAGCGCCAGTGCATCACGCAACTGCAGCACCAGCCCGGTATCCATCGCGTCCTGGCTGGTGGCGCCCAAGTGCACATAGCGTTCGGCCTCAGGAACACCACTGGCGATCACCTTGCCCAGCGCCTTGACCAGCGGGATTGCCGAGTTGCCTGCCGTGGCAATGGCATCGGCGAGCGCGCGAACGTCAAAGCGCTCGGCCTGGCAGGCCGCCTCGATGGCCGCTACCGCGCTGTGCGGCACTAGGCCGGCAGCAGCCTCGGCACGGGCCAGGGCAGCTTCGAAATCGAGCATGCCCTGCAGACGGCCGCGGTCAGAAAAGATCTCGCGCATGGCCGGGGCGGTGAAATAGGCGTCGAACAGTAGGTTGCTCATGCAACGTCCTTAATCATCATGGTGCAGGTACGCCGCCTGTTTAGGCAGACGCAGGCTGAACAGGAACGCGATTGCCATCATCGCCGTCACGTACCAGTAAAAGGTGTTCTCCATACCCAGGCTTTTCAAGCCCAGGGCCACATACTCGGCCGAGCCGCCGAACATTGCGTTGGCTACCGCGTAAGCCAGGCCTACCCCAAGCGCACGCACCTGCGGCGGGAACATCTCAGCCTTCACCAGGCCACTGATCGAGGTGTAGAAACTGACGATGCACAGCGCCAGGGTCACCAGCACGAAGGCCATGAACGGGCTGCTGACGGTCTTCAACGCCATCAGCAACGGCACGGTGAACAACGTCCCCAAGGCACCGAACAGCAGCATCGAGTTACGTCGCCCGATACGGTCGGAGAGCATGCCGAAGAACGGCTGCATCACCATGTACAGGAACAAGGCGCCGGTCATCACGAAGCTGGCGTTCTTCGCGGTCATGCCCGCGGTGTTGACCAGGTACTTCTGCATGTACGTGGTGAAGGTATAGAAGATCAGCGAGCCACCGGCGGTATAGCCGAGCACGGTGATGAAGGCTGCCGTGTGGTTGCGAAACAGGCCTTTGATGGAGCCAGCGTCCTTGTCCTTGCGGGTTTCGGCGCTGCTGGTCTCGTGCAGCGAGCGGCGCAGCATCAGCGAGATCAGCGCAGCAATGGAACCGACCACGAACGGAATGCGCCAGCCCCAGGCGCGCAGTTCGTCTTCGGTCAGCAATTGTTGGAGGATCACCACCACCAGCACGGCAAGCAGTTGGCCACCGATCAGCGTGACGTACTGGAAGGAAGCAAAGAAGCCGCGCTGGCCGCGCAGCGCTACTTCACTCATGTAGGTCGCGGTAGTGCCGTACTCACCGCCTACCGACAGGCCCTGGATCAAACGGGCCAGCAACAGCAGCGCCGGGGCCCAGGTGCCAATGCTTGAGTAGGTGGGTAAACAGGCAATCATCAAGGAGCCGAAGCACATCATCAGCACCGAGATCATCAGGGAATTCTTGCGGCCATGGCGGTCCGCCAGGCGACCGAAGATCCAGCCACCGATAGGCCGCATCAGGAAGCCAGCGGCGAACACGCCAGCGGTATTGAGCAATTGAACAGTGGGGTCGTCAGAGGGGAAGAAGGCCGGGGCAAAATAGATTGCACAGAAGGCGTAGACATAGAAGTCGAACCATTCCACCAGGTTGCCTGAAGAGGCACCGACGATGGCGAAGATGCGCTTACTGCGCTCTTCGCCGGTGTAATAGGTTGAGGTCATGACGGCTTTACTCCTGGAGTGTGCTAAGTAGGTCTAGACATACTTAGTAACACACTCGTTCCGCTTCTGGGCTGGCTATTGGCCTTGTGTCTCATAAGTCCGGCCTCTTCGCGGGACAAGCCCGCTCTCACAAGAGAGGCGTGGTCCCCTGTGGGAACGGGCTTGTCCCGCGAAAAGGCCGGGACAGGTCAAACCCGCTCGATGGCCAACGCCAGACCTTGGCCAACACCGACACACATGGTCGCCAAGCCCTTGCGCCCACCGCTCTTCTCCAGTTGGTGCAGTGCGGTCAGCACCAGGCGCGCACCACTCATGCCCAGCGGGTGGCCCAGGGCAATTGCACCGCCGTTGGGGTTCACCTGCGGCGCATCATCGGCCACGCCCAGCTCACGCAGCACCGCCAGGCCTTGGCTGGCAAACGCTTCGTTGAGCTCGATCACATCGAAATCGCTCATGGCCACACCCAGGCGCTCGGTCAGCTTGCGCACCGCCGGTACCGGGCCAATGCCCATTACCCGTGGTGCGACACCGCCGCTGGCCATCCCCAGAACACGGGCACGCGGGGTCAGGCCGTGCTTCTTCACCGCTTCAGCCGAGGCCAGGATCAGTGCAGCAGCACCGTCGTTCACGCCCGAGGCATTGCCAGCGGTGACCGTCTTATCCGGGCCGTTGACCGGCCTGAGCTTGGTCAGTGCCTCGAGGGTGGTTTCCGGGCGCAGATGCTCATCTCGCTCGACGATGGTTTCGCCCTTCTTGTGGGCGATACGCACAGGCACGATTTCTTCGGCGAAGAAGCCGGCAGCCTGTGCTGCTGCGGCCTTCTGTTGGCTGCGCAGGGCGAATGCATCCTGGTCGGCACGCGAAACCTGGTAATCGTCTGCGACGTTATCAGCGGTTTCAGGCATGGAATCCACACCGTACTGGCTCTTCATCAGCGGGTTGATGAAGCGCCAGCCGATGGTCGTGTCTTCAAGCTTCATGTTGCGCGAGTAAGCGCTCTCGGCTTTGCCCATGACAAACGGCGCGCGCGACATGGACTCGACGCCGCCGGCAATGGCCAGCTCCATCTCGCCGCTGGCAATGGCACGGAATGCAGTACCGATGGCGTCCATACCCGAGGCGCACAGCCGGTTCAGGGTAACGCCCGGAATACTCTCGGGCAGGCCCGCCAGCAGCAGGGCCATGCGTGCCACGTTGCGGTTATCTTCACCGGCCTGGTTGGCACAGCCAAAAAACACTTCGTCGACCTGATCCCACTGCACACCCGGGTTGCGCTCGATCAGCGCCTTGAGCGGTACAGCGGCCAGATCATCGGCACGCACGCCGGCCAGGGCGCCGCCGAAGCGGCCGATGGGGGTGCGGATAGCGTCACAGATAAATACGTCGCGCATCAAGCTTCTCCTGCCAGTGGGCCATGGGCCTCGGCGGTGCGGGTTTCAAAGTCACGCAGCGCACCCAGGTCGACCTCGGTTCAGGGTGCTACGTTGGGCTCAGATTAAGGAGAGTGGCGGGTCGCTGACAATCCGATAATCGACTATCCGTGCGTTTATCGAACATATTGTCACCTAGCCATCCCTTTCCCAAGGGGCCGCAACGCGGCCCGTCAGCGCAGGCTCAGGTCGCGTCGGCGTGGCTCACCAGGCCTTTCACGATCACGCCTACCGTGGCCAGCGCAGCTGGCACCAGCAATGCCGTCAGCACCTGCTCGAAGTTCCAGCCCAGGCCAAGCAGGGTCGCACCACTCCAGGCGCCGAGGATCGCGCCAAAGCGGCCGATGCCGAGCATCCAGGAAACACCGGTGGCACGCGCTTGGGTCGGATAGAACCGCGCCGCCAGCGAAGGCATGGCCGATTGCGCGCCGTTCACACACATCCCGGCTACCAGCACCAGAGTGGCAAGCACGGTAATGTTGCCCAGGCTCTGCCCTACCGCATAAGCGAACACGCCAGCCAGCAAGTAGAAGATACCGATGACCTTGTGCGGGTTGTAACGGTCCATGGCCCAGCCTACTGCCACGGCACTGAGTACGCCACCGAACTGGAACAGCGCACCGATGAACGCGGCCTGCTCCATGCTTGCGCCGCTGTCACGCATCAGCGTCGGCAGCCAGCTGGTCAGCAGGTAGACGATGACCAGGCCCATGAAGTAGGTCAGCCACAGCAGCATCGTGCCCAGGCCATAGGTGCCGGAGAAGATCACTGCGAACACGTTGCGCGCGGCCACAGCCTTCTGTTCCGGCACACTGAAGCTGGCTGCCTGCGCAACGACGGCCGGCGCAATCGGCGCCAGGGTCTTGCGCACCTTGTCGGTACCGCGGTTGCGTACAACCAGAAAGCGTGCCGACTCAGGCAGCCAGACCATCAGCACCACAACCAGCAGCAGCGGCAGCACACCGCCCACCACCAACAGGCTATGCCAGCCGTAGGCCGGGATCATCTTCGCGGAAATGAACCCACCACCGGCCATGCCCAGGTTGAAACCGCAGAACATGCTGGTCACCAACAGCGACTTGAGGCGCTCCGGGGTGTATTCGGAAAGCAGCGTGGTGGCATTGGGCATGCCGGCACCCAGCCCGAGGCCGGTCAGAAAGCGCAGCATCAGCAACTGGTCGACGTTGCTGGCGTAGGCCGAGGCCAGGCTGAAACCACCGAACACCAATACCGCACCTACCAGCACGACCTTACGGCCAAAGCGGTCGGCCAGCGGCCCTGAACCCAAGGCACCGAACACCATCCCGATCAATGCGGCGCTCATCACCGGGCCAAGGCTGGCGCGGTCGATGCCCCATTCCTGGGACAATGCCGGAGCGATAAAGCCCATGGCCGCAGTATCCAGACCATCGAGGAAGACAATCAGGAAGCAAAGGATCACCACGCGCCACTGGTAGCGCGACAGCGGTTGTTCATTGATGAAGGATTGAACGTCGAGGCAGTTCCCGACAGATTGCGGTTTGTTCATTGTTGTTATCCAGAAATTGGGCACAGTCGAGCCACTGCACGAGGGCAACCGGTACAGGGTTCAAAGTCGATGAAATGCGGCCTGATTCAGCCTGGATACAACGGTACTGCGTGCGGGTGCGGCCGCAGCAGCGAGGTGACAGTGGTCATGATGTGCGCCTCTTGTGTTTTTCTTGTTCGGTCGGCACAGCCGACCGCTGCGAGAGACATTAATCAGCCAATGGAGGGCGCGCAATTCGTCCAGAGCGACACTGTGCGTTTATCGAACAGGAAACGGTTGGCATGTTCGATAACAGTGCACAGCGGCACGACGGGCTGTACGTGTTTCAGCCAAACAACTGATGGCAAAGATCGCGACTGGATGCCAGCAGGATCGGCAAGAAGCGCTGTTCCAGCTCGCTTCGGCTCACACGCCCCACATGGGTACTGACATTCAACGCCGCAAGCACCTGCCCGGACGCATCATAAATCGGCACAGCAATCGAACGCAGCCCCTGCTCCAGTTCCTGGTCGACCACGCACCAGCCCTGCTCACGCACCTGCTGAATACAAGCGAACAGCGACTCCGGATCATGCAAGGTACGGCTGGTGCGGGCCTTGAGGTCGGCGCGATCGAGGTACTCGCGCAAGCTGGTGTCGTCCATCGCTGCCAACAGAATGCGCCCCATCGACGTGCAGTAGGCCGGCAGCCGCCCACCGACTGACAGATCGACCGATATCAACCGCTCCACAGTGGCCGAACGGGCTATATAAAGAATGTCGTCGCCTTCGAGGGTGGCCATGTTGGCTGCCTCGTGCAACTGATCGCTGATGCGGTCCAGATAGGGCTGGGCCGACATCGCCAGGGGCGTCGACGAAAGGTAGGCATGACCAAGGGTCAGCACCTTGGGCAGCAGCGAATAGGTACGCCCATCGGTAGTGGCATAGCCGAGCTTGATCAGCGTATGCAAACAACGACGCACCGCCGCTCGCGGGATCTCGGTGCGGTGGCTGATCTGAGCGATGGTCAGATGGCGCTTGCGCTCCTGAAATGCCTGGATCACGGCAAGGCCCCGCGCCAGCGAGGTCATGAAGTCCGGGTCACCAGTAAATGCCTGAATACGCTTGGCTGGGGAGGCCACGATCGGCGGCGCCAAGGCAGGGGCGATCGGGCGTATCGACTCCGGGCTGGCAGATTCGTTGGCCGGGATTTCGTCACTCATCGCTCACCTCAAAAAAATCGCTGCTTCGTGCGATTATCGAACAAACGGCCGATAATCGCAATTGACCGCCGACACGTTTGCTTATACCTTTCTCCTGCCACTTGTGGCTTCTTTGGAGAGACTGGTCAGGTACCCACCGTAGAAGTCCCCAGGCAACGGCCTCGCCCTGTGCGAGGCCGTTTTTATTTGCTTGTCCGGCAATAGACAC
>Ga0247820_10002355_pt1 | contig 10648 bp, 12 predicted proteins | sample 13C_Glucose_Day1_2_FD_192480 | JGI IMG/M metagenome (GOLD analysis project Ga0247820, IMG submission 192480) | Soil microbial communities from agricultural site in Penn Yan, New York, United States - 13C_Glucose_Day14 | ecosystem: Environmental > Terrestrial > Soil > Agricultural land | place...
TAGGCTCGCCCGCGCGCCGGTTTTTCGGGGCACCGTCGCCGGCCCCCCCCCCCGGCATCGAAAGGAGCCAAGCGATGGACACCGCTGCATTGCCTTCCTGGAACGAGGGGCCCGCGCGCCGGGCGCTGCTCGACTTCGTCGAGCGGGTGACGACGGCGGGCGGTCCCGACTTCGTGCCGCCCGCCGATCGCGTTGCCACCTTCGACAACGACGGCACGCTGTGGTGCGAGCAACCGCTGCAGGTGCAGTTCTTCTTCGCACACGCCCGCCTGGTGAAGCTGGCGGAGAAGGACCCGTCGTTGAAGGAGCGCCAGCCGTTCAAGGCCTTCCTCGAGCACGACATGGCCGCCATCCACGACGCCGGCATGAAGGGCTTGTTCGAAGTCGGGGCGGCCACGCACGCGGGCGTGACCGAGGACGAGTTCGAACTCATCGCCCGCGACTGGCTGTCGACGGCGACGCACCCGAAGCTGGGCCGGCTCTTCACGGCGCTGGCCTACCAGCCGCAGGTCGAGCTGCTCGGCTATCTGCAGCAGCACGGCTTCAAGAACTTCATCGTGTCCGGCGGCGGCATCGACTTGATCCGCGCGTTCTCCGAGGAGGTGTACGGCATTCCGCGCGACCAGGTGGTCGGTTCCAGCGTCAAGACCCGCTTCGAGCTCAAGGACGGCCGCGGCGAGCTGATCAAGCTGGCCGAGCTCGACACCTTCGACGACCGCGAGGTGAAGCCGCACAACATCGGACTGCACATCGGCCGGCGGCCGATCCTGGCCTTCGGCAATTCCGATGGCGACCTGGCGATGCTTCGCTACACCCGGACCGGCCCCGGGCCGCGCCTCGCGCTGCTGCTGCACCACGACGACGCCGAGCGCGAGTTCGCCTACGACCGCGAGTTCAGGATCAGCCCGCTGGCCGACGCGCTCGACCATGCAAAGGACTACGGCATCGACGTCGTGAGCATGAAGCGCGACTGGCGCAGCGTGTTCGTGGCCTGATCGCGCGGCCGAACGCCGAACTGCACGATGGCAATCGCACGCGCCTTGTCACTCGTCGGGATCCCGCTGGCATGGCTGGCCGCCGCGCAGGCGTTCGCAGCGACCCCGAGCTTCAGTTGCGCCAAGCCCGCGGGCGCCGCGGAAGAAGCGATCTGCAAGGACGAGACCCTGGCCGCGCTCGACCGCGAGACCGCGCGCCTGTACGGGCTCGCGCGCGCCACCGCGGGCCTGAGCAGCCAGCGCAGGAACGAACTGGTCGCGATGCAGCGCGGATGGATCAAGGGCCGCAACGATTGCTGGAAGGCCGACGACAAGGCATCCTGCATCCGTGACGCCTACGTCATCCGGATCGCCGAACTGCGCAGTGGCTACGCCGCAGCGCGCGCCAAGGGCGGTGTCAGCATCGGCCCGGTGGCGGTGAAATGCCCCGACGCCGGCGCGCTGGCCGCGACCTTCGTCAATGTCGAGCCGCCGCTGGCCTACCTGGCCGGAGGCGGCCAAAGCCTGGTGCTGACGATCGCACGCTCCGGCTCGGGCGCGCGCTACACCGCCTCGCCCCGCTCAGGCGAAGCGAGCTTCTGGCAGAAAGGCCCCGAGGCCCTCGTGCAGTTGCCGGGCGGCAAGGAACAGAGCTGCCATGTCGGCCCGCTCAGCTGAACAGGCACCGACCGACCAGGAGTTGCGGCTGTTCGACGGCGGCCCGCCGCTGCGCGTGCTGCGCCTGTGGGGACGCTTCGACCCCGACCACCAGCATGTGCTCAGGCGCGCGCTGATCGTCGTCGGCGTCGGCTGGCTGCCCCTGCTGCTGTTGGCGCTGCTCTCGCTCACGGCCGGCCGCGACGATGTGTGGCTGGCGTTCCTGCGCGACGCCTCCGTGCATGCGCGCTCGCTGCTGGTGGCACCGCTGCTGGTGCTGGCGGAGGCCGTCTGCATTCCTCGCCTGGGCGAACTCGCCCACACCTTCCGCGAGCGGGAGCTGCTGCCGGCGAGCGCACTCCCCGGCTATGAGCGGGTGGTCCGCTCCATCCAGTGGCTGCGCGACTGGTGGCTGATCGAGGCCCTGGCCCTGGTCCTGGCCTATGCGATGGCGATCCTGATCGTCCAGACGGTGCCGGCCTCCTATCTGCCCAACTGGCACCAGGCCGCCGGCAACGCGCCGATGGGACGCTCGCTGGCCAGCTGGTGGCACGCGCTCGTGAGCCTGCCGCTGCTGCTGATCCTGATGCTCGGATGGTGCTGGCGGGTCCTTCTGTGGGCGCTCTTTCTCTGGCGGGTGTCGCGGCTCGATCTGCAGCTGGTGGCAGCGCATCCCGAGGGCGCCGCCGGGCTCATGTTCCTGAGCCATTCGTTGAGCAGCTTCGCGCTGCTCGGGGCCGCCATCGGCATCATCGTGGCGGCCACCGAGCTGGGGCATCTGCTAGCCGGCGGCACGATCGCGCCCGAGCTGCTGGGCCGCGTGGCGCTCGGCACCGTCGCCTTCGCGCTGGTCGTGTTCGTGGCCCCCCTGCTGTCGTTCTGCACGCCGCTGCTGCGCACCTGGCGGCACGACGTCCAGGCCTACGGCGCGCTCGCACAGCGCGTGGGCGTCAGCCTGGAAGACCGCTGGATGCGCGCTCCCCCGAGCCCCGAGACGGCGGACCCGCTGTCGTCACCCGACTTCTCGGCGGTGACCGACCTCTTCCAGACGGTCGAGAAGGCCTACGGGCTTCGGATGGTGCCGGTCGAACTGCGCAGCCTGCTGCCGCTCGCGGTGGCCACCGCGCTGCCGTTCGGCGTGGTCGCGCTGACCCTGGTTCCCTTCGACAAGGTGCTCGAAAAAGTACTAGGAATGTTTCTTTGACCGTTCGACCGGCGCGATCGACGCGGCACGCGATTCATGGCGCAGCCGTCACGCCGCGCCGGCGCCTGTGCCACATCACGTAGGGCATCGACAGCACCAGGTTCAACAGCAGATACAGGCCGATGGTCGGGGTGACGGCGTGCACGTCCGGAAAGTTGGCCGAGGCCAGGGCGATCGCGATGCCGGGATGACGCGACGCGGTCGACAGCGCGAGCACCGCGCGGTCCCGCGGCGCCGGGCCGCCGAGCAGGTGTCCGGCCACCAGCCCCGCGACGATGAAGACGACGAGGGCAATGACCGTGCTCTCGCCGACCTGCGCAAGAAGCGCATGCCGCGCACCCCAGACGATCACCAGGCCTGCGGCCGGCAGCAGCAGATTCGCGAGCAGCCTGACCGGCTTGAAGATGCGCAGGGTCGTCCTCGGCATGAAGGCGGCCACCGCCATGCCGGCCAGCAGGGGCAACACCGCCATCACGACGATCAGCTTGGCGATGACCAGCGGCGGCACCGTGAAGCTGCGATGGAACGCTGCGCCCATCAGCGTCGCGCCCAGGGGAATGATCGCGATCGACAGCAGCGCCATGGTCACCATCAGCCCCATGCCGAAAGACGCGCTGCCGGCGGCCTTGCCCTGCTTCCTGGGCAGCAGCGGCGGTATCGGCGACAGCGCGAGCACCACCAGGGCAATCTCGACCTCGGGCCGGAATTCAAAAGCCTTGTCGAGTGCGAGGGCCAGCAGCGGCATCACCACGAACATGGCGAGCAAGGCCAGCAGCAGCCGCTTCGGCCGTCGCACGACGTACAGCACGTCGTCGATCGTGGCGTCGAGCCCGAAGCCGAACACCGTCAGGAAGATGCTCAGCTGCATGACGAACAGGATCACTTGCTGCGCGCTCATGCAGACCGCTCCAACCGGGCCGCAGACCCGCTACGGCCGGAGCGCGGCGCGCTGCGCAGGCGTCGTGGCGCCCTGCAGCGAGTCGATCAGGTCGCGAAAGCCCGGCGCCTCCCGCAGCAGCCGGCCGCCGAGGTCGCGCAGCTTGTCGACCTCTTCTTCCGACAGCACGAAGCTGGTCGGCAGGTTCATGAAGTAGCGGCGCTCCTTCTTGTCCACGATCGAGTCGAAACTGACATCGATCGCATCGAAGCGAAGTTCGGGCACGTCGGCTTCGGCTTGCGCCTTCGACATGCCCGCGATGCGCTTGTCGGCGATCTCGAACCTGCGTGCCGCTGCCCAGCGCTGGGCGATGTCCTTCAGCAGTTCGACCGACTCGTAGGAGAAGTGGTCGATCGGCACGCTCGACGACTGCAGCGCCTGGGCCACGATGCCCGGCGCCCGCGGGCTGCGGTCCCAATTGGTGACCGGCGCCGAGCGCGAGTTGACCACCACGACCACGATGCGCCGGATGTTCCTGAAGTCGATCTGCTGCTGGAAGGCCGGGCTGGCTTCGACCTCCTCGAGCGCCTCGATCACGCCGCGCAGGCCGAGGTTGTCCGACACGCCGCCATCGACGATGTGCAGGTAGGGACGGTTCTCGCTGTCCTCGAAGGCCTGCATGTCGCGAAAGCGCAGCAGGGGCCGACCCGATGGGCGGGCCTGGATGGCGGGGTCGGTGACGTCCTTGACCCAGGCCGGCATCACTGCGCCGCAACGCCCGCCATAGTTCCGGTAGGTGACCGGCGACAGCACCACCGGCACCGCCGACGAGGTCGCGGCCGCACGTGCCAGGCGCACCTTGCCGAGGTCGGAGCACAGCAGGTCGAAGAGGTCCTGCGAGAACTGGAAACGCGCCCCGGTCGAGAGGTCGGTGCCGGTGACGGCGGTGGCCGGCGTCGGCCTGGCGATCAGTTCGTCGAAGGTGGCGCCGCCGAACAAGATCTCGTCGTAGTAGTCGGCCGCGAGCTCCGAGCGGCCGTAGTCCGCGCTGGCCAGCTTGAACCAGTTGCCGGGATTCAGCGTGCGGGAGGTCAGCGCCCCTTGCACGTCGCGCTTCAGGAAGCGGGGCTCGTACTCCAAGAAAAGCTTGTCGCCGTGCAGTGCGTAGGCCAGCGCCGTGAAGCTGCCCCCGGACACGCCGGTGATGAGGTCCACCTCGGACAGCAGGTTTCGCGGCGATCCCTTGACGAGAATGTTGGTGCGCCGCAGTTCCTCGAGCACGCCGTAGGAGAAGGCCGCGGCCCGGGTCCCGCCGCCCGAGAAGGTCAGCACGAAAAGCGTGCCGCTGTCATTGGCCGTCTTGTCCTGGCGCTTGAGCAGGTTGCCGACGCGATAGCCGCCCTCCTTGTCGACCCGATCGATCGGCGGATTGATCGGCGCCATGGACGTGCAGCCCGCAACAAGCACGGCCACGCAAGCCGCCACCCATGCACGGCTGCGAAGCCAGGGCGACGCCGAGCACAAGCTCATGCCGGCTCTGCGAGAAACTTGGGTGTCAAGGCAATCTCCCGTTGGCGTGGCAGCAACGCCTGGCGATGGCGAGGCGGTTGGACTGCCCTTCAGGTTACGTCGATCAAGCGCGACCCGCTATGGCACTTTGGTGCAGAACCCGCTGCCGCCCCCGCCGCCGGGCCCCGTGGCCGCGCGATCAGCCGAGCCGGTGGCGCAGCCGCAGCATGGCCAGCCCCAGCAGCACGAAGGCAGTGCCCGAGACGCGATGGAAGAGCCGCACGCGGCGCCGGTCGGAGAAGCTGTTCTTCATGCCCCGCGCGAGCAGCACGTAGAAGGCATGCGACAGCACGATGAAGACCGCGAAGGTGGCCGTCAGAACGAAGAACTGCTCGGCCACCGGCGCACCCTGCGTCAGGAACTGCGGGAAGAGCGCAGAGAAAAACAGGATGCTCTTCGGATTGGTGACCGCCACCGTGAGGCCATGGCCGAACAGCCGCAGGGTCGCGGGCGGCTGGGACACATCGGCGGCGCAGCGCGTGTCGGCGAAGGCATTGGCGCCGCTGCGCCACTGGCGAATCCCGAGATGGACGAGATAGGCCGCGCCCGCCAGCTTGAGCACCATGAAGGCCGTCGCCGAACTGCTCAGCAGCACGCCGAGCCCGGCCATCGCCACCGCCGACACCAGGAAGACGCCGACCGCATTGCCGAGCGAGCCCCACATGGCGCGACGCGCGCCCACCGTCACCGAGTTCGAGACCGCGAGCAGCACGGCCGGGCCGGGCGTGAAGGCCATGAACAGGGAAACACCGCAGAACACCAGCCAGTTGGATCAGGTCACCATTTCTCCAGACGATGCCGCCCTCGCGGCGGCGACCCGCGATTGTCTCCGCGACCGGCAACCGGCGCTCGCCAGGGGTCTCCCTAGAGCTTTTCCTTCACGAAGCCGGCCGCGTTCTCGTCCGCCGCGGGAGCGCCTTCGTCCGTGTGGGGGTTGGTCGGATCGGCATCGGTCGGAAACTCCGGCTCCACGGGAAGCTGCGCGGGATCGTCCTCGGAAGGGACTTTGGGAGTGGTCATGGAAGGTTCCTCGGGCTGCGGGAGAAGTCCCCATTGTGAGCCGCCAGCCCCGGGAAATACAGGCGAGCCGCCGATGACGCCGTGGCGGCGGCGTGGGTTCAGCCGAAGCTGCTGCGCCCGACCACCCTGCCCCCGGCGTCCACGATCACGGCCTCGCCCATGGCGACCGACTCTCCCGTGAAGGCGCCGATGTTCACCTGGTGGGTGACCCAGACCTCGAAGCTGCCGGCCGGAATCCGGGCCAGCCGATCGAGCAGGGCCTGGCGGCGAGCGTCCGGCTCGCCGGCACGGCCGAAGCTCGAATCGAGCGGCGCCCAATGGACATGGCTGCCGAAGGCCAGGTCGGCCGTGTCCCGGCATCGGCACCAGGCACTGGAACGCACCCCGGCGGGGCTCAGGGCCCGTGCCTTGAACCATTCGCCCGCGGCACGCGCCTGGTCGCGCCCCTCCGCGCTCAGGTTGCGCTGGGTCGTGCAATCTGCGAGGCGAAATCCCGCAGGATCGCCGACGCCGGGGGTGGTCTGCGCATGGCGCCACAGCACCACGCAGCGACCTGCCCGCAGCTGCGCGGCCAGCGCCTCGGCCGCCGGCTGGGCCCGGAGCGGGCCGGCCGCCCACAGGCAGAGCAGGAAGACATCACGTCGATGCATGCGTCATCTCCTCGAGCATCGAGAGCCGCGAATCGCCTCGACGGCCGAGCATAGCCCCGCCGTGCGCGGTCCGCGAGCGGAGTCCTTGCCGTGTGACGGACAAATCCAATCGACGCCGCCGCGCGTACAGGCAACTGCAGCGGCATCCCTGCCTGCTGCACCAAGGAACGCCCCCATGACGCAGCGGCCCACGTCCACCATCCGACTCGCGAACCTCGCCGTGTCCCAGCTGGCCTGGTTCGCCGCGGTATTCGCGGCCGCGCGCCACAGTCCTCTCTGGGGCACTGCGTGTGTGCTGGCGGCGATCGGCTGGCACCTCGTCGTGTCCGCCCGCCCGCGGCGCGAAGCCTGCCTGATCGGCCTTGCGATGCTGATCGGCTTTGTCACCGAGTCGGTGCACACGGCCATGGGCCGGGTGACCTATCCATCGGGCCAGTTCGACGCGCGCCTCGCGCCCTACTGGATCGTCGCGCTCTGGGGCCTGTTCGCGATCGCGTTGAATGTCACGCTGCGCTGGCTTCGGCACCGGCTCTGGCTGGCCGCGCTGCTGGGTGCGGCGGCCGGACCCCTGGCCTTCGCCTCCGGCGTTCGGCTCGGCGCCGCGCAGTTCGTCGAGGCCCGGCCGGCGCTGCTCGCCCTGGCCCTCGGCTGGGCCCTCGCACTGCCGGCGCTGGTCTGGTTGTCGAGCCGCTTCGATGGCGTCGCCGTGCCGGAGCCGGGGCATGCCTAGGCGCGGCGGACCGGTGGCCGCGCTGCTTCTGCTCGGCACTCTGCTCGCCGGCGTCGCGCCGGCCGACACCGGGCGCCGATGGGATTTCCGGGTGACGCTCGACGACCAGCCGATCGGCGACCATCGCTTCAGCAGCACCGGGTCGGGAGGCGACAGGCAAGTGACCAGCGAGGCCAGCTTCGTGGTCCGCATCCTCGGCATCGTCGCCTACCGCTACCGCCATCAAGCAATCGAGCAGTGGCGCGGCAACTGCCTGAGCGGCCTCGCCGCCACCACGGAAGAAAACGGCAAGACCAGCCGGGTCCGGGCCGACGCCGTGGGCACGGCTGCGGCCCCGGGCGAGGCCGCAGCACAGGCACTGGACGGCTGCATGATGAGCTTCGCCTACTGGAATCCGGCGATCCTGAAGCAGACGCGCCTGTTCAACGCACAGACCGGGCGCGCCGAGAACGTGCAGTTGCAGCCGCAGGGCAGCGGCACCATCGACGTGCGCGGCGAGCCGGTCGTGGCCGCGCGCTGGCGCATCACCGGACCGGCGCAGCCGATCGATCTCTGGTACTCGCCGCAGGGCGAGTGGATCGGGCTCGACGCGACGGTCTCGGGGGGCCGGCGGCTCAGCTATCGCTTGCGGTGAAGCGCCGATCAGCGCTGTGCCGGAACCGCCTGCGTGCCCGCAGCGACGCGCAGCCTGAATTCCGAGGGCGCGCAGCCGACCTCGGACTTGAAGAAGCGGCTGAAGTAGGCGGCATCGTCGAAGCCGAGGTGCAGCGCCACCTCGGACACCGACATCGGCGTGTGGACCAGCACCCGCTTGGCCTCGAGCACCACGCGCTCGTGCAGCAGCGCCAGCGCGCTGCTGCTGGCGACGGCCCTGCAGACACGGCTCAGGTGGTCGGCCGTGACATCGAGGGCCTCGGCATAGAAGGCCAGCGGGCGATGCTCGTGGAAGTGCCGCTCGATGAGCGCGCGATAGCGCTGCACCAGCGTGTCGCGCAGGGCCTGGCGCCGGCCGACGCCGGTCGCGGCCGCCTCCTGGCGCAGGAACCACAGGGCCAGCAGCACGACGTGGGAGCGCAGCGCCTCGGCCCGTCCGATGCGCTGCGACCGGAACTCCTCGGCCACCACCGAGAAATGTCGGCCGCATTCAGCGGCATGGCCGCCGAGGCTCGCGGCATCGAGCACCCGCGTCTGCCCCAGCCGCTGCGCCACGACCGGCGAGTGCTCGCACAGCGAAGCCAGGGCACGGCTCGGCACGGTCACCTGCGTGCCGGCGCTGTCGGGCTCGTACGCAAAGCCGTGGACTGCGCCGGGAGCGATCATCAGGGCCGCGGGCGCCCGCAGCGCATGGCGCTCGCCGTCCAAGGTGCAGACCATCGCGCCCTCGGTGAGCAGCTGGAACTGGTGCAGCTCCTCGTGCCGGTGCGCCGGAATTCTCCAATGATGCTGCTGCGCCCGCACGCGGATCGACTCGACATGCAAGCTGTCCTCCGGCATGAAATGGCGCACTTCGCGGAACGGGACGACAAGGAGGTTGCTGGATCGCATGGAACGACGCGGTAGAGGCCGGAAATCTACAAGAACCCCTCACATTCGTCCATGGTGGCAAGCCCGCCGTGTCCCTAAGCTGGACCCCGTTCAATCAACGACAGAGCGCCGGCCAATGCCAGGCGCCGACGAACCGGAGACAAGCATGTGGAATCGACGTGAACTGCTGCAACGCGGCGCGGCACTGTCCGCCCTGGCCAGTCTGGGCCTCGGACGCACGGCATGGGCGCAATTGAATGGCAACGCAGCCATCATCTCGGGCTTCCCCGCGGGCGGCATGGGCGACAACGTCGCCCGCCCGGTCGCCGAGCGCCTGCGCGGCCGCTATGCGACCAGCCTGGTGGTCGAGGCCCGTACCGGCGCGGGCGGGCGCATCGCGGTCGAGTACGTCAAGCGCGCCGCACCCGACGGGCTGACCATCCTGCAGATCCCGAGTTCGCCGATGACGCTCTATCCGCACACCTACAAGAAGCTCAACTACGACCCGCTGACCGACTTCGCGCCGGTCTGCTCGACCGTGACCTACGCCTTCTCGTTCACCGCCGGGCCCGGCCTGCCGGCCGAGATCAAGACCGTGGCCGACTACGTGGCATGGGCCAGGGCCAACCCCAAGCTGGCCACCTATGGCGTGCCGGCGGCAGGCTCGGCGCTGCACTTCGCCGGCATGATGCTGCAGAAGGCGGCCGGCATCGAGATGACCGCGATCCCGTACCGCGGCGGCGCTCCGCTGCTCAACGACGTGATGGGCGGCCAGGTGCCGGTGAGCTTCAACGTGATCGGCGAAGTGATGCCGCACGTGCGCTCGGGCAAGCTGCGCTCGCTGGCCATCACCAGCGCCGAGCGCTCGCCCTTCCTGCCCGAGGTGCCGACGATGGTCGAGCAGGGCTACAAGGACATCGCGGTGCAGGAGTGGCTGGGCTGGTTCCTGCCGGCCAGGACGCCGCCCGACCTGGTGCTGAAACTCAACACGCTGGTCGGCGAAGCGCTGCAGGCGCCCGAGCTCGTGGCCGCGCTCGCCACCCACGGCCTGCAGCCGGTCCACCAGTCGCCCCAGGCCTTCGCACAGCTGGTCAAGGCCGGCTTCGAGAAATGGGCCCCGATCGTGCGGGCCACCGGCTTCACCGCGGAGGATTGAGAACCGTGCCCCGACTCACTGCCGCCCAGGCCCTGGTCCGCCTGCTGGCGATCGAGCAAGTGCCGTTCGCCTTCGGCATCGTGGGCGGCAAGCTCGCGCCGCTGATGCATGCCCTGTCGCAACAGGAGGCGGTGCGCTTCGTCGGCGTGCGGCATGAGGCGAGCGCGCCGATGATGGCCGCCGCGGTGCATGCGGGCTCGGGCCGCATGGCCGTCGCGCTGGGCGAGATGGGCCCGGGCGGCTTGAACCTGGCGTCCGGCATGGGCGTGGCGTTCAACAACAACCTG
>Ga0247820_10002356_pt1 | contig 10647 bp, 13 predicted proteins | sample 13C_Glucose_Day1_2_FD_192480 | JGI IMG/M metagenome (GOLD analysis project Ga0247820, IMG submission 192480) | Soil microbial communities from agricultural site in Penn Yan, New York, United States - 13C_Glucose_Day14 | ecosystem: Environmental > Terrestrial > Soil > Agricultural land | place...
CTAAAATCCTGGGGCCGCTGCGCAGCCCTTTCGCGGCACAAGGCCGCTCCTACAGGGATGGCGAAGCCTGCTCAGCGCCAGCGCGCGAGCACATCGGGCAACTGCGAAAGCCGCTGGATCTCCGCATCCGGCGCCTGCTCGCCGCTCCAGGGCTTGTGTTGCGGGTTGAACCACACCGCCCGCAACCCGGCGCGCTGGGCGCCGGCGATGTCGTCGCCCGGGTGGTCGCCGACGTGCACCGCCGCCCCCGCGTCCACCTCGCCGCGCTTCAGCGCTTCAAGGAACGGTGCCGGGTCCGGTTTGCCGATGCCCAGGTCCTCGGCGCACAGGGCGAAGCGGAAGTAGTCCGCCAGCCCCAGGCGGCGCACGTCGGCATTGCCATTGGTGACCACGCCGAGGGTGTAGTGGTGGCGCAGGATCTCCAGCACCGGCTGCACCTCGGGGAACACCTCGACCTGGTGCCGGGCATGCAGGAACACTTCAAAACCTTCGTTGGCCAGCTCCTGGGCGTGCTTCTCGCTGTAGCCGACCTCTTCCAGGGCGTGGAACAGCACCCGTCGGCGCAGGGCGCTGATGCGGTGCTTGAGGCCCGGTTCGGCCTGCACCAGGCGCTCGCGGATGGCGAACAGGTGCTCCACCGGCACGCCGCCGAGGATCGGCGCGTTGGCTTCGAGCCAGTCGCGCAGGACGACTTCGGCGCTGGCGATGACCGGCGCGGTGTCCCAGAGGGTGTCGTCCAGGTCGAAGGTGATCAGCTTGATGCTCATGAGTCCGTGTCCTTGCTGCGTTTGGCCCGAGGGTGGGCGCTGTCGTACACCGCGGCCAGGTGCTGGAAGTCCAGGTGGGTATAGATCTGCGTGGTGCTGATGTCGGCATGACCGAGCATCTCCTGCACCGCGCGCAGGTCCTGGGACGATTCCAGCAGGTGGCTGGCGAAGGAATGGCGAAGCATGTGCGGGTGCAGGTGCTGGCCGAGCTCGCGCTCGCCGGCGGCCTTCACCCGCAGCTGGATGGCGCGGGGGCCGAGGCGCTTGCCCTGGCGGCTGAGGAACACCGCGCTGTCCCGCGGGCCGGCGATACCGCGCAGCTTGAGCCACGCCTGCATCGCCTCGCGGGCCTTGCGGCCGACCGGCAGCACGCGGCTCTTGCCGCCCTTGCCGTGCACCTGCACCAGCCCGGCGGCCAGGTCCAGGTGTTCAAGGTCGAGCCCGGTCAGCTCCGACAGGCGCAGGCCGGACGAGTAGAACAGTTCGAGGATCGCCTGGTCGCGACGGGCGATGAATTCGTCGTCGACGCCGCCATCGAGCAGTTGCAGGGCGCGGTCGGTGTCCAGCACCTTGGGCAGGCGCCGCTCACCCTTGGGCGGCGCCAGGCCGTTGGCCGGGTCGTGCTGGCAATGGCCTTCGCGGTTGAGGAAGCGGTACAGGCCGCGCACCGCCGAAAGCAGGCGCGCCAGGCTGCGCGAGGACTGGCCATGGTGGTGCTGGCGGGCGACCAGCTGGCGTAGCTGCTGGACCTGCAGGGCGCCCCAGCCGGCGATGCCCTGGGTGTTGCAGAATTCGATGACTTTCTCGAGGTCGCGACGGTAGGCCAGCAGGGTGTGCTCGGACACCTGGCGCTCGTTGCGCAGGTGAGCGCAATAAGCCTCCAGCTGGCGTTCCATCAGCGCACCGAGCGCAGCGTCTGGGTGAAGCGCGGCACCACGCGGCCAAGCACCTCGGCGATGTAGCTGAGGAACAGGGTGCCGACGCTGCTCTTGTAGTGCTGCGGGTCGCGGCTGCCGATCGCCAGCACGCCGTGCAGGCCCTGGTACTCGAGGGTGGCCACGGCGCTGGAACCGACTTCCTTGTGCTGGGCATCACCGAACAGGAAGACCAGCTCATGCTCGCGCAGGCTGCCGCTGATGGTCTTGCCGCCGCCGATCAGGCCACCGATGGCCTGTTGCGCCTCGGCACCGGAGACCCAGCGGCCCACGGGCGCGGCGTTTTCGCCGAACAGGATCAGGCTGACGAAGGGCACCTGGAATTCCTGGCGCAGGCTGTCCTCGACCGCCATCACCACCTCTTCGAGGGTGCCGGCGTCGAGCAGGTCGAGGATCAGCCGGCGGGTCTTGTCGAACAGCCGGTCGTTGTCGCGGGCCACGTCCATCAGCTGCGACAGGCGATGGCGCATCTCGATGTTGCGGTCGCGCAGCAGCTTGAGCTGGCGCTCCACCAGCGACACGCTATCGCCGCGCTGGTGGGGGATGCGCTGTTCGAGCAGCAGTTCGTCGTGCTCGGCGAAGAAGGTCGGGTGGTCGCGCAGGTAGGCGACCACCGCTTCGGCATCGAGCTCACTGGCCTGCGGGGATGCAACGTTAGGCTGATCGGTCATGGCGGATACTCGCTTAGAGACGAACTTGTCCTTCGAACACGCGGACTGCAGGGCCGGTCATCAGCACCGGTTTGCCAGGGCCTGCCCACTCGATGCTCAGACGGCCACCCGGCAGGTCGATGGTCACCGGCGAGTCCATCCAGCCCTGGCTGATCGCCGCCACGGCCGCGGCGCAGGCGCCGGTACCGCAGGCCTGGGTCTCGCCGGCGCCACGCTCCCATACCCGCAGGTTGGCGCGGTGGCGGTCGACCACCTGGATGAAGCCAGCATTGACCCGCTGCGGGAAGCGCGGGTGATGCTCGATCTTCGGCCCCAGCTCATGAACCGGCGCACTGCGCACGTCGTCGACGCGCAGTACCGAATGCGGGTTGCCCATGGACACGGCGGCTATCTGGTGCACCTGGCCATCGACTTCCAGCGCGTAGCTGCTGGCCTGCTCGTCGGCAATGAACGGGATATCGGCCGGCACGAAGCGCGGCGGGCCCATGTCGACGCAGATCTGGCCGTCGTTGCGCACATCGAGCTCGATGATGCCGCCCTTGGTCTCGACGCGAATGCGCTTCTTGGCGGTCAGGCGCTTGTCCAGCACGAAGCGGGCGAAGCAGCGCGCGCCGTTGCCGCACTGCTCGACTTCGGAGCCGTCGGCATTGAAGATCCGGTAGCGGAAGTCCACTTCCGGATTGTTCGGCGCCTCGACGATCAGCAACTGGTCGAAGCCGATACCGGTATTGCGATCGCCCCATTGCTTGGCGTGCTTGGGTTGGATGTGTGCGTGCTGGCTGACCAGGTCGAGGACCATGAAGTCGTTGCCCAGCCCGTGCATCTTGGTAAAACGCAGCAACATGGGTTCACTCCGGCAGCAGGCTTTCGCCGGCGAACAGTTCGGCAATGGTTTCACGGCGGCGCACTTCGAAGGCCTGGTCACCATCGACCAACACTTCGGCGCAACGGCCACGGGTGTTGTAGTTGGAGCTCATGACGAAACCATAGGCGCCTGCGGAGCGGACGGCCAGGAGGTCGCCCTCGGCCAGGTCCATTACGCGGTCCTTGCCCAGGAAGTCGCCGGTCTCGCAGATCGGGCCGACCAGGTCGTAGGCGCGGCCTTCGCCGTCACGGGGCTTGACCGCGCTGACGTCCATCCAGGCCTGGTACAGGGCAGGACGGATCAGGTCGTTCATGGCCGCGTCAATGATGGCGAAGTCCTTGTGCTCGGTGTGCTTGAGGTATTCCACGCGGGTCAGCAGCACGCCGCCGTTGGCGACGATGTAGCGGCCCGGCTCGAACACCAGGGTCAGGTCACGCTCGCCGACGCGCTCGCGAATGGCGGCGATGTAGTCGGCCAGCAGCGGTGGCTGTTCGTCGCGATAGCGCACGCCGACACCACCACCGAGGTCCAGGTGGCGCAAGTGGATGCCGCACTCGGCCAGGCGATCGACCAGCACCAGCAGGCGGTCGAGGGCGTCGAGGAAGGGCTCGACGGTGGTCAGCTGCGAGCCGATGTGGCAGTCGACGCCGACCACATCCAGGTTGGGCAACTGCGCGGCGCGCACGTAGATTGCCTCGGCGTCGGCGATGGCGATGCCGAACTTGTTCTCTTTGAGGCCGGTGGAAATGTACGGATGGGTGCCGGCGTCGACGTCCGGATTCACACGTAGCGAAACCGGGGCCGTCTTGCCCATTTCGGCGGCAACGACCTGGAGGCGCTCGAGCTCGTCGGTGGACTCGACGTTGAAGCAGTGCACGCCCACTTCCAGGGCGCGGCGCATGTCTTCACGGGTCTTGCCGACCCCGGAGAACACCACGCGATCGGCGCGCCCGCCGGCAGCCAGGACGCGCTCCAGCTCACCGCCCGAGACGATGTCGAAGCCCGCGCCGAGGCGCGCCAGCAGGTTCAGGACGCCCAGGTTGGAGTTGGCCTTGACCGCGAAGCAGACCAGGTGCTCGACCCCTTGCAGGGCGTCGGTGTAGCTGCGGTACTGGGCCTCGATATGGGCGCGCGAGTACACGTAGGTGGGCGTGCCGAAGCGTTCGGCGATCGCCGTCAGGGCCACCCCTTCCGCGAACAGCTCGCCGCCGCGGTAGTTGAATGCGTCCATGAGATTTCCTTACTGCGCGGGCGACTCTTCTGGCTGCTCTTGCGGCTGCACCAGAACCGGTTGCGGCTGGACAGGCTTGGCATGCTGGTGCGATTTGCGCGGGCCTTTGCCGTCCTTGCCGTCTTCAGGCAGGTACAGGGGGCCTTTCTGACCGCAGGCCGAAACGAGGCAGGCAACCGCGACCAGCGCCGCGAGGGAGGAAATCAGGCGTTTCATGGGTGAAATCCTTGGAAATATGCAGTATTGCGGCCGAGTATACCGAGCGCCCACCTGATTGCCTATGCAAGGGGCGCCCCCGCTCGGCGGGCGTGGGCGACCGAAGGACATGCGGCTTTTTCTTACAGCGATTAGCTTGTAGCTTGAGGCGTTCGCCCTTATCGTGCCCGGCTTGCGTGTGTACAGCCATTTTTCGAGGTCCCTGCAATGAGTTTGAGCGAAGCGCGTTTCCACGACCTGGTCGATGCGACCCAACAGGCCCTGGAAGACCTGTTCGATGAAAGCGGCATGGACCTGGACATGGAGAACTCCGCCGGCGTTCTCACCGTCAAGTTCGACAACGGCAGCCAGCTGATCTTCAGCCGCCAGGAGCCGCTGCGCCAGCTGTGGCTGGCGGACAAGTCCGGTGGCTTCCACTTCGACTACGACGAAGAGAGCGGCAAGTGGGTCTGCGAGAAGAGCGAAGAGCTGCTGGGCGAGATGCTCGAGCGCATCGTCTGGGAGCGCGCCGGCGAGAAGCTGGACTTCGACGAGATCTGAGATGAGCGACCTGCCCCGGCCACCCAAGCCGCTCTACAGCAACGTGAGCCCGGCGGTGCCGTCACCTTGTATCAGCATATGTCGGCTGGATGAGCGCAAGGTCTGCACCGGCTGCCACCGCCACGTCGAGCATATCCGCGAGTGGCGCTCGGCCGATGACGAGCGGCGCCGGCAGATCTGCCGAGAGGCGCTGGCCCTGAAAACGCGGGCATCCGCATAGGCACAACGAAGGTGTGGGCTTGAGTATTTGCCCCGCTGTGGTAGTGTCAGGGTCTGCGTCGATGACGCCACAGCATTTCGCAAACCCCGCCCTTGGGCGGGGTTTTGCTTTATCTGCCTGTTGAAAATTGCCTGTTCAAAGGAGTCTGACTGGATCATGAGCACCAAGCCTTCCCTCACCCTCACCCGCTTGGACGTGCAGCGTCTCGAGCGCCTGCTCGACGACCTCGATGAAAGCACCCCGGGTGTGCTCGCCCTGCAGGACGAGCTGGACCGTGCCGAGCAGGTGGTCGGGCATGAAGAGGTGCCGGCCGGCGTGGTGACCATGAATTCGCGGGTGCACTGCCGCGAGATCGCCAGCGGCAAGGACTATCACCTGACCCTGGTGTATCCGAAGGATGCCGGCCCTGAGGGCAACGTCTCGATCCTCGCGCCGATCGGCTGCGCCTTGCTCGGGCTGTCGGTGGGCGACCAGATCGACTGGCCGGCGCCGGGCGGCAAGACCCTCAAGCTGGAACTGCTGGCGGTCGAGTACCAGCCGGAGGCGGCAGGGGATTTCGATCTCTGATGCTGCGTAAATGCCCTGTAGGAGCGGCCTTGTGCCGCGAAAGGGCTGCGAAGCGGCCCCACCTGCTGTGCCAGGGCATATAGTGCCGGGGCCGCTTCGCGGCCCTTTCGCGGCACAAGGCCGCTCCTACAGAGGGATCGGTGAAGGCAGAGAAAATCAGGGCTCCAGCCGCGCCTGCAGCTGTTCCAGCCCATCGTTGAGCGCCTGCTCCAGCTCGCGCTTGTAGCGCAGGTACAGGCTGGTGGACCCCTGCTCGTCTTCCAGCAGCTCGGACAGGTCGAGGTCGGTGATGTAGCAGCGGTAACGGCCGCTGCTGCGGCGCTGGCCCAGGATCTGCCGGGCGACCACGGCATACAGCTGGTCGCCGTGCTCCAGTTCGGAAAACTCCTGCTGGTCGCAGTAGAGCGTGACATGCACCTCGTCGCCGGTACCCGCCTGGAGGATCGCCTGGACCTCGTAGTGCGCCTGGTTCTGGCTGTCCAGCGGTGTCTGCCGCGGCTCCAGGCTGCGCGCCTTGCCAATGCCTGAAGGCAGCAGCTGGTAGTAAAGGATGTCCAGCGACGCCAGTGGCAGGCTGTCCAGGGGCAGTTGGGCATCGCGGCGCATCAGCATCGATTGCAGGAAACGTTGCAGCGGCAGCAGCAGGTGCTGCTCGTCCTGCAACGGCAACCGTTGTTGCCAAAGCGCGTTGTGCTCGTCGAGCACGTACAGGTCGGCCCAGCCTTCGAGCAGACGGTAGAACACCTGGATGCAGCCGGGGCGCCCCTGGGCCAGGACCAGCGGCAGGTCGTGGTCCTGCAGGGCATGGGCGTCCAGGTGCAGCGGGCTGTAGCGGATGCGCTCTTCGCCTAGGGCCGCCAGCACCGCATCATGGTCGGCGAGGCTGGCCAGGGTGACCTGCCCGGGCTGCAAGTCGAGGATGTGGGTGTGCTGGGCGACCTGCAGCAGGTAGCGGTGATTCAGGCCCTGGTCGAGCAGCAGCTGCACGGTGTCGAAGATGTCCTCGACCCGCTGGCTGATGGCCTGGGCGCGGTTGTGGCAGTAGCAGCGCACCCGCACCCGCGGGCGGTGGCTGCGCTGGCCCAGGCTGTTGAGGAAGTCGCGCAGGCAGCGCATCAGCGCATGCTCGCCGTCGTAGCGATGCACCAGCACCTCGTTCCAGCTGTTGAGGGTGATCTGGTCGAGGGTCAGTACAAGGTTCTCGCGCACCCCGGCGTAGCTCAGCGAGTCGGTGCGCTCGGTGGTCATCAGGATATTCAGGTCGCGGTGATGGCGCAGCGGATCGACCCCGACATTCACCAGCAGCAGGATCTCGTCGGCCACGCTCGGTTGCAGCAGGCGCACCTCGCTGACCGTCTCCAATGGCAGGGGGATGCTTTGCTGCAGGCTGCCGACAAGGTTGAACAGCTCGAACTCGCTGAGGTCGCTGGCGCCAGGGTGCAGGGCCAGGCGTGTGCCGCTGTCGATCACGCCATTGCGATGGGCCCAGGTGAGCAGTTCGAGCAGCTCGCGGCAGCGCTTGATTGGGCTGAAGTGCTCCCACTCGTGCACGCCCAGGTTGCCGTTGTACAGGCCCCAGTGATGGGTGCCGGGCTCCTTGCGGTTGGGCGAGTGGACCAGGGTGAGAGTGTCTTCGGCCAGGTCCGGGGCGATGCCCGGGTTGATCACCTCGATCTTGCCGGCCCGACGCTCGAAGGCGGCGTACAGGCGCCGGCCGAGGACGTTGAGGTCGCGTTGGTCGGCTCGGCTGTTGGCGTTCTGCAGGCGGGCGAACTGGGTCAGGAAGCGGTAGCTGTGGTTCAGCTCGGCCACCAGCTCACGGCGCTCGACCGCCACCTGGCGCACTTTCCACTGGCTGCGGCTGTCGAGCAGCGCCAGCTGGCGCTCGTCCCAGCCCCATTCCTCGGTCAGGCGCCCGAGCAGCTGGCGCTGCCAGCCGCCGCTGCGGGTGCGGCCCAGGTCGCTGAGCTTCTTGTTCACCTTCAGGTACAGGCTGCGCCGCGCCAGCTCCAGGCGTGCCGATTCGCCGCGCTGGCGCAGGTAGCGTTCGATGCGCCGGTAGACCATGACGTAGGGGTCGAGCTCGTCCAGGTCCAGCTGGTTGGCGAACACGGCCTGCTTGTAGTCCAGGCTCAGGCAGCGCACCTGCGGGTGCTCGCTGGCGTAGGCCTCGGTGAGCAGCAGCTTGAGCAGCGACTTGTAGGGCGAGTCGATGCCCTTGAACAGCTGCCATAGCCCGGCGCCGACGAACTCGCCCGACGGGATGTGCGCCAGGTGGCCAAGGTCGAGATCGTCCTGGGCGCGGATGAAGCGCTTGGACAGCAGGGTCTGGGTGTAGTCGCGGTAGTTGTGCTCCTGGTAGACCGGCACCAGCCACCACAGCGGCGTGCGTCCGGCCAGCCAGATGGCGGTGCGGTAGAACTCGTCGAGGAGCAGGTAATGCTGGGTGGTGCCGCAGTCGTCGGAGCTGAGCTGGCTGTCGCGCTCGCCCTGGACGAAGCCGCGTGGCTCGATCAGGAACAGGTGCGCCTCGGCGCCCTGGCTGGCGGCCCAGGCCTCGAGCAGCTGGCATTTGCGCCGCAGGTCGGCCAGGGCCTGCTCGTCCAGGTCGGGGGCGTGGCAGACCCACAGGTCCATGTCGCTCTGCTCGGCCTGGGCCAGGGTGCCCAGGCTGCCCATCAGGAACAGGCCGTGGATCGGTTGCGGCGGCTTGCCGTGGCGCGGCTTGTAGGTGAACGAGCGGGTCAGGCGCTGGGCCTCGGCCAGCAGGTCGCTGTCGGGTTCGAAGCCGGACACGCCAGCGGGGGTGGTGCCCGAGACATAACCCGGCAGCAGCGGGTGATTAACGTGAAAGAACAGCGGCAACAGGGTGAGGACCTGCTGCTGGCGCGTGGACAGCCCCTCCATGGCCCGTGCCAGGCGGCCCTGGTTGATCTTCAGGAAACGCGCGCGCAGCTTGGACAGCTCCTTGCGGTCGATGCCTTGGTCGAGATCGGGGCGGATTTCATGGGGGTGGTTCATTGCGCACTCAGGCAGGCAGGGGGAGCACTGGCGAGTTTAGCCTGAGTGGGGCGGTCGGATAAGGGGTTGGTGGCTTTTTGACGTCAGTTTTACAGCGATCCTCTAGGGCTCATCGCGGGGCAAGCCCGCTCCCACGGGGGCGGGCTTGGTGAACTCAGGCAGGCTGCGGAGTTTTAAGCACCCTGAGGAGTAACTGCATACTTTCAGCGGCATCAGTGCCCAGGCTGGTGAGGTAGCCTCCGTCGGGTTGGTCAGTGAGACCTTTGTCGTGCAGGCGCTTGGCTGCGGCGACCAATGCCGGGGAGGCGTCGCTACAAACCTTGATGCCTTCCTGGTGACTGTCCAGGTTGAACTGGGCGAGCACTTCCAGTTCGGCGATCAGTTCGGGGTTGAAGGGCATGGGCTACTCCTGACTTCGAGACAAGGATGGAAGTCAGGAGTGTAGTCAGGTTTATTCGATGTCGCCTTGATCCGCCTCAGGTGGCAGCTCCGGCAGGGCGCGCAGGGCGGTTTCGTACCATTCGGTGTTGAACGGGCGGTCTTCGTCGAGCATGGCGTCGATCTCGATGGCCAGCACGTGGGCCATGAGGTTGAGGATGTCCTCGCGCTCGTAGCCGACCAGGCTCAGCTTGTTGAACGTGGCCTTGGCCGCCGGCGGCTCGCCGCTTTCGATCTGGTTCTCGATGGCCTGGGTCAGTGTCGCCTCGGCGAAGTCTTCGTCGTCATTGTCGATGTCGGTGGGCTCGCTCATGGCGTTACTCCTGTGGTGGGGGGCACAGTTTGCCACGCCTGCGCCAGCAATGCCCGGTCATCGACGCCGGGCATGAAGCTGGCCAAGGGTGGGGAAGGGGGCTATAAAAGCCGGGCCAACCCCATACGGCCTTGGAGGCTGTCTCAATGCTCAAGCTTCATGGATTCGCGGTCAGCAACTACTACAACATGGTCAAGCTGGCTTTGCTGGAGAAAGGCGTGCCCTTCGAAGAGGTGCCGTTCTTCGGCGGCCAGGCCCCCGAGGCCCTGGCCAAAAGCCCGCGTGGCAAGGTACCGGCGCTGCAGACCGAGCACGGTTTTCTCAGCGAGACCGGGGTGATCCTCGATTACCTCGAACAGACCCAGCCGGGCAAGGCGCTGCTGCCGGCCGATGCCTTCGGGCAGGCCAAGGTGCGTGAGCTGTTGCGGGAGATCGAGCTGTACATCGAGTTGCCGGCGCGTACCTGCTATGCCGAGGCGTTCTTCGGCGCGGCGGTGGAGCCGCTGATCAAGGAGCGGGCACGGGCGGACCTGCTGGCGGGCTTTGCCACCCTCAAGCGCAATGGGCGGTTCCAGCCTTACGTGGCCGGTGAGCAACTGACCATCGCCGACCTGATGTTCTGCTTCTCGGTCGACCTGGCCTGCGCGGTGGGCAAGAAGGTGCTGAACATCGACTTCCTGGCGGATTTCCCGCAGGCGACGGCGTTGCTGGAGAAACTGCGTGAGAACCCGCACATGGCGCGGATCGTGGCGGACAAGGAGGCGGCGATGCCGGCGTTCCTCGAAATGATCAAGAGCAAGCGCTGAGGCCACAAACGATCGCGGGGCAAGTCGCATCGGCGCACCAGGTAGTCGGCCAGGTCC
>Ga0247820_10002359_pt1 | contig 10637 bp, 8 predicted proteins | sample 13C_Glucose_Day1_2_FD_192480 | JGI IMG/M metagenome (GOLD analysis project Ga0247820, IMG submission 192480) | Soil microbial communities from agricultural site in Penn Yan, New York, United States - 13C_Glucose_Day14 | ecosystem: Environmental > Terrestrial > Soil > Agricultural land | place...
GCCCCGTCCCGCCGGCGCCCCCGACGGGACTGCCGCACGTACCGCCGCAGGGCAACCCCTACGGCCACCCGCGGCCCCCCGCGTCCGGCGGCAATCCGTACGCGCCGGGACCGGGCGGCAATCCGTACGCGCCGGGTGCCGGCGGCAACCCGTATGCGCCGGGGCCGGGCGGGAACCCCTACGCGCCCCCGCAGCCGCCGTACCACCCGCCGCGGTACCCGCACGGCCCGCACGGCGGCTGACCGGCGGGGCGCGAGGGCTCAGGCCACCGCGCTCAGCGTGTCCGCGAGACGGCGGCGGGCCGCCCGCGCGGCCGGCAGGGCGGCGAGGGCCGCCGCCCCCAGCACGGCGGCCGTGCCGAGCAGCAGCAGGAGCACGGGGGAGGGCCCCTGGGCGATCCCGGCGCCGACGCCGCTCGACCTCCCCTGGGCGTCGATCAGCCAGTGCGCCAGCGGCAGCCCCAGCGCCGTGGCGAGGAGCACGGCCGCCAGCGCCGTACCGGCGGTCGCGGTGACCGTCACGGCGGTGATCTGCCGGGGGGAGAGGCCGATGGCCTTGAGCGCCAGCAGATCGCGCTCGCCCTCCCGCACCGTGCCGCCGATCAGCGTCAGCAGTTCGATCAGACCGATCAGCGCGAGCACCACGATCAGGCCCAGGACGACCGCGCGCAGCGGGGACAGCCCGTCGGCCGGGTTGGTGACGGTGTGCACGTCCAGGTGGCCCCGCCCCGCCGCGGCCAGCCGCTCGGCGACCGCGGCCGGTTCCGCGCCCGGCTCCAGACGGAGCTGGTAGTGGGCCGGCCGCAGCTCCGGGTCGTTGGCGCGGAGGGTGTCGAGAGAGGTGGAGATGACCCGGCCGGCGTTCTCCGGTTCGATGCTGCGGCCGACGATGTGCAGGATCTGCGGCTGGTCGCCGACGGTCATCCGCACCCAGTCGCCGACCCGGACGTGCAGCAGGTCGAGCAGACCCTGCCCGGCCACCGCCTCGTCCGGCCCGTGCGCGGCGCGCCCCTCGGCCAGCGTGAACGGGTAGGGCTCCCGGTGGGTGCCCAGCCCGCGCAGCGCGATCGTGGCGGTCTGTCCCGGGACCAGCGCGGCCACCTCCACGCCCGGATAGGCGGCGGCGACCTGCGGATCGCGTTCCAGCAGCGCGAGGGCGCCCCCGTCGCCCAGTGAGGAGTCCGCGCGGACACTGAGCGCCGTGGGCAGTCCCATCCGCTCGGGGCTGCCGTGGAACCGGTCGATGGTGGTCCAGGCGCTCAGCGCCACGACGATCAGCAGCAGCGGCAGCGCCAGTCTGCCGACCGCGCCCAGGGAACGCGGCCGGCGGGTGAACGCCTTGTGCCAGCCCAGGACCAGCGCCGGCGGCACCCGCGCCCCCAGCGCCCGCCGCGCCACCCCGGTCAGCCGGCCGGCCGGGGCCGTCGCCGGACGCGGCACCGGCACCGGCGGCACCCGTCCGGCCCGCCAGGCGGCCAGCCCGGTGGTCGCCCCGATGAACAGCACCGCCCCCACCGGCACCGTGAACAGCGCCACGGTGTGCCCCGGCAGCCCCTGCCACACGTCGACCGCGTCCCCCAGCCGCCCCGGCACCGCGCCGCCCAGCGCCTCGGTGAGCACGGCCGCGGCCAGGGCGCCGAGCAGGGCGTAGAGGAGGTGCTGGATCAGGAAGACGCGTACGACCTGGCCGGGTGTGAAGCCGATCGCCTTGAGGACCGAGATGTCCCGCAGATGCCCCCGGATACGGGTGCCGATCGCCCCGTGCACGGCGAACCCGGCGGCGAGCAGCGCGCCCAGCCCGAACAGCCCCAGCACCTGTCCCAGCAGCCGGTTGTCGCCCTGCGCCTCGGCACGCGCCTGCTGCCAGGTGGCCACCTCGCCGATCGCCCCGGCGCCCAGTTCGGTCACCGCGCGCTGCACGGCGTACCCGGTGTCGCCCGGGTCGGTCAGCCGCAGCCCGACCACCTGGCCGGCCGGGTCCGGCACGGCCGACGGCAGCGCCCACACCAGGCCGGACCGCTCACCCGGCCGGTAACGCGGTTCGGCGCTGTCGGCGACGCCCACCACGGTGAGCCTGCGTGCCGTGCCGGGCACGGTGAGCGTGTCGCCGGGGGCCGTCAGCAGGGCGCGGGCGAGCCGGCTCTCCAGGACCACCCCGTCCGGGGTGGCCGGGTCCAGCCAGCGCCCGGAGGTGATCAGCGGGCGGCCCACCTCCGGCTTCCCGGGGACGCCGCGCAGCTCGACGGAGGCACGGCCGCCCTGTGAGGCGAGGGTGAGCGCGGCCGTGGGATAGGGGCCGGCGACGGACTCCACGCCGTCCAGCCCGGCCAGCCTCCCCGCGTCGGCGGAGGCGGTGGTGTGCAGCGTGACGTGCGCCCCGCGCACCTGGGTGAAGACGCGCTGCCACGGATTGGTGGCGTACCCGAACAGGGCGGTGGCCAGCAGCAGGGACGCGACGATGCCCGCGGTGGCGAGGACGAGGAACAGCGCCTCGCCGCGGTGCGTGCGCAGATCGGAGTGCGCCCAGCGCAGGGTCGCCCGCACCGGCCTCAGCCCTTCCGCGGGGGGCGGTCGTGGAAGCGCATGTCAGTCCTTGAGCTCCAGCACCCCGGACGCCCCGGCCCGGCGCGGCGGGGGGCCGGCGTCGAGTGCGGCGTCGTCGGCGATCCGGCCGTCGAAGAAGCTGATCACCCGGTCCGCGGCGCTCGCCAGCCGGGCGTCGTGGGTGACCAGCAGGATCGTCTGCCCGCGCTGATGGAAGCGGGACAGCAGCCGCATCACCTCGCGGGTGCCCCTGCTGTCCAGGCTGCCCGCCGGCTCGTCGGCCAGCAGCAGCGGCGGATGGTTGACCAGGGCCCGGGCCAGCGCGACCCGCTGCTGCTCGCCGCCGGACAGCTCGCCCGGCATGCTGCGCCCCTTGCCCTCGAGACCGAGCTCGGCGAGCAGCTCCTTCCGCCCGGCGCGCGCCTTCTTCGGCGGCACCCCGGCGAGCAGCGCGGGCAGCTCCACGTTGTCGGCGACCGACAGGTCGGAGACGAGGTTGAAGAACTGGAAGACGATCCCGATCCGCTTGCGGCGCTCCACCGCCCAGCGGGCCTCGCCGTAGCCGTCGGTGCGCTCGCCGTCCAGCCAGACGCTCCCCGCGTCGGGCCGCTGCAGCCCGCCGAGCAGATGCAGCAGGGTCGACTTGCCCGCTCCGGACGGGCCGGTGATCGCCACGAACTCGCCGCGCGCCACCCGCAGGTCGACCCCGCGCACGGCGTGCGCCGGGGCGCCCTCGCCGTGGTGCGTCTTGACCAGGCCTTCGGCGCGCAGCACGGGAGTGGTGCTCTCGCTCACTCCAGCTCCTCCAGCTCCTCCTGGCACCGCTCCAGCCAGTCCAGGTCGGCCTGCAGATGCAGCATCGCGCCCTCGATCAGCAGATGGGAGATGCGGTTGTCGCGGTCCTCGGCGGCGGCCAGTTTCGACAACTGCCGCATGGTGTTCAGGTACTGACGCCGCTGTCGGTTGATCAGCGCGATCTGGTCGGCGAGTCCGGTCCGCGGGGCGAGGGCCAGTTTCATGAAGAACTCGTCCCGCACCCGCGGCTCGTCGGCCGTCTCCTCGTACCAGGCGCGCAGCGCCTCCCGCCCGGCGTCGGTGAGGTGGTAGACCTTCTTGTTGGGCCGGCTCGACTGCTCGACGTCCTCGCCCTCGATCAGCCCCGACTTCTCGAGGCGGCCGAGGGTGACGTAGATCTGGCCGACGTTCGGCTGAGGGTACGCGGAGCCCAGCAGTTGCTCAAGGTCCTGTTTGAGCTCGTAGCCGTGGGCCGGGCCGCGGGCGAGCAGCGCGAGGAGGTGCAGCCGCACTCGTGCTCTCCTCCTCGCCTCTGCGCAATGTGCCGCAGACCCTAGTATCGCGCATACCTAACCGGTATACATGGCCTCTGACCCCCGGACGATGGTGCCCGGGTGCCGGTGCGCTGGAGGGAACCTATGCGGTGGATCCATGCCGCGGGTAGGGGCCTTCTCGCCCTCGTCGTCGTCCTGACCGGTTACGTCGCCTCCGGGGCGCGGGCCGACGAGGGCGGCGGGGGCGGCCGCGGGCCGCTCACCCTGGCCACCGCCGGCGACCTCACCGGCTATCTCGGCTCCGTGCTCGACGGCTGGAACCGTACGCATCCCGGCGAGAAGGTCACCCTGGTCGAGCTGCCCGACTCCGCCGACGAGACCCGCGCGCAGATGATCACCGATCTGCGCGGCGGGGAGCGCGGCCGCTTCGACGTGCTCAACATCGACGTCAGCTGGACCTCGGAGTTCGCCGCGGCCGGCTGGATCCGCCCGCTGCCGCGCGAGCGTTTCCCGCTCGACAGCTTCCTCCCGCGGGTCGTCGACACGGCGACCTACGACGGACGCCTGTACGCCGTCCCGTACGTCACCAACGCCGGGCTGCTGCTGTACCGCAAGGACGTCCTCGCCGAGGCGGGGGTGGCGCCGCCGCGCACCTGGGCCGAGCTGGAACGGGCCGCCGAGACCCTCGCCCCCGAGCACGGTCTCGACGGCTACGCGGGCCAGTTCCTGCCCTACGAGGGCCTCACCGTCAACGCGGCCGAGGCCGTCTACTCGGCGGGCGGCACCATCCTCGGCGACGAGGGCGAACGCGTCACCGTGAACTCGCGGGCCGCCGCGGAGGGCATCGGCTTCCTCGCCCGCGGGGTGCGCGAGGGCTGGATACCGCGACAGGCGCTGACGTACAAGGAGGAGGAGTCCAAGCAGGCGTTCCAGAACGGCAGGCTGCTCTTCCTGCGCAACTGGCCCTACGCCTACGTCGCCGCCTCCGCCCCCGGCTCGAAGGTGGCCGGCAAGGTGGGCGCCGTGCCGCTGCCGGGGCCGGACGGCCCGGGGACGAGCGTCCTCGGCGGCTCCAACCTGGCCGTCGGCAGTCACGCCCGGCACCCGGACTCCGCCGCGCGCCTGATCGCGTACCTCACCAGCGAGCGCGTGCAGCGCCAGGTGCTCACGCGCGGCGCCCTGCCACCGGTGAGGGCCGCGCTGTACGACGACCCCGGACTGGTCCGGCGCTTCCCCTATCTGCCGACCCTGCGCGAGAGCGTGCTCGCCGCCGCTCCGCGCCCCAAGAGCCCGCACTACGACCAGGTGAGCCTGGTGGTGCAGGCGGTGGTGCACGACGCGATGAGCGGGCGGCAGACGCCCGGTGCCGCGGTGCGCCGGCTGGCGGGCGAGCTCGCCGCCGTCTCCTCGCGCTAGCCCGGAGCCCGACTCCTCTAGTTACTTGTTAGGTAACGCGGACGTCACAAGAGTGCCCGTTGTGTACGAGTAAGTTCCGATATGGCTCACCCAACTCCTCAGTAGCTTGCGCACGTTCATTGACACCCTCGCGAGAGCGCTACCTAACATGCATGCATAACAACCAGCGCTCCTCACAGACGGGTCAACGGGGTGAACAGGCACCACTGGTGGCGTGACGCGGTGATCTACCAGGTGTACGTCCGCAGCTTTCTGGACAGCACCGGCGACGGCATCGGCGATCTCGCCGGGGTCAGGGCGGGGCTGCCCTACCTCAAGAAGCTCGGCGTGGACGGCATCTGGCTGAGCCCCTTCTACCCATCGCCGCAGCACGACCACGGCTACGACGTCGCCGACTACCGCGACGTCGACCCGGTCTTCGGCGACCTCGCCGAGTTCGACCGGCTGGTGACCGCCGCCCGCCGGCTCGGCATCAGGGTGCTGCTCGACATCGTCCCCAACCACTGCTCCAGCGAGCACCCCTGGTTCCGCGACGCCCTCGCCGCCGCCCCCGGCAGCCCCGAGCGCGCCCGCTTCCACTTCGCCCCCGGCCGGGGACCCGACGGCGCCGAGCCGCCGAACAACTGGCACGCCATGTTCGGCGGCCCCGCCTGGACCCGGGTCACCGAGCCGGACGGCCGCCCCGGCCAGTGGTACCTGCACATGTTCACGCCCGAACAGCCGGACTGGAACTGGCGCGAGCCCGAGGTCGCCGCCGAGTTCGACCGCACCCTCCGGTTCTGGCTGGACCGGGGCGTCGACGGCTTCCGCATCGACGTCGCCGCCGGACTCTTCAAGCACCCCGAACTGCCCGACTCGCCCGACCCGGAGGCCGACGCCCGCACCCGCGACTCGGTCAACCCGCTCGCCTGGAACCAGCCCGAGGTGCACGACGTGTGGCGGCACTGGCGGTCGGTGTGCGAGGAGTACACCGCCCGCGACGGCCGCGAACGCCTCCTGGTCGGCGAGGTCTCCGTGCCCACCGCCCGCGAACACGCCCGCTACGTCCGCCCGGACGAACTCCACCAGGCCTTCTTCTTCGACCTGCTCGGAGCGCCCTGGGACGCCGACGCCTTCCGCAAGGTCATCTCCGAGGCCATGCTGGACATCGCGGGCACCGGCTCCACCGTCACCTGGGTCCTCAACAACCACGACCAGGTCCGCACGGTCACCCGCTACGGCGAACCCGCCGGCGGCAGCGGACTGGGCGCCGCCCGCGCCCGCGCCGCCGCGCTGCTGATGCTGGCGCTGCCCGGCGCCGCCTACATCTACCAGGGTGAGGAGCTGGGCCTGCCCGAGGTCGTCGACCTGCCCGACGACGTGCTCACCGACCCGATCTTCCGCCGCACCGGCAGCCGTGCCCGGATACGCGACGGCTGCCGGGTGCCGCTGCCCTGGTCGGGACAGGCCTCCCCGTTCGGCTTCACCTCCGGCGCCGAAGGCGCCAAACCCTGGCTGCCGCAGCCGGAGTACTTCGCCGAGTACGCCACCCACCGGGCCCTCGCCGACACCCGCTCCTCCTGGCACCTGTACCGCGACGGCCTGCAGCTGCGCTCCGCGATGCCCCAGCTGGGCGAGGGCGCGCTGCGCTGGCTGGACACCCAGCCCGGCGTCCTCGCCTTCTCCCGCGGCGAAGGCCTGGTCTGCGCCGTCAACTTCGGCACCGCCCCCGTACCCGCCCCGGTCGCCGGCACCCCGCTGCTCGCCAGCGGACCCTGCCCGCCCGGGGTGCTCCCCGGCTCCACCGCCGCCTGGTGGATCGACGGCTCCTGAACACCCGACCGACACTCCCGAAGGACATCGACGATGATGCGACGACGTACCACCCTGCTCACCGGATGCACCGCCCTCGTCCTCGCGCTCGGCGCGACCGCCTGCGGCAGCGGCGACCCCGTCTCGGCCGGCGGCGGCGACAAGTCGCTCGACGGCCAGACCGTCACCGTGGCCGGCGTGTGGTCCGGCAGCGAGCAGAAGAACTTCCAGAAGGTGCTCGACGCCTTCACGGAGAAGACCGGCGCCAAGACCCAGTTCGTCTCCACCGGTGACAACGTCTCCACCGTCGTCGGCAGCAAGATCGAGGGCGGCAACGCCCCCGACGTGGTGATGGTCCCGCAGGTCGGCGTGCTCCAGCAGTTCGCGGACAAGGGCTGGCTCAAGCCGCTCGACAAGAAGGTGCGGTCCACCATGGGCGAGAACTTCGCCGACGTGTGGCAGAACTACGGCAGCGTCGACGGCACCCTGTACGGCCTCTACTTCAAGGCCGCCCACAAGTCGACCGTCTGGTACAGCCCCGAGGCCCTCGAACAGGCCGGCGTCACCCCGCCGAAGACCTACGACGCCATGCTGGAGAACGGGCGGACCATCTCCGACTCCGGACTCGCCGCCTTCTCCGTCGCCGGACAGGACGGCTGGACCCTGACCGACTGGTTCGAGAACGTCTACCTCTCCCAGGCCGGACCCGAGAAGTACGACGCCCTCGCCGCGCACGAGATCAAGTGGACCGACCCGACGGTCGTCGAGGCGCTCACCACGCTCGGCAAGCTCTTCAAGGACAAGCAGCTCATCGAGGGCGGCCAGAAGGGCGCCCTCAACACCGACTTCCCCGGCTCGGTGGAGAAGGTCTTCGGGCCCAAGGCCGAGGCCGCCATGGTCTACGAGGGCGACTTCGTCGCCGGTGTCGCCAAGGACCAGTTCGGCAAGAACATCGGCACCGACGCCGACTTCTTCCCCTTCCCGCCGGTCGGCGACGGCAAGGCGCCCGTGGTCAGCGGCGGCGACGCGGCCGTCGTCCTCAAGGACGGCAAGAACAGCAAGGCCGGCATGGCGCTCCTGGAGTACCTGGCCTCCCCGGAGGCCGCCTCCGTGTGGGCCGAGGCGGGCGGCTTCCTCTCCCCGAACAAGGGGCTCGACCTCTCCTCCTACGGCGACGACGTCACCCGCGCCACCGCCAAGTCCCTGGTCGAGGCCGGCGACTCGGTCCGCTTCGACATGTCCGACCAGGCCCCCGCGGCCTTCGGCGGCACCAAGGGCGCCGGTGAGTGGAAGATCCTCCAGGACTTCCTGCGCGACCCGTCCGACCCGGCGAAGACCGCCGCCGCGCTCGAGGGTGCCGCCGCCAAGGCCTACGGGAACTGACGGCCGTGACCGCCACACTCGTGAAAGAGGCGAGTCCGCCGACACCCCGGCACCCCGGCAGCGCGCGCGGCCGGCGGCTGCGCCGCCGGGGGCGGGTCATCGCCCTGCTGTTCGTCCTGCCCGCGCTGCTCCTGCTGGGCGCGCTGGTCGTCTACCCGGTGCTGTTCTCCGTCGGCCGCAGCTTCTTCGACGCCTCCGGCACCACGTTCGTGGGCGGCGAGAACTACACCGAGATGTTCCGCGACCCGGCCACCCTCAAGGCCATCCGGAACACCGCGATCTGGGTCGTCGTGGCCCCCACGCTGCTGACCGGGCTCGGACTGATCCTGGCCGTCCTGGTGGAGAAGATCCGCTGGGCCACCGCCTTCAAGCTGCTGCTGTTCATGCCGATGGCGGTCTCCTTCCTCGCGGCCGGCATCATCTTCCGGCTCGCCTACGACGAGGACCCGGACAAGGGCGTCCTCAACGCCGCCGTCGTCTCCGTGCACGACGCCTTCCAGGGCAGCTCCTCCTACCCGACCGCCCGCGCGCGGGACGGCGAGGGGCTGACCAAGGGCGCGGACGGGTCGTACGCCACCGGTGCGGACGTCTCGCCCGGAGGCCCGGCGGCGGCGCTGGGCCTGGTCGGGGTCGCCCCCAAGGACCTGCCGGGCGACGCCGAACCCGCGGCTGCCGCGGCGGCCGGGAAGGCCGGCCCCGACGAGGTGCGCGGCGTGGTGTACCTCGACTTCACCCCCGGCGGGGGAGGGGAACCCGGGGCGGTCGACCGGAGCGAGAAGGGACTGCCCGGCGTGACGGTCGAGGCCGTGCGCGACGGCGACCCCGTGGCGCGCACCACCACCGCCGCCGACGGCTCGTTCCGCTTCGCCGGACTGGACAGCGGCTCGTACGCCCTGAAACTGCCCTCCGCCAACTTCGCGGCACCCTATGACGGCATCTCCTGGCTCGGCCCGGCTCTCGTCACGCCGGCGATCATCGGAGCGTACCTATGGATCTGGACCGGTTTCGCGATGGTGCTCATCGGCGCGGGTCTCGCGGCGCTGCCCCGGGACGCGCTGGAGGCGGCACGTATGGACGGTGCCAACGAGTGGCAGATCTTCCGTCGCATCACCGTTCCGCTGCTCGCGCCGGTGCTCACCGTCGTCTTCGTGACGCTGGTCATCAACGTCATGAAGGTCTTCGACCTCGTCTACATCATCGCGCCGGGCCCGGTGCAGGAGGACGCGACGGTGCTGGCCACCCAGATGTGGCTGGTGTCGTTCGGCGGCGGCAACAACCAGGGGCTGGGCAGCGCCCTCGGCGTACTGCTGCTGCTCCTGGTCGTGCCGGCCATGGTCTTCAACGTCCGCCGTTTCCGAAGGAGTCAGCGATGAACGCGCTGCGCCGTGGGCTGAGCAGCACGGTGGTGCAGGCCTTCCTGGTGGTGATCGCGCTGGTGTGGATGACTCCGCTGGCCGGTCTGTTCCTGTCCTCGCTGCGCTCCGCCGAGGAGACCGCCGAGGGGGGCTGGTGGACCGTCTTCACCAGCCCCGGGCAGCTGTCCTTCGAGAACTACTCCGCGCTGCTGGGCAACTCGGGCATCACCCAGGCGTTCTGGAACACCGTGCTGATCTCGGTGCCGACCACCGTGCTGGTCGTGGTGGTGGCCGCGCTGGCCGGATACGCCTTCGCGTGGCTGGACTTCCCCGGGCGGGACGCGGTGTTCCTGCTCGTGGTCGCGCTGCTGGTGGTGCCCGTGCAGATCGGGCTGCTGCCCGTCGCCAAACTCTTCGGCCAGCTGGGGCTGTTCGGGACCATCCCCGGAGTCGTCCTGTTCCACGTGGCGTACGGACTGCCGTTCGCGGTGTTCCTGCTGCGGAACTACTTCGCCGAGATGCCGAAGGAGATGCTGGAGGCGGCGCGGATGGACGGCGGGAGCGAGTGGCGGATCTTCACCCGGCTGGTGCTGCCGGTGGGGCGGCCGGCCATCGCGAGCCTGGCGATCTTCCAGTTCCTGTGGGTGTGGAACGACATGCTGGTGGCGCTGCTGTTCGCGGACAGTTCGGCGCAGCCGCTCACGGTGCAGCTGCAGTCGCAGATCCGGCAGTTCGGCAGCAACGTCGATGTGCTGGCGCCGGGGGCGTTCCTGTCGCTGGTGGTGCCGGTGGTCGTGTTCTTCGCGTTCCAGCGGCACTTCGTGCAGGGGGTCATGGCGGGGTCCGTGAAGTAGGGGGGC
>Ga0247820_10002360_pt1 | contig 10627 bp, 7 predicted proteins | sample 13C_Glucose_Day1_2_FD_192480 | JGI IMG/M metagenome (GOLD analysis project Ga0247820, IMG submission 192480) | Soil microbial communities from agricultural site in Penn Yan, New York, United States - 13C_Glucose_Day14 | ecosystem: Environmental > Terrestrial > Soil > Agricultural land | place...
TCATGGTCATGGGCAACAACTCCGCGTGGGGCCTGGAGAAGGGCCCCATGCAGATGCTCTACGGCTACGACGTGGTCGCCGACCTCGCCCAGCGCACGCCGTACGACGACGTGGTCAAGGCACTCGGCGGAGCTGGCGAGACGGTGACCGATCCCAAGGAGATCGGCCCGGCCCTCGACCGGGCGTACGCCGCCGGCGTGCCCTACCTCGTCAATGTCATCACCGACGTCGAGGCGGCCTACCCGCGCAACACCTTCGGCATCTGAGGTCCCCGGTGGTGGAGGTCCGACGCATCCGACCCGACGAGCACGCCGCCGCCGGGGCCGTGTGCGTGGCGGCGTACGACCCGCTGCTCACCGGCGCCGAGGACGACTACCGCGACCGGCTGCGCGACGTGGCGACCCGCGACACCCAGGCCGAGGTGTGGGTGGCCGTGCTGGAGGACCGGGTCGTCGGGGTGGTCACGTACTGCCCGCCCGGCTCGCCGTGGCGCGAGATCGGGCGCGACGACGAGGGCGAGTTCCGGATGCTCGCCGTCGACCCGGCGGCGCAGGGCGCCGGAGCCGGCACCGCCCTCGCCCGGCTCTGCGAGGAGCGGGCCCGTGCGCACGGCGCGACCGGCATGGCTCTGTCGTCGCTCGCGACGATGGCGGCCGCCCACACGGTCTACGGGCGGCTGGGCTACGCGCGCGACCCCGAGCGCGACTGGTCACCGGTGCCCGGCGTCGACCTGCTCGCCTTCGCCAAGCGGTTGTAGGTCAGCAGGCGCGGACCGAGGTGGGCGCGTCGACGTCGTCGAAGCAGACGGTCCCCCACGGAAGTGCTGCGATCTCGGTGCGGGAGACCATCATCCACTGCCACAGGGTCCAGCGGTCGTCCCCCGCGTCGATCGCGGAGAGAACGGCGCCGTAGGCGGTCAGCCAGGTCCGCTGGTCGTCGCTGCTCGCCAACCCGATCTCTCCCACAGGGTCCATCAGGACCAGGCGGTCGTCGTCCTGGGTCAGCACCTGGATGACCGTCGGGTCGGACGCCGAGGTGACCACGACCGAGGCACCGTCGACGAAGACCGAGGTGGGCTGGGTCGTCCCGACCTGCGGCTCCGGGACCCCGAGTGCCTGCTCGACGACACGGCCGAAGCCGTCGACGACGAGGCTCGGATCGGCTCCGGGCTCGATCCGGGCGCTGAAGCCCGTCCGGTCGTCGCCGAAGGTGACCTGCTCGCCGACCCCGACGTAGGACGCCCGCTCCACCGGGAGCGACGTCGGGGTGTCGGCCGGGTCGGGCCCGCACGCCCTCGTGCTGTCGCGGGACTTCACCAGGCACCCCGGATCGCCGTGCCGCAGCACGCCGTCGTCGCCCAGCTCCCACGTCCAGGCATCCACCACGGACGCGCGGGGCGCGAACAACGTCATGTTGCCACTGGCGTACGTGCCCACCGATCGGCTGGAGTGGAGGCTGCCGTCCTCGATCCAGTAGTCGTGGACGTGCACCATCTCGAAGAACTCTGTCTCGGTGCCGGGCACCGTGACCTCGCCGCGGACGAGCAGCTCCGGATCCTCCACGCCCGCCTGGACCAGCAGCCCGTCGCGCAGGTCGAACACCAGCGGGTAGCTCCCCTGCTCCGGACCGGTGTAGGCCTCGTCGCGGAGCAGCACGAGCTCCTGGTCGCCGTCGCCGTCGGCGTCGACCGGGGGCAGTGCGCTCGTGGCGATGGTGGTGCCGAGCTCGGCGATGCCGTACGCCTCCTCACCGGTGCTGCTCAGCGTGGTCTGGAGGCGCGTCCGTCCGTCGAACTCCTTGGACGGCTCGCCGAGGAAGTCGACCTTCTCCCTGGTCCCGTCGCCGTCCAGGTCGAGTCGCGCCGGAGTCGTGTACTCGTCGGTCTTCCAGTCCCTGCCGATGTCCGTCGGCAGCTCGAGCTCGACCCGCTCGTCCGGCCTCGGCGCGACGTCGTCGGAGCGCGGGTCGCGCGACAGTCCCTGGAAGACGACTCCGAGGACCAGCAGGACCGCGGCCGCGGTCGCCAGCAGCACCCACGGCGACTGCCAGCGCGGGCGTCCTGCGGTGGTCGGGGCCAGCGGCGCGAGGTGCTCGGGCTGCACCAGTTCCGCGCGGGCGGTCAGGGCGGCTCGGAGCCGCCGCTCGACCTCGGGTTGCATGTCGGTGCTCATCGCTCCCCCTTCCCCGAGCTCGTGGTGGCCTTCATGGCCTTCTCCAGCGCGACGAGCGCGCGGCTCGCCGTCGACTTCACGGTGCCCTGGCTGATCTGCAGCGTCTGGGCGATGTCCGCCTCGCTGAGGTTCGACCAGTAGCGCAGCACCAGCACTTCCCGCTGCCGGGGAGCGAGCTGCTGCAGGGCCTCGATGACCTCCCGGTGCTCCTCCGCCAGCACCGCGGTGTCCTCGGGCGAGGGTGGCGACAGGTCGTGCGGCGGTGAGTACGCCCGCGCCGTCCGACGCCTCCGCAGCGCTGAGCGGGCGGTGTTGACCACCGACACCCGGAGGTAGGCCAGGGCCTTGGACGGGTCCTTCACCGCGTCCGGGCGGCGGGCGAGCGCGGCGAAGGCGTCCTGGACGACGTCCTCGGCCGAGGCGAGGTCGTCGACCAGCAGCACCGCCAGACGTACGAGCGGCAGCCGGTGGGCAGCGTAGAGCTCGGTGATGTCCACTGGAGGCTCTGTCCCGATGCCCAACCCTGCAGCCCTCACGCTCATGTCTGGTAGACGTGTGTCAGTCCCTCAGGTTGCCCCATCGACTCCCTGATTCCCCGGAAGGCCTGCCCATGCCGCAGCTCGAGCCCGCCACGATGACGTACGTCGTCACCGACGACGACACCGCCGCAGCCGTCGGCAGCGGCTCGCTGCCCGTCCTCGGCACACCGCGCCTCCTCGCGTGGCTGGAGGCCGCGACCTGTGCGTGCGTGGCGCCGGCCCTCGCGGACGGTGCGACCAGCGTCGGCACGCGGGTGCAGGTCGAGCACCTCGCGGCGAGCCCGGTCGGCGCCGAGGTCGAGGTCACCGCGTCCAGCGCCTACGAGGACGGCCGCCTCCACCGCTTCACCGTCAGTGCGCGCGACACCGCCAGCGGCAAGGTGTTGGCGGCCGGCGAGATCACCCGCGTCGTGGTCGACGCCGAGCGGTTCCTCTCGCGGCTCGGCTGAGCCTCGGACCGCTCAGGCAGCCGGAAGGTGACCAGCGCACGCCGCCGCCTGTTCCCGTCGACTCAGCATCTGGATCCCAGTCCGCGCTTCGTGAAGTCCTACGTCGTCTCCCTCGCGACTCAACGCTGCATGACGGCGTCGGACCAACATCGGGAGAGTGCATCTTCACGCTCAAAGCGTGCAGCTGGCTCCCGCCCGGCCAGCTTCCAGATGGAGAGTTCCAGCGCCAGACAGGCGGCCTTCTCGCGGCCTCCCTGCGCCTGTTGACCGGCGCCAACCAACGCGCAGCGTCATGGCCACAGATCGAGGTCCACGCCGAACCGACGCTGACCCGCCGTCGATTCACGGCGAGTCAGCGTCAGCCTGCGTGCTCTCGGCGGTCAGCCGACGGGGTCGAGCTCGGGCTCGCGGTCCGGGAGGTCCGGCGCCACGGGCGTGTGACCCTCGGGGTCGAGTCGCGGGAGGACCCGGTCAACCCTTCTCGGCAGCCACCAGTTCCAGTGGCCAAGGAGACTCATCGTGGCGGGCACCAGCACCATTCGGACAACGGTGGCGTCCAGCAGGATCGCCACGCCCATGCCGAAGCCGAGCATCCGGATCAGCGCGTCCATCTCGGTCACGAAGCCGAAGAACACCATCACCATGATCGCCGCGGCGGCGGTGATCACGCGGCTGGTGGAGGCCAGGCCGCGGGCCACGCTGCCGTGAGGGTCACGCGTCTGGTCGTAGTCCTCCTTGACTCGGGAGAGCAGGAACACCTCATAGTCCATGGAGAGTCCGAACAGGATGGTGAACATCAAGATCGGCAGCCATGAAGAGACCGGCCGGGAGTGGTCGAGCCCAAGCAGCTGGAGGCCCCAGCCCCACTGGAACACCGCGGTCAGCACGCCGTACGCGGCACCGACGCTGAGCAGGTTCATCACAGCGGCCTTCAACGGCACCGCGATCGAGCGGAACATCATCGTCAGCAGCACCACCGAGATCAGCACCACGAAGCCGATGACGAGCCAGAGCCGCGTGGCGAGCAGGTCGGCGATGTCGGTGAACAGGGCCAGGTTCCCGGTGACCTCGACGCCTTCCGGCACCTCGGCCCTGAGGTCCCGGACGAGGTCGGCGCTGCGCGGGTCGTTGTCCGCGTACGCCGAGTCCGCGGTGAGCACGGCGATCTCGCCGTCGGGCGAGACCATGGGCGGCGTCGTGGTGGCGACGTCGTCGCGGGCATCGAGGGTCCGGGTCACGGTTGCTACCCCCTGCTGCCCGGCCTGGTGGAGGTCGACGACCACCAGCAGGGGGGTGTTCGCGCCGGCGCCGATCTCGGACGAGATGAGGTCGAACGCGCGGCGGGTGGTGGTGTCACCGATGCCGTCGCCACCGGACTGCGGCCAGGTGCGCATGTCGAGCACCGGCGCCGCGAGCACGAGCATCACGGACGCAGCGGCAAGCAGGTACGGCAGTGGCCGGGCGGCGATCCTGCGGGCCCAGCGTTCGGCGCGGACGCCCTGCGGCTTCTGCGCCCGACCCCGGCGTACGGCCCGGGGCTGGAGCCACTTGCGCAACAGCGACCCGACGGCGGGCACCAGCAGGAGTGCGGTGAACATCACGGCGACCACAGCGATGGCGGTGGTGAATCCGAACGCCTCCAGGGTGGGGATGCCCGAGAGCTTGAGGCCCATGAGCGAGACGAGCACGGTGGTGCCGGCCAGCACGACCGAGCGACCCGCGGTGGTGGCGGCGTGCGCGGCGGCGTCGACGAAGTCCTCGCCGGCGCGGACGTGCTCGAGGATCCGGGTAAGCAGCAGCAGTGCGTAGTCGATGCCCACTCCGAGCCCCACCATCGCCGCCACGGTGGGGGCGGTGGGGCTGACGTCCATGAGACCGCACAGCACGGTGACGCCGGTCAGTCCCATCGCGAGCCCGGCCACGGCGACCGCGACGGGCAGACCACCGGCGACGACCGAGCGGAACATCAGCAGCAGGATCACCAGCGCGGCGATGATGCCGATCATCTCGCCACGCCCTTCCATCGGGGCGGCGGCGGTACCGGGGAGCTCGCCACCGAGCTCCACCTGCAGGTCGTCGCGGTAGGGCGCCACGGTCTCCTCGAGCGGCTCGAGCTTGCCCATCAGGTCGCGGTGCGTGACCGGGACGTCGTACGCGAGGGTGACCAGCGCGGTGTCGCCGTCCTCGGACATCCGCGGCGGGGACACGCTCAACACGTGGTCCAGGCCGGCCAGGTCGTCGCCCAGCTCCCTCAGCGTGCCCCGGTCGAGGGCCGAGCCGTCGGTGTCGTGGACGACGACCTGGGCACTGGCGTTGCCAGCTGCGGGCAGGTGCTCGCGCAGCTGCTCGATGCCCTGCTGGGCGCGGGCGCCGGGGACGTCCCAATTCTCCTGGGCGGGCGCGCCGAGGGTCGCGGCCAACCCGATCACCGCAGTCAGCACGGTCGCCCACAGGACGAGTGCGCGCCACGGGTAGCCGGCGGAGAATCGGCCGAGACGCTCGAGGATGACGTTCATGGGATCTGCTCCTTTGCAGAGTTGGTCTGCGCAGAAGCGTCACGCCACCCGCTTTCGCGGCAGTTGGAGGCGACTTGCTGCCGGTACGGAGCCCGGTCGCGGGAAAGGGTTAAGTCGACTCCAACCGCGCCTGAAGCAACGGCGGCGAGCGTGGACCTCATCCCACCAGACGGCATGACGAGAGGACCCGCGATGACGTCGACGCAGCAACCCACCGGCCATGTGACCTGGCCGACCCAGGTTCGGCTTCCCGGTCAGACCGCGGCCCACCCGGGCCCGGTCGACATGACGATGATGTACGTGATGCACCACGCCTTCCGGCGCGACCTCGCGGTGCTCTCGGCTGCCGCAGCCGTGACGCCGGCCACCGACCGCCGAGCTTGGGTCGCGCTGGCCGAGCGGTGGGCTCTGTTCGCCGAGGCGCTGCACCTGCACCACACCGGTGAGGACCGGGGGCTCTGGCCCCGGTTGCTGGCGGTTGCCACTCCAGAGGAAGCCGAGGTGCTGGAGGCGATGGAGGCCGAGCACGAGCGCATCGACCCGATGCTGACGGCGTGCTCCGCGGGGTTCGCACGGCTGCGTGAGCACGCGGACGTCGACGCGCGCGCGGCGCTCTCCGTTCGTCTGGCGGCGGCGCGCGCCCAGCTGGCCGACCACCTGCGCCACGAGGAGACCGAGGCGATCGCGATCATCCAGCGACGCCTCTCCGACGCCGACTGGCACCAGATCGAGGAAGAGAGCTTCAAGCACGACATCCCCCCGCGGACCTTGCTCAAGCTGGTGCCGTGGGTCGCCGAGGGCGTACCCGCTGACGTGCGTGAGGTCGTCTTCTCCGCACCGGGCGGCCGGCTGAACCGGGCGCTCTGGTACCTGACCCGCGGTGGCTTCCGTCGCCGGCAACGCCGAGCCTTGGCGCACGTCGTCGGCGGTGTCGAGGTGCGCTGAGGCCAACCCTGCCGATCATGTGGTTCCTAGAACCCGTACCGCTCCCGCTGGCCCTGCAGCCACTCCGCACACAGCGGGATCCCCCACTCGGCGCACAGGGCCTCGGCCTGGTCGGCGTGGCGCGTGGCGAGGTCGGCCTCGCCCACCGTCCAGGCGGCGAGGGCGAGAAAGGCCTGAGCTGGTCCCATGGCCAGTCCTGAGCCGCCGGTGACGGCGTGGTCGGGGTACGACACCAGCCGCTCGTACGCGCGGGAGGCAAGGTCGCGGTCACCTGTCCCGGCCGCGGCCTCGCAGGCGGGACCCCACACGAGCATCGAGAACCAGTTGTCGGCCGACAGGTCCAGAGGGCCGCGCGCGTCGAGCACGTCACGAGCGTCCTCGGTGCGGCTGATCCGGCACCAGATCGCTGCGTGCAGGGCCGTCACCGGCAGCGGGCCCTCCGCGGTGCCCTTGAGGAGCTCGGCCAGCTCATCGGCCCGGTCGCTCCAGAGCAGCAGGGCGCCGATGGCACCGGTGATCCCGTCCTCGGCCTGGGGAAGCCGCATCGTCGAGGTCACCTCGACGACCCGCGCCAGGGCCGCGTCGGCCTCCTCGAGCCGGCCAGCCATGGCCAGCCAGGGGATGTCCATCGTCTCGAGCACCAGCAGCGCGTACGGCAGGTGCAGCCGCCGGGCCTCGGGGAAGGCCAGCGCCAGGGCCTCCCGCTGACGGGTCCGCTGCCCGAGCTCGCCGAGCGCGATCGCGAGCAGCGTCAGGCAGGCGACGTAGGACCGCTCGTGGCCGAGGTCGCGGGAGAGCCGGACGCCCTCCTCGGCGATCGCCGCACGCCTGGCGGCGGTGGCTGGACGCCAAGCCCCGACCACCCATACCTCGCAGGCATGCACCAGGAGCTCGGGGTCGCTGAGGCGGCGGGCCATCTCCAGGCCGGCGTCGGCCAGCGCCTCGCGCTCCTCGTGCCCCACGCGGTAGTAGAGCTCGGTCGACATCGCGAGAAGCACCCGGCAGCGAAGCTCGGAGTCCTCCTCGGGAAGCCCGGCGAGCGCCCGCCGCAGGGCGTCGACCACGACGTCGTGCTGGTCACCGTGCCGTGGCGACTGCCACAGCGCGCCCCTGGTCAGGCCACACCCGGCTTGCGCGAGCAGACGCACGTCACCGATCTCGTCGGCCATCCGGATCGCGCCCTCAACGACCTCGATCAGGCTGAGCCAGTTGCCCGTCCAGCGGTGTACCTCAGCAAGCTCCATCAACAAGCCATAGCGATCGCGTGCGGTGGCGTCGGGGTCCAGCACGACGGCGTCGAGGGCCGCGGTGAGCAGCTCCACCGCGGCGTCGGAGGCGTGTCGGCGGCGGGCTACGCCGCCCGCGGCGGCGGCCGCCCGCCAGGCGCGGCCGGCGTACGCGGGGCCCGCGGCCTGCCAGTGCCCTGCCACTTGGCTCTCGCGGCCCGGTCGCGTCTCGAGCACCTCCGCCGACCGGGCGTGCGCTCGTGCCAGTCTGACCGGACTGGTCGTGGCGGTCACCGTGTCGCGGACCAGTGCGTGGGCGAAGGAGAAGGCGTCGCCGCCGACCTCGCGCACCAGCCCGGCATCGACGGCGGGGTCGAGGCGATCCAGCACGTCGTCCTCATGAAGATCCGCCACGGACGCCAGCTCGGCCAGTGCGAACCGCCGTCCGAGCACCGCAGCCCACCGCAGCAGGGCGCGCGTGTCGTCGGGGAGCCGCGCCAGTCGGCGCGAGAGGACGTCGGTGACCGCGGTGGGCGGGTCTGCACCGTCCACCAGGGCGCTGAGATCGCCGCCGTCGCGGGCGAGGCGGGCGTACTCCACGACGAAGAAGGGATTCCCGTCGGTGCGCTCGGCCAACCGCTGGGACTGCTCGCCGTTCGGGACGACCTTCGCCACCGAGCCGACCACGGCCGCGATGTCGCGTGGGCCGAGTCCGGTCAGCTCGAGGCGCTCGGCGTGCCGACGGGCCAGCGACTCCGCCACGTCGGCCAGTGCGCCTGTCGGCTCGGGGCGCGAGCGCCAGGTCGCGAGCACGAGCACCTGTCCGGAGGTCACGGTGTCGACCAGCATCCGCAGGACGCGCAGGCTCGCGACGTCGGCCCAATGCAGATCCTCCAGCACCAACAGCACGGGCTCGCCTGCGGCGGCGTCCGCGACCCGGCGGGCCAGGCCCTCGCGCACGCGGAACTCCGCGCCCTCGTCCTCCTCGCCACCCTCCTCGAGCTGCTCGCCCAGTTGCTCGAGCACCTGCTGCCACGGCCAGAGGGCCGGCGCTCCGCCGTCCTGCGAGCAGCGGCCGACGAGCACCCGCCCTCCGCGGGCCGCGGCATGGCTGGCGAGCTCTGCGGACAGTCGCGACTTGCCGATGCCCGGTTCACCGGTCAGGGCCGCGAACGTCGGCATGCCCGTCTCTGCCCGAGCCCACGCGTCGATCAGGAGCGCCAGCTGACGGTCGCGCCCCACGAGCGGCCATGACGGCATGGTCGCGCCAGGGACCACGGCTGGCCGCTCGCCCGCCGCGGCTGTCGAGACCGTCGTCACCTTGATCGCGTCGGCGCCCGGCGGCGGGGCCCACGCCAGGGCCGCGTCCTGGCGGAGCACCGCGGTCTGCAACGAGCGGAGCTCGACGCCGGGCTCCAGCCCGAGCTCCTCGTCGAGCAACGTGCGGACCGTCGCCAACGCCTCGAGCGCGTCGGCTTGCCGACCCGCCCGTGCCAACGCCAGCGCTCGTAGCCCCCACAGCCGCTCTCGCAGCGGGTAGCGGGCGGTGAGCGACTCCAGCTCGACAGCGACCATGGCGTGCTCACCCAGCGCCAGCGCGGCGACGGCTCGATTCTCCAGCGCAACCGTTCGGAGCTCCTCGAGCCGGGCACGCTCGGCCACCGCCGCAGGCGCCTCCTCGAGCTCGACGTAGGGGGTACCGCGCCACAGCCCCAGCGCCTCGTCGAGGATCGCCATCGCGGCGCGAAGGTCCAATGCGGCTACACCCACCGGGACCCACGCGGGCCCTTCGGCTCCCGCTGTCGCCGCAGACGCGGCCAGCAACCGGTGCGACTCGCTCACCGCACGGTCGAAGCGCGCAGCGTCGAGGTCAGCGTCAGACAACGTCAACGCGTAGCCTGGCTCGACGGTGACCAGCACCGTGGCCGGCGCCCGCGGGGCCCGCTCGGGCTCGATCACCCGACGCAGGCCGGACACGTACACCTGCAGCGTCCCGGCGACGCCATCGGGCGGTGAGTCACCCCACAGCAGGTCGACCAGAGCGTCGACCGAAACCGGCCGCCCCCCGGACAGTGCGAGCGCCGCGACGAGGGCACGTCTCTTGCGGCTGCCGAGGAGCAGCCGTTGCTCACCTCGCCACGCCTCGGTGGCGCCCAGGACGCTGACGCGCACGAGACGAGGATAGGGGAAGCGGCCGGCGCGGTGGTTCCCCAACGAGGTGAACGCAGGTGCACTCCCCGACCCGGAACAGCCGTGACGCCTGCGCCATGTCGCCGCTACCGTCCGGGTCGCGTCACAACGCCGCCGGTCGGCACGCCAGCGTGCGGATTGGACCTCACCGATCAGCGGGCTCTTGTCTCACTGCCCTTGCCGCGATCTCAGGCGACGCCGACGGTGAGAACCCGCCATCCGTCCATAGCGGGATTAGCGCTCACCCTTGACGACGGAGCGGGTGGCCCACAGCCCGGTCCCCCATAGTGCAACCGCGACCGCTACACCCCATCCGGCAGCGCAGAGTCCGAGGAGTTCGCCGAGGCTGCCCACGACGTCCGGGTACCTGGCGGAGACGACGCCGAACCACATCGCGCATCCCGCCGGCGGCAAGATCGCGAACCACCAGCCTGGTACCTGGTTGGCCAGTGCCAGCACGGCCACCGCGGCCGCGACAGGGATCGCCAGGGCGAAGCCGGCCTGCATCGGTAGGTGCATCAGGTACCAGGTGTCGTCGTCTCTCACGCCCCTGCGTGCTGCGCCCAAGACATCCCACGCGTGCAACAGCGC
>Ga0247820_10002361_pt1 | contig 10626 bp, 10 predicted proteins | sample 13C_Glucose_Day1_2_FD_192480 | JGI IMG/M metagenome (GOLD analysis project Ga0247820, IMG submission 192480) | Soil microbial communities from agricultural site in Penn Yan, New York, United States - 13C_Glucose_Day14 | ecosystem: Environmental > Terrestrial > Soil > Agricultural land | place...
GCGACATCAAAGCCGTCGGCATCACCAACCAGCGCGAGACGACGCTGGTGTGGAACCGCCGCACCGGCGCGCCGATCCACAACGCGATCGTCTGGCAGGACCGGCGCGCCGAACCCACGTGCGCCGCGCTGCGCGAGCAGGGCCGCGAGCCGCTCGTGCAGCGCAAGACCGGCCTCGTGATCGACGCCTACTTCTCCGGCACCAAGCTGAAGTGGATCCTCGACCACGTGGAGGGCGCGCGCGAGCAGGCCGCGCGCGGCGAACTCGCCTTCGGCACCGTCGACTCGTGGCTGGTGTGGCACCTCACCGGCGGACGCGTGCACGCCACCGACGTGAGCAACGCCTCGCGCACCATGCTGTTCGACGTGCAGCGCAACGCGTGGGACGACGAGCTGCTGCAGATGCTCGACGTGCCGGCGGCCCTGCTGCCCGAGGTGCACCCGTCGGCCCACCTGTACGGCGAGACCGACGCCGCGCTGCTCGGCGCGGCGCTGCCCATTGCCGGCGTCGCGGGCGACCAGCAGAGCGCGCTCTTCGGCCAGGCCTGCTTCCAGGCGGGCCTCGCGAAGAACACCTACGGCACGGGCTGCTTCATGCTGATGCACACGGGCGAGCGGTTTCGCATGTCCACCAACGGCCTCGTCACCACGAGCGCGGCCCAACCCAGTAGATCGTTGACCCCCCGAGGGGGCGCCCGTCCGGCTTGGGGCGGCCCGGCGCCGGACTGCACCCCCGAGTTCGCGTTCGAAGGCAGCGTCTTCATCGCGGGCGCCGTCGTGCAGTGGCTGCGCGACGGGCTGCACGCGATCAAGGGCAGCGGCGAGGTGCAGGGGCTGGCGGAGAGCGTGCCGGACGCGGGCGGCGTGGTGTTCGTGCCGGCGTTCACCGGCCTGGGCGCGCCGTACTGGAAGCCCGACGCGCGCGGCGCCATCGTCGGCCTCACCCGCGGCACCACCGCGGCCCACATCGCACGCGCCGCCCTCGAAAGCATCGCGTTCCAGAGCGCGGCGCTGCTGCAGGCGATGAGCCGCGATGCACAAGCCGCCGGCGCGCCGGCGGTGACGGAGCTGCGCGTGGACGGTGGCGCGTGCGTGAACGACCTGCTGATGCAGTTCCAGGCCGACCTGCTAGGCATCCCGGTCGTGCGGCCGCAGGTCGTGGAGACCACGGCGCTCGGCGCGGCCTACCTCGCCGGCCTGGCGACGGGCGTCTACGCCGGGCTGCCCGAGCTCGCACGGCAGTGGCGGGCGGAGCGCACGTTCCACCCGACGATGCCGCGCGACCGCGCAGACGAGCTGATGGCAAGCTGGGAGCATGCGGTGCGGCAGACCGTGGCGTCCTAGAGCGCGCCTACGGCCCCCGCACGAGCGCGGGCCGCTCCAGGTCCAGGCCCTGCAGCGGCACGACGGTGGTCCGCCCTTCCACCGCTTTCAATGCATCGCCTCCCGCCTTCGCGTCGCCCGCGATCACGGCGCGCACCGTGCCATCGCGCCACAGTCGCGCGGCCGCTTCGCGCACCTGCTCGGGCGTGACGGCGAGAATCTCCGGCGTGTAGCGCTCGAGCTCGTCGAGCGGGCGGTCCTGCGTGACGAGCGACGCGACGAGCGCCGAGAGGCCGCCGGTGGTTTCGAGCCGACGCGCGAAGGCGCCCGTGAGCACGGCCTGGCGGGCCGCCAGCTCGTCGGCCGCGGGCGCCTCGCGCGCCAGCCGCGCGATCTCGTCGCGCATGAGGTCGAGCACCTGGGCCGCGGTGTCCGGCTTGGTCTGCGCCTGGGCCACGAGCACGCCGCCCTCGGGATGGGTCTCGGCCTTTGCCGACGCGCCGTAGCTCAAGCCGCGCTTGATGCGCACCTCGGTGTTCAGGCGCGACGAGTAGCCGGTGCCGAGGATCGCGCTGGCCACCTGCGCCGCGCGGCGGTCGTGCGCGCCGGTGGCGACGAAGGGCACGGCCACCGAGACGGCGCTCTGGCCGCTGCCGGGCATGTCGACCACCACGAGCGCCGAGGCGGCCGAGCGAGGGGACGGCGTCGCGACGACGGGGCGTTCCGTGGACGGCGCCCGCCAGTCGCCGAAATGCCGCTGCGCGAGGGCCAGGCCGCGTTCGGGCGTGACGTCGCCGGCCAGCAGCAGCACGGCCAGGTCCGGCCGGTACCAGCGGCGGTGGAACCCGAGCACGTCGTCGCGCGTGAGCCGCTGCAGCGACGCCGGCGTCGGCACGGCGCCGAGCGGGCTGTCGCCCCAGTACGACCGGCGCAGCGCGAAGGAAGCCACCTGGCCCGGCTCGCTGAACGCCACGCGCAGGCCGTCGAGCGCCTGCACGCGCGCGCGGTCCAGTTCCGCCGCGGCCAGCGTCGGCCGTCGCACGACGTCGGCGAGCAGCGCGAGCGCCGGCTCGAGCTTGGGCACCGTCACCGTCATCGCGGCGTTCGAGGCCCGCCAGCTGCTGCCGCTGGCCAGCGAGCCGCCGAGCGCCTCGGCCTGCACGGCGAGTTCGGTGGCCCCGACCGCGCGGCCGCCGCGCTGCGCGCCTTTCGCGAGCAGCGTGGCCGTCATGTCGGCCAGCCCGGCGCGGCCGGACGGATCGGCCTCCGGGCCGGCGCGCACGAGCACCGTCGCGGTGACGAGCGGCACGTCGTGGCGCGGCACCACCACCACGCGCATGCCGTTGGGCAGGCGCTGGTCGCTCACCGCCGGCACGGCCACCGGGCGCGGCGGCGCCGGATCGGGCGGCGCATCGACGCCGGGCGTCGCGGCGAGAGCGCGCAGCACGGCGCCCAGAAGCGCGGCCGCCGCGAGAAGACGCGACCCGTTCACGATGTCTTCTCCTGCGTGTAGGTGACGCTCACGCGCTGGGCGCCGAGCACATGGCGGCGCAGCACGCGCTGCACGTCCGCGGCGCGCACGGCCTGCAGCTCGGCGATCTCGCGATCGGCGGCGCGCGCGTCGCCGCGCAGGATCACCGCCCACCCCACCGCCTCGGCCTTGCCCTGCGGCGTCTGCCGGCCGGCCAGCTCGCTGGTGACCAGGCGCGTGCGCACCTTCTCGAGTTCCGCAGCGGCGATGGGGCCGTGCGCCAGCCGCTCGATCTCCGCCATCAGCGCCGCCTCGAGTTTCGACGGCGCCTGGCCGCTCGCGCCGTTCGCGTAGGCGGCGAGCATGCCGGCGTCGGCGTACAGGTCGGCGGAGAAGCCGGCGGCCTGCGCGATCCTGGCGTGGTAGACGAGGTGCTCGTGCAGCCGCGAGGAGTCGCCGGCCGCGAGCAGCGCGCTTGCGACCTGCAGCGCCGCGGCGTCCGGGCTCGCGGCCGGCGGCCCCTGCCACAGCAGCGCCACCGCCGGCAGCGGCACGTTGGGAGCGTGCAGCGCGACGCGCCGGCTCTGCGTGCGCGGCGGCTCGATGGCCGTCACGCGCGGGATGGGGCGGTCGGGGCGCCGCAGCGGCGCGAAGTAGCGGTCGACCCAGGCATCGAGCTGCGGCGCATCGAAGTCGCCGGCGACGATGAGCGTGGCGTTGTCGGGCCGGTAGAACGTGGCGTGGAACGCGCGCACGTCGTCCAGCGTCGCGGCCTGCAGATCCTCGATGCTGCCGACCACCGGGCGGCGATACGGGTGCACCGCGAACTGCAGCTCCGGCAGCGCGTTGAAGAGCCGGCCATACGGATCGGCCAGCACGCGCTCGCGGTACTCCTCCGTCACCACGGCGCGCTCGCTGTGGAAGCTCGCCTCCGCGACGTCCAGGTTGGCCATGCGCTCGGCCTCGGCCCACAGCAGCCGCTCGAGGTGGTTAGAGGGCACGACGTCGATGTAGGCGGTGACGTCCTCGGCCGTGAAGGCGTTGTTCTGTCCGCCCACGTCTTCGGTGAGGCGGTCGAAGGTCTCGGCCTTCATGTTGCGCGTGCCCTTGAACATCATGTGCTCGAAGAGGTGCGCGAAGCCGGAGCGGCCGGGTGGATCGTCCTTGCCGCCGACGCGCATCCACACCTGCACGGCCACCGTGGCGCTCGTGCGGTCGGGAATGGCGATCACGGAGAGTCCGTTGGGCAGCACGCGCTGCGCCAGCGGCAGCGGCGGCACGGTGATCGCGCTCGGCTTGGCGGGCGCGGGGGCCGCGTGCAGCGGCAGCGCGAGTGCGCCGAGGGCGGCGAGGGCGTGGCGGCGGTTGAGGCGCGACGGCATGCGGCTTCCTGTGGCAACGTGCGCGCCTAGCGGTAGCGCGCGGCAGTGATGAAGGCCTCGAACGCCTCGCACCACACGACCACGGTGTCGTAGCGGCTGACGTCGAGAGTCGCCGGCACGGCGACGATGAAGCTGTCGAACGTGCGGATGTCGCCCGCCGGCGCGGACTGCGCCTTCACCTGCAGGAACTCCTGCTTGGTGCGCACGAAGCGCGGCGAGAAGTAGAGCCGGTAGGCCGGGCCCGGCGCGAGCCGGCCGCGGAAGGCCACGGCCGCGGGGCCGACCGACACGCGGCCTTCGCCGTAGTGGAGCGGGTCGCTGCCTTCGAGGTCGCGCCGGAATTCGCCGTGGTGCGGCGCATCGCGCATCGCCGCGGCGACGCTGTCCGGCGGCGGCGCGTCGGGCGCGCTGAGGATGGGCAGCAGGTAGACGCCGAGCGCGAACCCGGCGGCCAGGGTCACGGCATGGCTCGCGGCGAGGAGCAGCTTGCGCATCGTGCCTTCGTCGCCCTGGTCCGCGCTCAGTTCTGCACCGCCGCGAAGCGCGACCCCGCCGGCATGAAACGGCCCCACCAAGGGCCTTGCGCGGATCCGGCTCCGCCGGTCCGCAGCAAGAGCCCCCTCGGGGGGCAGCGACGGGAGGAGCGTGGGGGTCGTTTCATCTCAGGTGGTAGTTGGGCGTGGAACGCATGATCTGCAGTTCCTCGTCCGTCATGTCGGCCGCCACGTCGCCGAACAGCGGCGTGCTGAGGTAACGCTCGCCGGTGTCGGGCAGCATGCACAGCACGGTGGAGCCCGGCGCCGCGTCCTTGCAGACCTCCAGGGCGCCGGCGAAGGTGCCGCCCGCGGTGATGCCCACGAAGATGCCTTCCTTCTGCGCGAGCTGGCGGCTCCAGTGCATGGCGTCGGCGTTGGCGATGGTGAGCACGCGCTCGATCACGCCCGTCTCCACCGCGTCGGCGGTGAGCTTGGGGATGAAGTCGGGCGTCCAGCCCTGCATCGGGTGCGGCTTCCACGCCGGGTGGCTCTTCACCGCGCTGCCGTCGGCATGGCGCTCCTGCGGCGCGCCGCTCGTGAGCATCGGCGCGTCCGACGGCTCGCACACCACGATCTTCGTGTCCGGCCGCTCCTTCGCGAGCACGCGCGACACGCCCTTGAGCGTGCCGCCGGTGCCGAAGCCGGTCACCCAGTAGTCGAGCCGCTGGCCCTCGAAATCGGCCAGGATTTCGCGCGCCGTGGTGCGCGAGTGCATGTCGGCGTTCGCTTCGTTCTCGAACTGCCGCGTGAGGAACCAGCCGTGCGTCTCGGCCAGCTCGATCGCCTTCCTCACCATGCCGGTGCCACGCTCGGGCGCCGGCGTGATCACGACCTTGGCGCCGAGGAACCGCATCAGCTTGCGGCGCTCGACGCTGAAGCTCTCGGCCATCGTGACGACGAGCGGGTAGCCCTTCTGCGCGCAGACCATCGCCAGCCCGATGCCGGTGTTGCCGCTCGTGGCCTCGATCACCGTCTGGCCGGGCTTGAGCTTGCCGGTGCGCTCGGCATCCTCGATCACGCCCAGGGCCAGGCGGTCCTTCACCGAGCCGAGCGGGTTGAAGCTCTCCAGCTTCGCGTAGAGGTCGATGCCCGGGGGCGCGATCCGGTTGATCTTGACGACCGGGGTGTTGCCGACGGTCTCGAGGATGTTCGCGAATCTCGCCATGACGGTCTTGCCTCGCTTGGGATCAATAGGGCTCGAAGGATACGCCGCGGCTGCGCAGCGTGCCGGCGATGAAGCGCTTCCAGGCCGCGGGCGGCGACCACACGCGCGCGACCGGCTGGTAGGCGGCGTCGGGGTCTTCCTTGCCGACGATCACGCGGTGCAGGAAGACCATCGAGGACGCCTGCAGATTGATCTGGCAGTGCACGAGCACCTTCTTGCCGGCCTGCGCCGCCATCGCGGCGGCGAAGGCGTCGTAGTCGCGCTCGGTCGGCCGCTCGAAGTCGAGCTTCAGGGTGACGAACGCGATGCCCTGCCGGGCGAGGATCTCCTCTTCCTCCTTCACGACGCCGCGCTCCGTGGGGGGAGCGAAGAAGATCACGGCGCCGAAGCCCTGGGCGCCGAGCGAGGCCAGCGCGGCCGCGGTGGGCTGGCCGGCCGTGACGAGCGTCGGCGAGACCACGTTCATGTTGGGCGCCGCGAGGTCGGCCGCGCTTGCTCCCGCCGCGAACGCGAACGCCGCCAGCAGGAGCCGCCTTCTCATCGGCTCAGCGCTCGGTGAGCACCAGCGCGAGCCCGATCGCCGCGGGCAGTGCCTGCACGAAGAGGATCTTGCGGCTGGCCGTGGCCGCGCCGTAGAGGCCCGCGACGAGCACGCACGCGAGGAAGAACACCTTCACGCCGAAGCCGTCGGGGCCGAGCATCAGGCCCCACGCCAGCCCGGCGGCCAGGAAGCCGTTGTACAGGCCCTGGTTCGCGGCCAGCACCTTCGATGCCGTGGCAGCCTCCAGCGTCTGGCCGAAGGCGCGCAGGCCCGCGGGCTTGTCCCACAGGAACATCTCCAGCACGAGGAAGTACACGTGCAGCGCGGCGACGAGCGCGACCACGATGTTGGCGGCCAGGGCCATGGGCGTCTCTCCTAGGTGCCTTTGAACAAGCCTCGCAGCCACGCAGCGAGGCGGGCCAGGAAGCCGGGGCGCGCGAGCGGCGCCGTGACAGTCGCGGGCGCATGCCGCTCGCGCAGGCGCGCCGTGAAGTTCGCGAAGAAGTCGTTCGCGATCTTCTGCGCCGCCATGTCCACGAGCCGCGAGCCGACCTGCGCGATCTTGCCGCCGACGCTTGCGTTCACGGTGTAGTGCAGCTCGGTGGCGTCGGGCCCGGCCGGCTCCAGCCGCACCTGCGCGCTGCCCTTGCCGTGGCCGGCCGCGCCGCCCTGGCCATCGAACTGGAGCGTGTAGGCGTTCGGCGGCTGCAGGTCCATCAGCCGCAGCCGGCCCTTGAACTTCGCCTTCACCGGGCCCACGGCCGCGACGACGATGGCCTCGTATTCGTTCTCGCCGGTGGCGGTGATCGACTCGCAGCCGGGGATCGACTCGCGCAGCAGCTCGATGTCGTTGAGCGCCTGCCACGCGATGGCTTGCCCGACGGGAAGGGTTTGCTGGCTGGTGAGTTGCATGGGTGTGTTCTAGAGGGTGCTGGAGGCCGGAGAGTTGGCCAGGATCTCCACGAGCTGGTCGAGGCTGTCCAGGTTGTGCGCCGGCAGCATCCGGTCCACGTGCGGCAGCATCGCACGGATGCCGCCGGCACGCGGCTCGAAGCGGTCGAATCGCAGCAGCGGGTTCAGCCACAGCAGGCGCCGGCAGCTCTTGTGGAGGCGTTCGGTCTCGAAGGCCAGCGGCCCGGCGTCGCCGTGCTCCAGGCCGTCGGTGATCAGCAGCACGGTGGCCGAGCCGGGCAGCACGCGGCGCGCCCAATGCCGGTTGAACTCGTGCAGGCAGGTCGTGATGCGCGTGCCGCCCGACCAGTCCTGCACGACGCGCATCACCTGCGCGACGGCGAGGTCGGGGTCGCGCTGGCGCAGCAGGTGCGTGATGCGCGTGAGCCGGGTGCCGAAGACGAAGCTTTCCACCCGCGTGCGGCCGGCGGCGATCGTGTGCGCGAAGTGCAGCAGCATGCGCGAGTAGCGGCTCATCGAGCCGGAGATGTCGGCCAGCACGACGATCGGCGCGGGGCGCGTGCGGGGGCGGCGCCAGCGCATGTCCCAGAGCTCGCCGCCGTGGCGCGCCATCGCCGAGAGCGTCGCGCGCCAGTCGGCTCGCCCCGGATGCACCGCGCGCATGGAGCGCCGCGTGCGCAGCGGCTCGGCCACGAGCCGCAGCCGCCGCAGCGCGCGCTGCGCAGCCAGCCACTCTGCCGGGCTCATGGTCTCGAAGTCGGCCTTCTGGAGCAGCTCGCGCTCGCTCCACGTGAGCGACGCGTCGAGCTCGACCTGCTCGGGCGCCTCGTTCGGCGCGCGCTGCGCCGCGTTCAACTGCAGGGCGCTCGCCAGCCGCTGGCTTTCGTGCGGCGCGTCCAGGCCGGTCGCGGCCTTCTTCGCCGACACCGTGGGCAGGCGCATCGCCAGCGCCCGGCCGAGCAGGTCGGGGTCGCGCCAGAAGAGACTGAACGCCTGGTCGAACAGCTCGCGCTGCCCGGCGCGGTCGATGAAGCAGGTGGAGAGCACGGCATGGAAGTCGCGGCGGCTTTCGAGGCCGGCGACCTCCAGCGCCTGCAGTGCGAGCTGGATGCGGTCGGTGCCCACCGGCATGCCGGCGGCGCGCAGGACGCGCGCGAAGTGCATGACATTGAGGGCGAGCCGACCACTCAATGCCCCGCCCCCCGCCCCGGCGCCGTCAACCAAGGACTTGCGTGGATCCGGCTCCGCCGGTCCGCCGCAAGGGCCCCCTCGGGGGGCGGCGACCGGAGGGAGCGTGGGGGCCAACATTTCTTCATGCCGGCTCCTGCGCCGCCCGCTTCACTTCGGCGAGCAGTCTCGCGGCCTCGCTGCCTTGCACCTTGAGGATGTCGTCCTGGTATTTCAGCAGCACGCCGAGCGTGAGGTTCACGCTGTCGGGGTCGAGCGCCAGGGCATCGAGCGCCATGAGGGCGCGTGTCCATTCGATGGTCTCGGCGATGCCGGGCAGCTTGTACAGCTCCATGCCGCGCAGGCGCTGCACGAAGTCGACGATCATCGCGCTCAGCTTCGCGGGCGCGCCGGGCACCCGGCGCTGCACGATCTCGTACTCGCGCGCGGCATCGGGAAACCCCACCCAGTGGTACAGGCAGCGGCGCTTCACCGCATCGTGGATCTCGCGCGTGCGGTTGCTGGTGAGCACGACGATGGGCGGCTCGAGCGCCTTCACCGTGCCGAGCTCGGGAATCGTGATCTGGAAGTCGGACAGCACTTCGAGCAGGAAGGCCTCGAACGGCTCGTCGGCGCGGTCGAGCTCGTCGATGAGCAGCACCGGCGGCACGGGCTGCGCCGGATCGATGGCCTGCAGCAGCGCCCGCTTGATGAGGAAGTGGCCGGAGAACAGCTCCGCGCCGAGCGAATCGCGCGACGCGCCTTCGCGCTCGGCCAGTCTGATCTCCATCATCTGGCGCGGGTAGTTCCACTCGTACGCGGCGCCGGCGAGGTCCAGCCCCTCGTGGCACTGCAGGCGGATCAGCGGCCGCTCGAGCATCGCGGCCAGCGTCTTCGCGATCTCCGTCTTGCCGGTGCCGGGCTCGCCTTCGAGGAAGAGCGGGCGCTGCAGCTTCAGCGCGAGGAAGACGGAGGTCGCGAGCGCCCGCTCGGCCACGTAGTCGTGGGCGAGCAGGCGCTCGACCGTGGCGTCGATGCTGGTGGGGATGACTGTCAACGCCGCGCCCTCACCCCGGCCCTCTCCCGCGAACGGGAGAGGGAGTGCAATCAGGAGCCAGCAACCGCCCTCCCCGCCAGCACCGGCACGAGCGCCGCGCGGTAGTCCGCCGACCCGTGCAGATCGCTGTTCAGCCCCGACGCGTCGATCTTCACGCCATCGCAGGCCTGCGCCGACCAGTCCGCCGACAGCTTCTGCTCCAGCGCCTGCGCGCGGAACGCGCAAGGGCCGGCGCCCGTCACCGCCACGCGCGCGCCCTGCGCGCCCTTGGCGACGAACACGCCCACGAGCGAGAAACGCGACGCCGGCTGCTTGAACTTCTGCCAGCCCGCCTTCTGCGGCACGGGGAAGCTCACCGACGTGATGATCTCGCCCTCCTTCAGCGCGGTCTCGTACAGGCCCTTGAAGAAGTCGTCCGCCGCGATGGTGCGCCGGTCGGTGGTGATCGTCGCGCCCAGGGCCAGCACGGCCGCCGGGTAGTCGGCCGCCGGGTCGTTGTTCGCCAGGCTGCCGCCGATCGTGCCGCGGTTGCGCACCTGCCGGTCGCCGATGCTTTCGGCCAGCGCCGCGAGCGCGGGAATCGCCTTCTGCACTTCCGGCGACGCGGCCACCGCCGCGTGGGTCGTCATCGCGCCGATCACGACGGCGTCGCCCTTGCGGGAGATGCCGCGCAGCTCGGCGATGCCGGCCAGGTCCACCAGCGCCGCCGGCGCCGCGAGGCCGAGCTTCATCGACGGCAGCAGCGACTGCCCGCCGGCGATGATCCGCGTGTCCGGCGCGCCGGCCGCGCGCGCGGCGTCGGCGAGCGACGTCGGGCTGGAGTAGTTGAACGCTTGCATGGATGCATCCTTTCGTGGCGGCTCAACAGTCGTCCGTGCATCGCGCCGACAGACGCACGAACCGATTCAACCAAGCGGCCACCGCGGATCCGGCTTTGCCGGTCCGCTGGTGGCGCCCCCTCGAGGGGGGAGCGGCGGGAGCCGCTTCGGGGGTGGGCTTCATCTCATTGCTTTCCACACCGCGTAGGGTGTGGCGGGCATCGGGATGTCAGGGACGCCGATGGCGTCGCAGAT
>Ga0247820_10002364_pt1 | contig 10620 bp, 11 predicted proteins | sample 13C_Glucose_Day1_2_FD_192480 | JGI IMG/M metagenome (GOLD analysis project Ga0247820, IMG submission 192480) | Soil microbial communities from agricultural site in Penn Yan, New York, United States - 13C_Glucose_Day14 | ecosystem: Environmental > Terrestrial > Soil > Agricultural land | place...
GTGCTGCTGGCGCGCGGCCCAGCCGCGGTAGTCGCGACCGTGGCAACGCGCGCAGTCCATCGCGCGCAGCACAGCCTGGCCGCGCGCCAGCAGCACCGTGCGCTCGGTCTCGGCCTCGTCTGCGCGGGCGGCGTGCTGCAGCCCGAGCAGCATCAGCAGCATCAGCAGCGTGTTGAAGGTGGACACGGGTACGTGGCAAAGAGCCGTGGGCGTGCCGGCGCCTCACTTGTGCGTGTACCGTTGAGCATCGCAGTCTATCGCCGCCAGCATGGCCTGGCGCTCTTCCTGCTGGCGCCTGGCGACGATGACGGCCGGGTGATCCATCATGGGATGCGGCGCTTCGGCCGACAGGTACAGCCAGGCCGGGTGCGGATAGAACGTGTTCTGGTAGTCGTAGCCCGCCTTGGCTTGCAGGCGCTTGACAATGACAGCTGGGTGATCGCCGTTGTGGTGGGCGGTTTGAGCCTGCGTGCTCGCGGCGAATGCGGTCAGGGCGACGAGGGCGAGGAGGTTTCGCATGATTGGCTCCGGGCTGGTTGACGTTGAATCAACTCTAGGAGCCGCGACCTGCGGGAGCGGGTCGACAATCCACAGCCGGCGAGTGACATATTTACCTCCTCGTTGGCGCCGGTCGGGCGACGCTGGCATGGCAGGCACGAGCAGCAGGGCAGCAACTGGTCGCGCCTACTGCGCGAGCATGGCCGACGTCCCGGGCGCCCAGGACAGCCAAGACCAAACAACGCTTCGAGGAGGGCTCCATGCTGCAAGTCCCCACGCGAGGGGCCGGACACTGCCTGGCCTTCCTCCTTCTGGCCGGGCCCGTCTGCGCGCAACAGGCCAGCACGGCCGACGCGCCCGCCATCGATCCCGAGCAGGTGGTCATCATCGGCACCTCGCCGCTGCCCGGGCAGGGCATCTCCCGTGACCTGCTGCCCTACGCCACCCAGGTGATCCAGCGCTCGCGCATCGACGCGAGCAAGCCGCTCAACCTGGTTGACTATCTCAACCGTAGCGTGCCCGGCGTGCAGGTCAACGAGATCACCGGCAACCCCTACCAGGGCGATCTCACTTATCGCGGCTTTCGTGCCTCGCCTCAGCTCGGCGCAGGCCAAGGCTTGTCGGTGTTTCTGGACGGCGTGCGCATCAACGAGCCTTTCGGCGATGTCGTCAACTTCGACCTCATCCCCGAGTTCGCGGTGCGGAGCATCTCGCTGGTCCCCGGGGCAAATCCCGCCTTCGGCCTGAACTCGTTGGGTGGCGCGCTGGCCTACACCACGTATGACGGACGCAGCGCCCCCGGCGTGAGCGCCGAGCTGGCCGGGGGCAGCTTCGGGCGCGGCAAGGTGAGCCTGAGCCATGGCGCGAGCAGCGAGACGGGCTGGCACCAGTACGTGGCGGCGACCGGTTTCACCGAAGACGGCTGGCGCGACCATTCCGACAGCCACCTCGGCCAGTTTCTCGGCAAGATCGGCCACGACGACGGCACGACGGGTTGGACGCTGGGTTTTTTGCTCGGCCGCAGCACGCTGATCGGCAACGGCCTGGTGCCGGCCTACACCTTCGGGGAGGACGGCGAGCGCGTGCCGGACCTGTACCAGAACCGTCGCGAGGCCATCTACACCCATCCCGACGAAACGAAGAACCGGCTGGAGCAGCTCGCCTTCAACCTGCAGTACGCGCTCGATGCCGCAAGCTCCATCTCGGCGCTGGCCTACGTGCGCCACACTCGACGCGACACCGTCAATGGCGACGTGGCCGGCGATCCGGTCGGCGACGAGACGGCAGTGTTCAACACGACCGGCACGCGCCAAACAGGCTATGGCGGGGGCCTCAGCTACGCACGCGGGAGCGGGCCGCACCAATGGCAGGTGGGCGCCACGCTGGACACGGCCGATGTCGAGTTCCGGCAGAGCGAGCAGCCCGCATTCTTCAGCGACACCCGCGGCACGGTGGCCGCGCCGGGTAGCGAGACCGAGACCTCGGCCGAGGTCGATGGCAAGGCGACCACCTTCGGCCTTTATGCCACTGACACCTGGACGGTCGCGCCGCGGACCTGGCTTACCGGCACCGTGCGCTACAACCATTCGCGCGTCAGCAATGACCTGACCTCGCGCGACGACGACACCGGCGAACTCGAGGATCACCCGCACGAACGCTTCAGCTACAACAGCGTGAACCCGGCGCTGGGCATCGCGCACCGTATCGGCGACGCGATGAACTCGCCGACGCTCTTTGCGAACGTCGCTCGCAATACCCGCGTGCCCACGGTGATCGAACTCGGCTGCGCCGACCCGCAGGAGCCTTGCCGCCTTCCGGCCGGCCTGCAGTCCGACCCCTTCCTGGAGCAGGTGAAGTCGACCACCGTCGAGGCCGGCCTGCGCTGGCCGCTTGCCCCGGGCATGCGCTTCACGCTCGAGGCCTATCGCACCGACAACCGCGAGGACATCCTGTTCCAGAGCGTCGATACGTCGAGCCAGCTCGGCTACTTCGCTAATTTTCCGAAGACGCGCCACCTGGGCCTCGATGCGCAGCTCACCGTGACGACAGGCGCGCTCGACATGAGCATGGGCTACAGCTATCTCAAGGCCACCTACGAGGCCAGCGGGACATTGCGCCAGGGCGAACGCAACGTGTCGGTGACGCCCGGCGCGCGCATTGCGGGGTTGCCCAGCCACACCTTCAAGCTCTCGGCCGACTGGCGAGTCGCGCCGGGCTGGACCGTCGGCGCGGACGTGCTGGCCGTCTCCGACCGCGGCGTGGTGGGCAACGAGGATGGCCTTCTGGAAGACCCGCAGTCCGGCGAGACGCCCGAGGTCCAGCGGGTGAACATTCCCGGCTATGCAATCTTCGATCTGCGTGCGAGCTGGAAGCCGGCGGGGGACTGGGAAATCTACGTCGCGTTGAACAACGTCTTCGACCGTCGCTACGAAACCTTCGGTGCCCTCGCCGGAACAGTGTTCACCCCTGCGGGCGAGTTCAACGGTGCCGAAACCGACGCCGTGTTCGTGGCACCCGGGACGCCGCGCAGTTTCTGGGCGGGGCTGCGATATCGCTTCTGAAGGTTGGCGAGCAAGAACACGCAGGTTCAAACCGTGCCCCGCACCGCCACTATTGACTTGACGCACGAAAGCCTGGTTGTATCCTCCGAAAACCCGTGTTCCCATTCGCGAGGTCGGGTTCGGATGCTCGGTTTCGTATTTGCGCTTGCATGTCTCCTCGGCTGGCGAGAGCCGCCAGCCTATTGAGCCTCCGAGCCCCCGCTCGGGGGCTTCTTTTCAAGCAGGAGATGGTTGGCCTGCAAAAACGCAGTTCAAGCCGTCGCCACCAGCCATTCCGGCTTGAACCAGCGGTCCGCGTCGCCGTCGTACGGGAGGCGCGTGATGTCCCAGTGGCGAATGAAGCGCGCATAGGCATCCCACACCGCGGGCCCGCCGCCGATGAACACGATACGGCCGGCGTAGCGCGCGAGCACCTCCTCGGGCCTCTCTCCCGAGCGGATGACGGCCACGGTGCGATCGGCTCTCGCGAAGGCCGGCACGCTGGCGACGGTGCGCGGACCGGCAAGCAGCACGTGGCCGCGCGTGATGTCGAAGAAGCGTGCGACGTCGGCCACGTACTCGCGGCCGCGCGCGCCCTCCCAGGGCATGCGGCCGCCGAGACCGAGCTGACCGCGCTGCCCGATGGCGCAGATGGCGCGCACGTCCGTCATGCTCGGACTCCTTTCAGCGCACGGCGCGGTCCAGATGGTTCGCGCGGTCCAGGCCCTTCGCTTCGCCCAGGCCCTTCACGTCGCGCAGGATGGCGCCGTCCAGGTCCGACTCGGTGAAGTCCGCGCCGGTGACATCGGCGCCGGTCAGATCCGCACCCGCCAGCTTCGCGCGGAACAGGTTCGCGCCCCGGAGATCGCTGCCCGTCAGGTTCGCGAACGACATCAGCGTGCGATTCGCATCGATGCCCGCGAGCCGCGCGCCCGAGAGGTTGGCGCTGGTGAGGTCGGTGCGCATCTGGCCCATGCCCTGGTTCTTGATGTTGACGCCGATGGTCGCGCCGCTGAGATCCGCGTTCGCGAGATCGGCGCCGGGGAGATTCGCGATCATCCGCGCGCCCCGCAGGTTGGCGCCCCGGAAGTTCGGCATCTTGCGTACCTCGCCGCCCAGCACTACCACCGACAGCAAGCTCGCCCGCGCCAGGTTCGCGCCCGAGAAGTCCGCACCCATCAACCACGCGCCGTTGAGGTTCGCGCCCTCGAGATCGGCGCCGCGCAGATTGGCCACGACCAGCTTGCTGCCGAACAGGTTGGCGCCGCGCAGCCTGGCATGGCGCAAGTCGAGGCCGCTCAGGTCCAGATCGGACAGGTCCTTGCCGCCCAGGTCCGCGGGCCGCTGCGCGTCGGCCTGCGCCAGTGCCTGTCGGACTGCCTCGACCGAGAGCTCGGCGGCGTGGACGTGATGCAGCGTCGCGATCAGCGCGACGGCCGCAGCGATGCGTGAGGGCTTCAAGCGGGACCTCCTGCGGGTGGCGTGAACGAGCATACTGCCGTCCTCGGCTGTCATTCGCGGAGGCTGGCATGACCCAATGGCGCAAGCAGACGGAGGACGAGGTTTACACCGACGACGAGATCACCGCTCGTCTCGCCGACCAGCTGCCGGCGTGGTACTACGAGGACGGATGGATCCGTCGCAAGTACAAGACCGGCGGCTGGAAGGGCACGCTGATGGTGGTCAACACCGTTGGACATCTCGCCGAGGCGGCCTGGCATCACCCCGACCTGACCGTGTCCTTCGCCTTTGTCATCGTCAAGCTGAAGAACCACGCGGCCAAGGGCGTGACCGACAAGGACTTCGAGCTGGCCCGCAAGATCGAGGACGTCGTGCTGTGGCGTCCCGGCGCGGAAGAGGGCTCGGCGCTCCAAGGCACACCCGACGATCCGCGGTTCAAGTACATCAAGTACGACTGACTAGCGCGGCGCCGCGCCGGTCGGGATCATGCAGCTCTTCATCGCCTGCGCCTGCAGTTGCCGGAACTTGCGGATCTGCTCCTGCAGTTGCTCGACGTCCCGGATGTAAGAGCCTCGCTCGCCGCCGATGCTGTTTGCGTTGGTGGCCGTGCTCATCGACACGAAGTCGTCGTAGGGCACGTCGCGCGCGATCATGTCGACGGCGCACGAGCACTTGTTGACCATTTCGTAATACGGGCCGGGATGCTCGCGCATGCAGGTCTGCACGAAGACGACGCGCTCGGCCGTGGGGTAGTCGTGCGCGTGGGCCAGTGCGCTGACCAGGACGAGCAGGTAGGGCGAGCGGCGCATCGGCATGGGATCACCTCTTGTCGCTGGGACGGTCCGCCGGTTCGGCGAGCGTGAGCTTCTGGCTTGCTCCGCCGACGCCAGGCAGCCCGGCGCGCAACTGGTATACGCCGCCTGGCACGGCATCGGACAGCACGAAACTGTATTCGGTGAGGGCATCGCTTTCAAAGCGTGCCCGATACGGATCGTCGACGAAAGGGGCGATCCGCACTGTGCGTGCCGGCAGCTCGCGCCCGCCCCAGCGGATCGTCGACGAGCTCACCGACGCGGCATCGGCCAGCGCCAGGCGGATGCGGCGCCGAAAGTGGGCCGGCGAGCCGCGCGTGCGGCGGTGCAGCTCGCGGACCTGCTGCTCGAGAAAGTAGAGCACGATGGGATTCGCCTGCGCCTGCTCGATGTCGGGGAGGTCGACCGCCTGCGCGCCCGACAGGTAGCGTCCGCGCACGGCGCAGCAGCCGCCCGCGGTCGTGCGCGAGAAGGCCAGGGCCGCCTCGTCGTCCAGCGCCGCTTCTGCACCGCCCTCGCGCCGATAGCGATACCGCAGCGTTCGCGGGGGATCGAGCTGTGCGAGGTGAGGCTCGACGAACACGAGGCGCTCCGCTTCGGACGCCGCGGGAGCCGCGGTTTGCGCCGAGGCGGCGGCGCACGCGAGCGTGCCGGTGAGGGCGAGTGCTGCAAGGCATGGTCGTCGCGCCACGAGGGCCTCAGCGTGCCGGCGCCGGCGCCGCGTCCTCCAAGAGCGGCACGCCGTAATCGCGCAGGATCGCCTCGATCTCGCTGCGGCGCTTGTCGAGCAGCGCCTCGATCTGCTGCTTCCATTGCGGCTCGCCGTAGCGCACGCCCATCGCCATCGCGTAGTCGAACTTGATCCCCGGCTCGCCCGCCATCGGCACGACCTGCAGCTGGGGACTGCGCACCCGCTTGGCGAAGTAGCCGCCGATCGGACCCCAGACGATGGCCGCGTCGATCTTCCCGCCGGCCAGGTCGCGCTCGATGATCTCCCCAGGGTACTGGGCCGGGTCGGCATTGAGCATCCGGTACTGCACGCCCTGGTCGACGAGGTCGTGCTTGGCCAGCCAGGCCGATGCCGGCGAGCGGTCGTAGATGCCGATGCGCAGCGCCTTCAGCTGCTTGGCAGGCAGCGCCAGCAGGTCGTTGGAGTTCTTCACGCCGTCGAGTCCCGCGCCCCTGGGGAACACCAGCACGTACGTCGAGCGGTAGTAGGGCTTGGTCGCCGACACCTGGTCGAAGCCGGCGGGCACGCCCATCACGATGTCGCAGCGATAGTCCTCGCCGGGCAGCTTGTAGCGCAGCGTGTTGCGGATGAAAGCGAGCCGGTTCGGGAACGAGTAGTACTCGAGCGACAGTCCGAGGTCGCGCGCGAACAGCTCGGCGATCTTGTTCTCGTAGCCTTGCCCCTGCGTGTCGGAGAAGGGCAGGTTGCTCGGATCCTGGCAGACCCGGAAGGCCTTGCGCGGCGGCGCGGTCTCCTGCGGCTGCGCCGCGGCCGCGCAAGCGGCGACCGCGAGCAGGGCAGCGGCCAGCGAGCGCGTTGCAGTCATGGCATCGGTTCGACCTTGGCGCGGGTGATCGCTCCGTCGGAGCGCCCCTTCAGGTAGGTGTACAGATGGTCGATGTTGTCCATCACCATCTGGCTGTTGCCGAAGCTCTGCATGCCCTTGTCGAGACGGCCGTCACGCACGACCTTGACGAAGTCCTCCTTCGACAGCGTCTTCAGGCTGTTGAGGAGAGAGGGGCCGACGAGGCCTTCCTGGTTGGCGCCGTGGCAGCGATCGCAGGCCGCGGCGCGCCACGCGCGAAAGCCGTTCATGGTGTTGGGGTCGACCTTGTAGCCATCGACCACCTTGTAGAGCGGTTCGTCGCCGGCGTTGAGGTCTGTGGGGATGGTCGCCAAGGCGACCAGGAAAAGAGGAAGAAGGATGGCAACGCGGGAAGACGTCATCATGAGTTGAACTGGAAGGACGGGGATGCTTGAAGGCGCCGCGGCATGCGCATGGCGCACGCCGCGGTCGCACCTCAACTCAGTTCGGAAGCGCAAAGATGGTCAGCGAACCGCCGAGCTCGGTGAACTGGCTCAGTTCTTTATAGCCACCGACCGCGCCTAGACCAGCGGTATCCGCTCCGGTGCCCGTCGTACGTCCCGGGTGAACGGCGCCATGCCAGCCGGCGGCATTCGCCTCCTCCGTCAGACCTGCCGCCATGCCGATGCCGGCCCAGCCACCGATGCCCGAGAACACGCCGATGTACTGCTTGCCCTTGTGCTCGTAGGTAAACACATTGCCGATGATGCCGGACGGCGTCTTGAACTTGTAGAGTTCCTTGGTGATGTCCTTCGCGTCCACGCACTTCAGGTAGCCCTCGAGCGTTCCGTAGCAGGAGATTCCGCCCGCGGTGTTGAGCGAGCCGCTCCACACCGAGAACTTCTCCGGCTTGCTCTGCACGATCTTGCCGGTTCCCGCGTCCCACGTGATGTAGTTGCCCATCCCGCCGTGGCTGCCGGGGGTGGGGTACATCGACAGCGTCGCGCCAACGTACGGCTGTCCGGCCGAGTATTCGATCTTGAACGGCTCGTAGTCCATGCAGACGTGGTTCGTCGGCACGTAGAAGAGCTTCGTGTTGGGATCGAACGAGGCCGGCTGCTGGTCCTTCGAGCCGAGGGCTGCGGGGCAGATGCCCTTGGTGTTGACGTCAGGCCCGTTCTGCGCAGTCGAATACCTCTTCACGACTTGCGGGCGGCCGCTCTTCATGTCGACGTGGGTTGCCCAGTTCACCATCGGGTCGTACTTCTCGGCCACCAGCAGTGCGCCGGAGATGCGGTCCATCGTGTAGCCGAAGCCGTTGCGGTCGAAGTGCACCAGCGCCTTGGTCGGCTTGCCCTTGACGTCGATGTCGGCCAGGATCATCTCGTTGACGCCGTCGAAGTCCCACTCGTCGTAGGGCGTCATCTGGTAGGCCCACTTGGCCATGCCGGTGTCGACGTCACGCGCGAAGATGGTCATCGACCACTTGTTGTCGCCCGGACGCTGGGCCGGGTTCCAGGTCGACGGGTTGCCGGTGCCGTAGTACACGAGGTTGGCCGCCTTGTCGTAGCTGAACCACCCCCACGTGGTGCCACCTCCGGTCTTCCACTGGTCGCCCTGCCAGGTCTTCAGGGACGAGTCCTTGCCGACCGGCTTGAGCGCGCCGTCGGTCCAGGTCATTGTCTTGTCCGGATCCATCAGCATCTCGGCATCGGGACCGGTGCTGAAGGCCTTCCAGACCTGCTTGCCGCTGTTGATGTCGTACGCGGCGAGGAAGCCGCGCACTCCCCATTCACCGCCGCTGATGCCCGTGATCACCTTGTCCTTGAAGACGTGTGGCGCATTCGTGTTGACGGCGCCCACCTTGGGATCGCCGTTCTTCACCGTCCAGATCAGCTTGCCGGTCTTGGCGTCCAGCGCAACGAGCACGCTGTCTGCCTGCTGCAGGAAGATCTTGTTCTCGGCATAGGCGAGGCCGCGGTTGACGGTGTCGCAGCACATCTGCGGGATCACCGCCGGATCCTGCTTCGGCTCGTACCGCCATATGATCTTCTGCGTCTCCAGGTCGATCGCGAACACCTTGTTCGGGAACGGCGAGTGCAGGTACATCGTGCCGTCGATGACGAGCGGCGAGCCTTCGTGGCCGCGCAGCACGCCGGTGGAGAAGGTCCACGCCACCTGCAACTTCCCGACGTTGCTCGTGGTGATCTGGTTGAGCTTGCTGTAGCGCTGGTTGTACATGTCGCCGGCCTGCATCGCCCAGTTCTTCGGGTTGGCGATCAGCTTCTCGACGTCGGCGTTCGCATAGGCGAGGCCAGGCAGCGCGAGAGCCACCGCCCACACCGGTCGCCATGCCTTCGGCATCCGTAGTGTCATTGCTGTCTCCTGTAGTTGGTACGGCAGGTCCCTACTGGGCCTGGAACGGGTGCTTGACTGTGCCTTTCTTCTCCTGCACTTCGGAGGGGCTGGGCTCCCGGTTCACCGCCCGCTTGATCGATTCCTTGACTGCCTGGTAGTTGTAGCTCTGGATCTTCTTGTCATCGTCGGCGAGCCAGTGGATGAACACGCCGACGCAGATGAAGAGATCGTCGGCTTCGGCCACCGGGATCGTGCCGTCCTCGACGCTGTCGGCGACTGCCATCGCGACGGCGTGCTGGGCCGGCCCGAACATCTGCACGGCCTGCTTCGCGCCCTTGATCGTCACCTTGTTGAACAGCACGGTCGCGGGCTTGCACAGCAGGTTCGGCGCAATGACGGCCATCAGCGACGTGAAGCCGTCCTTGTTGTTGGTGAGCGCGTTGGCGTACGCGGTCTCCACCGCGGAGCCGCGCGGCCCGATGATGAGGTCGATGTGAGCCACCTCGTTGCCTTCACCGACTAGCGACTCTCCTACCAGCATGCGGTCAATCTTGGCCATGTGTCTCTCCGAGTGAATTGGCGTGTCAAGGCGCGTGGCCCACTTCCTTCGACACCTGGGGAAGGGCCGGCGCGAGCTTGGAAGAACACATGTTCCGTGCCGGCTCCTGTCGGGACTAACCCCTACTCCATGCGCAGCCGGCAGAGGCCAGCCAGAAATGCAGTGCCTGCGCTCATGTCCGCGCTGGTGCCCGGGTTGAGCCTGCGTGCTTTCAGGGACGCATCCCACTGCGCGAACGCGGGATCCCGGTCCAGTGCCTCGCCGGCCCGGGCGCGCAGACGCCACGGGCGCGCCTCGTTCATGACACTGTGCGACGCGGCCTCGCCGTGCTTTCGAACAATGTGTGAATCCGGCGCGCCGGCGAGGAACTCGAGGTACACGTGCTGCATGGCGCGCTCCTGGTCGCCTGCGCAGGCTTCGAAGGCCGGCAGGCCGGTCTCGAACAGGTCGGCATGGGCATGCCCGTACTGCCAGGCGATGCGGTCACGGTGCGCGGCAAGCGCCATCGCTTCGCGCAGCCCAATGCGCGCCGGCTCGGCGACGTCGTGCCGGGCGACCGTTCCGAGCCCGCCCGGGCGCGCCAGCGCGATGGCGCGGTAGGCAGCACGCGCATCTTCGACGTCGAGCCCCTCGAGCACCGCGCGCAATGCGGCGCGCAGGCCGGCCGCGCCGTCGGCGGGTCGCCAGCGCTCGCAGGCCGCGGCCACCGGCGCGCACAGCAGCACGATGCCGAGATTCGTGTTGCAGCCGCCGGCCGCCAGGCTCGCCCGCACGGCCGCTTCGATGCGCTCGCCCACCGCGCGGCCGCGGGCGCACAGCGGCGGCGCGGCCGCGGCGGCGCTGGGGGAAAACAAAGC
>Ga0247820_10002365_pt1 | contig 10615 bp, 10 predicted proteins | sample 13C_Glucose_Day1_2_FD_192480 | JGI IMG/M metagenome (GOLD analysis project Ga0247820, IMG submission 192480) | Soil microbial communities from agricultural site in Penn Yan, New York, United States - 13C_Glucose_Day14 | ecosystem: Environmental > Terrestrial > Soil > Agricultural land | place...
CTGTTGAGTTCTCAAGGAACGGACGCTTCCTTTGTACTCACCCTCTCGGGCTTTCCTCCGGGCGCTTCCCTTCGGTCTTACGTTTCCGACTCTATCAGATCTTTTCTCGACCCGATTTCCTCGGTGCTTTCCAGGTTCCCGCTTTCGCGTTTCCCTTTCCGGCGGTTCCGACTTTATCAGAGATTCTCAGTCGGTTTTTCCTCCCCCTCCGAGCGACGGTTCCGACGCACGAGGTGGTCGGGTGCCCGGTCGGGAGGAGTTGCAAACGTAGGGGTGCGGGGCGCCTCGATGCAAATCGAGGCGCCCCGCTCCCAGTTCACCCGTGGCTGACGGGCCGTCGGACCGTCAGACCTCCACCACCACGGGAAGGATCATCGGCCGGCGACGGTAGGTGTCGGAGACCCACTTGCCCAGGGTGCGGCGGACGAGCTGCTGCATCTGGTGGGGTTCGACGACGCCGTCCTGGGCCGAGCGCTCCAGCGTCTCCGTGATCTTCGGGATCACCTCGCCGAAGGCGGAGTCCTCGATACCGGAGCCGCGGGCCTGGACATGGGGACCGCCCGTGATCTTGCCGGTGGACGAGTCGATGACCACGAAGACCGAGATGATGCCCTCGTCGCCGAGGATCTTGCGGTCCTTCAGGGCCGGCTCGCCGACGTCACCCACGGAGAGGCCGTCGACGTAGACGTATCCCGCCTGGACCTTGCCGGAGATCTTGGCCTTGCCCTCGATGAGGTCGACGACCACGCCGTCCTCGGCGATGACGATGCGGTCGTGCGGGACGCCGGTCAGGGCGCCCAGTTCGGCGTTGGCCCGCAGATGGCGCCACTCTCCGTGCACCGGCATCAGGTTCTTCGGACGGCAGATGTTGTAGAAGTACAGCAGCTCGCCGGCCGAGGCGTGGCCCGAGACGTGGACCTTGGCGTTGCCCTTGTGGACGACGTTGGCTCCCCAGCGGGTCAGGCCGTTGATCACGCGGTAGACCGCGTTCTCGTTGCCGGGGATCAGCGAGGACGCCAGGATCACGGTGTCGCCGTCGACGATGCGGATCTGGTGGTCACGGTTGGCCATCCGGGACAGGGCGGCCATCGGTTCGCCCTGGGAGCCCGTGCAGACCAGGACGACCTCGCTGTCCGGCAGGTCGTCGAGGGTCTTGACGTCCACGACCAGACCCGGCGGGACCTTGAGGTAGCCGAGGTCGCGGGCGATGCCCATGTTGCGGACCATGGAGCGGCCGACGAAGGCGACCCGGCGGCCGTACTCGTGCGCCGCGTCCAGGATCTGCTGGATGCGGTGGACGTGGCTGGCGAAGCTGGCCACGATGATCCGCTTGCGGGCACCGGCGAAGACCTGGCGCAGCACGTTGGAGATGTCGCGCTCGGGCGGGACGAAGCCGGGGACCTCGGCGTTCGTGGAGTCGGACAGCAGAAGGTCGATGCCTTCCTCGCTGAGCCTGGCGAACGCGTGCAGGTCCGTGAGGCGGTTGTCCAGCGGGAGCTGGTCCATCTTGAAGTCGCCGGTGTGGACGACCATGCCGGCCGGGGTGCGGATGGCCACGGCGAGGGCGTCGGGGATCGAGTGGTTGACGGCGATGAACTCGCAGTCGAAGGGTCCGACGCGCTCGCGCTGTCCTTCCGCCACCTCGAGGGTGTACGGACGGATGCGGTGCTCCTGGAGCTTCGCCTCGATGAGGGCGAGGGTCAGCTTGGAGCCGATCAGCGGGATGTCCGGCTTCTCGCGGAGGAGGAAGGGGACGCCGCCGATGTGGTCCTCGTGGCCGTGGGTGAGGACGATGCCCTCGATGTCGTCGAGACGGTCCCGGATGGACGTGAAGTCCGGCAGGATCAGGTCGATTCCGGGCTGCTCCTCCTCGGGGAAGAGCACGCCGCAGTCGACGATCAGCAGGCGGCCCCCGTACTCGAAGACCGTCATGTTGCGGCCGATCTCGCCGAGACCGCCGAGCGGAGTGACGCGCAGGCCGCCCTTGGGAAGCCGGGAGGGCGGACGGAGTTCAGGATGCGGATGACTCAAAAGACTCTCCTCACCACACACGCCACGTACCGGTGGGGCACGTGGCGCGCATGACGTTCGTGCAGAAGCAGTTGTCGTAGTGGGGTGCGGGCACCGGTGGCCCGCGTATTCAGTTGTGAAGTACGTCTGCGCGATCGAACGCGCGAAGTCTGGTTACTGGAGTTGTACCCCGCCGGCAGCAAGATCGATCTTGAGCTGTTCGATCTCTTCCGGCGTGCACTCGGCCATGGGGGCGCGCAGCGGGCCGGCGGGCAGTCCCAGGAGGGAGAGCGCCGCCTTGGCGGTCATCACGCCCTGGGTGCGGAACATGCCCGTGTACACGGGGAGCAGCTTCTGGTGGATCTCGGTGGCCTTCTGGACGTCGCCGGAGGTGTACGCCTCGACCAGGGCGCGCAGCTCGGGGGTGACGAGGTGACCGACGACCGAGACGAAGCCGACCGCTCCGATCGAGAGCAGCGGCAGGTTCAGCATGTCGTCGCCGGAGTACCAGGCGAGGCCGGAGCGCGCGATGGCCCAGCCGGCCCGGCCGAGGTCGCCCTTGGCGTCCTTGTTCGCGACGATCCGCGGGTGCTCGGCGAGGCGGACGATCGTCTCGGTGCTGATCGGGACGCCGCTGCGGCCGGGGATGTCGTAGAGCATGACCGGCAGTCCGGCGGCGTCGGCGACGGCCGTGAAGTGCCGGTAGAGGCCCTCCTGCGGGGGCTTGTTGTAGTACGGGGTGACGACCAGGAGGCCGTGCGCTCCGGCGCGCTCCGCGGCGCGGGCCAGTTCGATGCTGTGGCGGGTGTCGTTGGTGCCGACTCCGGCCACGACGTGGGCGCGGTCGCCGACGGCCTCCACGATGGCCCGTACGAGGTCCGCTTTCTCCGCGTCGCTGGTGGTGGGGGACTCGCCGGTGGTGCCGTTGAGGATCAGGCCGTCGTTGCCTGCGTCCACCAGGTGGGTGGCGAGCCGCCGTGCGCCGTCGAGGTCGAGTGCGCCGTCCGCCGTGAAGGGCGTGACCATGGCGGTGAGGACCCGCCCGAAGGGGGTCTGCGGAGTGGAGGTCGGAGCCATGGGTTACACGCTACTCGTTGCTCAGGCCGGGGTCTTCCCTCGGGGGAGGCGACGGGGTGTGACGGACGGCGAGCCCGGCACTGCCTGCTCGGGGGTTCAGGCAGTACCGGACCCGTTCGATCAGGCTAGATGAACTTCACGAAATGTCGCAATACGGACACCGCGCCCGACTGATCCGCACACGCGTCCGTGCGGCCGTGACGTGCGCCTATCGCTGGACGGGGGGACGTTCGGTGGCGTCCGGTCACATACGGCTGCGAACTTCTGCGAACGCGGTGAAAGGGGGCACCTTCCGGGCCACTCGTTCGTCTGTACTGGTGACAGTGACTCGTTCGATCCCGAGGGGAGACGTACCTCTGATGTCCGGACGGAGCGAACCCGTGCCGTTCGCCTTTGTCGCCGAGGCCGACAGGTTCCGCAGCAATGTCGCCCCACCGCCCCGTGAGCGCGCCTCCGCCGGCCAGATGGCCGGGCGCTGGCTGCTGGGGCTCACCCTCGCCGGGGGCCTGGTGGGCGCCCTGGTCATCGGGATGCCGGCGTTGTCCTCCGATTCCTCGGCGCCGGGGACACAGCAGTCGCAGGCGACCGAGGGGCGCTGAGTCGCGCCGCCCCGGGGGCGCGGGGCCATCCGGGCCCCCGAGGGTGGTGACAGGGGGCACGGATCGATAGCCTCACCGGGCACTGACCACGCATGGATCGAGTGAGGACCCGTCGTGCCCCTGCCCTTCCTGACGGCCGACCGCGCTTTCGACACGGCGGAGGATGCCGCCCTGCCGTACGACGACCGGGACCGCTGGCGGCGCCCGTACCGTCCGGGTCCCTGGCGGGTCGGGGTGGCGGCGCTCCTGCTGCTGCTCGCCGCGTTCGTGCTGTTCGCCGCGGTGATCATCGCGGCGACGGCAACGCTGTCATCCGCCGGGACGGTCTTCGCCATCGCGCTGGTCGTCGTCGCGGGCGCGCTGCGGCTGCTGCGCATGGGCGTGTGGGTGAGCGCCCGGGGACTGCGGCACGTGACCTTCCTGACCACGCGGACGACCTCCTGGGAGCAGATCGCCTCCGTGCGCACGGCGCAGCAGCCGGTGCGCTGGCTGGGGCTGCCCCGGACCGTGCAGGGGCAGGCGCTGCTGCTGGTCCGGCAGGGACGCTCGGCGGGCGCCCAGCAGCCGCTGCTGACCTCGCACAACGCGGACTTCCTGCACCGGGACCCGGCGGCCTTCGACCGCGCGGCCGACTCGGTGGAGGTCTGGGCCGAGGAGTACGGGCGCCACTGAGCGTGTGGTCACGCCCGGCGGGGCCGCCGCGTGCTCACTGAGCGGTCCTGTGCAGGGCGATCGCCCGCTGCATCGCCTTGCGGGCCCGCGGGGTGTCGCGGGCGTCGTGGTAGGCGACGGCGAGCCGGAACCAGCTGCGCCAGTCGTCGGGGGCGTCCTCCGTCTCGGCCTTGCGGCGGGCGAAGACCTCGTCGGCGGAGTCCCGGTCGATCCGGCCGCTGGGCAGGCGCTTCAGCTCGTCGACGGGGAGGCCCCCCTCGGCGTCGAGCAGGGCGGCCAGCCGGTTGGCGCTGCGGACGAACTCGGTGTTCTTCCAGAGGAACCAGACACCGATGACCGGCAGGATCAGCACCGCGACACCGAAGGTGACGGTGAGGGGCGTGCCGGCCTCGATGAGCAGCACGCCGCGGCTGCCGACCAGGACGAAGTAGACGACCAGGACGGCGGCCGTGAGGGCGTAGGAGATCTTCGCGCGCATGGGGTCGGTCCGGCTCAGTTCAGGTCGAGGAAGTGTTCCAGGCCGAAGGTCAGGCCGGGAGTGGTCACCACGCGGCGGGCGCCGAGCAGGATGCCCGGCATGAAGCTGCTGTGGTGCAGGGAGTCGTGGCGGACGGTGAGGGTCTCGCCCTCGGCCCCGAGGAGCACCTCCTGGTGGGCGAGGAGTCCGCGCAGCCGGACGGCGTGCACCGGGACGCCGTCGACATCGGCGCCGCGGGCGCCGTCGAGGGCGGTGGTGGTGGCGTCCGGGGCGGGTGCGCTGCCGGCCCTGCGGCGGGCCTCCGCGATGAGCTGGGCGGTGCGCGTGGCGGTGCCGCTGGGGGCGTCCACCTTGTTCGGGTGGTGCAGCTCGACGACCTCGACGGACTCGAAGTACGGGGCGGCGATCTGCGCGAACTTCATGGTGAGCACGGCGCCGATGGAGAAGTTCGGGGCGATCAGCACGCCCGTCTCCGGGAACTGGTCGAGCCAGCCCGTCAGCTGCGCGAGGCGGTCCTCGGTCCAGCCCGTGGTGCCGACCACCGCGTGGATGCCGTGGCGCACGCAGAAGTCGAGGTTGCCCATGACCGAGGCGGGGGTGGTCAGCTCCACGGCGACCTGGGCGCCGTTCTCGGCGAGGGTCTCCAGCTTGTCGCCCCGGCCGAGGGCGGCCACCAGCTCCATGTCGTCGGCGGCCTCGACCGCCCGTACCGCCTCGGAACCGATCCGGCCCTTGGCGCCGAGGACCGCCACGCGCAGCTTGCTCATGTTCCTTGTTTCCTTACCGGGAGGGGTCAGGCGACGGCGTCGTGGAGCCGGGCCGCCTGCTTGTCCTTGATCGGGCCGATGACCGACAGGGAGGGCCGCCGTCCCAGGACGTCGCGGGCGACCGAGCGGACGTCGTCCGGGGTGACCGAGGCTATCCGGGTCAGCATGTCGTCGACCGACATCTGCTCGCCCCAGCACAGCTCGCTCTTGCCGATACGGTTCATCAGCGCGCCGGTGTCCTCCAGGCCGAGGACGGTGGAACCCCTCAGCTGGCCGATGGCGCGCTCGATCTCGTCGTCGGGCAGTCCGTGCTCGGCGACCTGGTCGAGTTCGTCGCGGCAGATCTTCAGCACGTCGTGCACCTGGGAGGGCCTGCAGCCCGCGTACACGCCGAACAGGCCGCAGTCGGCGAAGCCGGAGGTGTACGAGTACACGCTGTAGGCCAGTCCGCGCTTCTCCCGGACCTCCTGGAAGAGCCGGGACGACATGCCGCCGCCGAGGGCGGTGTTCAGCACGCCGAGGGCCCAGCGCCGCTCGTCGGTGCGGGACAGGCCCGGCGTGCCGAGGATGACGTGCGCCTGCTCCGTCCTGCGCCCGACGAGCTCGACCCGGCCGGCGGTGCGCAGCGCGCGCCGGCCGCCGCGCGGGGCGACCGGCTCGACGCCGAGGTTCTTGAAGGCGCCGGCCTTCTCGAAGGCGGCGCGGACCTGGCGTACGACCTTGTTGTGGTCGATGTTGCCGGCGCAGGCGACCACGAGGTGGGTCGGGTCGTAGTGCTTCTTGTAGAAGCGGCGGATGCGGTCGGCGGTGAGGGCGTTGACGGTGTCGACGGTGCCGAGGACGGGGCGGCCGAGGGGGTTGTCGCCGAACATGGTGTGCGCGAACAGGTCGTGCACGCAGTCGCCCGGGTCGTCCTCGGTCATCGCGATCTCTTCGAGGATGGCGCCGCGTTCGACGTCGACGTCCTCCTCACGGATCACGGAGCCGGTGAGCATGTCGCACACCACGTCGATGGCGAGCGGCAGGTCGGTGTCGAGCACGCGCGCGTAGTAGCACGTGTACTCCTTGGCCGTGAACGCGTTCATCTCGCCGCCGACGGCGTCGAGGGCGGAGGAGATGTCCAGGGCGGACCGGCGGGAGGTGCCCTTGAAGAGCAGGTGCTCCAGGTAGTGCGTGGCGCCGCCCAGGGCCGGGGTCTCGTCGCGGGAGCCGACGTGGGCCCAGATGCCGAAGGTCGCCGAGCGGACCGAGGGCAGCGTCTCGGTGACGATGCGCAGGCCGCCGGGGAGGGTGGTCTTGCGGACCGTGCCGATGCCGTTCTCGCCCTTGATCAGGGTTTGGGTACGGGCGACGGCCCGCCCCTCCGAGGAGGGGCGGGCCGTCGCCTTGGCGCTACGAGACGTCACTTGGCGGTGTCGTCCTTCCCCGCGGCGGAGCCGCCGGCGGATGCGGCGTCGTCGCCCTCTTCGCCCTCGATCACGGGGATCAGGGAGAGCTTGCCGCGGGAGTCGATCTCGGCGATCTCGACCTGGACCTTGTGGCCCACGCCGAGGACGTCCTCGACGTTCTCCACGCGCTTGCCGCCGGCCAGCTTGCGGATCTGCGAGATGTGCAGCAGACCGTCCTTGCCGGGCAGCAGGGAGACGAACGCGCCGAAGGTGGTCGTCTTCACGACCGTGCCCAGGTAGCGCTCGCCGACCTCGGGCATCGTCGGGTTGGCGATGCCGTTGATCGTGGTGCGGGCGGCCTCGGCGGCCGGGCCGTCGGCGGCACCGATGTAGATGGTGCCGTCGTCCTCGATGGTGATCTCGGCGCCGGTGTCCTCCTGGATCTGGTTGATCATCTTGCCCTTGGGGCCGATGACCTCACCGATCTTGTCGACCGGGATCTTCACGGTGATGATCCGCGGCGCGTTGGGGGACATCTCGTCCGGCGTGTCGATCGCTTCCATCATCACGTCGAGGATGTGGAGGCGGGCGTCACGGGCCTGCTTGAGGGCGGCGGCCAGGACGGAGGCCGGGATGCCGTCCAGCTTGGTGTCGAGCTGGAGGGCGGTGACGAACTCCTTGGTGCCGGCGACCTTGAAGTCCATGTCGCCGAAGGCGTCCTCCGCACCGAGGATGTCGGTGAGGGCGACGTAGTGCGTCTCGCCGTTGATCTCCTGGGAGATCAGACCCATGGCGATACCGGCGACCGGGGCCTTGAGCGGCACACCGGCGTTCAGCAGCGACATGGTGGAGGCGCAGACCGAGCCCATGGACGTCGAGCCGTTGGAGCCGAGGGCCTCGGACACCTGACGGATCGCGTAGGGGAACTCCTCGCGCGTCGGCAGCACCGGCACGATGGCGCGCTCGGCGAGGGCGCCGTGGCCGATCTCGCGGCGCTTGGGGGAGCCCACGCGGCCGGTCTCGCCGACGGAGTAGGGCGGGAAGTTGTAGTTGTGCATGTAGCGCTTGCGGGTCACCGGGGAGAGGGTGTCCAGCTGCTGCTCCATGCGGAGCATGTTGAGGGTGGTGACGCCCAGGATCTGGGTCTCGCCACGCTCGAACAGCGCGGAGCCGTGCACCCGCGGGATGGCCTCGACCTCGGCGGCCAGGGTGCGGATGTCGGTGACACCGCGGCCGTCGATGCGCTTCTTCTCCTTGATGACGCGCTCACGGACCAGGGACTTGGTCAGCGAGCGGTACGCGGCGGAGATCTCCTTCTCGCGGCCCTCGAACTCCGGCAGGAGCTTCTCGGCGGCGAGCGCCTTGACGCGGTCCAGCTCGGCCTCGCGCTCCTGCTTGCCGGCGATGGTCAGCGCGGAGGCGAGCTCCGGCTTGACGGCGCCGGCCAGCGCCTCGAGGACGTCGTCCTGGTAGTCCAGGAAGATCGGGAACTCGCCGGTGGGCTTGGCGGCCTTGGCGGCGAGGTCGGCCTGGGCGCGGCAGAGCACCTTGATGAAGGGCTTCGCGGCCTCGAGACCGGCGGCGACGACCTCCTCGGTCGGCGCCTCGGCGCCGCCCTCGACCAGCTTGACGGTCTTCTCGGTGGCCTCGGCCTCGACCATCATGATCGCGACGTCGCCGTCCTCCAGGACGCGGCCCGCGACGACCATGTCGAAGACGGCGTCCTCGAGCTCGGTGTGCGTCGGGAACGCCACCCACTGGCCGTTGATCAGCGCGACGCGGACGCCGCCGATCGGGCCGGAGAAGGGCAGGCCGGCCAGCTGCGTGGACGCGGAGGCGGCGTTGATCGCCACGACGTCGTACAGGTGGTCGGGGTTGAGCGCCATGATCGTGGCGACGACCTGGATCTCGTTGCGCAGGCCCTTCTTGAAGGACGGGCGCAGCGGGCGGTCGATGAGGCGGCAGGTGAGGATCGCGTCCTCGGAGGGCCGGCCTTCCCGGCGGAAGAAGGAGCCGGGGATCTTGCCGGCCGCGTACATCCGCTCCTCGACGTCCACCGTGAGGGGGAAGAAGTCGAGCTGGTCCTTGGGGTTCTTCGAGGCGCTGGTGGCCGACAGCACCATGGTGTCGTCGTCCAGGTAGGCCACGGCGGAGCCGGCGGCCTGGCGGGCCAGGCGGCCCGTCTCGAAGCGGATGGTGCGGGTGCCGAAGGAGCCGTTGTCGATGACGGCTTCGGCGTAGTGGGTCTCGTTCTCCACTAGCGAATTCTCCGTTACTTGTCGTCTTTCGTCCCTCCTCGCCCGTGTGGCGGGGGGACGGGGACGGAGAAGCGCTCCACTGGTGCGGGCCGGTCTTCGATCGAAGCTCCCGGGGCTGTCTCTCCCGGGGGCCACTACCGAGGACCGGCGGCGGCGAGGTGCGCTTCTCCTCGTGCGTCGTTCGTACCTATTGCGTTGTGCTACCACACTACAAAGGTGTGGTGACAGTCCGCACGTACAGCAAAGGGAGCGGTCCCGTTTTCCCGGGAACCGCTCCCCTCACGGCGTCTTACTTGGCGCCCGCCGCACCGCGGCGGATGCCGAGGCGGTCGACCAGCGCACGGAAGCGCTGGATGTCCTTCTTGGCGAGGTACTGCAGCAGCCGGCGGCGCTGACCGACCAGGATCAGCAGACCACGACGGGAGTGGTGGTCGTGCTTGTGGGTCTTCAGGTGCTCCGTCAGGTCGGAGATCCGACGGGACAGCAGAGCGACCTGGACCTCGGGGGAGCCGGTGTCACCCTCCTTGGTACCGAACTCGGAGATGATCTGCTTCTTCACTGCGGCGTCGAGCGACACGCGTACTCCTCATACTGTGAGTGGCCACCGAGTGCCCCCGGTCTACGTCTCGGGGGAGCTTCCTTGACTCGGAAGGCGGGGATCCGCTGGGCGCGGCCTCCAGGGCGAGATCTCGCTCCGGGGGCGCGTACACAAACGTCCGTCACACAGGGTACCAGCCCGTAGCGGCCCCTTTTCCCCCGGTCCGGGAACCGGCCGGGGCGGAGGTGCCGGGCCACTAGGGTGAGCGCTCGGACCGTTCGTACGTGGGGAAGGGGTCGCTGGGGCATGGCGGAGACGGCTGACGAGATCAAGGCACGCAAGGAGCGGGAGAAGAACGAGCTCTACGCCCTCGACATCTCCGGCGTGGAGTGGCACGGCGCACCCGGCACCGAGGAGCACGAGGAGCGGGTCGAGATCGCGTACCTGCCCGACGGCGCCGTGGCGATGCGGTCGTCCCTCGACCCGGGCACGGTGCTGCGGTACACGGAGGCGGAGTGGCGGGCCTTCGTGCTGGGCGCGCGGGACGGCGAATTCGACCTGGAGCCGGCGCCGGGCGACGGAGGGCCCGCCGCGGCCTCCCCGTGATGTGGAGATACGGCAACGGGCGGCACGTGTGCGTGCCGCCCGTTGGTGTGTGCGCCAACGGGCGGACGGGCGGGGCGGGTTGACGGTGTCCCGCGTGTGATGGATTGCGTGGCACGGCTGTTGACCGTTGCACGGGTGTTGAGCGAGTTTGCCCTCTTAAGTAGTGAATTCCTGACGGGTCTTGGCCGCGGTGTGCGGGGCCGGACGGCCCGTGCCGAGGGG
>Ga0247820_10002366_pt1 | contig 10614 bp, 9 predicted proteins | sample 13C_Glucose_Day1_2_FD_192480 | JGI IMG/M metagenome (GOLD analysis project Ga0247820, IMG submission 192480) | Soil microbial communities from agricultural site in Penn Yan, New York, United States - 13C_Glucose_Day14 | ecosystem: Environmental > Terrestrial > Soil > Agricultural land | place...
GACCAGGTGCTGCAGGGCGTGGCGCAGCGCTCGCAGGCCACGGAGCTCTTCGGCCGCACCTGGTCCGCGCCCTTCGGAATCGCGCCGATGGGGATGTGCGCCTTGAGCGCCTACCGCGGCGACATCGCCCTGGCGCGTGCCGCGGGCGAGGCCGGCATCCCGATGGTGTGCAGCGGCACCGGCCTGGTCGCGCTGGAGGAGGTGCGCCGCGCCAACCCCGACGCCTGGTTCCAGGCCTACGTGCCCGGCGAGCCGCCGCGCATCGAGGCGCTCGTCGACCGCGTGGCGCGAGCCGGCTACGGCACGCTGGTCGTTACCGCCGACACGGCCGTGTCGGGCAACCGCGAGAACCACGTGCGCGTGGGCTTTTCCAGCCCGTTGCGGCCCAGCCTGTCGCTGGCCTGGCAGGGCATCACGCATCCGCGCTGGCTGCTCGGCACCGCGCTGCGCACGCTGGCCACGCACGGCATGCCGCACTTCGAGAACTCGCAGGCCACGCGCGGCGCGCCCATCCTCTCGCGCAACGCCGTGCGCGACTTCGGCGCGCGCGACCACCTGGGCTGGGAGCACCTGAAACTGATCCGCCGGCAATGGAAAGGCAGGCTGGTGGTCAAGGGCATCCTCAGCGCCGAGGACGCGCGTGACGCGCGCGACTGCGGCGCGGACGGCCTGATCGTCTCCAACCATGGCGGACGCCAGCTGGACGGCGCCGTCGCGCCGCTGCAGGTCCTGCCGCGGGTGGTCGCCGCCGTGCCCGACGTCCCGGTGATGATGGACAGCGGCGTGCGCCGCGGCAACGACGTGCTCAAGGCGATCGCCCTCGGCGCGCGCTTCGTCTTCGTTGGCCGGCCTTTCCTCTACGCCACCGCGGTGGCGGGCGAGCCCGGCGTTCGCCACGGCATCGAGCTGCTGCGACAGGAGATCCACCGCAACATGGCGCTGCTGGGCATCAACCGGCTCGAGCAGGTGCGCGAAGGCCGGGTCGTGCCCGCGCGCGGACCGCTATCCTGAGAACATGAGAAGCAAGCTGTTCGTCCCCGGCTCGCGGCCGGAACTGTTCGCCAAGGCCGTCGCCGGCGAGGCCGACGGGATCTCCATCGACCTGGAAGACGCGGTGGCCGAGGAGCGCAAGGCCGAGGCGCGCAACCACGTGCGCGACTGGCTGGCCACCGCGCCCGCGCACGACAAGCTGATCGTGGTGCGCACGAATGCACTGGACACGCCGCACTTCGAACCGGACCTGGCCGCCGTCGTGCGGCCGGGCCTGCACGTGATCAACCTGCCCAAGCCCCAGACGGTCGACGAGGTGCGGGCCGCCTGCGACGCCCTCGCGAAGGCCGAGCGAGCCAACGGCGTGACGCAACCGGTGCGCCTGCTGCTGAACATCGAGACGCCCCGGGCCCTGCGCGAGGCCGCCGCCCTCGCGTGCGCGGACCCGCGCGTGATGGGGCTGCAGGTGGGCCTGGGCGACCTGTTCGAGTCGCTCGCCATTCACCGTCGCGAGATGTCCGCCGTCCACAACGTGCTGTTCGCGGTGCGCATGGCCGCGGGCGAGGCGGGCGTGGAGGCCTACGACGGCGCGTACGCGAACGTAAAGGACCAGGACGGCTACCTGGAGGAAGCGCGGTTCGCGCGCCGTCTGGGCTTCACGGGCAAGAGCTGCATCCACCCCAGCCAGGTGGCGCTGGCCAACGAGGCCTTCCGCCCGAGCGACGAGGAGATCGCGCACGCGGTGCGTGTCGTAGAGGCCGCCCGGGAGGCCGAGGCGAAAGGCATAGGCGCGTACCTCGTCGAAGGCCGCATGATCGACAAGCCGTTCGTAATGCGCGCGCGAGCCGTCGTGGCCGGCGCTCGCCGCCTGGGCCTGCTGCCCCAGGCCTGAATCCCGGGAACCGCCCATGACTTCCACCTCCGGACCGCTGGCCGGCATCCGCGTCCTCGACCTCAGCGCCTACATCGCCGGCCCCTACGGGTGCGCGCTGCTGGCCGACCTGGGCGCCGAGGTCATCAAGATCGAGCCGCCCGCCGGCGACAACCTGCGCAAGTACCCGTCCACGCTGGCTTCCGAAAGCCGCGCGTTCCTGGGCGTCAATCGCAGCAAGCGTGGCGTGGTGCTGGACCTGAAGCAACCGCAGGATCTCGAACGCCTGCTCGCCTTCGTCCGCGGCGCCGACGTGCTGGTGCACAACTTCCGCCCGGAAGTGCCGGCGCGCCTGGGCATCGCGTACGAGCAGTTGCAGTCGATCAATCCGCGGCTCGTCTACTGCGCGGTCACCGGCTACGGGGAAGAAGGCCCGCTGCGCGACAAGGCCGGCTACGACCAGGTGCTGCAGACCATGACCGGCATGGCCACCCTGCAGGGCCCCGCGGGCGGGCCGCCGGGCATCCTGTACGGCTCGGTGGTGGATTACTACGCCGCCTCGCTGGTGGCCGGCGGCGTGTCCGCGGCGCTGTTCGAGCGCGAGAAGAGCGGCAAGGGGCAGTCCATCGGCGTATCGCTGCTGCGTTCCGCGCTCGCGATGCAGTCCGCGCGCCTGGTGTGGGCCGACAGCGAACCGCGCGACGTGGGCGGCCGCGACATGCGCTCCGGCGGTATCACCGGGATCCACCCGACACGCGAGGGCTGGCTCTACGTCTCGGCCAATACGCCGCATTTCTGGCAAGCCCTGTGCGAGAAGACCGGCTTGCAGGAGCTGCTGGTGGAGCGCTACGACACAGTGCGCAAGCGCGCCCTGCACGCGCAGGAGATCGTGCCGAAGCTGCACGCCGCCCTGGCGCGGCGCGCCGCGCTGGAATGGGAAACCCTGTTCGGCGAGGAAGTCCCCTGCGCCGCCGCGCGCGATGTGGAGGACATGTTCGACTTCCCGCAGGTGCAGGCCGAGGGCCTCGTCAGCCGCTTCGAGCATCCCGTGGCGGGCGGCTACCGCGGCTTCGCGGGCGCGTGGAAGTTCGGCCGCACGCCCGGCCCCGCGCCTTTCGCGGCGCCGGCGCTGGACGAACATGGGGAAGCGTTGCGGGCGGAGGCGGACCGGGGGCTGGACAAGGACTGAGCGGGTCCGATCTGGCCTGCCCGGAGGGACTCGAACCCCCGACCTGCTGCTTAGAAGGCAGCTGCTCTATCCAGTTGAGCTACGGGCAGTGAAGGCGGCAATTGTCTCACCCCGGCGGTGGTTCCTGCGCCTGCAGGCCGTCCCTGAGCTTGTCCAGGCCGCGGCGGATCCAGGACTTCACCGAGCCGAGCGGCGCACCCATCCGCGCCGCGACCTCGCTGTGCGTCAGGCCCTGGCCGTAGGCCAGCGCCAGGCTCTGGCGGTGCGTGCCGTCGAGGGCGCCCAGGCAGGCGTGGAGGCGCAGCGCGTCGGTGGCGGCGCCGACCAGGTCGAGCGCGCTGGGCGCGGCGCCGCCGTGTGCGTCGTGGTCTTCTTCATCGAGTTCGGTCTCGCCGCGGCGCACGCGGCTGCGCAGCGAGTCCAGCGCCTTGTTGCGCACGATGGTGATCAGCCAGGTCATGGGCTGGATGTCCTGCCCGTTCACGGTCGGGCGGTACGTGCCCGCGTTGCGCCAGATGCTGACGAAGGCTTCCTGCAGCGCGTCTTCCGCGCAGGCGTGCCGGCCCAGGATGCGCAGCGCGACGCCGAACAGATGCCGGTGGGTTCGCTCGTACACCTGCGCGAAGGCATCGTGGTCGCCGCGCGCGGTGGCGGCCAGCAGCTCCTGCAAGGTCGGGGACGAGCTCATGCGGAAAAGCATAGGAAGCCCCCCCAAGGACTTTCCGCCCTTCCGAAACCCTCCCGCTAGCGGCGTCGATGCCGCTTGTGCACGCCCGCCGGCGGCACGCGCCGCCTCACCGTCGATGCGCCCGGCAGCCGCCGCACGATGGGCCGACGCGGCGGCGCCACCTTCAGCCAGGTGTCGTCGCCGTATTCCTTTTCCACGTCGATGGTGCTGCGCACGCCGATGGCGCCGAAGCGCTTGTCCAGCCACGCCGCCGCGGCCTCGCGGCCGGCGTGGAACAGGCGCTGGATCAGCGCCGGGTCGGCGTTGGTGCGGCTCGAAGGCGACAGGTCCTGCAGCGCGCGCCAGCCCTCGACGCGGTGCAGGCGCATCGGTCCGCGCCCATCGGCGAGCGGCGCGCCCACGTCCACCAGCCGGTTGAAGGCATGCGCCAGCCGCACCTGCGTGAGCAGGCTGGCGTTGAACGCCAGCTCGGTCATCCGGTCCAGGATCTCGCTGTTGGACTTCGGAATGTCCGGCCGCGTGAGCGGATTGATCTGCACGATCAGAACGTCGCGGCTGTGCGAATGCGTCACCAGCGGCGTGAGCGCGGGATTGGCGGAGAAGCCGCCGTCCCAATAGGCCTCGCCGTCGATCACCGAGGCCTGGAACAGCTGCGGCAGGCAGGCCGAGGCCATCACCGCGTCGGCGGTGAGCGCGCGGCCCTGGAAGATGGCCGCGCGGCCGGTGCTCACCTGCGTGGCGCTGACGTACACGCGGTGCGAAGAGTCGCGGCGGATCGCCTCGAAGTCGATGCGGCGCTCCAGCACCGTGCGCAGCGGGTTGAGGTCGAGCGGATTGAACTGGTACGGCGACACCGGCTGCGGCGACAGGAAGCCCCATGCGCCCAGCGGTCCCGCCCACAGGCTGGAGAACAGCTTGCGGTGCACGGACCCGGCCGCGCCCAGCGTCACCACTTCGTCCCAGAAATTCGAGAGGCATTCGCGCGCCGACTCGCGCGGGTCGCGCTTGCTGCGCCTGGCGGTCGCCCAGCCGCTGGCCAGCGCGACGGCATTCATCGCGCCCGCGCTGGCGCCGCTGATGCCCTCGAAGGCGAGGCGCCCGTCCTCCAGCAGAGCATCGAGCACGCCCCAGGTGAAGGCGCCGTGCGAACCGCCGCCCTGCAGGGCCAGGTTGATCGTCGTCGTCGTCATGTCGACACCATGCAGCAACATCCATGCTCAGCAACGCGGTCCTAGCATCCGGCTTCCAACCGTTGCACTCATCAACATCCAGGCTCGGCAGCGTCCGCATCGTTCGCGGCGGTGTGATGGTGGCGTGCTCATCCTTGGCTTGACCAGACTTGGTGCGCCCGCGCACACAGGTCTCGCGGCGTCCAAGCCAGAAAGGCTCAGCCGTTGTGCGCCAAGATGATCCCGATTGCGTTGGCATGTAACGCACATCGCGGCGTGATCTGCTCGGCAGCACCCGTGCGTCTACTGCTGAGCCATCAGCGGGACCGTTCGTAAGCAAACGTGGTGTTGCAAAGCGGCCTTTCTGACTGCGCAGTCAACCACCACAGTCCAGCCAGCGAACCGAACAGCGGTTTCGCGAAGCCCTCTCCGGGGCTCTTGTCAACCCAAGGATGAAAGGAATAGACGGATGAAGTTCGATCTGTTGCGGATGGGCGTCGTGTACCTGCACTTGATCGCCTGCTGTATCGCACTCGGGACCGTGTTCATGAGCGACCTGCAACTCGTCAGGGGACTGTTGCGAAGCGATGGCGGGGCGGTGGAGCCCGACCACCTGGCCGGCCTGCACCACACATTGGTGCGGGCTTTGGCCGCGCTCTGGATCACCGGCGTCGCCATCGTCGCCATGGACATCTGGAAGGCCGACACCGGCGTGCTCTTCAATCCCAAGCTGCAGGCCAAGTTCGCCGTCGTGCTGCTGCTCACGATGAACGGCCTGGCGCTGGAACGCGTGGTCCTGCCCGCGATGAAGCGCGCCGGCTCGCTGATGCGCCTGACGTTCAGCAACCGGCTGCTGGCCGTGTTCGTCGGCGCCGTGTCCGCCGTGTCGTGGTTCTACGCCGCGGCGCTGGGCGTCGGCCGTCCGCTCAACTGGAAGTTCTCGCTGACCGAGATCATGGCGGCCTGGCCCGTGCTGGTGATGGGCGGCTTCTTCATGATGGTGACGCTGACCGCCTGGGCGCAGTACAGCGCGAGCGGCGGTGCGAGGGCGCTGCGGCCGGTGCCGGTGGGGCGGTAGGCGGATGTCCCGGAGGGTCGCAGCGACAGGAAACCCAGGGCCCTCCGGACGCGACTTGCAGGGTTCGATCAGCCCTTGATGGCGGCCAGCTTCTTGTGCTTCGGGCCTTCCGCGATCACGTCCACGCGCGCGAACCCCGAAAGCGCCTCCTCCTGCCCCGTCTTCTTGCGTGCATCGAACACCAGTGCGCCGCCGCCGCGCAGGGCACGGATGGCGAAGTCGGTGTAGGTGGAAATCGGGTAGTGGAAGCCCGCCGAGATCATCGACACGATCAGGTCCACATCGCCGTCCACCAGTTCGTCCCGGCGTGGGTTCGTCGTCTTGATGTCGCTGGCGGGCACGCCGTTGTCCATCAGGAACTTGCGAGCGGCCTTGAGCGAGGCATATCCGGCCCCCTTGGCGTGGTAGGCGTGGTGCTTGTCATCGGTCCGCTCGATGTCGACGAGGTGGATGTGGCAGCGGTACTTGCGCCAGAACACCAGGTCCGCCAGGCCATGCCCGCAGCCGATGTCCACCAAGCGTCGAACCGGACGGTCGCCAACGTAGTCGGTGATCTTCTCGACTTCCCGCGCGACAGCGTCCAGCGCGCCTTGCAGGATCGGGCGGCGGCGCAGCCTGGACTCGATCTGCAGAGGCAGGCGATGGCCGCGCTCCCAGGCGCGAAACGAGACCGGCCCCAGGCCGGGCAGGCGCTTGAGCTGCCCCGTGCGCTGCAGCGCGATGTCTTCGACGTCCCTGGCGCTGAACGCCGAAAAATTGACCTGCTCCATACCCGCCCTGCTTGATGCTCGAGCTTGGATTATGTGGGTTGCGCCGGCCCCGACCGCCCGCGAGGCGCGCTCGCCGATGCAGCTATCCTCTGCGCCGATGCAGCCCCGGCAAGCGACCCGCCCCCTTGAGTACATCGCCGGACTGGACGGCATGCGCGCGATCGCGATCTTCGGCGTCATGCTGTTCCACTTCACGGCGCCGTTCTTCGCATCGTTCAGCCGCTCGGACTCCTGGATCCTGAAGGGTCTCGCGGCCGTTGCCAGCGTGGGCTGGGTCGGCGTGGATGTCTTTTTCGTGATCTCCGGCTACCTGATCGCGCGGATCCTGGACAGCAATCCGAACGGGCCCACCAGCGACTACGGTCGATTCATCAAGCGCAGGGCGTGGCGACTGCTGCCCGCCTATGTGTTCTGCCTGGCCCTGTTCACGATCGCGGCCCTGGCCGTCAAGCCGGACAGCAAGGTTCTGGCCAATTCGCCCCTGGCCTGGACCCTGCTGACGAACATCGAGATCGGGTTCGGTGACAGGACCGCGCTGGGCGATGACACCTTCTCGCTGGTGCACTTCTGGACCTTGGCCGTCGAGTGGCACTTCTACCTGCTGTTCCCGTGGGTCGCCCGCTTCGCCGGTTCCACGACAAGGGCGGCATGGACGCTTGTAGCGGCCGCCGTCATCACCCGTTGCGCCCTCTTCCTCGCGGGAGCCTCCGACAACGCCGTCTACGCGTTCACTGTCGGCCGGCTCGACGGTTTCGCTTTCGGCTGCCTGGTCGCATCCCCTGCCCTGCGGCGATTCCGGCCGCACGCCGGGCAGGTGGCTTGGGCCGGGACGCTTGGCTTCATCGCGCTGCTCGCCGCTCTGGCTGCAGCTGATCAGCCGCAGAAAACCTTGCCCTGGCTGCAGACCTGGGGCTACTCGGCGCTGGCACTGACCGCGGCCATGGCCCTGTTCGGGATGATCCACGCGCCCGGGCGAGCCGTCGCAGCCATGGAGTGCCGGTTTCTGACGGCCGCAGGCCGGGCCAGCTACAGCCTCTACGTCTGGCACTTCGTGTTCTTTCCCTGCCTGCGCAACGCCACCCTCCACTCAGGCGGCCCCGTCGTGCAGTTCCTGCTCGCCGCCGCATTGGGTACTGCCGTGACGGCGATCCTGGGCGCCTTCTCGTACAGGTATGTGGAGGCCCGGTTCAGGCGACAGGGGACGAGCGCTGCGGTTGCGCTCAACGCGCGCTGATGAACGCTGAGAGACGTCGAGAGGGGAATGTGGTCGGAGCGATAGGATTCGAACCTACGACCCTCTGGTCCCAAACCAGATGCGCTACCAGACTGCGCTACGCTCCGAACGCGTGGATTCTAAGGCCGGCCCAGCCGGTCAAGCGAGGGAACCGATGGCGATCCGGATCGTGAGGCTGGGCACCGCGAGGGTGGAGGACGAGGGGCCGCGCATCGGCACGGTGCGCCGGCCGCCTCGCGGGGTCCCCAAGTCGCAGTTCGCCTCGGGTGACTGGTACGACGTCTGGTACCCCAACCTCGCGCCCAGCGCGGAGAACGTGCAGTCGGCCCTCGCGGCCACCACCGACAAGGAATGGGCCGCCTTCACCCGCAAGTACCGCGCGGAGATGGCCAAGCCCGACGCCGCCCGCACGCTCGACCTGCTGGCGGCCCTGTCGCACCGGAGCAACTTCTCCGTGGGCTGCTATTGCGAGAACGAGGCGCGTTGCCATCGCTCGCTGCTGCGGGGCCTGCTGCAGGAGCACGGGGCGGCGATCCGCGAGGATTGAGCGCTCGGGCCTCGGTGGTTCCGTCCGCGTTCAGGAGCCGGAATTGCGCCGGCGACTCCTCGAGCGCATTGGTCGCACGCAGCGTAGCGATGAGCGCATCGATTCGGCACGATGGCGTTGTTCATCACGATGCCGCGGGCCTGTTCGATGTCGAACTTCGTTCCTTCCACGTAGTTGGAGAAATACGACTCGATGAACGCGAAGTTGTGCCGCGCCTGGCCGGCCAGGGAGCCGTCGATGCGCGGCACCGGCTCGGCGCGCAAGTGCTACTGCGAATCCAGCTTCCTGGCCTGTCCCGGGGGCAGGCAGCCGTTGTCCTTCTTCGCCAGGCCCGGCGGGCAATCGCCGCGGTTGCCCATGCGGTTCGTGTCGTCCGAGCCGGCCTGCGAATGGCGGCGCTTGTGCGAGTCGTCGTCCGAGCGCTTGTGCATGTCGCGGTCGCCGCGCTTGTGCGCGTCCCGGTCCTTGTTGTCGTAGCGCGTATGGGTGTCCGAGTGCGTGCGCGTATCGGCCGCCGCGCCCGCGCCCAGCGTGCCCGTCGTGCCCGCCGCGCTGTTGGCGCCCGTTTTGCCCGACAGCGAGGTGCCGCTGTTCGTCCCCGTCGTGGCCGCGGTGGAACCCGGCTGCACGATGGCCCCGCCGCTCGAACCCAACGTGCCGCTGGTGGTGGCGCCCTGCCCTTGCACGTTGGCGTTGGCGCCCGTGGACTGGCTGGCGCCGGCGGTGGAGGACGTGGTCCCCGACGTGATGGTCGAGCTGTTGGTCGTGGTCTGCGCGATGGCGCCGCCCGCGACCAGCGAGGCGACCAGAAGGCTCAGAAGTTTGCTGCTGCTCATGCGTTCATTTCTCTCCGTTGAACATGCGGACAGCATGGCCTGCGGCCGGGCTGGCCGCGGTCGGACATGGGAAAGCATCCCAGTGGGGCGAATCCCACCCGAGGTAGGAGATGCCTCGTGCTGAGCCACGAATGAAAAACGCCGGCACGAGGCCGGCGTTCCTTCATCGAGCAATCACGCTCAGAGCTTCACGTACTCGTACTCCACCGGCTGCGCATTGATGCCGCGGTCCGGCGGCGCGATCCAGGCGGCCATCTTGCCGGGCTCGGTGACGCGCTGCATCAGGCTCTTGACGAACCTGATGTCGTCCTCGGTCGGCAGCCACTCGGCCTTCTTTGCCTCGAACTCGGCGGCGGTGATCGGGTTGCCCTGCGGGTCGGTGTGCAGGCCGGACCAGGCGCCCACGTTGCGGCGGAACCGCGTGGAAGGCAGCTTGAATTCGAAGGGCACGCCGGCACGCTTGACGGCCATGTTCCAGCGCGTCACGCCGATGTTGCAGTCCTTGGCGTATTCCAGCCGCGTGATCTCGTTGATGCCGTTGCGCACCGAGACGGAGTCGTCCTTCACGCCGCCCTTGCCGTCCGGCACCTGGATGGTCATGGTGGTGTCCGCTTCCACGTGGTCGGCGAACTTGGCCTCGTCGGGGCGGCCCTTGATGCCGTTGCTGAAGTAGTTGGCCGCGTTGGACGAAGCCTCAGAACCGAACAGGTCCAGCGAGCTGGAGAACCAGAAGTTCATGAATCTCTGGATGGTCGGCAGGTCGATGGCGCCGGCATTGCGAACCTGCTTCCAGTCGTCGGTGTCCAGCTCCTTCATCACCTCCAGCGTGCGCTTGATGACGCGGCCGACGCCGGTCTCGCCCACGAACATGTGGTGCGCTTCCTCGGTCAGCATGAACTGGCAGGTGCGCGACAGCGGATCGAACGCGCTCTCGGCCAGGCTCTTCAACTGGAACTTGCCGTCGCGGTCGGTGAAGTAGGTGAACATGAAGAAGGACAGCCAGTTGTCCATCGGCTCGTTGAAGGTGCCCAGGATGCGCGGCTTGTCCGGGTCGCCCGAGTGGCGCTCCAGCAGTTCCTCGGCCTCCTCGCGGCCGTCGCGGCCGAAGTAGGCGTGCAGCAGGTAGACCATGGCCCAGAGGTGGCGGCCCTCTTCCACGTTGACCTGGAACAGGTTGCGCAGGTCGTACAGCGAAGGCGCGGTGTGGCCCAGCAGGCGCTGCTGCTCGACCGACGCGGGCTC
>Ga0247820_10002367_pt1 | contig 10610 bp, 11 predicted proteins | sample 13C_Glucose_Day1_2_FD_192480 | JGI IMG/M metagenome (GOLD analysis project Ga0247820, IMG submission 192480) | Soil microbial communities from agricultural site in Penn Yan, New York, United States - 13C_Glucose_Day14 | ecosystem: Environmental > Terrestrial > Soil > Agricultural land | place...
GAGCAGGGCGCCCGCCGGGCCCCGTGGCCACGGTGGCGGCCACCGGCCGGGCGCCCTGCTCCGTGCGCCGCGTGCCGACGAAGTGCGTTGCCGGCTGGCCGTTGAGCGAGCGCTGCTCGGTGCGGCCCTGATCGGGCTTCACCACGTTGCGCAGGATGTCCTCGTGCGAGGTGCCGGCCTTCGGCGGCACGGCCTGCAGCACGAGGCCGGCGTTGCCCTCGGGGTTGACGATCGCCAGCGCGTCGGCCGAGTTCTGGAAGCGCCAGCCCTGCGGCGCCGTGATCGCGACGCCGAGCGGCTCGTGATAGAAGTTGCGCCCGCGCGTGACGCCCTGGTCGCGGCTCTCGCCGAACGGCAGGCCGTCGATGGCCTGCAGGTAGCGCGCGCGGCCGTCGTCGCCGTACTGGCCGCGGTACTTCGCGGCAATCTCGCGGATCTCGCGCAGGCGCTGCTCGTTGCTGGGATGGGACGACAGCCAGTTGGCCTCCGCGCGCGGCGCCCGGCCCTCGGCGCGGGCCACGTCGGCCGCGAAGCGCTCCTGGCTGCCGAGCACGCCGATGACGTCGACCATGTTGCTCGGGTTCAGGTTGGAGCGGGCGAGGTACTCCGCGCCGAGCTGGTCGGCCTGCAGCTCCTGGTCGCGGCTGTAGCGCGCGATGTAGCCGGCGGCCACGCCCTGCGACACCTGTTGTGCCAGGTCGCCGACGCCCAGCACGGCCCCGAGCACCGACGCGGCGAGCACGCCCAGGCCGGCCGTCTGCTGGCGCGTGGCGCGCTGCGCGCCGTGGCGCGCCGTCACGTGGCCGATCTCGTGGCCGATCACGCCGGCGAGGTCGGCCTCGCTCTCCATGTAGGCCATCAGCCCGCGCGTCACGTACACGTAGCCGCCGGGCAGCGCGAAGGCGTTCACCTCGGGGCTGTCGAGCACGGTGAAGTGCCACTTCAGCTCCTTGCGGTGCGACTGCGCGGCCAGCCGCTGGCCGAGCCCGTCGACATAGGCGGCGAGCTTCGCGTCGTCGTACTGGCCGTACTCGGCCAGCACCTGCGGATGCGCCTTCTGGCCTTCCGCGACCTCGCTGCGCTCGTCCATCACCGTGCGCTCGGCCTTGCCCGTGACGGGGTTCTCCACCGTCTCGCAGCCGGCCAGCACGGCGGCCAGCATCAGGGCGCCCAGGAACGGTCGCATGGGGATCTCCAGTGGTCTTATCTGCCAACCCCTTGCAGCCGCCGTGCCCGCGCGACCGGGAAGACGCCCCCTGACCGGGGGTGTTGAACCCGGCGCCGCTGTGCAGCGCCTTTACCAGGGATCTCAAGCGCCACGTCGGCTGGCATGCGCCCTTTGGCATCGTTCCATCAGCTTTGGCGCGTCGGCCCGCTGCGTCCACGCGGCGAACGTGGCGGCCGGCCCGCGCCAGCGCAGGTCGTCGACGTCATCGAACAACTTCGCGTCGGTGCGCAACGTGGCCAGGCGCTTGAACAGCAGCGCCGTCTCGCGCCTGTCGCCCAGCACGTGCGCCGGAAACGACTCGATCGGCCCGTGCCGGTTCAGCAGCCGGGCCGCACCGACCGCGCCGATGCCCGCGATGCCGGGGTACCCGTCGGCGGCATCGCCGACCAGCGCCAGCCAGTCGGGCACGAGCGCCGGCTCGACGCCGAACTTCTGCCGCACCCCTTCGGCGTCGCGGATCTGCTTGCCCTTGCGGTCGACCTGCACCACCCGCTCGCCGCGCACGCACTGCGCCAGATCCTTGTCGGGCGTCCAGACCAGCACCTTCTGCACCCGATCGTCTTCGCACGCGATGCGGGCGGCGGAGGCGAGCGCATCGTCGGCCTCGAGCTCCACCATCGGCCACACGGCCACGCCCATCGCGGCGAGCGCTTCTTCCAGCGGGTGGAATTGCGCGAGCAAGGCGGGCTCGATGCCCTGGCCCGTCTTGTAGCCGGGCCAGAGATCGTTGCGGAACGATTCGATCACGTGATCGGTCGCGACGCCGACATGCGTGGCGTTGCGCTCGATCATCTCGAGCACCCCGTTCAGCACGCCGACCACGGCACCCAGCGGCCGGTCTTCGCCCTTCGTGAAGCGGCGCAGGCCGTAGAAGTGCCGGAAGAGCTCGTAGGTGCCGTCGATGAGGTCAACGATCATGGTCTGGCAGTATTGGCGAATCGCGGACGCCGCGATGACTCGAACACCAACGAATGGAGACTCCCATGGAAATGCTGGACACGGCCCTGGACGACATCACGGGATTGATCGAAGCGTACCGGGCGACAGCCGATGAGAAGCGCGCGTCGCCGCTGCGCTCGAACGCCGACGGGTTGCGCGCGATCCAGCGCGAGATCGGCGCCGGCGCAAACGTCTACGCCGCGGTCACGATGGCCTCGGCGCGGGGCGAGGTGAACCAGGCGCGCATCGACCGGGCGCGCCAGGAGGCGCAGGCGGCGATGGAAGGCGCATGGCGCCTGCGCAGCGAGCTCGCGCATCTCGTGGAGCAGCAGCGCCTGCCCCTGGGCCTCGTGCGCGACGATCTCCGCGAGCTGATCGGCCTCTCGCTGCAATGCCGCGCCGGCGTGGCCGCCTTCGACGCATCGCCGCACTTCGACGCGGCCGCCGCCGAACCGCTGGCCAACAAGGTTCTCGTGGACCTGCGCGAGGCGACCCTCACGTACCTCGCCCGCGTGCGCGAGACGGAAAGCGCGGACGCCGCCTACCCCGACTTCGCGCAAGGCGCCCGCCGCGCGGCGGCGGATCTGCTGGAGAAGATCGTCGACCGCGCGGCGGAGCTGGAACGGCTGGAGAAGGACGGCGCGGAACGCGATGGAACGCCGACCTCGCCAGGCATGCTTGCCGACGGCCTCGTGTCCCCCCTGCGAAAGATCGTTCGCGACTGGACGTCGGCGGACGCTTCGGTCTAGGGAGCTGCGCGCACCCTAGGGAAACTACCAGAGTGGCCGAGCGTGCATCGGCAGACTACGTTCAAGAGGCGCGAACGACCGCGCCCAAGCACGAAAGACGCCATGCACACCTCCTCGACAGCCGCCCCCCGCCTGCTCGCCGCCCTGGCCATCGCGCTTTCGCTCCAGGCCACCGCGCAGGCGGCGAAACCCGACGCCGCCCCGACGCGCAAGGCGGCCGCCAAGGTCGACGGCGCGAGCATCCGCGCCAACGCCGCCCACACGCGCGACTGGCCGACGATCGGGCTCGACCACGCGGAGACGCGGTTCTCCAAGCTGGTCCACGTCAACGCCGGCAACGTGAAGGACCTCGGGCTGGTCTGGTCGTACAACCTGGAGTCGACGCGCGGCGTCGAGGCGACGCCGCTCGTCGTCGACGGCGTGATGTACCAGACGGCCTCGTGGAGCGTGGTGCACGCCATCGACGTGCGCACCGGCAAGCGGCTGTGGATGTACGACCCGAAGGTGCCGCGCCACTTCGCGTCCAAGGGCTGCTGCGACGTCGTGAACCGCGGCGTGGCGCTGCACAAGGGCAAGGTGTTCGTCGGCACCTTCGACGGCCGCCTGGTGGCGCTGGACGCGGCCACCGGGCGCCGGGTGTGGGAGAAGGACACGATCGTCGACCACAAGTTCGCCTACACCAGCACCGGCGCGCCGCGCGTCTACAAGGGCAAGGTGATCATCGGCAACGGCGGCGCGGAGTACGGCGTGCGCGGCTACATCACCGCCTACGACGCCGAGACGGGCGCGCAGAAGTGGCGCTGGTTCACGGTGCCCGGCGACCCGGGCAAGCGCTTCGAGAACGACGCGATGGCCCGGGCCGCCAAGACCTGGGACCCGACCCTGCGCTACTGGGAGGCGGGCGGCGGCGGCACCGTGTGGGACACGATGGCGTTCGACCCCGAGCTGAACCTGATGTACATCGGCACCGGCAACGGCTCGCCGTGGGCGCAGAAGAAGCGCAGTCCCGCGGGCGGCGACAACCTCTACCTGGCTTCGATCGTGGCGCTGAACCCCGACACCGGCAAGTACGTGTGGCACTACCAGGAGACGCCGGGCGACAACTGGGACTTCACCTCCACGCAGCCGATGATCCTGGCCGACATGGACCTCGACGGCAAGCGGCGCAAGGTGATCCTGCATGCGCCGAAGAACGGCTTCTTCTTCGTCATCGACCGCACGAACGGCCAGTTCATCTCGGCCAAGAACTTCGTCGACGTGAACTGGGCCTCCGGCTACGACGCCAAGGGCCGGCCCATCGAGACCGAGATCGCGCGCGTGGCCGACCGGCCGCGCGAGATCATCCCGACCCCGTTCGGCGCGCGCAACTGGCACCCGATGTCGTTCAGCCCCGCCACCGGGCTGGCGTACATGCCGGTGCAGGCCGTGCCGATGACGCTGATGGACAACAAGGACTGGAGCTTCAACAAGAACGTGCCCGGCGAGCCGCACGGCGGGCTCGGCTGGAACCTCGCGACGATGGTCGACGTGGAGCCGGCCAAGACCAAGCCCTTCGGCCGCCTCATCGCGTGGGATCCCGTGCAGCAGAAGGAGGCCTGGCGCGTGGAGCACGTCTCGCCATGGAACGGCGGCACGCTCGCCACCGCCGGCAACCTCGTGTTCCAGGGCACGGCCGACGGCCGCTTCGTGGCGTACGACGCGAAGAACGGCGCCAAGCTGTGGGAGGTGCCCACCGGCACCGGCGTCGTCGCGGCGCCGGCCACCTACGAGGTGGACGGCAAGCAATACGTGTCGATCGCGGTCGGCTGGGGCGGCGTGTACGGCCTCGTGGAGCGCGCGAGCAACCGCATCGGCCCGGGCACCGTGTTCACGTTCGCGCTCGGCGGCACCGCGAAGATGCCGGAGTTCGTCGAGCGCCACCAGGGCTCGCTCGTGAGCGGCGTGCCGTACGACAAGGCGCACGTGCAGGAGGGCACGATGCTGTACGTGAACAACTGCGCCTTCTGCCACGGCGTGCCGGGCGTGCACCGCGGCGGCAGCATCCCCAACCTCGGCTTCTCGAAGCCCGAGGTGCTGACGAACCTCGACCGCTTCCTGTTCAAGGGGCCGATGCAGGACAAGGGCATGCCGGACTTCACCGGCAAGCTGAAGGCCGAGGACGTGCCGAAGCTGCAGGCGTTCATCCAGGGCACGGTCGACGCCGTGCGGCCGAAGCCCGCGCAGTGAGCCGCGCTCACTCCAGGGCAACGTCGCCGGCCAGCCGGACGCTGAGCCCGAGGGCCGGGATCTCCAGCGTCATCGAGGCCTCGAAGGTCTCGGTGCCCTGGATCGCCCCGCTGGCGATGGCCTTGGCCACCGCCTGCTCGATCTCGCGCTGCGAGCTCACGCCCACCACCTTGAGGAACTTGCGGATGCTGAGGTTGAAGGTCTCTTCGTTCATCTTGATTTCCTGATGAGTTTCAGTTGCGCCCGGAACGCCGGCTGCGCGGCTGCAGCTTGTCGAGCTCGGCGAGCTGCTGCTTGAGCAGGATGAGCAGCGAGCGCGCATGCTCGACCGGCAGGCGCAGGCTGCTGGCGGCTTCATGATCGTCGCGCGGCGAGCGCGGCAGCACCAGCACGTCGACGCCGAATTCGATCACGCCCTTGTCGTGCTTCATCGATTTCAAGCGCTGCACCTCGATGTCGTAGGTCTTCAAGCGCGGTCTCCTGTGGGGCGGCCGGCCGGCAGCGGCGGCCGGTTCTTGCGGTACGAGTTCTTCACGACGATCTTGTCGCCGCGGAAGGTGAAGACGTCGCACCCGTTCACTTCCACGCGGCTGCCGTCGGCGCGCGTTCCGGTGAAGGTCCATTCCGAGACGCCCCGGTCCGCGCACACGAAATGGCGCGGCGCATTCCACCTCGCGTCGGGGTAGGTCGCGAACACTTCCTCGAAGGCGGCTCTCACGGCCGGCCTCCCCTTGCAGCCGGCCCCGCAGACCTCCGGCCCGGCAGACGCCTCGAAGACGCAATCGTCAGTCATGAACGACATCAATGCCTGGATGTCGTGGCGGTTCCACGCCTCGGCGAACGCCTGCAGCAGCTCCACAGTCACGGTCACGCTCCTATTTCATCCAGCCCGCAGTGTGAGGCCCGCGCCGCCGACGCGGTAGCCTCCTGCCGATGGACTCCCTCATCGCCGCCTCCGCGCGGGCGCTCGTCACGGGCGACCCGCTCGGCGCCCTCAAGCACGTGGCCCTGCGCGACGACCCGCCGGCGCTCGCCCTGCGCGGCATCGCGATGGCGCAGCTTGGCGAGCATGCGCGCGCCCGGGAGCTGCTGCGCCGCGCCGCACGAGGCTTCGGCGCCCACGAGGCGCTGGCGCGCGCCCGCTGCGTGGTGGCGGAGGCCGAGGTGGCGCTGGCGATGCGCGACCTCGGCGGCTCTGCGCGCACGCTGGCCGCGGCACAGGCCGCGCTCGAGGCGCGCGACGATCGTGCCAACGCGCTGCTGGCGCGCCTCATCGCCGTGCGCCGACTGCTCCTGCTCGGCCGCCTCGACGCGGCCGCCGCCTCGCTGGCCGGCCTCGACCCCGGCGGCCTGCCGCCGTCGCTGCGGGCGGTGGCCGAGCTGGCCGCGGCGGAGGTGGCGTTGCGCTCGCTGCGCACGGCACCGGCGCGCGCGGCGCTCGCCCGCGCACAGGAGGCGGCCGAGCGCGCGCGCGTGCCCGCTCTCCTTGCCGAGGTGGCCGAGGCGCGGGCCGCGCTCGATCGGCCCGCGGCCCGGCGCTTCCACGCCGGTCACGGCCAGCCCCTGCGCCTGGACGAGATCGAGGCGCTGCTCGCCTCGGGCACGCTGGTGGTGGATGCCTGCCGCCGCGCCCTGCGCGCCGGCGCCGCGAGCGTGCCGCTGGCGCGCCGGCCGGTGTTGTTCACGCTGGCGCGCGCGCTCGCCGAAGGCTGGCCCGGCGACGTGGACCGCGATGCGCTGATCGCCCGCGCCTTCCGCACCCGCCAGCCCGACGAGACGCACCGGGCGCGCCTGCGTGTGGAGATCGGCCGGCTGCGCGCGCTCGTGGCGCCGCTGGCGCGCATCGAGGCCACGCCGCGCGGCTTCACGCTCACGCCGCGCGATGAGCGCGCCGTCACGGTGCTCGAGCCGCCGATCGACGGCGACCAGGCGTCCGTGGTGGCGCTGCTGGCCGACGGCGCGGCGTGGTCCACCTCGGCCCTCGCGCTCGCCCTCGGGGCCAGCCAGCGCACCGTGCAGCGCGCCCTCGTGGAGCTGGAGGCCGCCGGCCAGGTGCGCTCGATCGGCCGCGCGCGCACGCAGCGATGGCTGGCGCCCCCGCTGGCCGCATTCACGACGATCTTGTTACTCCCCACCGCGCTCTCGCTCGCGTAGATTGAGTTGCCGGGCGCCACCTTCGAGAGCGCCGAACGAAAGCCCAAGCCCATGCCTTCCAAGTCCCAAGCACCGGCGCGCGCGGCCGAGATCGTGCGCGAGTACGGCCCCTTCGCCGACGCCCAGAACATCGCCGGCGTGACCCACGATGGCCGCCACGTCTGGGCTGCTACCGGTTCCAAGCTGGTCGCCTTCGACGCTGCGAGCGGCGAAGTGGCCCGCACGCTGGACCGCGCCTGCGACGCTGGCACCGCCTTCGACGGCACGCACCTATATCAGATCGCCGAAGCGCGCATCGACAAGATCGATCCCGCCACGGGTGCCGTCGTGGCAACCATTCCCGCGCCGGGCGCGGGCGGCGACTCCGGACTGGCGTGGGCCGAGGGCAGCCTGTGGGTGGGGCAGTACCGCGATCGCAAGATCTACCAGATCGACCCGAAGACCGGCGCCATCCTGCGCGCCATCGAATCCAACCGGTTCGTCACCGGCGTGACGTGGGTGGAGGGCGAGCTGTGGCACGGCATGTGGGACGGCGACGAGAGCGAACTCCGCCGCATCGACCCTGCCAGCGGCGCCGTGCTGGACCGCATCGAGATGCCGCGAGGCACGGGCGTGAGCGGCCTGGAGTCGGACGGGGCCGACCTCTTCTACTGCGGCGGCGGGCCGAGCGGCAAGGTGCGCGCCGTGAGGCGCTCGAAGGGCACGCGCAAGTAGACGGCCATGAGCCTGCGCGGCGGCGCACGCTCCTATTCGTCGAGCTCGTATCTCTCGTGGAACTTGTCGGCCGCGATGGCGTAGCTGTCGGAGCCGTCTTCGTTGTTGGACACCAGGTAGTCGCCCGGCGCGAGGCGGGTGTGCCCCTCCTTGGTGGCGACGGCGCCCTCTTTCTCGCTCGCGGCCGCCCACACCGGGGTGGTCTTGACATAAGCCCCGGGGCGCAGCTGCCGGTACGTGCGGGTGAATGACGCCGCGTCCACGGTGTAGACCTCGCCGTCGTTGTCCACCACCCAGTCGCCGGCCTTGCAGTGCTGCTCGCCGCCCCACTTGCGGTAGACGAAGCCCGCGGTCTCCAGCTTCAGTTGCACTGCAACCACGTACTGGCCGGGCTTTCGGCGGTATCTTCGGCGCTGGCTCATCGATCGACGAGTCTGCGCCCGGATCGGCCGCCTGTCGACACCGGGCAGTGCGCATCGAAGGAGGACCGCCATGGCCGACGCTGCTCTGGACGACGCCCTGAAATTCGTGCTCCGCTGGGAGGGTGGTTTCGTCGACCACCCGAACGACCCCGGGGGCCGCACCAACAAGGGCGTCACGCAGAAGGTCTACGACAGCTGGCGCCAGCGGCAGGGCCAACCCGTGCGCGACGTGAAGGCGATCGACGACGCCGAGGTGAACGCGATCTACCGCGGCGACTACTGGGTGCCGCCGCGCTGCGACCTGCTCGGCTCGCCGCTCTCGCTCGTGCAGTTCGATACTGCCGTGAACATGGGCGTCGGGCGCGCGGTGCGCTTCCTGCAAGCCACCGTCGGCTGCCCGGCCGACGGCGACTTCGGCCCGGGCACCGAACGCGCCGTGGCCGGCTGCGACGTGGGCCAGTCGGTCGCGGCCTACTGCCAGCGGCGTGAACAGTTCTACCGCCAGCTCGCGGCGAAGAACCCGAAGCTCGGCGTGTTCCTGAAAGGATGGATGAACCGGCTCAATGCCTTGCGCAAAGAGGCGGGCCTGCCCGGTTTCGAGGCCGCCGTGCCGCTGGACTTCGGCGATGCCGGCTACATCGCCCGAGTGCCCGACATCGGCGAGGACCCGGAATACGACGACTGAAGCGAAAGCCCGACCATGCCCCACATCACCTTCATCCACGGCATCGCCAACAAGCCCCCGGCCAACGACCTGCTCGCGATCTGGCAGCGCACCCTGGCGCAGGCCAGCGAACCGCTGCCGCTGGGCGATCTCGGCGTCACCGCGTCCATCGTGTATTGGGCCGACTTCATGTACGAGCGGCCCGACGAGAACCTCGCCGCGCACGAGGGCGTGCTCGAGAACACGGCCGCGGCCATCGATGCCAGCGGCGGCGCGCAGGAGCCGGTGCCGGCCACGCCCGAGGAGGCGGCCTTTCTCGCCGCGATGCGACGCCACCTGACGACGAAGGACGATGCCGCGCTGGCGGCGCTGGCCGATGCGCCGCCGGACGTCCAGGCGGCTGCGGCCGCCGGTGCTGCGCTCGAGCGCGTTCCGCTGCCCTGGTTCATCAAGAAGCCGTTCATGTCGGCGTTCCTGCGCGACGTGCATCACTACCTGTTCGACGTCGAGTTCGGCCCGCCCGGGCGACCGCCCGTGCGCATCCAGCAGTCGATCCGCAAGCGCTTCGTCGACACGCTGGCGGCGCCCGGGGTGAGCCGCCCGCACGTGGTGGTGTCGCACAGCATGGGCACCGTGATCGCGTACGACTGCCTGAAGCGGCTCTCCGACTGCGCGCCGGTCGACGGGCTCATCACCATCGGCAGCCCGCTCGGCCTGGACGAGGTGCAGGACAAGCTGCAGCCCGGCTGGAGCCCCAAGGACGGCTTCCCGCACGAGCGGCTCCAGGGGCGCTGGTTCAACTTCTACGACCGCCTCGATCCGGTGTGCGGCTTCGATCCCGAGCTGGCGAACGACTACGGCCACGGTGGCAAGCACGTCGTCGTGGACCAGGTGGTGCAGAACACCGGGGTGTGGCGGCACTCGGCCACCAAGTATCTGCGCCAGCCGGCGTTCGGGCAGGCGTTGCGCCAGTTGCTCGGGATGTGAAGTGACCCCCCGAAGCGCCTTCGGCGCCTCCCCAGGGGGCCGAGCCCGGACACGGAAGGTCCAGTGGACCTTTCGTGCCTGGCGAGGGGCCGGGCGCTTGCGCACGGCGCGGCCTGCAAGGCCAACCAGCGGACCGGCAGAGCCGGATCCGCGGTTGCCGCTTAGTGGCGGCGTTCATGCGTCGAGGGTGCCGCTTGGGCGCCATGGAGAACCAGGATGAAACCTTCGCTCTTCGGTCCCTTGCGGTCTCTTGCGCTACATGCGGACATTGGCGCGACAAAGGTGCGGGCAGGCCGGCCGCGACGCGCGAGGGCGGCGGTCGGCCCTGCGGGCCGACTCCCCGGGCTTGTGCGCTGCGGGGGGCGCGCCGTCCACTTAGCTCCGCGCGCGTTGCGCGCTGCGCACGACGCCGGCGAGTCAGTTCACGAAGCGTGCACTGCGTGCACGCCGCCCCCCGCAGCACACAAGCCCGGCGCCGCCCACGCGCGCCGCGGCCGGCCTGCCCGCACCTTTGCAGACACGCTCTG
>Ga0247820_10002368_pt1 | contig 10603 bp, 14 predicted proteins | sample 13C_Glucose_Day1_2_FD_192480 | JGI IMG/M metagenome (GOLD analysis project Ga0247820, IMG submission 192480) | Soil microbial communities from agricultural site in Penn Yan, New York, United States - 13C_Glucose_Day14 | ecosystem: Environmental > Terrestrial > Soil > Agricultural land | place...
GCGGAGGCCCTCTGGTCGTCAAGCTTCTCCTTCGTTGCGATGGCCTGCTGCCCGAAGAGGCCCATCCCGGATGCGGCGAGCTGCTGCTCGGCTGCTGCTGCGGCGACGGCCGCCTTGTACTCGGGGAAGAGCTCGGCGACTTCCTTGGTGGAGTATCCGGCGTTCCTGGCCGCCGTTTCGATCATCGCGAAGTCGGTGGCGGCCTGGTCTCCGTAGCCGCTGGACACCATGCCGGACAGGGCATCGTCCAGGCTGGAAAAATCGCCCTCAAGGGCCTTGAGGGACTTCTCGCCCTTGGTGAAGTCCGACCACAGGTTGTAGGCACCCTTGCGGAGGTCCTCGAGCGGGCCGACGGAACCGTCGCCGAAGGACTTGACGTACTCCTCGGACTCCTTGGACGCCTTGCCGACTTCTCCAATCTTCTTCACGAGGCCGTTGAGATCGCCGAACGTGCTGCCGAGCTCACCGGTGAGCTTCCCGGTCTCGGCGAGGTTCTTGAGGGAGGTGGTGAGCCGGTCGACGTCCGGGGGCGCGCCACGGGCTTTCTCGGCGAGCTTGCCGACGCCGACGGCCGCGACGGCAAGGACGCCGAGGCCGATGCTGGCCTTCGTCATCGCGGACATGGATGCTGCGGTGGCCCGCAGAGTGGTGGACACGCCGGCGGCCCGCATGATGGCGAAGTACGCGCCGAGGCGGGCCACAGCAGCGGACCCGGTGACGGCGCCGAGGGCTGCGGCGCCCAGGGTGACGAGCTTGAACCCTGCGTACAGCTGCACCATCGTCGACAAGACGTCGGAAGGGATCCCTGCGACGAGACCAGCGAGCGCGTTCACGACGGTCAGCACGCTGACGCCCATGTCGGACATGGCGACCAGCAGGTGCGTGACGGCAGTGGCCAGGTTGCGGAGGGTGTCGCCGACCAGGGGGGCGTTCTCCCGCGCGTAGTCGAGGAACTCCCGCAGGTCCGATCCGGCTTCCCCGGTGTCCATGGCGTCGCTGAAACGGACGAGTGCGTGGGTGCCGCGGGTCAAGGACTCGGTGGCGAACCGGGTGAACTTGGCCATGAACCGGTCGAAGCCTGGGGTGCGCATCCCCCCAGCGGCCACGTTCAGGAAGTGCTCGAGCTCTCCGGATGCGCCCTGGACGAGGGGGGTGAGCTTCGGGAGGCCGGCGGCGAAGAGTTGCAGGGACTTGGTGACGACGGGCATCGTGTCGTCGGCCAGGGCGTCGGACCAGTCCTTGTACTGGTCCTTGAGAGCGCCCAGGGCTGCGGCGGACTCGCGGGATGCCGCCGGCATCTCGGACAGGAGGCGCTGGTACTCCGTCTCAGCCTTGGCGGCTTCCGCGGATGCGGCGCCGTGTTCCCGGACGGCCTTGTCGTATTTTTCCTCGGCCTCTGCGGCTTCGGTGAGGGCCATGATCTGCCCGCCGATGGCGAGTCCGAATGCACCGACTGCGGCGCCGGCGGCACTGAGCCCAGCGGCAATCGGAACGGTGGCTGCCGCGATGGGGATGAGAGCACTGCCTAGGGCAACGGCGGCCAGGATCAGGTTCCGCATGTTGCCTGCGGTGTCGCCGATGTTCCCGGACGTGGAGTTCGTGGTGGTGTTGACGGTGCCCAGAGATCCGCGCAGTCCGTCAAGGCGGCCGTTGACGCGGGTGAGGGTGCCGTCAAGGTCGTCGAGGTCGCCGCGCAGGGTGCGGGTGTTTCCCGACAGGGTCGTGAGGTTTCCGTTTGCGGTGTTCGCGTTTGTTCCAAGGGTGCGCAGCCCGTTGGCGGCGTTGCGGGCGCGGTCTCCGAGCTCGTCCAGGGCTGCGGCAGCTGCGGCGGCCCGGCCGCGGAGGGTGCGCAGTGCCCGTGAGGCGTCCTGGGCTTCCTGCTGGATGGCGTTCAGTGCAGCGGATGCAGCAGCCGCTCGGGCGGTCAGGGCGTTGAGGGCGGTGCCCGCGGTGTCGGCGTGGTCGCGTAGGTCGCGCATGGCGGCCGCGGCTGCGGCAATCTGGGCGGAGTCTCCATCGAACCGGGCGGTGATGTCGACGGGGCTGAGGGCTTGCAGGTCCGCCAGGGCGACACGGACGGCGGCCACCCCTGCACCGGTGTCGTCGTCGAGGTGCGCGGAGAGGTTGAGGGGGCTCAGGAGCCGGAGTTCGTCCAGTGTCGACCGGACGGATGCGGCGCCTGCCGCTGTCCGGTCCTCAACAGTGACGTTCACGTTGACGGGGCTCATGCCTTGCAGGTCGGCCAGGGCGGCACGGATTGATGCGGCGCCTGTTGCCGTGTCGTTGTCGAGGTGGGCCGTCAGGTGCAGAGGGCTCAGCAGGCGCAGTTCGTCCATGGTGGAGCGGACGGATGCCGCTCCGGTGGTGGTCCGGTCGTCGAGGGTGGCGTTCAGTTCGAGTGGGCTGAGCGCCCGCAGTTCTGTCAGGGCGGCCCGCAGGGTGGCAATGCCGGCGGAGGTCTGGTCGTCGAGGTCTGCGGTGATGCGGATGTTGTTCGCCATGGCCCGGATCTGGGCATCGGTTTGGGCCAGGGCCCGTTCCAGGGTCCGCATGTCCTTGGCTGCGGATTTGGCCTGCGAGCCCATAGCGCGGAGCCGGGCGGTTGCCGTTTCGGACGCGGTGCCGAGTTTCCTGACGCCTCTGCTCGCGGCGGTCGATGCTGTGCCGAGCTGGGTGACTTCGCTTTGTGCGTCGCGGGCGGCATTGGCAAGGTCCCGGGCGTGACCGGCGTTGGTGCGGAGAGTTCGGGCCAGGCTGGTGCCCTGGCCTCGCAGGGACACATCAAGGTTCCAGTTGGCCACTGGCCCGCCCTCCTTCTCTCTGTCAGCCGCCGTGTCGGCGGTGGCGTGCTTGCTGTTCTCGTTCGACCTCGAGGGCCGCTGCGTGCGCTGCTGGGATCAGTGCGACCTTGAGCCCGTGGATGTCTTCGCCGCGGTCGCGTGCCAGGGACTGCTGCTTGTCGGCGAGGACCTGGCATCCGATGCACAGCTGGACGGTGGCCGCGTAGGCGTCTTCCTGGTCGGGCCCGCCGTGGTCCCAGTCGTCGTGCCGGGTCTGGCACTGGGGGCACACGGTGGCCAGGTATGCCTGGTAGGCGAGGGCTTTCTCCCGGTCGCGTGCCGTCCACGTCCCGTCGCCTGCGCCCCGGAACTGGCTGTGGGGGATGCCCCACCGGTCGCACAGGGCGAGCTCGCTACGGAAGGCTTCATCGGCGATCAGCCTTTTCCCAGGTCCATGCGCTCTGTGCGCTGCACCCCGAACGCGGTGTTGAGGAGCTTCTCTCCTTCGGCCGGGGCCCACTCGTCGAGATATCCGGCAGCGTCTTCCTCGGTGATCCCGTCCAGGGAAGAAGCAGCGATGAGGACAGGACCGAGGGTGTCGAGGTTGAAGTCGTAGCCCTCTTCGGACTGCTCCTCCGTCGGAGGATGGGCGGCGAGGAGCGCTTTGTACGTCTTGCGGTCCAGGGCCTGGAATCGCAGCTGGATCGATGCGGCGTCCAGGGCGGCCTGCGCGTCCGTGAGAGCGGCGGCGGCTGCCTGGTAGCTAGCCTGCGCGGCGTCGTCCTGAGGGCTACGCTCCGCGGCGCCCTTGGCCTGCTGCTCGACGAAACGGGCGGCGTTGACGGCGCTCTTGGCGTTGTCGTCGTCGCAGATCGTCAGCGTGAGGACGGGCCTGGTGCGGGCCAGGAGGCGTTCCCGGGTGGCTGCCCAGTGCGAGTCGGCGGCCACGGCAGCCGGCGGCGGGGTGGCGGCGGTCTTTCGTGCGGTCATGAGGTAGTCCTCCGTCGGGGAAGGGGACCCGGCCGGGCGCCAACGGGCGCCCCTTCCCGAACACGCATCGGGCCCGGCCGGGAGCTGAGAGGGGTGGGTCAGGCGGCCGGGACGGTGGCGTTCGTCAGCGGGCGGTCGATGATGGAGAACCTGACGGTGAGCTTCGCTGCCTCGTTGTCCGCGGTGACCGTGGACGAGTTCGACGCGACACGCACCGGGTACACATCCAGGCCCTTGGTGCCGGACGCCTTGCCCTTGCGGGCGATCAGGACGAATCCCGTGGTGCCCTTGGCGAGGTCGGTCTCGATCGTGTCGGTGGTGTCGTCCTCGTAGAACGTCAGCGACGAGTCCTCGGCCGAGTCGTCGCCGGGGATCTTCGACACGAACGTGGAGTCCATGTCGGGGGTCTCGATCTCCTGGTTGGAGATGGAGAAGCCTTCGACGGCGGCGATCTGCTTGGTGTAGTCGGTGGCGCCGGTGATCTCGGCGAGCGTCGGCGTGTAGTCGGCGGCGGCGATCGTCTCAGCGAAGAGGATCTTCGTGACGCCCTTGCGGTTGAACCTGGCCATGGTGGTGGACCCCTGTCCTCACATGTGGTGTGGGTGCGGCCACCTGCGTGGTGGCGTCCGCGTGGGGTCCCGCCGCGGTGCGGTAAAGCGCCTGATCAGATGTCAGGTCGAGGTCAGGTCGAGCCTGAACCGCTGTACATAGCTCATGATGGCATCGGCTGGATCATTCGTTGCCCCCGCTTCTACATCCAGGGACCGTGCGGTCACCTTGGCGCCGGGGATGGTGAGGGTGCGCAGCCATAGTCCGGTCACCGGGTCCCGGCCGAGGATCGCGGTGCGCGCCTTGTCCGCCATCCACTCGGCCTGGTCTGCGACACCGCGCGAGTCGGGCTTGGACGGGTCAGGGCCGGACACGGACGTCACCTGGTAGACGAAGGACACGTCCTCGTGTTCGTCGGCCAGCAGGGCGCCCGACAGTTCGGTGGGCAGGGCGTACAGCAGGTAGTACGGGGGGTTCGCCCCTGCCGGCTTGTTGCCGCGGCCCACGGGAAGGCTGGTCGCGGAGGCGAGGAGTGCGGACAGGGCCGTTGTCACGGGCAGGCGGGCGATCATCCCAGTACCTCCTCGACGGCGTCCCTCATCTGCTGCTGGAGTACGGCTTCCATGCGCGGGATGGCGGGTCCGACGTGCGGGAACGGGGGCTGGAAGTAGTGGCGGCCGAGGCTGTCCGTCATGTCGAAGAACCCGAACTCGAGGCGGCGGCCGTACGGGGCGTTCGTGCCAATGGTGCACTGCGCCCCGTATGGGATGGCCCGGCCGACGACCTCCCACGACGAGCGGTACCGGCCGGTGATGACGTTGGGCCCCGGCCGGCCGGAGGCGTTGGCCCGGATCATGCCGCGCCCCAGTTCAGCGGTGTGCACCATCCGGCGCTGCACCACGGGAGTGATCCGGTCTGCTGCGGCCTCGAGCCGGTCGGCGAGCTCATCAGGGGTCACGGCGTCTCCCCCGCGGCACGGTTCTGGTCGAGGGCGGTCCGCCGCACGACTTCCACGGTGCTGGCCTGTCCGACGTCAGCACAGATCCAGGTGCGGCCCAGCAGGGAGGTGCGGGCCGGGTCGTGGACCTGTACGACGGAGGCGATGGCATTCTCCGGCGGAATCGGCGCGGTGAGCGGGGTCAGCAGGACATAGGTGGAGCGGGTCTGTTGCGCCCAAGGCTGCCCGGCGTCGGGGACCGCGGACCGTTCCATCGTTGGGGACCCGGGGACGACAGCACCCGGGCCCTCGTACAGCACGTCACTGTCGGGGTACTCGAGCTGGCCGGTCTCCGTATTGAGGACGGGCTCCTCAGTGCCGGGCCGGGCGACGCGCACGGTGTCGATGAGAACGTTGCTTCCGATCCACCGCGTGACGCCGGCGAGTGCCGCATCGAGTCCAGCCATCAGCTACCCACCCGGCCCTGCGCCCAGTCGGCGAGCTGCCTCAGCATCGCCCTGGTCAGCTCGGTGCTGGTTCCGTCGAGGTCGTCGCGGTTGAGGGCCGCCCGCTCGAGGTCGGCGGCGTCGATGTTCACAAGGAATGCGGCAACGACCTCGCCGGGGTCCGCCTGGTCGCCGACGGCTACGTGGGCGAGCCCCTCGAAGTCCAGACCGCGGTGCGGGGCGGTGTAGAGGACGAGGAGCGGTGCAGCGCCGACACGGTGCTCGAGGTTGTAGCCCTGCACGGACTTGCTGATGTCGGTGCCGTCGATCGCGATGCTGCCCGTGACGCCGTCGGCGGTAATGCGGACATGCCGCGGCTGGTCGGCAATGCTCGGGGCGGTCATGGCTTGACCTCCGTGTCCTCGCCGAGGGGCACGGTCTGCAGAACGCAGCGCTCGACGGTTAGAGCTCCGTTAACGCCCGGGTCTGCGAATCGCTGTCCGTCCTCGCCCCTACAGAACTCGGTGTACTTGATCCTGTAGCCGCCCTCGTTGCCGTTCACTGCACGTGAATGCACGGTGATCGGCCCGGCAGTGGACACCCATTTTGAGTCGATGCCGTTCGCCTCCAGCCAGGCGCGAACACGCTTCTTCTGGCCTTCGCTGAGGAGCTGGCCCGCCTCCGTGATGGTGACGACGCGGCGCTGCACGGGGTGGGGAACGGGCTTGAACTGGGGAGGGACGTGCACCGGCTGGTGGTGCATGAACATGCCCTCGCCTTGCTGCGTCACAACCGTGACGACCGCTTCGGCGACACGATCGCCTTCGTCCATGTCGATGACGAGGCCGAGGTCGTCAAGCTGCGCGCCGATCTTCTGGTCGGTCATGCCGCGCTCCTCGTCAGCAGTGCGCGGTCATCGACGCGGAGCAGATGCTGGATGAGGTGGTACTCGGCGCGGTGGCCACGGGTGCGCTCCGTGTCCTCGTCGGCTACCGGAGGGCATCCGTGCTCGGCTTCGAACGCCGAGCCCGGGCCGAGCATCCGTTCCGGGAGGGTCATCCAGGCGTAGTAGTCGGCGAAAGTCTCCGACTCGAGCGCTTTGCGGACCTTCCAGAGGTAGGTGCGCTGATGCTGCTCCGTCAGTTGCTCCCACGGCTCCCCTGCGGGGCGACCGGACTGGATGTGCAGGAAGGGGCGCATGGTCGCCTCGTACATGGCGCGGGCGGCCATGGTCACGGTCTCAGCTGGGATCGTCACGAGAAGGCTCCTAGGGCGTTAGGGCGGTCGAAGTGCGGGAGGAACTCCCTGACACACCGGGCGTGGGCGACGGGATGTGCGAGGGCGTCGTCGATGTCGCGGATGGTGCCGTCGGCGGTGTCTGGGTCCCGGTGGGAGGTCCACCCGCAGCCGGCCCCGTCGCGGACCTGCACCCGGGTAACGCCGAGCTGCTCGTACGCAGTGCCTACGGCTCCGGCGTTGGCGGTGGTGACGGCCTGCCAGGACAGGGCGGACTCCGCCCACGAGGCGACGGGATGCCGGGCATCGTTGGCGTAGATGACCGTGTCGAGGGGGTGCTCGGCGCGCAGGGTGTCCCGGTCGAACTGGGCGACCTCGAAGCGGGAGACGCAGGTTCGGGCGGCTTCCACGGCGGCGCGCATGAAGGCGCGGGCCCGGCGGAGTGCTTCCTGGAGGCGGCCGGTGAGGTCGGCGTAGTACTGGGCGGACAGGGCGGTGACGGCGTTCTGGTGGCGGGTGGTCCAGGACCACGAGCGGCGGGGCCGGTCGGCCCGGTCGAGCATTCCGAACGCGCCTTCGCGGTAGGCGAGGGGCAGGTCGGTGGCCGCCCACCGTTCGGTGAACGCGGCAACAGCGCGGTCGAAGTCGGCGAGGCGCTGCTGGAATGCGGTCTGCGCTGCCCGGATCGCAGCAGAGGCGCTGCGGCCGGGCCGGATCCGGGCCAGCGTGTCCAGGAGGGTGTTCTGGGCGCCAGGAAGGATCCGCCAGGCTTCGGTGAGGCGGCTGGTGGCATCCCGGATGAAGTCGAGGAGGCGGGCGCGGAGGGTGCGGCGCCGGGTGGGGGTGGTCATCGGCGGGGCCGTTCAACGAGCTGGATGAGGCCGAAGCCGCCGGTGTTCTCGTCGTCGGGGTCGGCGGGGTCGTCGGGTGCCGGGGGTTCTCCGGAGAGCAGGCCGGTCAGTTGCCGTTCGTACGCGGCAATGTTCGCGGAGAAGTTCACGGACACGACGCCGGACACGGACACGGATCCTGGTGATGCGAGGAGTACGGCAAGGCGTTCGCGGACTACCTCGATAGCGACGGCGCGTGCGGTGCCGAGGCGGGTGTAGCGGGCGGTGAGGTCTGTGAGGTCGGTGTCGGTGCCGAGCTGGGAGATCAGCCAGGCCTTAATGGCTGCGTCCACCGGTTCCTCCGTTCTAGGGGTGGGCTGGGAAGGGGTGCAGGTGCGGGCCCGGCTCTTGGCGCCCCACCAGGGGGCCGGGCCCGCACACTGTTTACTGACCGCCGGTGCCCTCATCGGCGGTCGTCCGGCCCCGGGCCGGCTTACGGGCCGCGGTCTTGCGTGCGGCCGGCTTGGTGTCCTCGGAGTCGTCGCCCGTGGGCTTCTCTTCCTTGGGCTGGTCGTCAGCGGAACCGGCCTGGGCGTCGCCACCGGCGTCGTCCTGGGCGGCTGCGCCGTCATCGTTTCCCTTGCCGTCGTCCTCGCTGTTCCCGGCGAGGTGCTTCTTCACGGCGGCGGGAAGCTTGCCGCCCTCCCAGCACGCGGGGTTCTTCACCAGCACCGCGTACTCGGGTGCCGGTGTTTCCCCCGCGCGCAGGAGGATGTCCTGGTGCTTGGCCGGGTCTCTCACGAAGACCGCCCGTGCGAGCTTGGCCATGGGTCAGTCCTCCGACAGCACCGTGGCGCTGATGTGGAAGTTGTTGACATACAGGACCGGCATGGCGATGGCGTTGGCCGTGGTGGAGAGCTGTACGGGGTTCTCCTTCTTGTCGATGGAGACGTAGATGCCCGGCTCGCGGGACGCTTCGAGGCCCGGGTTCTCTCCGGTGTCGAGGTTGTCCTGCTCGGCGGTGACGCCGTACTGGGTCTGCGCCCACTGCTCCGGGTTCGGGGGGACCATGGCCCACAGCGACTCGGGGGTGGTGCGGACGTACTCGTCGTCGGACCAGACCTGCTCGTCGTAGATCTCGATCGGCGGCAGGTTCCAGCGGGCGCGGACCGCGTTGACGTCCGGCGGCGACAGGGTGGCCGACGGGGTCGTCTCCGGGCTGGAAGAGTTCCAGAAGGCGGTGCGGTACTCCAGGTTGGAGGCCAGCACGGACGCGGCACGCTCGGAGGTGATGACCCGGGCGGGGCGGGGTGCGCCGACGGACTTGAGGTAGCGGATCCATGCCTGCTCGTCAGTGAGCGGGGTGGCGCCTGCCTGGTCCCACGGGGTTGCCGCGACAGGCTTGTTCTCGGCGGGGACGTTCCAGTCGACGTCGAGCCAGTCACCACTGTCGCCGATTCCGGGGAGCTTGACGACGCCGGTGGTGAGGAGCTGGCCGGCTGCGATCTCCATGGCGATCTTGATGGAGGTGAAGTGCCGCTCGAGGTCGTCGTAGAGCTGGTCGAGGAACTCCTGGTCGTCCGCGCCACGCCGGGCGTTGAACAGGATGAGGGAGAGTTCGCCCATTTCCAAGGTCTGGCCGACCGGGGGCAGCATGCCCTCGTTGACGACCCGCTCGGCCTGGCGCTTCGCGAGGGCGTGCGGGGTGTCGAAGGCCCGGAACTTCGCGGCGTTGATGCGCCGCTTGTTCGACTCGATGCGGAACTTCGGCCCGTAGATCTTGCGCTCCGGTACGACGCTCTGCGTGAGCTGGTACTGGTTCGGGACGGGGAGTCCGTTGATGTAGGCGTTGATGTCTTCCGGCGTGACGTTGCGCAGGAGACGGTCGAGGGTGCTCATGAGTGGTCTCCTTGCTTACCGGTAGTGGATGCTGACGCCGGGGGCGACGCTGGCGACGTCGGTCGGGTCGAAGGGGATGGGCAGCTTGTTGGCGAAGACCTCGCCGTGCCACAGGAGCGCCCCGGATGTCTTGGTGGAGCCGGGGGCGAACAGGGACTCGGTGGCGAGGAGGCCGGCGAAGATCTGGGTGCCGTCGGTGGCGGTGGCTGCGCCTCCGGCGGTGGAGGTGCCGATGGTGACGCCGGGGGTGGATCCGCCGGTCAGGGATGCGGTGGCGGTCATGGCGGCGACGTCGTCGCCCATGAACTGGCCGCTGAACGTGACGGCCATCGCGGTGCCCGGGTGGGGGCCGCCGGTGACGGTGACTTCGCCGGCTTCGATGTTCGACAGGTTCTCCAGGGCGGTCTTCACCTGGGCTGCGGTCGCGTTGTACGGGATCGCAGCGGTGGTCTGGCCGGAGAACGTCAGGGTGTAGGTGCCGCCGGTGGGGGTGCCGGTGACTGTGACGGTCTGGACCTCGGACGTCGGCCCGGCGTAGGGGGCGTACAGGCCGGTATCGGTGATCTTGCCGAGCGGGAGGCCGGACTTGATGACGTTCCGCGGCTGGAAGGCGGTACCGGCCTCGTAGTGGACCCCGGCGACGAACTTCGTCAGGTCCAGGGCGATGGTGTTGGCGTCGTGGACGCCGACGAGGGAGGCAAGCCACGGCCGGTCGGCGGTGGCTTCCTCGCTCGTGCGCATGGGCTGGAAGTCGTTCACGTGCCCTCTCCTCTGGTGGCGTTGCGTGTTTCAGGCGGCGCCTGTGCGGCGCGTCCACGTGGGAGAGGTCGTGGTCCCAGGTTGTGCGGTGGTGCGGTTACTGGCTGTCGGCGGGGATCTTTCCTCGTCGCTTGAGCATGGCCAGGCCGCGCTCACCAGGCTTGGGGGTGTTGGCGC
>Ga0247820_10002371_pt1 | contig 10600 bp, 5 predicted proteins | sample 13C_Glucose_Day1_2_FD_192480 | JGI IMG/M metagenome (GOLD analysis project Ga0247820, IMG submission 192480) | Soil microbial communities from agricultural site in Penn Yan, New York, United States - 13C_Glucose_Day14 | ecosystem: Environmental > Terrestrial > Soil > Agricultural land | place...
TCGCTGCGCACGGCGTCGGCCAGCATGCAGGAAGAGGTGGCACTCAACGAGGCGCTGCTGGAGCAGCGTTTCGTGAACCGCACGCGCGTGATGCAGCTCAAGCGCAATGTCGCCGAATACCAGAGCCGCATCGATGCGAACGAGGCCGAGCTTGCTCACGCTCGACAGCGCGGCTCGGATCTGGAACTGCGGCTCGCGTCGCTGCGCGAAACCTTCGCACAGAACGCCGCGGCGGAGCAGCGCGACGCGAGCGCGAAGATCGTCGAACTGGAAGAGCAATGGCGGACCGCGCGTGACTTGTCACAACGCATGGTGGTCACCGCGCCGGTGGCCGGGCGCGTGATCGACCTGCGCGTGACGACGCGAGGCGGCTCGATCGGCCCGCGCGATCCCATTCTCGACATCGTGCCCGAAGACAACCCGCTGCATGTCGAAGCCCGAGTCGGCGTCGACGCGATCGCCGCACTGCACGCCGGCGCGCACGCAGACGTGCGGCTGACCGCCTATCGCCAGCGCACCACGCCGTTGATCGGCGGCACGGTCGCCTACGTCTCGCCTGACGCGCTGGCCGATCGCCAGACGGGCGCGGCTTACTACCTCATCCAGGTGCGGCTGGATCGCGCGTCACTCGCGCACGCGGGCGCTGTCGCGATCCAACCCGGGATGGGCGCCGAGGTGTTCGTGCGTACGGACGACCGCACCGCCATCGAGTTCCTGCTCGAGCCGCTGTGGAATGCGAGCCGGCGCTCGCTGCGGGAGCACTGAGCCAGCGGCCTTGCTCGCCGCCTGCCATGGCACCGTGGATTCACCAAGAAAAAAGGCGCGGATTCTATCGTTGGCGCGCTGCTTGTCCACAGCCGCTTGCGGCTCAGGGCGAATGCCGCCCGGCCGGCCTCTGCCTCGGGAACGTGCAGCGCAGCAATGCTGCTGGATTTACGCCAACTTGCCAGCGTTCAGCAGCAGTTGTCCACAGGGTTGTGCACCGTTCTTGTGGTCATCGCTGCCCCAGCGGCGCGGCACACGCAACCTGCTCAATCCCACGCAGCCTCGCTGCATCCTTGCGCCTCCAGGCATCGGCTTGGCCCGCAGATTGCAGTGGGCTCCTCTCATGGGACGCGGTGTATCGCAAATGCGCGACACGGCTTCAAAACGCGAGCGCCAGCATCATCGGAATCGGGCCAGAACTCGGACGCGAGTCGGAGCGGTGCTGCGGTCTCCGTAACGAGATCAACCCGAGAAACCGTTGCAGGCGAAGGGAGTTCAAGGTGCGAAGACGCCGGCCGTCCAAGATGACCTCGACTGCACCCAGCAGCCGGACCTGTAACCGCGTCGGTGTTGTGGTGTTCACATCCCGCCTGCCGCAGGAAGTTTAGGCCCCAGATGGATACAGTGAGGCTCCCGAACCGAACGGAGACGAGCCATGACCACGAAGCCATCGAAGATCGTCTACACGCTGACCGACGAAGCGCCGCGGCTCGCCACCTGCTCGCTGCTGCCCGTCATTCGAACCTTCACCGCGCCGGCCGGCATCGAGGTGGCCGAGAGCGATATCTCGGTTGCCGCCCGGATCCTGGCCGAGTTTTCCGACTCCCTCGGCGCCGAACAACGGGTTCCCGATCGCCTCGCCGAGCTGGGGCGCCTGACGCAGGACCCCGGCGCGAACATCATCAAGCTGCCCAATATCAGCGCCTCGGTTCCGCAGTTGGTCGCCGCCGTCAGGGAGCTGCAGGCGCGTGGCTACCAGGTTCCGGACTACCCTGAAGAGCTGAAGACCGACGCGGACAGGCGTCTCAGGGAGCGCTATTCGAAGGTGCTGGGAAGCGCAGTCAACCCGGTGCTGCGCGAGGGCAACTCCGATCGTCGTGCACCGGCTGCCGTCAAGCGCTACGCGCGCAAGAATCCGCATTCGATGAGCGAATGGAGCCAGGCGTCGCGCACCCACGTCTCGCACATGCGCGGCGGCGACTTCTACCATGGCGAGAAATCGATGACGCTCGACCGCGCGCGCGACGTCCGGATGGAACTGCTCACCAGGGGCGGCAAGGCCCTCGTGCTCAAGCCGAAGGTCGCGCTGCAGGCCGGCGAGATCATCGACAGCATGTTCATGAGCAAGAACGCGCTGTGCAAGTTCTACGAAGAACAGATGGAGGACGCGCGCAAGACCGGCGTGATGTTCTCGCTGCACGTGAAGGCGACGATGATGAAGGTCTCGCACCCGATCGTCTTCGGCCACGCCGTCAAGGTGTTCTACAAGGACGCGTTCGCCAAGCACGCCGAACGGTTCGAGAAGCTGGGCGTCAACGTCAACAACGGCCTGGTCAACCTCTACGAAAGAATCCAGACCCTGCCGGAATCCGAGCGCGACGAGGTCATCCGCGACCTGCATGCGTGCCACGAGCACCGCCCGGAACTGGCGATGGTCGATTCGGCCAAGGGCATCTCCAACCTCCACAGCCCCAGCGACGTGATCGTCGACGCGTCGATGCCGGCGATGATCCGCAGCGGCGGCAAGATGTACGGCGCCGACGGCCGGCCGAAGGACACCAAGGCCGTCATCCCGGAGAGCACCTTCGCGCGCATCTATCAGGAGATCATCAACTTCTGCAAGACCAACGGCGCCTTCGACCCGGCCACGATGGGCACGGTGCCCAACGTCGGCCTGATGGCTCAGCAGGCCGAGGAATACGGCTCGCACGACAAGACCTTCGAGATCCCCGAGGACGGCGTCGCCAACATCGTCGACCTCGCCAGCGGCGAAGTGCTGCTGTCACAGAACGTCGAGCAAGGCGACATATGGCGCATGTGCCAGGTCAAGGACGCGCCGATCCGCGACTGGGTCAGGCTGGCGGTGACGCGTGCGCGCCATTCGGCGATGCCGGCGCTTTTCTGGCTCGACCCGTATCGCCCGCACGAAGCCGAGCTGATCAAGAAGGTCAACACGTACCTGAAGGAGCACGACACGACCGGCCTGGACATCCAGATCATGTCGCAGGTGCGCGCGATGCGGTACACGCTCGAGCGCACCGTGCGCGGAATGGACACGATCTCGGTGACCGGCAACATCCTGCGCGACTACCTGACCGACCTGTTCCCGATCCTGGAACTGGGCACCAGCGCCAAGATGCTGTCGATCGTGCCGCTGATGGCCGGTGGCAGCCTCTTCGAAACCGGCGCGGGCGGCTCGGCGCCCAAGCACGTCAAGCAGCTGCGGGAGGAAAACCACCTGCGCTGGGACTCGCTCGGCGAGTTCCTCGCGCTGGCGGTCTCGCTGGAGGACTTGGGGATCAAGACCGGCAACCGCAAGGCGGCGATCCTGGCCAGGACGCTCGACGAGGCCACCGGCATGCTGCTCGACAACAACAAGTCACCCTCGGCGCGCACCGGCGAGCTGGACAACCGCGGCAGCCACTTCTATGTGGCGCTGTATTGGGCGCAGGCGCTCGCGCAACAGACCGAAGACCGGGAACTGCAGACCCATTTCGCCAGCCTCGCGAAAACGCTGGCCGAGGGCGAGCAGAAGATCGTCCACGAGCTGATAGCCGTGCAAGGCAAGCCGGTCGACATCGGCGGGTACTACGTCGCCGACCCGGAGAAGACCGAGGCCGTGATGCGCCCCAGCGCCACGTTCAACAAGGCCTTGGAGGCGGCCGGGCTGTAGTCTGGGGTCTCACGGTCGAGGGCGCTCATGCTGTCTGCCCGGCAATCTCGCGCAGGCACTCGCCAAGCAGTGCCGTTGCCGCCCGCAACTGCTTGGCAGACAGAGCGGCATATCCCAGCAGCAAGCCCTGCGGCGCGGGCTGGCGCCGGTAGTGCGGACCAATCGGGTGCAACCCCAGGCCACGCACCGCTGCATGTGCAGCCAGCACCTCGACCTGGCGCGAAGTCCAGTCGGGGAGCCAGCCCACGATGTGCATGCCGGCACGCGAATCATTGACCACCAGATGCCTGCTGCAATGTGCGCACAGACCTTCCATCAACGCGGCTCGGCGGCGGCGCAGTTCCGCGGCGGCATGCCGCAGATGGCGATCGAAGGCACCGCTTTGCATCAGCGCGGCCAGCGCTGCCTGCTCGATGCTGCCGCAACCCAAGTCGTCGTTCATCTTGGCGGCGACAAGATCGTCGTGCAGTCCGCTCGGGCAGACCACGTAGCCCAGACGCAGCCCCGGGAACAACACCTTCGAGAAGCTGCCGACGTAGATCACCCGCTCACGCACATCCAACGATCGAAGCGCCGGGATGGCTACGCCGTCGTAGCGGAACTCGCCGTCGTAGTCGTCTTCGACCACCCAGCAGCCACGCTCCGCGGCGTAGTCGAGCAAGGCCATTCGTCGCGCCAGCGACATCACGGCACCGGACGGAAACTGGTGCGACGGCGAGACGTGGACCATGCGGACACGGTTCCCGCGCGGCAGCGCCTCAACCCGTAAACCCTCGGCGTCGACCTTGACCGGCAGCAGGCGCGCGCCGTGCGCCTGCAACGAGCGCGACGCGAGTTCGTAGCCGGGATCTTCGATCGCGACGACCGACCCCTCGTCGATCAGCACGCGGGCGAGCAGCGAAATCGCCTGCTGCGTCCCGCTGACGACGACCACGTCGTCGGCGTGGCATACCACACCGCGCCGCCGCGCGAGGTATTCGCTGATGGCCTGGCGCAAGACACGCAGGCCGGCGCTTGGCGGGTAGCCCCACTCGCCGACGCTCGCTGCGCGTGACAGCTCGTGCCGCCATGCAGTGACCAGCGGCGGATCGATCCAAGGCTCGCCGTAGTGCAGGTCGTAGCGCAGGCGAGGCGCCACGCGGCGCAGCGTCAGCCGCGGCAAGCTGCGCAGGCGGGCGGCATAGCGTGTCTGGGCCGGCACCTGCGCCTTGATCGGTGACTTGTCGCCCGACGCCATCGACTCCGACACGAAGGTGCCGGAGCCGATCCTGGCCACTGCCAAGTGCTCTGCACACAGCATCTCGTAGGCTGTGAGCACCGTGTTTCTCGACAGCCTCAACTCGGCTGCCAGCGCTCGCGTCGGTGGCAGCGCCGTGCCGCCCTTCAGCTGGCCTTGCAGGATCGCGCGCTTGAGTGACCGAGCCAACTGGGCATACAGCGCGCCATTGCCATCGAACTGCAGGAACATGCTCTACCGTTCGGCACATCAATTGGTACCCGAGCAGACGGGGGGATTGGACCTTCATGGTACCGCCCGGAATGCGTAGTCTTGACGTCGAATCGATCCACCTTCATCCGAGGAGCAATCCGTGCCTACTACCCTGACCCCTTACTTGAGCTTCGGCGGCAACACGCGCGAAGCCTTCGCCTTCTACGAGAAGGCGCTCGGCGCCAAGATCGAAACGATGATGAGCTATGCCGACATGCCCGCAATGCCGGAGGGTGACGCAGGTTGTGCCGATGGCCCGCCGCCCACCGGCGACGGCATCATGCATGCGTGCCTGGCGCTGCCCGGCGGCGCGATGCTGTTTGCCGGCGACACCCCACCGGGCGTGCCTTACGAGGGCGTGAAGGGAGTGATGCTCGCGATTCAGTACGACACGGTCGACCAGGCTCATGGCGCCTTTCACGCGCTGTCGCAAGGCGGCCAGGTGACGATGCCGCTATCGCCCTCGTTCTGGGCCAAGACCTTTGGCATGCTCACCGATCGCTTCGGTGTGAGCTGGGCCGTGAATGGCGAACCTGTCCCGTTCGGCTAGCCCTTCGAGGGTGCAACCATGCAGGACCGCCGCAGGAGCCTGCTGCGACTCGCCGCCGCCTTTCCCTTCCTGTCGGACGGAGTCGCCAGGGCACTGACGGGCCAGCAGACACCCGCCACGTCGACCGCGCGCTGCCGCCCTGGCGATGCCGGCTGGCCCACCGAAGGCCAATGGCAGGAGTTGGGCCGACAGGTCGGCGGGCGGCTGCTCAAACCGCGGTCGCCGCTGGAAACGTGCCTGCAGGCACCGGGCAGTGCGGCCTGCGCCGCGTTGCTCGAATCGCTGAAGAATCCCTACTTCATCGGCGACGAGGTGGCGCTGACGCAGACCTCGGGCTGGGTCGATGCCTGGACCTCCAGGCCCAGTGCCTACGCGGTCGCCGCCCGGAGCACACAGGACGTCGTGGCTGCGGTCGACTTCGCACGCCGGCACAACTTGCGCCTGGTCGTCAAGGGGGGCGGCCACGGCTATCAGGGCACGTCCAGTTCCCCGGATTCGCTGCTGGTGTGGACACGCCAGCTGAACGACATCACGCACCACGACAGCTTCGTCGCCAGCGGATGCCGGGACGAGCCGACGCGCGCCGTCACGATCGGTGCCGGTGCCATCTGGGCGCAGGTCTACGACGCGATCACGACCCGCGCCGGCGGCTACGTGCAGGGCGGCGGCTGCACCACCGTCGGCGTGGCCGGGTTGATCCAGAGTGGCGGTTTCGGCAGTTTCTCCAAGGCCTACGGACCGGCCTCGGCCAGCCTGTTGCAGGCCGAAGTGGTCACCGCCGATGGCGCGGTGCGCATCGCCAATGCCTGTACCAACCCCGAGTTGTTCTGGGGACTGAAGGGCGGCGGTGGTGGCAGCTTGGGGCTCGTCACCCGCCTGACCTTGCGCGTCCATCCGTTGCCGGAATCATTCGGCGCGGTGAACATCAGCATTCAGGCGTCTTCCGCCAGTGCATTCCGCAAGCTGATCGGCATGATCGTCGCGTTCTACGGCAGGAGCCTGATGAATCCGCACTGGGGTGAACAGATCCGCCTGCGCACGGACAACATGCTGAAGATCGCGATGGTCTTCCAGGGGCTCAGTCGAAGCCAGGCGCAACAGGTGTGGCAGCCGTTTCTGAATGCCGTGGAAGCGGAGCCCGATGAATTCGGAATCGAGTTCGCACCATTGAAGATCGTTTCCACCTCGGCCCGGGACTTCTGGGCGCCCACGCCATTCAAGAGCCTGCTCGGTTTCATCAGAAGCGACGCCCGTCCGGGCGCACCGAAGGAAAACGTCTTCTGGCCGGGCGACCAGCACCAGGCAGCCCAGGTCCTGCATGGCTATCAGTCGATCTGGCTCAGCGCCTCGCTGTTGAAGGACGACGCGCGCACCGCGCTGGTCGATGCGCTGTTCGCCGCGACTCGCCACTGGAACGTCTCACTGCACGTCAACAAGGGGCTTGCGGGTGCGCGCGCCGAGGTGATCGCCGCGGCTCGCGACACGGCGATGAATCCGGCGGTGCTCGACGCCTTCGCGCTGGTCATCTGCGCCGCAAACGCGCCGTTTGCCTACCCCGGCCTTGCCGGTCGCGAGCCCGATTCCGCCCTGGCGCGCCGGCGAGCCCAGGCCATCGCGCGTGCGATGGCCGAGCTGCGCAACCTGAGCCCGAACAGCGGCTCGTACGTGGGGGAGAGCAACTTCTTCGAGCCCGATGGGCAACAGTCCTTCTGGGGCGCGAACTACCGGCGACTGCTTGCAGTGAAGCAAAGCTACGACCCGGACGGGCTGTTCTTCGTGCATCACGGCGTCGGCAGCGAGGCATGGAGCGCCGATGGTTTCGAGCGGGCGGCGTGAGGTCGAAGGCGACACTCGCCCCATGACTGCCGACCTGCATCCCAACGAACTCCTGGCCGCCGGAGCGGGGGCTTGCGCGCGAGCCGTCCACGTGGGCCGCATCAGCGCACTCGACCTTTGCGAGGCGGCCATCACCCGCATCGAGGAACTCGACGGCGCGATCAACGCCGTGGTGGTGCGCGACTTCGCGCGCGCCCGCATGCAGGCACGCGACGTCGATGCGGCCCGAACGCGCGGCGAGCGCCTGCCGCTGATGGGCGTGCCGATGACGGTGAAGGAGTCCTTCAATATCGCCGGGCTGCCCACCTCCTGGGGCCTGCCGCCCTTCCGCGAGTACAGGCCCGACGAGGACGCGGTTGCGGTGCAGCGCCTGAAACGCGCCGGTGCGGTGATCCTGGGCAAGACCAACATCGCGGCCGGGCTGGCCGACTGGCAATGCGCCAACCCGGTCTACGGTCGCACGGTGAACCCCTTGAGTGCGCAGCGTACGCCCGGTGGCTCCTCCGGCGGCGGCGCGGCCGCGCTGGCCTCCGGCATGGTGGCGCTGGAGTTCGGCTCCGACTTGTTCGGCTCGGTGCGCGTGCCGGCGCACTTCTGCGGCGTCTTCGGACACAAGCCCAGCGTGGGCGTGCTGCCGACGCGCGGACATGACTTTCCCGGCACTCAACAGGAGCCGGGCGACAAGCCGGCAGTGATCGGCCCGATGGCGCGCTGCGCCGATGACCTGGATCGGGTGCTCGACGTCGTTGCCGGCCCCGACCAGCCCGACGCCAGGGCCTACCACCTGAGCTTGCCGGCACCGCGACACGCGGCCCTGCGCGACTGGCGAGTGCTGGTGCTGGCCGAACATCCGGTCGCGCCCTGTGCCACCGACATGCGCGCCGCCGTCGAGGGCGTGGCCGAGCTCCTGTCGCGCGCCGGCGCCACGGTAGCGCGGACGAGCCCGCTGCTGCCGGACCTGGAAGATGTCTGCAACACCTGCACTACGCTGGTCACCACCCTGCTTGGCGCCTTCGAGCCGAGCGGCAAGACGACGCTCACGGCCCACGACTGGGTGCGTCTCATCATCAAGCGTGACGCGGTGCGCGTGCAATGTCGCGCCTTCTTCGAACAGTTCGATGCGATCGTGTGTCCGCCTTTCGGCTGCGCCGCCTTCCCCCATGACGCCGAACCTGACTTCGACCGCCGTACCCTCGTGATCGACGGTCGGGCTACGCCCTATGGCGCGCAAGGCGCCTGGTCGACCTTGGCCACGCTGGCCGGGCTGCCTGCCACGGTGGCGCCCGTCGCCCAGGACGGCCTGCCTCTGGGTGTGCAGATCATCGGTCCCTACCTGGAAGACCGCAGCACGATCGCGCTGGCGCGCCTGGTGGCGACAAGCTGAGCGCGTTGCCTTGCGTTCGAACTTCGCTTTCGCTCGCTGGCTCAACACGGCCAAGGACTGGCCTTTCCGGGGCGTTGGCGCCGCTTGTCCACAGCCGCCTGCGGCTCAGGGCAAATGCGACATGGCGGGCCTCTGCTTCGGGAACGTGCAGTGCAGCATTGCTGCTGGATTTACGCCAACTTGCCAGCCTTCAGCAGCGGTTGTCCACAGGCTTGTGCACCGTTCCTGTGGTCATCGCTGCCTCAGCGGCCAGGCGGTCTCCCGCATGCTCAACCGTCCTGCATGAACTGCAGCGATGGCTCGGGGGGCGCCGGCGCGCCTTTGCGTTCCCATTGCTGGCCTCCCGGCCGTTGTCGTGGGGATCTCTTCCTACAGCCCCAAATCTTGCGCAGTGAGGCCGTAGTCCAATATGGCCTTCCTGATCCAGCGCACTGCACTGCGAGCTTCGGCCTTCCTCAGCGCGGCGGCGCGACGCTTCAGCCACTCGATCTCGGCCATCACGGCGTCATACCCGATGTTCCCGGCGGGCCGCTGCCGCGCCTCCGCCGGGCCTGATGCGACGGGCGGTGGGGGACGAATGATCGTGACCTTGCCATGCGATGCACGCCGCGAGCGGCGAGAAGAGGCTGGCGCCAACGCCTCATCGTGTACGGAAGGTGGACCTTCAACAGGGTTCGACGTCGCTTGCGACACCTGAGCCTTGTCGTCTTGAAGGGCCAGGACCGACTCGACCCGAAAGACCCGTGCCTTTCTGGCGTCCCCCTCGGACTTGGAACGCTCGGAGCCTGCCTGGCCTTCGATCGCGTCGCCGATGGACCGCCTGCGCTTCACCACCACCACTGGAGGGGGGCCTTGAGAGCCGAGGCGATCGTGGGCAAACGCAGCTTCGGCAGCCTCTCGTGCCTGGCTCCTTGCCGACGCTGCAGCGTCGTCTCTCGGGTGAGCAATGGCTTTCAACATGGAGACAAGTACCTTCGGTATGAGACTGGTGAGGCGCCCCGGCGGCGCCTTGGCGCGCGAGACACGCGCCCTACTCGGCCGCAGACGGCAAGCGTCGCGGGATCGTCAGCGCGGCGAGTTTAGCCCTCGATCAATCTGCGCGCACTTTGTTTCCCTGGGACGAAACCAATGGAGGAAGCTGAAGCGCACGCGCCGCCAAATGCGATCCACACATCCGTGTTCAACGTTCAGGGCGGAGGTGTTCGGAGGCGCCTTCGGAGGCCCCTGCGCGAGCGCCAGGCGGCGGCGGCCCGGTACAGCCATGCCGATGCCGCCGCCAGGCCCAGCGCCGCGTGCACGGCGGCCACACCGCGCGGGCCGGCCTCGTCGACGACCAGGCCGAAGGCCAGTGTGAGCACGGCATAGCCTGCCGCCGCCCGCGACGGCGACACGCCCTGCTGCCCGCGCCGAGCCGGCGCCCACAGTTGGCCGGCCCAGGCCAGTCCCCAGGCCATGCCGTGCGCCACCGCCAGGCCCAGCCAGTCGACGGGCGCAGGGGCCCACGCGACCACTGCGGCGCCGGCCACCAGCAGGCCCGCGCAGACGAGCGACAGCGCGCGCGCCGGCAAGCGCGCGATGAACTCACCCAAGGCCAAGGCCGGAACGAACATCGCCCCCAGGTGCACCAGCACCAGGGCCTGGGGCGGCACGCCCTGCGCGCGGCACCAGGCGGCCATGAGCGGG
>Ga0247820_10002374_pt1 | contig 10597 bp, 10 predicted proteins | sample 13C_Glucose_Day1_2_FD_192480 | JGI IMG/M metagenome (GOLD analysis project Ga0247820, IMG submission 192480) | Soil microbial communities from agricultural site in Penn Yan, New York, United States - 13C_Glucose_Day14 | ecosystem: Environmental > Terrestrial > Soil > Agricultural land | place...
CTGAATGCGCGCTGGCCGGGCGAGCTGCTGCTCGTTACCCAGAACGTGGACGACCTGCATGACCGCGCCGGCTCCCGCCGGCTTGTGCACATGCATGGGGAGCTGATGAAGGCGCGCTGCCGGCGCTGCGGGGCGGTGCAGCCCTGGCGAGATGACCTCTCCCGCTCGACGCCCTGCCCCGCCTGCCGGCAGGCGGGCTTCATGCGGCCGCATGTCGTCTGGTTCGGCGAGATGCCGCTGCACATGGAGGAAATCGGAGCGGCGCTGGATCGCGGCGACCTCTTCGTGGCGATCGGGACCAGCGGTCAGGTCCATCCCGCGGCAGGCTTCGTGGCCGAGGTCGCCGGCCGCGCCCGGACCGTCGAGCTGAACCTCGAGCCGACCGGGGGCACGCGCCTCTTCGATGAAGCGCGGCACGGCCCGGCCACCGAGGTGGTGCCGCGCTTCGTCGCGGAGTTGCTCGCCGCCGGCTGACGCTCTACTGCAGGTCACACGGGCGGGCGAGGCGCCATCGATTGCGCTTGGCCTTCGTGCGCCACCGGATCATGTTGATGTCGGTTGGACCGCGGCCCGAGCTCGAGGACCCCTGCGCGCACATGCTTCGATGGCTGCCTGCACCGGGCTGGCTCGGCCTAGCCGCCCTCCTGCTCGTGGCCCCGGCCGGGGCGCAGGAGGCGCGGCGCGGCATGCCAGCCGTTGCCCTGCCCGGCATCGGCGCCAGCGATCCGCGACAGGCGGCGGACGTGCAGCAGGCGCCCTGGCGCTCCCTCGGACGCGTGCAGACCGAGCTCGGGGGGCGCTGCACAGGCGTGCTGGTGGGGCAGACGCGGGTGCTGACGGCGGCACACTGCCTGGTCTCGCCGGTCTCCCGGCGGATGGTGCAGCCCGGGTCGGTGCATTTCCTGCTGGGATACGAGCGCGGGCGATGGAGCGCGGGCGCGCGTGTCGTCTCCTATGTGGTCGGGCAGGGCTATTCGCCCGAGCGCGGGCCGCCCGGCGCCGATTGGGCGCTGCTGCGCCTGGGCGAGCCGATCGGGACGCCAGCGCTCGTCCTGCCGCTGCTGCGCGACCCGCCGGAACCGCGCACGCCGGTGATGCTCGGTGGCTACCAGCAGGACCGGCCGGAAGTGCTGATGGCGGACACCGCCTGCCGCATCCTCGGCCTGCAGCGCCAGTCCACCGGCCATCGGACGCTGGCGCATGACTGCGCCGGCACGCGCGGCGCGAGCGGCGCGCCGCTGCTGGTGCGGATGGCGGATGGGCGCTGGGGCGTGGTCGGGGTGCACTCCGCCGCCGTCGTGGCCCAGGAGGTCACCTTCGGCCAGGCGGTGCCCGCGGCCTCGGTGGCGCCGCTGAACTGAAAACTCAGCCTTCGCCTTCCAGGCGATCGATGTCGTCGTCCGAGAAGCCGAAATGGTGGGCGATCTCATGGATCAGCACGTTCCGCACCAGGCGGAAGAGGTCCTCGCCCGTCTCCACCCATTCGAGCAGGATGGGCTCACGGTAGAGCGTGACGGTGTCGGGCTCGAGGGGCGCGTCGAAGACGCTCTTCTGCGTCATCGGCGTGCCGCGGTAGAGGCCGGTGAGCGCCCAGGGGCTCTCCAGGCCGAGCTCGGCGGCGGTCTCCTCGTCGGCGACCTCCTCCACCACGATGGCCGCGCCGCGCACGAGGTCGCGCAGCTCCTTGGGGATGGCGGCGAAGGCCTGCTCGGCCATCTCCACGATGTCCTCGAGGCTCGGTGGCTGGTGGAAGCGCGGCATCGGCGCATCCACCTCCGCCCGGGCCATCCCGTCAAGCAGGAGGAAACCGCCCATGGTCCAGAAGCTCGATGCCGCCGCCCGCGCCGCGCTGCCGTCCACCCTGCCCGGCTGGAGCCTGGCCGAGGGCCGCGACGCCATCCGCAGGAGCTTCCGCTTCGCGGATTTCTCCGCCGCCTGGGGCTTCATGTCCCGCGTCGCCCTGCTGGCGGAGGCGCAGCAGCACCACCCCGAGTGGTCGAATGCGTGGAACCGCGTGGAGATCGTGCTGAGCACGCATGACGCGGGCGGGCTCTCGGAGCGTGACATCCGCCTGGCGCGCGCCATCGATGCGCTGTTGACCGCGCCATCATGAACAAGATGAAATGAGAAGGCGCAAAGGCTGCACACCGGGCTCGGAAAGGCTCTAGCCTCCCCCGAGGCGCCCGAAGCGCCGGGCAAAGGGAGACGTGAGACATGCTGAAGCGCAGGACAGTGGTGGCGGGTGCGCTGGGCGCACCGCTGGTGCTCGCGGGTGGCCGCGGCGCCCTGGCGCAGGCCAGCGGGCCGATCCGCATCGCCACGGCGGGCCCGATGACCGGCCAGTATGCCGCCTTCGGTGGCCAGATGCGCGCCGGCGCCGAGCAGGCGGTGACGGACCTCAACGCGGCGGGCGGCGTGCTCGGCCGGCAGCTCGCGCTCGAGATCGGCGACGATGCCTGCGACCCGCGTCAGGCGGTGAGCGTTGCGAACCAGCTCGCCGGGCGCCGCGTGCAGCTCGTCGCCGGGCATTTCTGCTCCGGCAGCTCGATCCCGGCGCGCGACGTCTATGCGGAGGAAGGCGTGCTGCAGATCAGCCCGGCCTCCACCAACCCGCGCTTCACGGACGAGGGCAAGTGGAACACCTTCCGCGTCTGCGGCCGTGACGACCAGCAGGGCCAGGTGGCCGGGCGCTACATCGCGCAGAACTTGCGCGGGCAGCGCGTCGCCATCCTGCACGACAACACTGCCTATGGCCGCGGCCTGGCGGAGGAGACGAAGAAATCCCTGAACGCCGCAGGCGTGCGGGAGGAGCTGTTCAGCGCCTATACGCCGGGCGAGCGCGACTACTCCGCCATCGTCTCCCGCCTGCAGCAGGCGAATGTGCAGGTCGTCTATGTCGGCGGCTACCATACCGAAGCGGGGCTGATCCTTCGCCAGGCGAAGGAGCGCGGGATGAACATCACGCTGATCGGCGGCGATGCGCTCGTGACCAACGAGTTCTGGCAGATCACCGGCGCCGCCGGCGAGGGCACGCTGATGACCTTCAGCTCCGACCCGCGCAAGCGGCCGAGCGCGGCGGAGGTGGTGCAGCGCTTCCGGGCGAAGAACGTCGATCCCGAGGGCTACGTGCTCTACACCTACGCCGCGATCCAGATCTGGGCGGATGCCGCGAAGAAGGTGAACGGCACCGACCCGCGGCGCGTCGCGCAGACGTTGAAGTCGGGCGGGCCCTGGCAGAGCGTGCTCGGCGAGATCTCCTTCACCGAGAAGGGCGACGTGACGGTGCCGGACTACGTCTTCTACGTCTGGCGCAACGGCAGCTACGCCGAGATCTGACGGCCGCTCCCCGTTCGACGAGAGGCCGGCCCGGTGCATCCGGGCCGGCCTTTCTTCGTCGGGGATCAGCGCCGCACCTCAGCCGCGCCGCCGTGGCGCGCGGAGGCCGAAGCCGCTGCACGCCGGCTATCGCGCGGCCGCCGAGAGAGCCTGCAACTGCTCCGCGAACCAGGCGCTCACGGCTTCCACGGCTTCCAATGTCGCGTGAAGGTCGTTGACCGCGCGCAGCCGCTCACCACCGGCCGGGTCGGGCAGCAAAGGGCCGGGGCTCGGCCAGATCGCGCCAGGCACGTCCCAGCCATGGCCGGCGCCCTTCACCAGATGCAGCGAGAGGCCGGGCCGGGACGGCAAGGCGTCGCAACCCGCGGCGCTGGCATCGCCCTGGAGTACCAGTGCCGGGCCATGCGCGGGCAGGGACAGCCCGGTGCAGCCGGGGTAGATCGCGGCGGCCGGCAGGCCCGCGCTGCCGAGAAGCGCGGCACGCCCGCCGAGCCCGAAGCCCAGGATGCCGGTCCGGCCGGGCGGAAAGCCGGCCTCCTCCGCCCAGGCGAGCACCGGGGCGATGGCCTGCGGCGCGGCCGAGGGGTCGAGCGCGGCGGGCCGGGAGTCGAGATCCTCGCCGAGGCCGAGCACCAGCGTGGCGATCCCCCGCGCCAGCAGTGAATCGACGTATTGCTCCGACCGGCCGTCCTCGCCGAGGGCATCGGGCAGCACCACGACGAGCGGCGCGTCGGCCCTTCCGTCGGGGCGGACCAGGCGGCCCAGCCCGGCGGGCTGCGGCAGGTGCTCGATCTCCGCGGCAACCTCCGCGACGGCAGGGCTGGCGAGCAGCGCGAGAGCCAAGGGCAGGGCTGCGGAGATACGCATGGCCGTCACCACTCCTGATCGCGATGCCCGCACTCGATCAGGATTGGCGCGCACCGATCCCGAAGCCGAGACGAAGTTTCTCCGAAACCTGCCTCTGTTCCCGGATGGCGCCCGGGGCTGCCGTAGCTACGCTGACGTCCAGCAACAGGACACGGAACCGCGCCGGTGGCGATCCGAAACGTGCTCTTCGTGATGTGCGACCAGTTGCGCTTCGACCATCTCGGCTGCGCGGGGCACCCCTGGCTGCGCACGCCGGCCGTAGATGCGCTTGCCGCAAAGGGCGTGCGCTTCACGCAGGCCTATGTGCAGTCTGGCATCTGCGGGCCGTCGCGGATGAGCTACTACACCGGCCGCTACGTCGCCTCGCATGGCGCCACCCACAACCGCGTTCCGCTCTCTGTCGGCGAGGTCACGCTGGGCTGGCACCTGCGGGAGGCCGGCCGCACGCTGGCGCTGGCAGGCAAGACGCATGTGCTGCCGGATGCACGCGGGATGAAGCGGCTACAACTCGATGGGCAGAACGACCTGACGGCGCTGCTGCGCGAGGGTTGGTTCACGCTGGTGGACCGCCACGACGGCCACCATGCCGAGCCAGATTCCGCCTATGCGCACTGGCTGCGCGCCCAGGGATACGACAGCGAGGATCCCTGGACCGACTACGTCATCTCCGTCGAGGACCCCGAAGGGCGCGTGCTCAGCGGCTGGAAGATGCGCAACGCGGGCCTGCCGGCGCGCGTGCGCGAGGAGCACAGCGAGACGGCCTACACCACCGACGTCGCGATCGACTTCATGGCGCGGCAGGGCGACGCGCCCTGGGTGCTGCACCTCTCCTATGTGAAGCCGCACTGGCCCTACATCGCGCCGGCGCCCTGGCATGCCGCCTACACGGCGGAGCAATGCCTGCCGGTGTCACGCCACCCCGCCGAGCGCGGCCCCGGCGCGCATCCGGTGTTCCGCGCCTTCCAGGAGGAGGAGGTGGCGCGCAGCTTCCAGAACGACGACTGCATCCGTACGGTGCGGCCCGCCTATCAGGGCCTCATCGGCCAGCTCGACCACCATCTCGGCCGCGTGTGGGAGGCGATGGAGCGGCTGGACCGGTGGAAGGATACGCTCGTCGTGTTCTGCTCCGATCACGGCGACTATCTCGGCGACCACTGGCTCGGCGAGAAGGAGCTGTTCCACGACTGCATCCAGCGTGTCCCGCTCATCCTCTACGATCCCTCGCCGGAGGCCGAGGCGACGCGCGGCAGCGCCGATCCGCGCTTCGTGGAGGCGATCGACGTCGTGCCCACCATCCTCGACGCGCTCGCGCTCGCTCCGGCGGAGCACGTGGTCGAAGGCCGCTCGCTGCTGGCGCTGACGCGCGGCACCGCGAGCGGCTGGCGCGACGCGGTGTTCAGCGAGCTGGATTGGACCTTCCGCAGCGCGCGGCGGCGCCTCGGCCACACGACAGGCCAGCACGGCGCCTGGATGGTGCGCGACGCGCGCTGGAAGTACGTGCACTGGAGCAGCGGCCACCGCCCGCAACTCTTCGATCTCGCGGCCGATCCGGCGGAGTTCCACGACCTCGGCGGGGAGGCGTCGCATGAGGGGGTAAGGCAGGCAATGCGCGACAGGCTGCTGGCGTGGTTCAGCGGCCTGAAGCGCCGCACGACGCTGACCTGGGCGGAGGCGGAGCTCCGCACCGATCGACACAAGGCGGCGGGCGTATTCTACGGCGAGTGGTGATACCTGGCGGCGTAGGGCATGAACTGCGGCGGGCGAAGCCCGCTGAGGCCGCGAATGCGGCCCGCCGCCAGTGCGGCGAAGCCAAGCGGCCGGATGGCCGCGCCGGCGTTTGAGGGGCGGAAATATGTCGACATTTCCGCCGGTCAGTATGACTACGCCGCGTCGGCCGGATGGCCGACCGGGTGATAGCCGCGCCCGTACCAGATGAGCGCGCCGCCGGGCGCGCCCTGGCGGATGGCCTCGATCTCGGCGAAGAGCACGCTGTGCGTGCCCTTCTCCAGCACCTCGGTGATGCGGCAGTCGAAGGCGACGACGGCGGCATCTTCCAGCACCGGCGCGCCGGTTGCCAGGCGGCTCCAGCGGGCGAGGCCGAAGCGGCTTTCCGTGTCCAATCCGCCCTTCCCGGCGAAGGCCTCGGAGAGCACGCGGCAGGCCGAGGCGAGCGTATTCACGCAGAGCACGCCATTGGCCTTGAAGGTGGCGTTTCCGCGGCTCGCGCGGTTCAGGCAGACCAGCAGCGTCGGCGGGTCGTCGGTGACGGAGCAGACCGCGCTCGCCGTGAAGCCCGCGCGGCCGGCGACGCCATCCGTGGTGACGACGTTCACCGCCGCGCCAAGGCGCGCCATGGCGTCGCGGAACTCCTCTCGCGAGATGGTCATCCCTGCTGCGTCCCTGAGTTCACGTGGAACATGGGGCTGCGGCAAGGGCTTGGGAAGCGTCGGCCTTCCGGCTCGCGTCACGAGGTCACGATTCCGTGCCGCGCCCGGACCAGCGAAGCAGCGTGGCGTTTTGCCCCGCAGCACCCGCCGCCGGCGGGAAACTCCAAGGGGGTCGGAAGCGCCGGATGCGTTGGATGGCTGCAGCAGCGCGGGCCCTCGGCACGGTAGCGATGCTGGCCATCGTCACTTCCGGCAATGCCGTGGCGCAGGTTACCGTCGCCATCTCCTGCAGCGCGCTTGGCGTGGAGGCCAAGCTCTGCCGCGAAGGCGCGGAAGACTGGGCGCGGCTCAGCGGCAACCGCGTGCGCCTGGTTTCCACGCCCAACAGTGGGACCGAGCGGCTGGCACTTTACCAGCAGCTTCTCGCCGCGCATTCCGACGACATTGACGTGTTCCAGGTGGACGTGGTCTGGCCCGGCATCCTGGCCAACCACCTGCTCGACCTGCACGGACAGGTGGACACGACGGGGCATCTCGAGGAGGTCGTGCGCAACAACACGGTGGACGGGCGGCTCGTCGCCATGCCGTGGTTCGTCAGCGCCGGCCTGCTCTATTATCGCCGCGACTTGCTGGAAGCGCATGGCCGCACGCTGCCCGAGACCTGGCGGCAGCTCACCGACACCGCGGAGGTGATCATGCGGGCCGAGCGGGCGAAGGCGGGCGAGGACCGGATGTGGGGCTATGTCTTCCAAGGCCGTGCCTATGAGGGCCTGACGGTGAACGGGCTGGAATGGCTGGCAAGCCAGGGCGGCGGCCGCATCGTGGAGCAGGACGGCCGCATCTCCGTGAACAACCCGTATGCGGTGCAGGCACTCGCCCTGGCACGGTCGTGGATCGGGAAGATCACGCCGCTCGGCGTGCTGAACTATGCGGAGGAGGAGGCCCGCGGCGTATTCCAGTCGGGCAACGCGGTGTTCATGCGGAACTGGCCCTACGCCTGGCCGCTGCTCAATGCCGAGGACAGCCCGGTACGCGGGCGCGTCGGCGTTGCGGTGCTGCCGCGCGGAGAGGGTGAGGACGGCGCGCACGCAGCGGGCCTCGGTGGCGAACAGCTCGCCGTCTCCCGCTACACGCCGCGCGCGGAGCAGGCGGTGGACCTGGTCCGGTACCTGACAAGCCGCGAGGAGCAGAAGCGCCGCGCCATCGCCGGCGCCTTCTCGCCGAGCATCACGGATCTGTACGAGGACGAGGAGATCCTCGCGCCGAATCCCTTCTTCCGCGATCTTCTCGAGATCCTGCGCGGCGCGGTGGCACGCCCCTCGGGCGTGACGGGCGTGCGCTACAACCGCGTATCGGCGGAATTCGCCAATGCTGTGCACTCCGTGCTGTCGGGCCAGGCGGAGCCAGGCGATGCACTGGCGCGCCTCGAGCAGCGGCTCGAACGCGTCAGCCGAGGTGGGCGCTGGTGAGCGCGGCAGACCAGGCAGCCGGGGCGCGTGCGCCTGGCGCAGCCGCCATGGCGCCGAGGCGCGGCGGGCTGACCGGCATGCAACGACGGCGCCGGCGCGCGGCATGGCTGTTCCTCGTGCCCATGCTGGTGACGCTGGCGGCCGTGGCGGGCTGGCCGCTGCTGCGGACGGTCTACTTCGCCTTCACCGACGCGACGCTCTTCGACCTCGACTACTATCAGTTCATCGGGCTGCTGAACTTCCGGTTCATCGCGACGGATCCCGACTGGTGGCGGGCGGTGTGGAACACCCTGTTCTTCGCCATCGTCTCCGTCACGATCGAGACCGTGCTGGGCCTGGTCATCGCGCTGACACTGAACGCGAGGATCCGCGGCCGGGGGCCGCTGCGCGCGGCGATGCTGATCCCCTGGGCGATCCCGACCGTCGTCTCGGCGCAGATGTGGGGATGGATGCTGCACGACCAGTACGGCGTCATCAACGAGGTGCTGCTGAGGCTTGGCGTCATCTCCACCCCCTGGGCCTGGGTGGCGGACCCGGCGCTGGCGCTATGGTCGGTCGTCGCGGTGGATGTCTGGAAAACGACGCCCTTCATGGCGCTGCTGATCCTGGCCGCACTGCAGCTCGTGCCCCGGTCGGTCTATGAGGCAGCGAAGATCGACGGGCTCAGCCCTGTCGGCATCTTCTTCCGCATGACGCTCCCGCTGATCCGTCCCGGCCTGATGGTCGCGGTGCTGTTCCGCGCCCTCGATGCGCTGCGCGTCTTCGACCTGATGTACGTGCTGACCGGGAACAGCCCCTCGACGGCGTCGATGTCGGTCTATGCGCGCCAGCAGCTCGTGGATTTCCAGGATGTCGGCTTCGGCTCCGCCGCCTCGACCTTCCTGGTGCTGATTGTGGCCGCCGCCGCCGCGTTGATCATCATCGCGGGGCGCATCCGCTTCGACACGGCAGGGAGCTGACGGAGTTGCCGCGCGCCGCACGACGCATGATCGGCCGGATCGCCCTCTACCTGCTGGTCGGCGTGATCGTGGTCTACACGGTCTTCCCCTTCTACTGGGCGGTCGTGTCCTCGCTGAAGAGCGGCCAGGCGCTGTTCGGCACGGAGCTGCTGCCGCGCGATCCGCAATGGTCGAACTATACGGACCTGTTCACCCAGCAGCCCTTCGGGCGGAACATCCTGAACTCGGTCTTCGTGGCTGGATCGGTCGTTGCCGTCTCCCTCGTTCTCGCGTCCGGCGCGGCCTATTCGCTCGGGCGCGTCGAGTTCCGCGGGCGGAGGCCGCTGCTGATGGCGATCCTGGGTGTCTCGATGTTCCCGCAGGTGGCGGTGCTGTCCGGCATGTTCGAGCTGATCACCTGGCTCGGCCTCTACAACAACCTCCTGGGACTCACGCTGAGCTACCTGATCTTCACGCTGCCCTTCACCGTCTGGGTGTTGACCACCTTCATGCGCGAGCTTCCGAAGGAGCTGGAAGAGGCGGCCATGGTGGATGGTGCGACGCCCTTCGTGACGATCACCCGCGTGTTCCTGCCGCTGATGGGCCCCGCGCTGGTGACCACAGGACTGCTCGCCTTCATCGCCGCCTGGAACGAGTTCCTCTTCGCGCTGACCTTCACGTTGACCAACGAGATGCGGACGGTGCCGGTAGCAATCGCGCTGATCAGCGGCTCCTCCGCCTTCGAGCTGCCCTGGGGGCGGATCATGGCGGCCTCGGTGATCGTGACGGTGCCGCTGATCGTGCTGGTGCTGCTATTCCAGCGCCGCATCGTCTCCGGCCTGACGGCCGGCGCGGTGAAGGGCTGAGCCGGCGCCCGTCCCGCTATCCGCCCATCCGGTCCGCGATCCAGTCGGCGCGGTCCATTGCGTAGAGCAGGTGCGTCTTGAGGGCATGCCCGTAGGGCACGCGCGGATGCTCGAACGAGCCTTGCCGACGCATGCCGAGCTTCTCCATCAGTCGCCAGGAAGGCTCGTTCGCCGGCGGCGTGAAGGCGACGATGCGGGGGAGGCCCGCCGGCCCGAATCCGTGCGCCAGGGCGATGCGGGCCGCCTCCTCGGCGATGCCCCGGCGCCGCATCCGGGTCGCGACGCGCCAGCCGATCTCGACAGCAGGGGTGAAGGGCGCGTCGAAGGCGACCGGCTGCAACCCGACCACGCCGACCATGCCCTCCCCGGCCAGTTCCACCACCCAGAACCCGTAGCCGCGATCCCCGAAATTCGCGGCGATGCGCCGGCCCCAGGCGTCGCTCTCCGCGCGGTCATGCGTATTCGGGAAATGGCGCATCGCCTCGGGGTCGCCGTTGATGGCGAAGAGCGGCCCGAGATCCCCCGGCAGGCGCCAGGGGCGGAGCGTGACGCGCGGGCCGTGCAGGGTGATGGGGCCGGGCATGCCCGGCCCCTGTAGCACGCCTTGGCCGGGGCGCCGCCCCGGACTAGGGTCCGGGCGCGAGACGGAGCCGCCCATGACCCCCACATCCCTGGAGGCGATGGCCGCAAGCGTGCCGGATGGCGCGCTGGTCGCCCTCCCACCCGACAATTCC
>Ga0247820_10002375_pt1 | contig 10594 bp, 18 predicted proteins | sample 13C_Glucose_Day1_2_FD_192480 | JGI IMG/M metagenome (GOLD analysis project Ga0247820, IMG submission 192480) | Soil microbial communities from agricultural site in Penn Yan, New York, United States - 13C_Glucose_Day14 | ecosystem: Environmental > Terrestrial > Soil > Agricultural land | place...
GGGTTCGGGTGCCCCCGTGGGGATGGGGGGAGGGTTGCTGGTGACGACACTACCGCCGTGTGGGGGGTGTGACCATGGATACGACGGAATGTCAGCACTGTGACAGATGGGGGATGTTCAGTCCCCGAGGGCGTCGACCGCCTTCTCCAGCGCGGTCAGCCGGGCGTCCTGCTCCTGGTCCTTCGTCCGGGGCGCGGGGGCCGGCGGTGCGGGCTTGGGCTTGGGCTTGAGTCGCTTGTCGACCGCGGAGCGGACACCGGTCATGGACAGACCGCGCGGGTCGACCTTCCCCGCCTGCCACTCCAGGTGCCCAATGACGGACCGCCCCGTCCAGCGGTGGTGCCGGCACACCGCGGTCGCCGCGCGCTTGATCGCCTCTTTCTGCGCCTCGGGCCACGGGTCTTTGCCGTCCCCCTCGTTCTCGCACTCGAACCCGTAGAAGTGCGGGTTCCCGTCCACCGTGTTCGCGTTCGGGTGAGGGGGCCGGGTGGCGTAGGACTCCGCCTTGACCGCGCGGAGCACGTCGGCGTCCCCGGTCCCGGCATGGTTGGTCCGGCCGTAGCCCACGACGTGGATGTGCCCCGCCTTGCAGATCACCCCGTGACACAGCGGTCCGGGAAGCGAGGCGTAGCCGGTGCGGCAGATGGCCACCGTGCGGTCGTGTCCCTTGGTCACGGTGTGGTGGATGAGCACGCCGTGCACCGGGCCCCAGGGTCCCTTGTGGTTGCGGTTGTGGTGCTCGGGGCTCTTGCCGCCGGTCTTCTCCTCGATGACCGTCAGCCCCTCGGCCCGCAGGGCGGCTATGAACTGACGGTAGGTCATCGGTGGTGCCATGAGTCGTGTCTCCTCAGTCGTCGTAGTCGGCGCGGGACCCGAAGAACGCGCGGGAGGGACGACGCCCGCGCGGCTTGGCCGGCTGCCCGTCCCCCGCGGCCGAGGTGGCCGCGGTGCCCTTGTCGTCCGTGGCGGTGCCCGCGGCCGAGGTGGTGTCGGTGCCCGCGGCCGAGGTGGTGTCGGTGCGCTCCTCGGGCGCGGGGTGGAACGGGCGCTGGACCAGGGTGGTCAGCTGGGAGAGAACCGACTTGAGGTCGGTCTCCAGGGAATCGAGTCGCTTCTCCAGCTGGGCGGCGCGGGCGGTGTCCCCGTCCTCGCGCGCCTCGGCCGCTTCCGCGCGGGTCTCCTTGATGTCGGCCTTGATCTCCGCGGCCTCGGTGCGGGCCTCGGCCGCCAGCTGCGGGCCGCTCTCCTCGGTCTGGGTGGCCTCGGTGGGCATGTCAGTCTCCCTGCGGTGTACTGGTGGTGGACGGGTGCGGGGCCTGCGGTGGAAGGACACCGGCCATGCGGCCGATGGCGTCCACCGTGCGGCCGATCCGCGCGATGTTGTGGTGGAGCATGGCGGGGTCACAGCCGAGGGTCAGAGCCGCCTCGACGCGCAGCTTCACAAACTCGGGTACCGACAGACCCGCGGCCTGAGCTGCGGCGTTCCACCGCTCGCGCTCGGTGTCGGTGACCGGTACCCGGACGGTACCCGCGCCGAGGAGAAACGCGATCGCCCCGTCCGCGGTCGTCTCCAGCTTGGCCGCGATCGAGTGGATACGGCGGTGTACGTCGGGGGAGACCTTGATTGTTTTGGTTTCCACGGGTGCACTCATGCCGGGCACCCTACGGTCCCGGTACACCGTTCGTCTACCCGATGCGCGTGCATGCACATCATGTGATCACCGCCACCCATGTAAGGGTCGTCGCGGTGAGGTTGCCCCGCCGGATGCGCGCGTTGAACCCGCTGGCGGTCACCGAGGTCGCGCACCACTCCAGCTCGGTGGTGGTGCCGACACCGGGCCCGTTGACCGTGCACGTGAGCACCACCGCGGGCGCCGACGCGAACGGGGTGGTGAACGTGACGGGGACGTTGGCGGTCCACTGGTCGGCCACGGTGGGGGTGATCACCACCGTGCCCGACTGCATCGCGGCCGAGGTGACCGTGCCGGTCACCTCGAGGGACCCCGCCACGGTGAGCACACCGGCCGCGGACCGGGTGAGGGACACGTCGCTGCCCCCCGTACCGGGCCCCCAATGATGCCCGCCGTCCCCGTTGACGAACACGCGGCTGCTGGTGTCACCGGACAGACGGACCGAGAACGCGTTGTCCGTGGTGAGGGTCCGGTACACCCGCAGGATGTCGTCCGTGGCAAGCACGTTGGCCGCGTCCCGGTACAGGCGTACGTCCTCGGGGCCGGCCCCGCCGGGCCCCCACCGGATTTCACCGCTGGCCAGGATCCGGACCCGGTAGGACGTGTCCCCGGCCACGTAGCCGCCGATCACGTTGCTTGTCGCTGCCAGCTGCCGGGAGTCGATACGCCGCTCCACTACCCGTACTTCCGTCTCGTCGACCACGAAGAACGGCGCCCCGGCGCGGGACTGGACGCTGAACTCCGCGGGCAGGGACCCGTCCTGCGGCTGGGAGCGCAGCACGACCCGCACACCGCCGGTGGCTCCGGTCACGGTCGGGCCGTTCATCTGCAACTCGGCCCGCTCGTTGGCGGCGCCCTGGTCCACCACCGCGGAATTCAGCGTGGCCGCGTCCTGCTCGATCGGCCGGTTCGTGGGGAACACAACCAGCCCGTTCGTGGGGGTGGTGCGCACGATGACCTGCGGCATCCCGGCGGGGCCGACGACCAGGGGGTCAGCCGTCCCGGACCCTCGGATGGTGATGTTGTTGAACTCCGCGGAACCGTCCACCTTGATGGACCACCCCGAGGCGCCGGCCACGTAGTCCGGGGACTGGAGCGCGGGCCGGATCAACACGATCCCGCCCGCAAGTTCGTCCTGGAACTGCACCTGGTTCCCTTCCCTTCCCGTCCCTGGTCAGCGCATGGTCATGGTGCCGTACAGCCACACCGTGGCGGTGCTGCCCGGCACCCCGTTGCGCCACTCGACCACCAGGGGTTGTGACGGCTGGACCAGGGTCGACCCCGAGGCCGTGGACTGGTTGCCCATCCACGTCTGCGCCACGATCTGACCCCCGACTCCCCCGAGGTAGACCACGCACTGAGGCACCGGTACCTCGGTCGGTGCCTGCGACGTGCGCACGTTGATCGCGGTCACGGTCCACGTGCGGAAGCTCTCGGGGGCCAGGGACACGACCCCGTACCCCGCAGCGTCCAGGACCACGTACCCCGAGGCGTCCAGGACCTGAGCGGTCACACCGGACCGCCGGTGATCGCGGTCACCGCGTCGGGGCCGGCCACCGCCCCCACGATCAGCAGCGCGGCCGAGGTGATCCACTTGATCGACCGTGCGTGCGACTCCTGGGTGAGCGCGATGGCGTCCACCTTGCGCTGCAGCGTGTTCAGGGCGGCCATGTACGGGTCGTCGGTGCTGTTCTTCGGTGCCATCGGGGCCCCCTGCTCTCGGGCCGTACGTGTGTCGGTTGACGTACGGCCATGGACGTACCGGTCTATGCCGGTGTGATGATGTGCCAGGCCACCTGACTGGTGTCCGCGGCACTGGTCGACGTGATGGTGAAGGAGGTCCCGGCGGTGCGCGCGGACACGTACGGAGAGCCGACCGTGCCCCCCGGCACCTGCACCGTGAGCTGGATACGGGAGTCCGCGGCCACCTTGTCCGTGGGCACCACCACGGTGCCCGCGGCCAGCGTCGCGATACCCGAGGTGGCGCCGGCGCCCTCGGCGATGGCGATGCCACCGCCCGGCGTGCCGAGGCGAAGCACGTCCTTCGCGCCGGACCACAGCGTCCATTGCCCGTCCGCCTGCCCCGCAGCAAGCGCGGTGTAGCCGGTCACGGTGAGGTTGTCCGTGAGGGTGGCCGCGCCTGCCACCGCGAGGGTGCCGGTCACGGTGACCTGGGTGAACTCCGCGGCCACACCGGTTTGAATGACGGGGATGTAGGTGGGGTTCATCTTCATTCGCTCCAGTTGACGGACTCGACACCGACCGAGGTGGTCCCGGACACCGCGCACGCCCACACCTCATGGACGTGGCCGATCACGTACGGCACCACCGCCGGGATGCGCATGGCACCGCCGGCCCCCGCCTGCGCCCCCGCCTGAGTGCTGGAGATCCACAGATCCCCGTCGCTGGCGAGCAGGGTGGCGTACTTGCGGCGCGGCTCCATCGCGAGGATGCGCACCGCGACCGCCGTGCCGACCACATCGGTCTTGTAGCCGGGGTAGCCGGATGCGGGCAGTTCCCGCACCTCGGTAGGCCCGCACACCTCCACCTGAATGGGACGCGCGCCGTAGTCGTCCTCCGCCTGCACGATCTCTTCGGGGTCGGGGGTGATGTTCATGCGCTTCCCTTCACTGCCTTCGCCACGCGGCCCACCGGGACCGCGCTCGTCACTGCCCTACCCGCGCCCGTGTTACGGACCACCAGGAAGAGGCCGCCGGCGAGGAGTACGACCCCGGCCGCCCCGTACGCGACCCGCATCCAGAACGCGGGGGTAGTCAGTGCCTCCCACGCGTCCCCCAGCACGTCGACCGCCGAGGCCGCGGAGTCGACCACCCCGGCCGCGGTGTCCGCCACCGCGTCGACCGCGCCCCCGACCACCGCAGACAGACCCTTCTCCTTGATGTCCCCGAGGAGACCGGGCCCCAGCGGCCGGCCGCGGAGTTCGTCCAGCTCTCCCGATGCCACGTTGTTGGCGAACTTCTTGTAGCGGTCGTTGGTGTAGCCCTCCCACGCCTTCCAGCCCTGCTTGTTCTTGATCGCCAGGGCTTGGCGCGCGTTCGCGACGGGATCGGCCCACTGGTCCGACCCCCCCGCGAAGAACTCCGGCCACGCGGACCGCGAGATCTGAAAAAGCCCGAAATGGCCCTGTTTGTACGTGTTGTAGATGAACGGCGAACCCCCGGACTCCGCCAGCGCGACCATGACCGCGATGGACCGTTCCTTCTTGGACCACCCCGCCTCGGACATGACCCGCAGCAACTCCCGCGTCCCGAGCATGCGCGTGTTGCCCCCCAGATACTTGACCTTGCCGGGGTAGGGGTCACCCCCCGCCGGGATGCCGTACTTGTCCGCCACCGCAGGACCCCTAGACCGCCACGCCGTAGACCGGGGTCACGGGCAGTTGCTGCACCGCGGCGACCTTGTCCCCCACGACCCCCTCCGGGCCCTTCGCGGGGGCCGGCATGAGACCGGTGGCCTTGTGCGTCAGGGAGTCGACCTGGTCCGCATGACGGGCCATCCAGGACGACGCCACAACCGTGGAACCCCCCAGGATGAACACCGCCGGGGACTTGGTCAGCAGCGCGACGAGAGCGACCCCGCCCGCAGCCACCCACGCGGCGACCCGCTCCGCGGCCTGGATGTCCTGGTTCCCCGGCTCCATAGACCGGATGTCCGCGGCGCTGGGGAGCGCCAGCTGATAGGCGCCGTACGCCATGACCGAGGTGGCCAGGGCAATCGAGACTTCCGCATCGGGCTTCATATCGCCCTCCCTTACTTCTTCGTCTTGACGGTCAGCGTGCTGGACATGGCGCCCGGTGCCTGGTTGGTCGTGTCGGCCCGGACAGTGATCTTGTAGGAGGTGTTCGGCTTGCGGCCGGTGAAGTCGCACCACGGGTTGTCGGTCGCCGAGGCGCCCTGGCCGTTGACGTACCACCGGTAGTAGGTCGCACCGGGCACCTTCGAGCAGGTGACCCGGAACGTGGTCCGGGTGATGCTGGACGCCTTGAGCCCGGTCGGCTTGGCCAGCGCCACGGGCTTGGTGCGCACCCTCACCCCGGCCGACTTTGGTCCCGGCTTGCCCGTGGTGGTGTCCGCCGCCACGGAGAAGGTGTAGTCGGTGTTCGGCTGGAGGCCACCGATCACGATGGACTTGTTGCCCGCGTCGGTCGCTCCCACGTTGGTGGACGACCCCGACCGGTAGACCCGGTAGTAGCCGGCCCCCGCCACCGCGTCCCACGCCAGCGTGACGCTGGTGGACGTGTTCGCGGTCGCCTTGAGCCCGGTGGGTGCCTTGAGTTCCGCCGGGGCGGTCGTCGCCGCCTCGATCACCGAATACGGGCCCCCGACCGGGGGCTGACCGGCTGCCGCCAGTGCGGCCCGCGCAATGGACGCCTCGGTCTTGTCCAGCGACCTGCGGGCCAGGAACTCCCCCAGCGCGAGGGACACGGTCTGCCCGTCGAACCCCTGGTTGGTCAGCAGCTCGACCGCGCGGTTCGTCCAGTCCGCGTTCGTGTTGATCACGTGGGGGTTCGTGCCGTCCGTCTGGGTGTTGCCGGTGTTGCCGGTGATGTTCGTGGCGCCGCCCGAGGTCGACAGACCGTACTCGGACAGGTCATCCGAGGTGTACGTGCCGTCCGACCCGGACGGCTCACCCTCGGCCCGCGACGCTTGGTACCACCGGTACGCCACGTACGCTGCGGCGATCCCCGCCGGGATCATGATGTAGCGCTTCTTGACCTTGCCCGCGCCGGGCACGTCGACCGTGCCTTCGAGGAGATCCGCCACCTCAGATCACCCCGTCCACCGCGACGCCGTACCCCGTCGGCGTCACCGACTCCCCCAGCTCGGACAGCCACGGATTCGCCGCCAGCTGCCCCATGACGGGGGTGTTGGTGTACCGGCCGCCCACCAGGGGGTCACGGGCGGTCGCAGGCGCCGTACGGCGCTCGTAGGTCTGCGCCGGCTTGTCGATGAACATCTGCTGGTGCACGAAGTACGGGGACTCAAACCCGTAGTGCACCACCGCGCCGCCGCGGCCCTCGGCGTACTGGTCCCCGTCCGGGTTCGACGCCGCGTAGCTGTTGGTGCCGGCGACGAACTTGTCCGCGCCCTGCCCGGAGGGCTCCGCCCAGATCTGCCGCGGGAACTCCGCCAGCCGCGCCAGGAAGGACGAGCCGGCCACGCCGACCCGGTTGGCGATCCGGTACGGAAGGGTGTCGTCCCCCACCGCGTGCACCGCCGCGGTGCGGCCCCGGAACGGGGACCCCGGAAGCTGCCCGGTACGGGCCGACGCGAACGACGTGTCGACCTCCGCATTGTGGGGGTCGGCCGCCGTCCACCGCGGAGCGCTGCCCGCGGGCGTCCCCCCCGACCCGACGGGGACCGACGCCGCCTCGGGCGCGTTCCACCCGAGGGTGGGCTGACCCGCCACAACCGCGCGGGGCACCCCGTCCTCGAGGACGAGACCCGCGTACTCCGCGCCCATGTCCGCGGGGACGCTGATCTCCTCGGCCCGGAACGCGGGCACCGCTTCGGGCCCCGACGGGGCGTCATGCGCGCCGTCCGGGGCACCGGGAGCGACCTTCGGGTCCTGCGGCGCGTTCAAGCGCAGGATGTTGCCCGAGTACCGTGCCACGTCGTCACCTCTTGGGCGAGGCCATGGCCGTTGCCAGGGACCCGCGGAAGAGGTTGGACACGCTGTCGATGACCTTCGCGGTCTGCCGTCCGGGCAGGACCAGGGTCGTGGCCATGGCGATACCGATGATCCCCATGGCCACCTTCTCCACCGTTGTCATGGCGGATCCTTCCTATCTGTCGTTGAACCATCGGAGGGCGGTCTCGGCCGGTGCCGGCACCGCCGGGTCGACCCGCGCAAACGCGATCGTGACGAGACCGAGGTAGGCCAGATACACCGGCGCGCGGCCTACCGCCCGCTCAGCACCCGCGAAGAGGACTGCGGCCATGGCGGTGGCGATCGGGACCTTCCAGTCCATCGGCTCATCATTGAAGACGACCCGGTTAGCCACGGTGATCGCACCGATCGCGAGAATGGGCCCGGTGGACTCCGCCATCACGCCCACCCCCGGTACCGGCGGATTTCCCAGCTGCCCGTGTTGGCCATGAGGTTGTCCATGGTGTCCCGGCGCACGTTCACCCGGCTGTTCTGCTGGCCGATCCCGCGCGCCCCGTCCAGGAACACGGCCATGTGCTTGGCGTTCACCGCGATGTCCCCCATCCGCGGCGAGGAGACCCGCACCCACTCCCCCGAGGCGAGATAGGAGGTGGTGACCGACCCGCCCGGCGGCTTCACCCCGATCCCCAGCAGCCCCTTGCCGGTGAAGGATGAGCAGTCGGAGTAGCCCTTGCCCCACCGCTTGCCCTGCGAGTACTTGTCGGAGGAGTACGCGTTGAGCGCGGCCACGAACGTGGCCGGCCGCTGCATCGCTTTCGGCACCTTGTTGAGCCGCCAGACCCCGTTCCACGACTCGGACCCGTTGCCCTCGGGGATCCACGCGGGGTCATCGATCTCCCCGCGCTCCGCCCATTTGGTGATCTTCTTGCCCTGGGTGGACACCGCCGGCGGGGACCCCGAGGCCACATCCTTGAGCGCTTGCAGCGGGGACACACCCCGCAGGGCGGCATACAGCAGCACGCCGCCCCCGGCCGCAACGGCCAGGTGCATGCTGGAGATCTGCGCGCCGCCCTGCGCCATGAGTCAGCCCCGCAGCTTCGGCAGGACCATCGGCACCACGACAGCACCGATCAGCAGATACACGATCTTGCCCATGTCAGGCTTGAGCAGCGACATGATCATTCCCTTCGTACGTGAAGTGGTTGACGTACCGGCGCGCCCGGTGACGTACCGGGCGCCGCGGCCTCGGTCAGCGACCGCCCGTGAGCTGGCGCGGGTCGTCGTTGACGGGGGACAGGTAGTTCTTCGTGATGGCGAGGGTGTGCGCGCCGGATCCGCCGACCGTGCCGATCAGCTGGACCGCCGTGGACGGGGTGATCGGCTGGTAGCGGAAGCCGTTCTCGGCGCCCGGCTGGAGACCGAAGTCGTCCAGCCAGTGAAGGACGTACACCCCGTCGGGCTTGCTGTTCTTCGCGGTCGCCGTGTTGCCGTCGGCGTCCGCGGTGAGCCCGTAGTCCTCCGACATCAGGTGCTCCCACGTCACCGGGGACCGCGAGAACGTCTTGACCTTGTCGATCTCCATCTCGAAGAGCGAGGGGAAGTCGGCCTCGCCCTGCGCGCGGGAGCCGTTGGAGTCCCGCAGCTCGAAGATGAGCACCCGCAGGAGGCCGCCGAACGTGCTCATGCGCTGGTTGTAGGCGCCGGCGGAGAGCTGAATCGTCTCCACGTCGGTGTAGAGCAGGGAGCCGACACCGTTGGGGGTCGGGCTGACCGCGTTGCCCTTGTAGTCCCGGTTGTCCGAGGTGGCCCAGCCGTGCTGCTGGATCTGCACGTTGACGCTGGCCGCGTTCGTCGGCGCCGTCGAGTAGACCTGGTTGGACTGGTTGACGACGACCTTGCACTTGAACGTCGCACTGGCGTTGCGGTTGGGGAGCGCACCCATGGCGTCACGGCGCCGGACCTGGATCGGTACGCGGAGCGCGAACCGGTACGACCCGCCCGTGGCGCCGGCCCCCGAGGTGATCGTGTAGATGCCGGAGGCGCGCGGGTCGCCGTTGAAGACGAAGCCGCCGAACTGGTTCAGGATGCGCAGCTGGTGACCGCTCACCGGGCCGAGAACCTGCTTGCCGCCGATGTCCTCGACGGTCACGGACTGGATGACCGAGAACGGTCCGTCGGCCTGGAAAGCAACGGTGGCCGCGTTGCCCGCGGTCGTGGCGGTCACGCGGATGATGGCGCCGGCCAAGTAGCCGTCCACCTGGAATTCGTACGGCGTGAGCGCCTGGGTGGCCGTGGTCTGGGTGACGGTCTGGGTGTAGACCTCACTCTCCAGCGTGCGGGTACCGGTGACGAAGGGGCGCGCGGCCACCACGGGCGCGTCCTTCCCCTTGCTCTTGCCCTGCGCCGGGGCCTCGGTCGCGGTCATGGTCATGTGTGTGCCTCCCTGCCGCCCCCTCGGGCGTCAATTTGTTAAGAGGGTAAACAAAGTAGGTTGCCCGAGGCAACTATTAGCCGAAAGTCAAGGGCCGACTACGCACATCGTGCGGTCCGACCTGCGGATATACAGCCAATGCCACTTCGGCAGGTGCTGCACTACCCACACCACCATGTCCGGGTCGACCCCACCGATCTCCCCGAACCGGTCCTGCGCCCTCTTGTCCGGGTCGTGCGCGAGGAACAGGTGCTCGGCCTGGTCGTACATCTCCAGCGGGACCAGACTCGGCCGCTGCGTAGCCGCCCACAGACCCGCCCCGATGCTGCGGCCCTTCGTCCAGATACGGACAAGATCCTTCTTCATGTCCATCTCACGGACCAGGGACACCGCCTCGTCATCGAAGATGATGCAGTCCCCCCGCACGTACAGCTGCCGGTGCATCCGCCGGAAGATCTCCTCGTGACGCACCTCGTCTGCCTCGGGGTCGTTCGTGTGATGCGGCCACACCACGTACCCGCGCGGCTTCTTCCCCACCGCCGGCGGCGGCGGATACGACAGGACCCGCTTCCACCCGTCGTGGCTCCGCAGGAAGGAACCCACGGTCTTGTCCCGCGGCTTCATCACCGTGATGTAGCCGGGCAGATCCTCCCGCACCGACCGCGCCAGCAGCGGCAGCGCAAGGTGCGTCTTGCCCGACCCCGTCGGCCCAATGAAGGACACGTGCTGCCCCTGCTCGTACTGCCAGACACTCCGCAGGAACCGATCCCGCGGAATCAGCCGCACGCTATACCGCGGCCCCGCCGCCGCCCGACGCCGCGCCGCCATGATCCCCCCCCT
>Ga0247820_10002378_pt1 | contig 10581 bp, 10 predicted proteins | sample 13C_Glucose_Day1_2_FD_192480 | JGI IMG/M metagenome (GOLD analysis project Ga0247820, IMG submission 192480) | Soil microbial communities from agricultural site in Penn Yan, New York, United States - 13C_Glucose_Day14 | ecosystem: Environmental > Terrestrial > Soil > Agricultural land | place...
GCCATAGGCCACGCGGTCGCCCACTTTCAGGCGGGTGACGCCCTCACCTACCGCCTCGACTACCCCGGCACCCTCGGTGCCCAGGCCTGAAGGCAGCGCAGGCGGGGCATACAGCCCGCTGCGGAAATAGGTGTCGATGAAGTTCAAGCCGATCGCATGGTTGCGCACTCGAACCTGCTGCGCCCCGGGCGGTGTCGGGTCGAACTCCACCAGCTGCAATACTTCCGGGCCGCCATGCTGGCTGAACTGGATACGCTTGGCCATCTCGCACTCCTGTTGTCGGGATCGGTAAGGCCTTCTATCGGACGCCTTTGCTTGATCGCCGTCAACTGCGGCGCGCCAGCTGCCGGTGGTATGCTACGCGGCGAATTCTTCCCTGCCCGTTCCTGGTGACCCGATGACTAGCCGCACCGAGGCCGTGAAAGCCTACCTGCTCGACCTGCAAGACCGCATCTGTTCTGCCCTCGAAACTGAGGACGGCGGCGCCCGCTTCGTCGAGGATGCCTGGGTGCGCGAAGCCGGTGGCGGGGGCCGCACGCGGGTGATCGGCGACGGCAAGCTGATCGAGAAAGGCGGCGTCAACTTCTCCCACGTGTTCGGTAGCGGCCTGCCTCCGTCGGCCAGCGCCCACCGCCCCGAGCTGGCAGGCCGTGGCTTCGAGGCCTTGGGCGTGTCGCTGGTGATCCACCCGCATAACCCGCACGTGCCGACTTCCCACGCCAACGTGCGCTTCTTCATCGCCGAAAAAGAAGGTGAAGAGGCTGTGTGGTGGTTTGGCGGCGGCTTCGACCTGACCCCCTACTACGGCAACGAGGAAGACTGCATCCACTGGCACCGCGTGGCCGAGCAGGCCTGCGCGCCGTTCGGCGCCGACGTGTACCCGCGCTACAAGGCCTGGTGCGACCGTTACTTTCACATCAAGCACCGTGGTGAGCCGCGCGGCATCGGCGGGCTGTTCTTCGATGACTTGAACGAGTGGGGCTTCGATACCTGCTTCGCCTTCATCCGCGCCATCGGCGATGCCTACGTCGATGCCTACCTGCCGATCGTCCAGCGCCGCAAGGACACGCCCTATACCGCCGAGCAGCGCGAGTTCCAAGAGTACCGCCGCGGGCGCTATGTGGAGTTCAACCTGGTGTATGACCGTGGCACACTCTTCGGCCTGCAGTCCGGCGGCCGTACCGAATCGATCCTGATGTCGCTGCCACCGCAAGTACGCTGGGGCTACGACTGGAAGGCGGCACCTGGCAGCGAAGAAGCGCGCCTGACCGAGTACTTCCTGCAAGACCGCGATTGGCTTGCCCAGTAAGCTTGTGGATAACCGAGGAGCCCTCATGGACCAGTACGTCGTATTTGGTAACCCGATCGGCCACAGCAAGTCGCCGTTGATTCACCGCCTGTTCGCCGAACAGACCGGCCAGGACTTGGAGTACGCCACCCTGCTGGCGCCGCTAGACGAGTTCAGTGACTGCGCCCGGGGCTTTTTCAAGCAAGGCCGTGGCGCCAACGTGACCGTGCCATTCAAGGAAGAGGCCTACCGCCTGTGTGACAGCCTCACCCCGCGCGCCCAACGGGCCGGGGCGGTGAACACCTTGAGCAAGCTGGCCGATGGCTCGCTGCGGGGCGATAACACTGATGGCGCCGGCCTGGTGCGCGACCTTACAGTGAATGCCGGGGTTGAACTGACTGGCAAACGTATTCTGATCCTTGGCGCCGGGGGCGCAGTGCGCGGCGTGCTGGAGCCGATCCTGGCGCATGACCCTCAGTCCTTGGTAATTGCCAACCGCACACTGGAAAAGGCCGAGCAGCTGGCACGCGAGTTCGATGAGATGGGGCCGGTGATGGCTAGCGGTTTCGCCTGGCTGCAGGAGCCGGTGGACGTGATCATCAACGCCACGTCGGCGAGCCTGTCCGGCGAGCTGCCGCCGATTGCCGACAGCCTGGTCGAGGCCGGGCGCACCGTGTGTTACGACATGATGTATGGCAAGGAACCGACGCCATTCTGCCAGTGGGCCAGCAAGCTGGGGGCGGCCAAGGTGCTGGATGGGCTGGGCATGTTGGCAGAGCAGGCGGCGGAGGCGTTCTTCATCTGGCGTGGGGTACGTCCGGAAACGGCGCCGGTGCTGGCTGAGTTGCGCCGGCAGCTCGCTCGGGGCTGAGATTTCTGGGGCCGCTTTGCGGCCCATCGCCGGCAAGCCAGCTCCTACAGGTACAGCGCCGGCCTCAGGCCTTGGCAAGCAGCCCCGAAGATCACTCCGCAAATTGAATGGGGCAAAGCTCCACCCCTTCCAGCTTCTGCAATTCCTCGACCACCTGCGGCCTTGCCCGAAGCAAGGTCAGGCTCCCTCCGGCCCGGCGCAACCGCCGTGCCTCGCGGTGCAACATGTCCACACCCGAGTAATCGATGAAATTCACCTGGCGTGCATCGATCACCACATGCGGGCCCTGGCAACGCTGCAGGCGCACCTGCAGGTAGTGCGCCGCACCGAAGAAGATCGACCCGCCCACCCGCAGCACGTCGGCCTGCCCTTCGCGGCTCTGCTGCACGCGTGGCCGTGAAGTGCGCTTGAGGTAGAAGAACAGCGAAGCCAGCACACCGGCATAAATCGCTGTCTGCAGCTCCAGCAGCAAGGTTGCTGCAGCAGTCAGGGCCATAACCAGGAACTCCGACCGGCTGACCCTGAACAGCGCACGGATGCCCCGGTGGTCCACCAGGCCCCAGCAGATCAGCAGGATACTGCCGGCCATGGCCGGTATCGGCAGGTGTGCGATCAACCCTGCACCGGTGACGGCGAACAGCGCCACCCAAAGCGCCGAGAACACCCCGGCCATGGGCGAGCGGGCGCCAGCGTCGTAGCTGAGCCCAGAGCGGGTGAAGGAGCCAGAAGACAGGTAGCCGGAAAAAAATGAACCGACGATGTTCGACATCCCCTGGGCGCGGATTTCCTGGTCGGCGTCGATAAGCTGTTCGGAGCGTGCCGACAGCGAACGGGCAATCGACAGGCTGGTTACCAGGCCCAGCATGCCCACCGCCACGGCACTGGGCAGCAGGCGCAGCATCAGCTCCACATCCAGTAACGGCAGTGGGCTGACTGGGGGGAGCTGGCCGGTGAACGCTGGCACCCGCGGTACATGGCCGAAGAAACCAGGCAGCAGCCACGCCACCAGGCTGATAACGATGAGGCTTATCAACAGGCTCGGCCAGCGTGGCCGCCAAAGTTTGAAGGCCACACCTACAAGGACGGTGCCCAAGCCCAGTATCAAGGACGGCAAGTCGACCTCACCAGCATGGCTTGCCAAGTCTTGTACTGTTTTAAACGCCGTGGCCTGGCTCGGCAAGTCCATACCCAGCAGGTTGGGTAACTGGCCGAGGGCAATGACGATGGCGGCGCCCAGGGTGAAGCCAAGCACCACCGAATGGGAAACGAAATTGACCAGTGCGCCGAAGCGTAGCAGCCCGAGCAGCAGTTGGAAGATGCCAGCGAGAAAGGTCAGCAGCAGCACAAGGGTCACGTAATCGGCACTACCGGCCACCGCCAAGGGGCTGATGCTGGCGTAAAGGACGATGGAGATGGCGGCGGTCGGTCCGCAAATCAGGTACCAGGACGAGCCCCACAGGCAGGCGACCAATACCGGCACGATGGCCGCATAAAGACCATATTCGGCAGGCAGGCCGGCGATCAGGGCATAGGCGATGGATTGCGGCAGGGCAAGGATGGCACCGCTCAGGCCGACCAGCAGGTCCTCGCGCAGGCTGCGGCCCGATTGACGGGGCAGCCAGGTCAAGAAGGGCAGCAGGTGGTTTAAGCGGGGCATGGGCAGTTCCTGATTCAAGAGCGCAGGCGAGGGCTTTGCCCTCGTTTCGCGACACAAGGCCGCTCCTACGCCAAATCGTACCCTGCGTGTAGGAGCGGCCTTGCGTCGCGAATGGGCCGCAACGCGGCCCCAGCAACCTAACAGATAAACCAATCAGAGTTTGGCGTTGACAGCCTCTTTGGCATCGCCGCCAGAACTGGTGGTCACTCCATCAAGCCACTTTTGAAGCAGATCTGGATGCGCCTTGACCCACGCCTTGGCCGCTTCATCGAAACTGATCTTCTTATCTACAACCTCAGCCATGATGCTGTTTTCCATGTCCAGGGTGAATGTCAGGTTACCCAACAATTTTGCGGGGTTAGGGCAGGCTTGTGGATAACCTTTGCGCGTCAGGGTATAGACCTCACCCTTGCTGCCGAACCACTTCTCCCCGCCCGTCAGGTAATGCATCTTCAGTTTTACGTTCATCGGGTGCGGGGTCCAGCCCAGGAAGGTGATGTACTGGTTTTTCTTCACGGCGCGGTCGACCTGCGCCAGCATTGCCTGTTCGCTTGATTCGACCAGCTTCCATTGGCCGAGATCGAATTCATTCTTGTCGATGATCTCCTTCAGCGACAGGTTGGCGGGCGCGCCCGAGCCGATTCCGTACAGCTTCTTGTCGAACTGATCGGCATGCTGTTGCAGGTCGGCGAAGCTTTTCACGCCGGCATCCCACACGTAATCGGGTACCGCCAGGGTGAACTCGGTGCCTTCAAGGTTGCGCGACAGCTGGTGCACATCGCCATTGGCAACGAACTTGTCATGAAAACCCTGATGCGCCGGCATCCAGTTACCCAGGAAGGCATCGACCTTACCGTCCTTTAGGCCGCCGTAGATGATCGGCACCGCCAGGCTGTCGATCTTCACCTGATAGCCCAGGCTCTCCAGAAGCAAGCGGGCGATGGCGTTGGTAGTGGCGATGTCGCTCCAGCCGGGGTCGGCCATCCTTACGGTGCTGCATTGCGCGTTTTCGGCGTGGGCCGTGGCGGTGCCCAGGCTCAGGGCCAGGGCGAACACGATGGTGGAGAACTTCTGCATGGCGGCTTCTCTTCTCAATCCAGGGGTGCGGGCTGTGGATAACGTGCCTTGCGCTCGAGGTCGTCGAGATCGATGTGGTTGCGCATGTACTGTTGGCTGGCATCCACCAGCGGTTGGTGGTCCCAGCTTTTCAGTTTGCCGATGGCCAGCGCTTCGGCAACCAGGCGGCGGCGCCGCTGGCTGGCCAGTACCTGCTGGCGCAGGCCGGGGATATCCCAGCGCTGGCGTGCTTCGTCGACAAATGCCTGCAGCAGCGCCTGATGGTCCGGGCTGCCGGTGAGGTTCTCCCGCTCGTGCGGGTCGCGGCTCAGGTCATAGAGTAAACATGGGTCGTCTTCGCTGTACACGAACTTGTACGAGCCACGGCGGATCATCATCAATGGTCCGACGGTACCCTCGGCCATGTACTCGCCGATCACTTGGTCATGGCCACCCTGCCCTTGCAGGTGGCCGAGCAGCGATTGGCCGTCCAGATGCAAGCTTTTATCCACAGTACCGCCGGCAAGCTCGACCAGCGTCGGCAGCAGGTCGCAGGTCGATACCGAGGCACTGACCCGCGTCGGGGCGAAGCGCTTGGGCGCGTGGACCAGCAGCGGCACCCGCGCCGACATCTCGAACCAGTGCATCTTGTACCAGAGCCCGCGCTCGCCAAGCATGTCGCCGTGGTCGCCAGAGAAAACCACCAGGGTGTCGTCGGCCAGGTTGCACTCCTCCAGGGTCTGCAACAGCTGGCCGATGTTGTCGTCGATGTAGCTGCAGGCACCGAAGTAGGCACGGCGTGCATCGCGGATCTTGTCCACAGGCAGGGGCTTGTTCCACAGGTCGTACACCTTGAGCAGGCGCTGTGAGTGCGGGTCGAGTTCGTGCTGGCCGAATTCGGTACGGGGCATGGGGATATCCACACCCTCGTAGCGATCCCAGTAGCGCTTGGGGATGGTGTACGGGTCGTGGGGGTGGGTCATGGACACGGTGAGGCAGAACGGCCGACCATCGTTCTCGCGGACATGGTCGTAAAGGTACTGACGGGCCTTGAATACCACTTCTTCGTCGAAATCCAGCTGGTTAGTACGCACGCAAGGGCCGGCCTGCAATACCGATGACATGTTGTGATACCAGCTTGCGCGCTTGTCCGGGGCATCCCAGTTAACTGCCCAGCCGTAGTCGGCGGGGTAGATGTCGCTGGTCAAGCGTTCTTCGTAGCCGTGCAACTGGTCCGGGCCGCAGAAATGCATCTTGCCCGACAGCGCGGTGCGGTAGCCGAGCCGGCGCAGGTAGTGGGCGTAGGTCGGGATATCGGCCGGGAAGTCGGCGGCGTTGTCGTAGGCGCCAATACGACTGGGCAACTGGCCGCTTACCAGGGTAAAGCGCGAGGGTGCGCACAGCGGGCTGTTGCAGTAGGCAGAATCGAACACCACCGCCTGATCGGCCAGGCGGCTCAGATGGGGCATCTGAATCGGTGAAGGGCCATATATCGGCAAGATCGGCGCGGCCATCTGGTCGGCCATGATGAACAGGATATTCGGTTGCGTCATGGTTCGATTCCATCGTTGAAGGTTATGCGAACTGCTTGCCTATCAAGATGCGGCTGTGAATAACTTGGGTAAAGCCCATCGCGGGCAATGCCTGGGATTAGCTGAGCTTATGTTTGATCACCTTGCCGACTTGTCGCTCGACGCATTGCGCGTTTTCGAGGCCGCTGCCCGCTTGCGTGGTTTCACGGCTGCGGCGCTGGAGTTGGGCACTACCCAGCCGGCGGTAAGCCAGCAGGTCAAACGGCTGGAGGCTCGGTTGGGCACGCGTCTGTTTGACCGTATCTACCGCGGCATCGCGCTGACCGATGCCGGGCAGCTATTGTTCGAGCAGGTTCATCAAGGCCTGCAGGCCATGGATGACGGCATTGCCCAAGCCAGCGGGCGGGGCCAGCGCGAAGTACTGCAGGTGGCCACCGATTTCGCCTTCGCAGCGTTCTGGCTGATGCCGCGGTTGCAGCGGTTCCACGACGCTTATCCACAGGTGGACGTTAGCCTGGTGACCGGTGAGCGCAGCCAGGGGATGCTGCGGCCGGATATCGATGTGGCGGTGTTGTTTGGGGATGGGCGGTTCCATCAAGGCGAGAGCCGCTGGCTGTTCGATGAAGAAGTATTCCCGGTCTGCAGCCCTCGGCTGACTCATGGCAAACCCTTGTCAGCCGCGGCTTTGCAACGCTTGCCACTGCTTCATCTGCGTGGCGAACAGGCCAGCCGCTGGTTCGACTGGGCGGGGGTGTTTCGTGGCTTTGGCGTGCAAAGCCCGCCGCCGCCCGGGCAGCTTCGGTTCGATAACTACACGCTGTTGGTCCAGGCGGCAATTGCCGGGCAAGGGGTAGCGATCGGCTGGCGGCATCTGGTCGATGGGCTGGTCGAGCAAGGGTTGCTGTGCCGGCCGCTGGAGGGGAGCTTGCGCTCGGCGCGGGGGTATTACGTGGTGTTGCCGCCGCGCAAGCGGCGTGGGGCGCTGATCGAGCGGTTTGTGGATTGGCTGGAAGATGAGCGGAGTCAGTGATTGGGGCTGCTGCGCAGCCCATCGCCGGCAAGCCAGCTCCCACGGGTCCATGGCAGGACTTGAGCTCGCGCAGTACCTGTAGGCCCCGGCGCTCTACGTCACGAAGTTCAGATGCTCGCCCCGATGCAGATCCAGCTCGAGCATATCGGCCATCCCCGCCGCCATTCGCTCCAGGTCCATCAGTGCCTGTGGCGCATTGATCAATGTCCAGTGCAAAGGGCTGCGTTGCAGTGCATCCACAACCTGGTCCACGCACTCACGCTCCGCTTCGGTGTACTTGCCCGGCGCATCCAGCACATCAAAATCGCCCACCAGCAGCACCCGGCGTATAGTCGTGCGAGAAAGCCCGGCCACCAACGCTTCGCTCATCCGACCTTGCGCTGCAAGGTCACCCGACGCCAGCGCCGACAACAGGGCAATCACCGCCGAGCCCCCTGCTGCGCCCTGCTCCGCCTGGTCGGCATCACCCAGCCCGCCTATCTTAAAATGCAGGCCCGGGCGCGGAGCATGGCGGTTGAGGTCATCGACCACGGCAGTGACCTCGTGCTGACGTGACAGCAACTCGACCATCAGGGCACTGCCCAGGCTGCTTTCAGCCCCGAACAGCACCAGCTTGAATACTGGGGTTTCGGCATTTTTCACTGCATCACTCCCTTTGCAGGTGGGTGATGGTTTGACCGCAATCAGGAGACATCGTGCAGAGGATCAAGGGCTATCACGCCCACGTTTATTACGACGCATCGACTATCGAGCAAGCGCGTGAGCTGTGCGAGGAGGCGGCGCGGCTGTTCCCCGTGACCATGGGGCGCATGCACGAGAAGCCGGTCGGGCCGCACCCGGACTGGAGCTGCCAGCTGGCGTTCGGGCCGGAGGTGTTGGGCGTGGTGTTGCCGTGGTTGGCGTTGTATCGCAAAGGGTTGGTGGTGTTTCTGCACCCGCTGACCGGGGATGAGCTGGAGGATCACCGCGATCATGCGATCTGGATGGGGGCTTTGCGGCCTTTGAAGTTGTCGGTTTTTGGCGGTTAGCGATGTGGTGGCCTCTTCGCGGACAAACCCGCGAAGAGGCCAAGCGGATCAGCGTCGAGCGCCGCGCACACCTTCAGCCAGCGCAGAGCACAGGCTCAATACATCGGCAACGGCCTGATCGGCGTCCTTGGCCTGGGCGATCTTGTCGACCAGCGCCGACCCCACCACCACGCCATCAGCCAGGCGCGCAATCGCTGCGGCCTGCTCTGGTGTACGAATGCCGAAGCCAACGCTGATCGGCAGATCGGTATGCCGACGCAGGCGGGCGATGGCTTCGGTCACGTGCTCGGTGGTTGCCGAGCCGGCGCCGGTCACGCCTGCCACCGACACGTAATAGACGAACCCGGAGCTGCGCTCCAGCACCCGTGGCAGGCGCGCATCGTCGGTGGTTGGGGTGGTCAGGCGAATGAAGTCGATGCCAGCGGCCTGGGCCGGGGTGGCGAGCTCAGCATCGTGCTCCGGCGGCAGGTCGACGATGATCAGGCCATCGACACCCGCTTCTTTGGCTTCTGCGACGAATTTCTCTACACCAAAGCGGTGGATCGGGTTGTAGTAACCCATCAGCACGATCGGTGTGGCCTGGTTGTCGACGCGGAATTCACGCACCATCTGCAGGGTCTTGGCCAGGTTCTGGCCTGCTTCCAGCGCACGCAGCGTGGCCAGCTGGATGGCTACGCCATCGGCCATCGGGTCGGTGAACGGCATGCCCAGTTCGATCACATCGGCACCGGCCGCCGGCAGGCCCTTGAGGATCTGCAGCGAGGCATCGTAGCCAGGGTCGCCGGCGGTGACGAAGGTGACCAGTGCGGAGCGGCCTTCGGCTTTCAGCTCGGCAAAGCGTTGTTCAAGACGGCTCATGCCTGTTTCTCCTGGGCGGCCATGTGGTTCATCACGGTTTGCATGTCTTTGTCGCCACGGCCTGACAGGCAGATGACCATCAGGTGGTCCTTGGGCAGGTTCGGCGCGCGCTTGATCGCTTCTGCCAGGGCGTGCGAGGTTTCCAGGGCAGGGATGATGCCTTCCAGGCGGCAGGTGGCGTGGAACGCGTCGAGGGCCTCATCGTCAGTGATGCTGACGTACTCCACACGCTTCACTTCATGCAGGTAGGCATGCTCGGGGCCGATGCCCGGGTAGTCGAGGCCGGCCGAAATCGAGTGGGCGTCAGTGATCTGGCCGTCATCGTCCTGTAGCAGGTATGTACGGTTGCCGTGCAGCACGCCGGGTACGCCGCCGTTGAGGCTGGCCGCATGCTTGCCGGTGTTCACGCCATGGCCACCGGCTTCCACACCAATGATCTTGACGCTCTCGTCTTCGAGGAATTCGTGGAACAGGCCCATGGCATTGGAGCCACCGCCAACACAGGCAATCAGGCTGTCGGGCAGGCGACCTTCCTTTTCTTGCAACTGGGCGCGGGTCTCTTTGCCGATGATCGACTGGAAATCGCGGACCATTGCAGGGTACGGGTGCGGGCCGGCCACGGTACCGATCAGGTAGAAGGTGTCGTCGACGTTGGTGACCCAGTCGCGCAGGGCTTCGTTCATTGCGTCTTTCAGTGTGCCGGTGCCGGCAGTAACCGGGACGATCTCGGCGCCCAGCAGCTTCATGCGGAACACGTTGGCCTGCTGGCGCTCGATGTCGGTTGCACCCATGTAGATCACGCAGGGTAGCCCGAAGCGTGCGGCGACGGTGGCAGTGGCCACGCCGTGCATGCCGGCGCCGGTTTCGGCGATCAGGCGTTTTTTGCCCATGCGCTTGGCCAGCAGCACTTGGCCGATGCAGTTGTTCACCTTGTGCGCGCCGGTGTGGTTGAGCTCTTCACGTTTGAAGAAAATCTTGGCGCCGCCGCAATGCTCGGTCAGGCGCTCGGCGAAATACAGCGGGTTGGGGCGGCCGATGTAGTCGCGCTGGAAGTAGGCCAGTTCTTCGAGGAACTGGGGGTCGGCCTTGGCGGCTTCGTATTCGCGGGCCAGATCCAGCACCAGCGGCATCAGGGTTTCGGCCACATAGCGGCCACCGAACGAGCCGAACAGGCCGTTGGCGTCGGGGCCGGGGCGGTATTGGGACTGGGTCATGGGGCGCTCCAGGGCGTAATGAATGAGTGATGGGCTTTACTCTAACC
>Ga0247820_10002379_pt1 | contig 10578 bp, 12 predicted proteins | sample 13C_Glucose_Day1_2_FD_192480 | JGI IMG/M metagenome (GOLD analysis project Ga0247820, IMG submission 192480) | Soil microbial communities from agricultural site in Penn Yan, New York, United States - 13C_Glucose_Day14 | ecosystem: Environmental > Terrestrial > Soil > Agricultural land | place...
CCGCTGGCCAGGCAATTACCTTGGGTAGCAGCAAAGCCCACGAAGGTTCGGATGAGGTGTATTGGCTGGTGCAGAGCGCTGCCATCACCTCTCTCTTCGCCGATGGTGCCCAGTCCGCCGAGTTTGCCGGCTACAGACAGCACGTGGCGTATTACCAGGCAGGCTGCCGTACGGCGGGACAGGTCAATGCTTTCGACCGCTACGTGGCCGCCAACGGCCAGCCTGCAGTCGAAGACGAGGTGCAGTCCCGCTCAGCGGATGACCACTACCGGGTAATGGTGAGGCCATGGGAGGCTGGAAATACGCATTGGGTCTATTCCCCGCGTGTTCTCGATACCCACCAAGGCACTTGCCTGCTGAGCTTCCAGGATGCCTGTTGGTCAGCGGACGTCAGCACCTGGCATAGCGGCTCGACCGTCGAACTGGCATTGCGCAAGTACCCAAGCCACCGCGCGCGCGACGGCATACGCGTGATCATCGACTGTACAAAACGGTGTGCGCTGCTGGAGGCCGGCGGGGAAATCGAACTGGCGGATCTGGAAGCCGTGCTGGACGCCCGGCTTGAGGGGGCGGAACCCGGCAGCCGCTAGTTCTTGCACTTGGCCATGACCACCTGGCAGGTCCTGGGCGTTCCGCCGGAGCGGCCGGCATAGCGGATGCAATTGTTCATCGACTTGTGGCGGGCCATGCTCAAGGTATCGCCCCACGCCAGGCCGCCTTCTCCCGTAGTGGGCACGGCCTTGGCGAAACAGTTCGAGCCCAATGCCGCTGTCTGGTAGCGAGCCTGGCTGTGCTTGTTCGAACATCCGGCGGTCAGCGCCATGCTGAGGCCAAGCAGGGCATGTGCGGCCCACAACGCGTAAGGTCGTGCTCTATCAGCGCTCATGCCATTTGCCTCAGGTGGGAAGGGGGGTGAAGTCTTTCAGGATATTTCTATCAAGCCAAGCGGTGAACTAACCGGACGTCAAGGTGATCCTTTGCTAAGCGCACCCCGCGCACGCCTGACGGACCGGGCACTCGCGCCTGTCCGCCAGCCCCGGGTCACTGACTGAGTAAGGAGGCGCCGTGACCGCTACCGAGCAAACCCTCTACCGATGCACGCCCAGCCCGCTGCACGCAATCCTGCTGGCCGGCACGGTCCCGCTGTTTCTTGGCGCATTGCTGAGTGACATAGCCTACTTCAAGAGCTACCAGATCCAGTGGAGCAACTTCGCCTCCTGGTTGATTGCCGGCGGCCTGCTGTTCTGCGGGCTGACGTTGCTGTTCGCGCTGGCCAACCTGGTCCGCGCCGAGCGCAAGGGCGGGCGGCCAACGCTGTACTTTCTGCTGTTGCTGGTGACTTGGATATTAGGGCTGGTCAATGCCTTCGAGCACGCCAAGGACGCCTGGGCAGTGATGCCCGCGGGCCTGGTGTTGTCTCTGATCGTGACCGTGCTGGCCTGCGTGGCGGCCTGGCTGGGTATGAGCAACCTGCGTTCGGGAGGTGCGGCATGAAACCTTTGCATGCATTGCCTGTATTGAGTGTAGCGCTGTTGTTGAGCGCCTGCGGTGGGGAAGGTGAGGCTACCCAGGCCCTGGGCCCCGACCCGAAACTGCCGGCCCCCGAGCGTGGCCTGTTGCCGAGCATGAAGATCGCCCAGCCCGCACACTGGGGCGAGCAGAAGCCGACCGTACCTGAGGGTTACAGCATCACAGCCATTGCCACTGACCTGAAAATTCCGCGTCAGAGCCTGGTACTGCCCAACGGTGACATCCTGGTGGCCGAAGGCCGTGGCGGCAGTGCAGCCAAGCTCAAGCCCAAGGACGTCATCGCCAGCCAGATCAAAGCCAAAGGCAATACCCAGGTCAAGGGCGGCAACCGCTTGACCCTGCTGCGCGACGCCGACGGCGATGGCACCTATGAGGTGCAGACGGTGTTTGCCGAAAACCTAAACGCGCCTTATGGCCTGGCCTTTGCCGATGGCAAGCTGTACGTGGCCAACCAGGACGCATTGGTACGTTTCGACTACCAGGACGGCCAGACCCAGGCCGGCAGCCCGCCGACCAAAGTCACCGACCTGCCGGCCGAGATCAATCATCACTGGACCAAGGCGCTGACCGTCAGCCCCGATGGCCGTTACCTGTATGTGGGTATCGGTTCGAACAGCAATATCACCGAGCGCGGGATGGAGGCCGAAGTCGATCGCGCCATGGTCTGGCAAATCGACGCTGCCACCGGCGCGCACAAACCGTACGCTACCGGCTTGCGTAACCCGACGGCGCTGGCCATCCAGCCTGGCAGCGGGCAGCTGTGGACCGTGGTCAATGAACGCGATGAGCTGGGCCCGGACCTGGTGCCGGACTACCTCACTTCGGTGCGTGAAGGTGGCTTCTATGGCTGGCCGTACAGCTACTGGGGGCAGAACGTCGATGAGCGGGTGAAACCGCAGAACCCGGACAAGGTGGCTGCCGCAATCAAGCCCGATTACAGCCTCGGTTCGCATGTGGCCGCGCTGGGCGTGGACTTTTCCATACCGGCCATGGGCGAGCGCTTTGCCGACGGCGTGTTCGTGGGCGAGCACGGCAGCTGGAACCGGCCAAACCCTGTGGGCTACAAGGTGATCTTCGTGCCGTTCAGCAATGGCAAGCCTGCCGGCGAACCGATCGACTTCGCCACCGGTTTCCGGACCGAGGATGGCAAGACTCGTGGCCGGCCGGTCGGTGTGACGGTTGACCCTCGCGGGGCACTGATCATCGCCGATGATTTGGCCAATACCGTATGGCGGGTCACGCGCAATCGGTAAGTCCAGCTATGGTGTAGGAGCGGCGCGTGAAGCGTTCACGCGCCTGTCCGGTCTTGACCACAGGGAAGCAGGCCTATGAATGCTCTTTGTACACTCGCTCGCGCTGTTGCGCTTGCCACGCTCGTCGGTACCGCCAGTTACACGGTGCAGGCTGCCGATATACCCATTGCCAGTGAAGCACTGGAAAGCCATGTATCCACACAGGTCACTGCCATAGACCAGGCCAACCGGCAGGTCACGGTCAAAGGCCCCGACGACAAGGACGTGACGTTCCAGCTCACGGAAAAGGCCAAGGCGCTGCCTAACCTCAAAGTTGGTGACCAAGTCGATATCTACGTGACCCGTGCGGTGGCCTATGTGCTCAACACTGAGGTAGGCGGGGCGCCCAAAGCCAGCGATGAGTCTGGAACCATCCGCGCCACCAAAGACAACCCCAACCCGGGCGGCGAGGCATTCCGCCAGGTGCGGGTAACGTCGCAGATCAAGAAGATCGACCTCAAGACCCATGAGGTCAGCCTGCTACCGCCGGAAGGCAAGTTGCAGGTGGTCAAGGTCGAGGACCCTGAACTGCAGGCCCGAATGAAAAACCTCAAGGTCGACCAGACGGTCGATGCGATCTACACCGAAGTACTGCGGATCGAGACATCCCGCTGACCTCTCGCCGGCCTTTTCGCGGGCGACCCCGCGAAAAGGCCGGCGATCATCGATCGGTATCCATCATCCATGTGGCGAATAATCTGAGTGCAGGATTTCGATTTCCATAACCTCTGTGGATTTGCGGATGATGTACCGACCCTGTCTTCAGCTGAGTGCACCTATGCCTAACAAGGCCCTGCTTATTGCTTTTCTTCCCTTGGTTTTGGCGCTGCTCGCCGGAGTCGTGCTGCCCTACCAGGCCGCCAGCAACGCGGCCGTTGGTCGTGCGCTCGGGCACTGGCTTTGGGGCGCCTTCACGTCATTGACGGTCAGTTCTGTGGTGGTCATCGCGGCATTGCTGATCCTGCGGGTACCGCTGCCCGACCTGGGCAAAGCACTGCAAGGCCCATGGTGGCTGTGGATCGGCGGGGTGCTTGGCGCACTGTACGTAGCCGCTGCCGCCGCCTTGACCCCCAAGCTTGGAACCGCGGGCTTTCTGGTGCTGGTGGTGGCGGGGCAGATTCTGACGTCGGTGATTGTCGACCATTTCGGGCTGATGGGCGTTGCCAGCAAACCGGTGAGCCTGCCAAGGCTTGCGGGGGTGGTTCTGATACTCGTCGGGGTGTTCCTGGTGCAGAGCACCTGGGCCGCAAGCCCGGCGACTGGCAAGGCGGCCATCGTCAAACAGCCCGAAGCCTGATCAGCGGCCGGGCTGGCAACAGGCCCAGACTGTCTCCCGCAGCCAGCGATGCCCTGGATCGCTGTCTTTTCTGGTGTGCCAAGCCTGCTGATAGGCCAGGTTTGGAATTGCCAAGGGTGGTGCGAACTGGCGCAGGCCCTTATGTGGGCGCATCGGGCCCACCGCGCGCTTGGCCACGGTAAGGATCAGGTCGGTGCCGCCGAGCACTTCGACGGCGGCGCTCCAGTGCGGCAGCGCCAAGGCAATGCGCCGGCGCAGGCCCCGGTCACCCAGCGCGCGCTCGATCTCGTCATGGGCGTCCGGGCGCATGGCCATGAGCACGTGCGGCCGTGCCAGCCAGTCATCCAGTGCAAGGCCACCTTTGGCTGGCAGCACCTGACGGTCGGCGATGCTGACGAAGCTGTCCTCGAACAGTGTCTGCGCGGTAATGCCCTGCGGCAGCTCGGGGAAGATGCCCAAGGCGAGGTCGAGTTCGCCATCGAGCAACTGCGCCATCATCGCCTCGCGGCTGGCCTGGCTGATGGCAAGGTCCACGCCCGGTGCTGCCTGTCGCAGGTGACGGACCAGTGGCGGCAGGATGATCCGCGAGGCGTAATCGGACAACGACAGGCGGAACCTGCGCTGAGCCAGAGCCGGGTCGAAGCGTGGTGTGGCCAGCAGGCTGTTGAGGCTGCCCAGCGCGTCCTGCAAGGGTTTGATGAGGGACTGGGCGCGTGCGGTCAGGGCCATGTGGCCGTTCTGGCGGATCAGCAGCGGGTCGTCGAAATGTGCGCGCAGTTGCGCCAAGGCATGGCTGACTGCCGGTTGGCTGCGGTGCAGGCGGATGGCAGCGCGGGTCACGTGTTTTTCGCTGAGCAGTGCATGCAGGGCCAGCAGCAGGTTGAGGTCGATCTTGCGCAGTTCATCCATGGTGCGAATGGCCAGGGTGGCTTTTGGGGGCTTCGTATCAGCCTAACAGATGTGCGCACTGCTGAGCGGGCAGCCCCCCTGCCACAGATGAAAGCCATCCAAAGCAGCATTGATCGAACCCCGGCGCTATAATCGCCCCCCGTTTTACAGTAATCCGAGCATTCCGATGGGTCTTTCCGCAACCGCAACACCCGAACCGCGCCGCCTGGGCGCCCCCTTGATTGCCTTGGCCCTGCTGCTGGCTGGTGCCTGGTTCCTAAACCTCAACGCCGGTTTCAAGCAGGTACTGCTGCTGATCCTCGGCGCCGCTCTGGGGCTGACGCTTTACCACGCAGCGTTCGGTTTTACCTCGGCCTGGCGCGTATTCATCAACGAACGACGGGGCGCCGGCCTGCGTGCGCAGATGGTCATGCTGACCCTGGCCGTGCTGCTGTTCTTCCCGGCGTTGTCGGCTGGCAGCCTGTTTGGTAACCCGGTGACCGGGCTGGTGGCGCCAGCCGGGGTTTCTGTGGTGTTTGGCGCGTTTATCTTCGGTATCGGCATGCAACTGGGCGGCGGTTGTGCCTCGGGCACGCTGTTCACCGTCGGCGGGGGCAACGCCAGAATGCTGGTGACGCTGCTGTTCTTCATCATCGGCTCGGTTACTGCCACGCACCATGCCGACTGGTGGTTCGCCTTGCCATCGTTGCCGGCTACCTCGATCGTCCAGGCCTGGGGGGTAGCGCCGGCGCTGCTGGCCAGCGTGGCGGTGTTCGCGCTGATCGCCTGGGCCACGGTGGTACTGGAAAAGCGCCGCCATGGCGCTCTGGAAGCCCCCGTGAGCAGTGAACACCAGGGCCTGCGACGCTTCATGCGTGGCCCATGGCCGTTGCTGTGGGGCGCTATTGCCCTGGCCTTGCTGAACTACGCCACCTTGGCCTTGGCCGGGCGCCCGTGGGGCATTACCTCCGCATTTGCCCTGTGGGGCGCCAAGACTCTCTCCAGCCTGGGTGTAGACGTCGGCAGCTGGGTGTTCTGGCAGGCGCCGGCCAACGCCAAGGCGCTGGCAGCGCCGTTGTGGCAAGACGTGACCACCGTCATGGACCTTGGCATCGTGCTGGGGGCGCTGCTGGCGGCTGGCCTGGCGGGGCGTTTTGCCCCGAGCCTGAACATCCCGCTTCGCTCGCTGGTAGCCGCAGTGATCGGTGGCCTGCTGCTGGGCTACGGTTCGCGCCTGGCCTATGGCTGCAACATTGGCGCCTACTTCAGCGGCATCGCTTCGGGTAGCGTGCATGGCTGGCTATGGCTGGTTGCCGCCTACACCGGAAACATCATTGGCGTGCGTCTGCGCCCATTGTTCTTTGCCGGTGAGCGCCGGCCAGCGGTGTTGACGGGCTGCTGAAAACACTTTGCTTCATTGGGTGCAGGAATCATCTGCACCCAAGCCGATTGTTCGATTCCTGCCGACTAATTAGCCTGAGTCGGTCTTCCACTCCCTCAAGGAATCGAACATGACGACCCAAATTGTGTTGAGCGCTACCGGCGCTACTGACGTCATGCGCCTGCAGCCCCTGCAAATCCAACGGCCAGGGCCTGGCGAGGTCTGGCTGGAGCAAACTGCCATAGGCGTCAATCCGCTGGATGTGCTGCAGCGCCAAGGCGGTGCGCCGCTGCTACTGCCATCGGGGCTAGGCCTGGAAGGTGCAGGGCGCGTCGTCGCGACGGGTGAGGGTGTACACAATGTTCAGGTCGGCGACCGTGTCGGTTATGCCACAGGCCCTGTGGGCGGCTATGCGAGCGGCCGGTTGTATCCTGCCGAGCGTCTGGTGCATCTGCCGGACGAGGTAAGCGATGAAGCTGCCGCTGCCATCCTGTTCAAGGGGATCACCGCACAATACCTGCTCAAGACGACTTACCCGGTCGGGCCCGGCACCCAGATACTGCTTTATGGCGCCGCCGGTGCGCTCGGCCAGTTGATGGTACCGTGGGCGCGGCACCTGGGCGCAACGGTGATTGGCGTGGTATCCCGACCACAAAGCATGGCGCGCGCGCAGGCAGCGGGTTGCCACCATGTGCTGGTATTCGATGCTGCGACGCTGGCTGGTCAGGTGCATGAACTCACCCGGGGCCAAGGGGTCGATGTGGTGTATGACAGTGTCGGCAAGGTCTCGCTGCAAGCGTCCCTGGACAGCCTGCGCCTGCGTGGGCTGCTGGTATCGTTCGGGGCGACCACGGGCACCCCGGCAGCGATCGAGGTTGGCACCCTCAACGCTAAAGGCTCGTTGTACGTGACCCGGCCATCGCTGGCCGCCCATACCCGCACAGTGGAGGAGTACCAGCAGCGCGCAGGCGACGTGCTGTCGGCGGTCGCCGAAGGTATCATCCAGCCACGGGTATGGCGCCGCTATCCGTTGGCCGAAGCAGCCAGGGCCCACGAAGACCTGGAGCAGGGGCTGTCGGAAGGGGCGCTGATTCTCACCACCTGACTGACCCAGCCACAGAGCCTTGCCATGGACGCCTTTGACAGCCGCCGCGCCGATGAACTCGCCACCTTGCTGGCCCTGCACGAGCAGGGCTCTTTCTCGGCCGCCGGCCGGCAGTTGGCACGCCACCCCACGGTACTGTCCAAACGCCTCAGCGCACTGGAACAGCGCCTTGGCATTCGCCTGGTGGAACGCACCACTCGGCAACTGCGCTTCACCGATGAGGGCGAACGCCTGGTGGTGCGAGTGCGCGAGGCCAGCCGGCTGATAACAGAGGCAGAGCAGGAGGCCACCGAGGGTGCGGCGTCGGTGCGCGGGCGCCTGCGCCTGGCCCTACCTGCGGCGATGGGACGGCGTTGGTTGAGCGGCATGCTGGCGGACTTTGTCCTGGCCCATCCGCAGGTGACCCTGGAAGCCGAGTATGCCGACCGCTTCGTCGACCTGGTCGGGGAAGGTTTTGATGCCGCCATACGCATCGGTGAACTGGCCGACAACCGCCTGGTGGCCAGCAAGCTTTGTGACCACGTACGCATCCTCTGTGCCTCGCCGGACTACTTGGCGCGCCAGGGCGAACCGGCAAAACCAGAAGACTTGTCGAAACATAATTGCTTGGGATTCAGTGGCTTACGATCATTTCCTGAATGGCGGCTCACCCGTGGAAACCATCAGGTGAGTGTGAAGATCAGTGGGTCATTGCGCGGCAATGACAACGAAGCCCTGTTAGAGGCGGCGCGCCGTGGCGTGGGCATCCTCGCTGGCGGTGACTGGTTGATGGGCGAGGACCTGGCCGCCGGTCGCCTGCTGCGGGTACTTGCGCAATGGGAGTTGGATGCGGCGGCCGGGATCTATCTGGTGCGACCATCGGCACGCTTGAACACGGCCTCGTTGGGGGCGTTCAAGGCATGGGTCACGGATCAGTTCAAGGAGGGCCCGCCATGGCGGCGCTAGGGCAGGCCTGTTCCAGACAGAGCATTAAATGAACTATATAAGTTATTGATATATATAGATTCTATCGCTTTGCAACTGCATGCTGCACGCACTGCTCATAGTAGGTCTGCTTGATGGCTGCCGGCTTGAGCCGCGAGCGGCTATTGTAGGTCTGTTCAGTGATGCCGAAGGCGGTCATGCGCATCCATGGTTTGGCGAACCGGCGTACTTGTAGTTTCTTGCGCGTGGCATACAAGGTCACACCGGAAAGCTTGGCCTGCTGGGCCTCGGCGGCGATCTGCGACCCCCAGCCACAAACATGGCGGTCGTTCTGGCTCAGCGCTCTGGCCTGGGCGCCGAAGGCAGTCGTGGCCAGCAAGCAGCCGGCCACCATTGCTAGAAATACTCGCATGTTGCTGTCCTAAGCATCTGAAGGAAAAAGGAGTTTGCCTTCGCTTCAAGTGCCTGGGGGCCAGCACGTTGCAGGTCAGGTGGTGGCGATGCGCAGGCGATTTGCCAGCGTCGGCCGCAGGCAGTAGAGGGCAAGCCCGGCTACCCAGACCACCGAGACGGTATAGTTCAGGCGTTGGTACAGGCCGAATAACTGACCGTTCTGGGCCGCCTGGGCCATCAGTGTGGCACTGGCTATCGCAGCCACTACACAAGCCAGTGAAAATGCCCCCAGCGCGCGCGAGCCGGCCACGCCTTTGCCGGCCCATACCCAAAGCGCACTGGCCAGGGTCAACGAGAGAAACATCAGCAAGCCGGACACGTTATGCAGTTGCTGAGACAGGGAGGGGTGCGCAGGCGCACAGCCTTGATCGCAGGGAAAAAAGCCGGTGCCCACGCTGCCGAGCCCATGCAGCAGTACCAGTGCGGCGCTGGCAAGGGCGAGCTTCGAGCCCCGCCAGCGCCGCGCCAGGCCCCAGGCGAACAGGGTAAACAGCACAGCGAGGGGGAAGTTGTTTAGCAGGGGTGACCAGCGTTGGGTTGGGGCACCCTCCGCGCCGAGCTGGCTCATGGCCTGCTGAAGATGATCGTAGCCCGGGTATGCTTGGGCGGTGAACCAAACGCCAAGCAGCAGCCAGAACGGTGTGATCAGCCCGCAGCAAAGCAGGCAGCGGTCGAAGGTTTTCATCAGCGGTTTTCCTTCCATGGAGTGACCAATCGATGCTTATACAGTACCGAGATGGATGCCGTCTGTCCTGACCTGTTCGCGGGCAGGTCCGCTGCCGCAATCCTTATTTCCGCCATCCCCCTATGCCGAGGACGTTGTGTTGATAAATACCGCGTCTGGTGTATGTGATCGTACAACTGCTTGCGCTATCATGACGGCTGTCTTTCAAGGTGAAAAACAGGGCATGACAGAGCAACAGGTACAGGCAAAGACCCGGCGCAAGCCGCGCAGTCTGGCCCAGGAACTGGTCACGGTGCTGACCGAGCGTATTCGCAGCGGCCAGCTCAAGCGCGGCGACAAGTTGCCGACCGAATCGCAGATCATGGCCGAGGAGGGCGTCAGCCGCACCGTAGTGCGTGAGGCCATCTCGAGGCTGCAGGCCGCCGGTCAGGTCGAGACCCGCCATGGCATCGGCACCTTTGTTCTGGACACGCCTGCCACGGGGGGCTTTCGCATCGACCCGGCCACCGTGGTCACGCTGCGTGAGGTGCTGGCGGTACTGGAGCTGCGCATCGCCCTGGAGATCGAGTCGGCAGGCCTTGCGGCGCAACGGCGCAGCGATGAAGAGCTGGCAGGCATGCGTGCGGCGCTGGACGAACTCAACGAGGGTGCTGCCCATGCCACTGATGCGGTGTCGGCGGACTTCCAGTTCCACCTGCGTATCGCCCAGGCCAGCGGCAATCACTACTTTGCCGACATCATCAACCACCTTGGTACCAGCATCATCCCGCGTACCCGGCTCAACTCGGCGCGTCTGGCGCATGATGACCAGGCGCACTACATGAGCCGCTTGATGCATGAGCACGAGGCGATCTACGAAGCCATCGCCCGAAGCGACAGCGAAGGGGCCAAGATGGCCATGCGTATGCACCTGAGCAACAGCCGTGAGCGGTTGCGTCAGGCGCATGCGGAGGCTGAGGCGCAAGGGGTCTGATGGCTGTGCTGGCCCTGTCGCCGGCAAGCCGGCTCCCACAGGTATCTCGC